>OOCU01000006.1_pt1 | contig 327430 bp, 249 predicted proteins | sample 1671781 | NCBI WGS metagenome assembly OOCU01 (sample SAMN06348192, study PRJEB24527) | human gut metagenome | reverse complement strand
GAGGTTCCTGGCGGATTCGAACCGCCGTACATGGTTTTGCAGACCACTGACTAAGCCACTCATCCAAGGAACCGGACTTTGTTTTGCATTAACGATGAATTATCTCTTTAGAGGTTCCTGGCGGATTCGAACCGCCGTACACGGTTTTGCAGACCGCTGACTAAGCCACTCATCCAAGGAACCGTTTGTTTCAAATGATGTCTTATCGTTTTTGCGAGTGCAAAGAAAGGCATTATGTTTGGAATATGCAAATCTTTTTCATTCTTTTTGCAGGCGTTGATAGTTGCAGAACTAAGGAAAAAGAAGTTACTTTGTCTTCTGTTAGTTATAAAAATGAAAGGATGAATTATATTGAGACAGAAATTCCAGGTATGTGGATTATTGAACCTAAGGTTTTTAATGATGCACGGGGGTATTTTATGGAAGCCTGGAAGAAGGACGAGTTCGAACAACATATCGGTAAGGTAAATTTTATTCAGGATAATGAATCTTGTTCTTCCAAAGGAGTACTCCGCGGATTACATTATCAGCTGGCTCCTTATTCGCAGTCGAAGTTAGTACGGGTAATCACCGGATGTGTTTTGGATGTGGCTGTAGATATTCGTGTCGGTTCACCGACGTTTGGAAAATATGTGGCTGTCGAACTTTCGGCAGAGAATAAACGCCAGTTTTTTATCCCTCAGGGCTTTGCTCATGGATTTCATGTGTTGAGCGACGAGGCTGTATTTACATATAAGGTAGATAATCCTTACATGCCAAGCCATGAAAGGGGATTACGCTTTGATGATCCTTCGATAGGGATAGATTGGAAGATCACGGATGCGGAAGCATTGACTTTATCGGAGAAAGACACAAAATCGCCCCTATTGAGCGAAGCAGAAATTAATTATACATATAAATAATACGGACGATGAAGACTTATCTGGTTACAGGTGCCGCTGGTTTTATTGGTGCCAACTTTATCAAATATATGCTGGCTGAGCATCAGGATATAAAGATCGTAGTTCTTGACTTGCTTACTTATGCAGGGAATCTGGGTACAATAGCAGAGGATATCGATGGCGAACGTTGCGAGTTTGTAAAGGGAGATATCTGCGACCGTGATTTGGCTGATGAACTTTTTGCAAAATATAATTTTGATTATGTCGTTAATTTTGCCGCAGAGAGTCATGTCGACCGTAGTATTGAAAACCCGCAGTTGTTTTTGGTGACAAATATTCTGGGGACGCAAAACTTACTGGATGCCGCGCGCAAAGCCTGGGTAACGGGAAAAGCCGAGACTGGTTATCCGTTGTGGCGCGAAGGCGTACGTTTTCACCAGGTGTCGACCGATGAGGTATATGGCAGTTTGGGAGCGGAAGGCTATTTCCACGAAACGACTCCATTGGATCCGAGAAGTCCTTACAGTGCATCCAAGACCAGTGCCGATTTGTTTGTAAAGGCTTATGCAGATACCTATAAAATGCCGGTAAGCATTACACGCTGTTCCAATAATTATGGTCCTTATCATTTTCCGGAAAAGCTGATCCCGCTTATTATAAAAAATATCCTGGAAGGGAAATCTTTACCTGTATATGGCGACGGCACCAATGTAAGGGACTGGTTGTATGTGGAAGACCATTGCAAGGCGATCGATGCGGTTATCCATCGAGGGCGGGCAGGCGAAGTATATAATGTAGGCGGACATAACGAAAAACAGAATATCGAGATTGTGAAGTTGACCATTCAGACAATCCGCCGGTTGATGACTGAGCAACCTGAATACCGTCAGGTATTGAAGAAGAAAGAGATCGGTCCTGACGGAGAGATTAGGATCGACTGGATCAATGAAAGCTTGATTACTTTCGTAAAAGACCGGCTCGGACACGATCAACGTTATGCCATCGATCCGACAAAAATATCCACAGAACTGGGTTGGACACCTGAAACCAGCTTTGAGGTCGGTATCGTAAAAACGATCCGCTGGTATCTGGAAAACCAACAATGGGTAGAAGATATTACCGGCGGCGATTATATGAAATATTACGACCGGATGTACTCCGGCCGTTAATTACAAAATATTGGTTTCTCCATCCGGAGAAGTCGCTGAATGATTTGAAGAGAGGCTGCTCACCAGTTCGGGAGCAGTCTCTTTTATTTGTTTACGTATCGATTCCCGTATCTCTTTGCGGATATTTGTGCGCGTGCTATCCAGTTCGGCTTCTTTGGCCGGCTTGAAGAGATCTTTGTAGCGGCATTTCACGATCTTGTATTTGAAATCGTCCAGGTTGCCGGTGATATCTATTCCCAGTTTGAAAGGAACGGGTGATTTGAGTACGGATAGATGGTAGTTGAACGTCATATCCAGATTGTGCGTTCCTCCGACTGCCACTTTGTATCTGTCCATTTCAACCAGGAAGGGAAATACCTCGATTTTATTGTCCTTAATGGCCAAGTCTACGGAGATACTGTCTATCACATTTCGTTTCTTATTCTTGAACATAAGCGTCTTGGATATTTCCGTAAAAGTTTCGCCATCGAGCAGCACCATATTTTCTCCATGCAGATAGCAGGCTGAATTTAAAGAGGGGAGATCGAGTGACATTACTGAGTCCATTTTGCAGGTGGCTGTGATCTGGCAGTCTACTACGCCTTCGAAAGAACGTAACATAGGAACCAGGGTATCGATGGCGGGGTATAATCCGATTAATTTCTCGACCATGACATTTTCCAGATCGAGATCGAAACCAGCAGAAGCACCGCTTTCATCCTTAGCCGTGTAGAACATTGTCATATTTCCACGACCGATATTCGAATCCATCTTGAGGTTACTGAGGTTGATGCTCTGATCGCGGATGATCACTTCGCCAAGGACATTGCTCAGTTCGACATCTTTGAAATCGATCTTTTTCGCATCTGTATGAAGCGTCATATCCAAATAAGCAGGGATAACGAATACCCGGTCTGTCGTGTCTAATGTGGCTGTAGCCATGGAATCCTGCAATGTATGGGTATCCATTGTGACGAGATTTTCTTCGTCGATAGCTGACTGGTCGGCTGTTGCGGCATGTTGTTCCGAATATTGCATGCCTGAGTTCATCGCTTTCATTAGCTGGTTACAGTCGATATAGTCGGATGTCAGGGAGAAGTTGCCCTGTAATTTTCCTCCTCGCAACATGGCTTGGCGGATACGTTTTATTTCTCCGTTCAGCATGAAATCGCTTTTTCCCAGATGCAGGTGTGCATCGGTGAGTGTAATGTCGTTGGTGTTGAACTTCATGGTTGTCTGATCTATTCTCATCGGTAGAGGCAGCAGGCGGCTGAATCCGCGCATTTTGTTGAACGAAAGACTGCCGCGTACTTCCCAGCGACGTAATAACTGCGTTGTCACATCGGTTGTGTCTGCCTGTACCTGACCAGGTATTCTTGGACGGCGTGTACGTGCTGCTCTTGCAGCTGTTTGCGTAGTCGTATCGGTCCGGGCCAGCCTGCGTTGACGTATGGCATCCCGGTAGGGAAGAGCTTCTATATTAAATGTATTTCCGGAGAGGATCATTCCGGTACGCATCGGCAGAATGAAATAACGCAGGGTATCGACAGAGATGGTAGCTCCGGCAGTCGGTATGAGTTTGTTGGATGCGGATGATTTGATGCCGCCTTTCATGACAGTCTGTCCGGCCACCAGCCATACGGAGTCAGGAAGACGGGTGCGCAGATAATCGAATTTCAACTGTGCTGTCATTGGGATAACGGCTGTCGTATCGATTACCGGTGATGTTTTTGCCTGTATAGCCAATCGGCTGATGTTGGTACTGATGTCGTCCTGATATTTGACGTTCAGGCTGTCGACGGACAGTGTTATGCTTAACAGGTCCTTATTTTCCAGGTAAGAACTACTTAACTGGGTTGAATCGACCGAGAAAGCTGCATTGGTAATAAAGACATCCATTCCCAACGGTTTACTGTAGGCTTTCAATGTATCGATATTCAAACGGCCTGACGCATGTACTTTTCCGTACTGGCTGTTCAGCAGGTCATCCACATTGAACGAGGCAGAAAGGTCGGCATCCATTACTCCCTGGAGGAATAGGGTGTCCGGGTTCAGGAATTCTTTTGCCAGCCGTGTGAAATCTATCTTTCCTTTAATATTTGTATCTATATTGGGAGAAGTCAGCAGATTGGTGACTTTTCCGCTCATATCCAGGGAAGTTGTCAGACCTTTTAATGTCAGTTGTTCCAACGAGACGAAAGAAGAGTCGGGATACATGCCGTTCAGATGGAGGTCCATATCCATCTGTAGGGTGTCGATCCCTTGTTTGAGACCTTTGACGTGGTAAGAGCCATTCTCTATTTTACAGCATAGGTTAACCGAGGGGACAATGCTGTCGCCCAGGTAACCATGTATGTTACCTTCCACGATGACTGAACCTTTAGCTTCTATTTTTTCTCTGTGTTGGAAGTAGGCATCGGGTATGAATTTCAGCAGATCGTTCATATCGGATACTTTAAGCCCGACTTCCATGTCTATTTTGGTCTGTTTCAGCGGCGGCAGGCTGCTGACAGAACCGTTGGCTGTAAAAGGCAGGTTGTTTACCAGCAATTCGGCATCGTTCAATGTGATTGTATTGAAGTTGTCGGATAACAGGAGTTGGCTTTTTAGTTTCAGCGCCAGTTTATTTTCTAATGTATAGGTCGGACTACTGAAAAGAATAGAGGTAGAGCCGGTTTCAATGTCCAGCTTGTTCTTCCCGTCGGTCAGCGAGCCGTCCATGTTAAGGAAGAAACCGTTGATCTCGGCAAATAAGTCTGCTTCACGGTCGTCGTAAGTGAAACGGCCATTTGAGATACGGACTTTTTGCAGGTCGATAGGTGGCAAAGGCTTTTTGTCGGTCTCGGCAGAATCGGGTTCACTGGAATAAATATCCCAGTTGGCAGCCCCTTTTTTATTGACGTAACCGTAGAAGCGGGGTTCTTCGAGGCTGAACTCGCCGATGGTTATCTTGCCGCCGAAAAGAAAGTCGGTTGGCCGGAGGGAGATAACGGCTGTTTTGAAAGCAAGCAACGAGTCGGATGGGATGGCCAGTTCTTCTTCGTGTGCAGTAGAGTCTTCTGCTGCATGCGAGATCAGGTGACCATTCGTAAGCCGGATACCCAGATGCGGGTATGTTTCGAAATAAGTAAGCTCGATCCGTTCGCAATCCAGGTGGGCATCAAGGAATTTATTGGTCTGTTCGATGACAAGCGGAGTCAGTTTCTCCGGAGGGAGAACACCCCAGTTCAGAATACTGAAGCCGATACCCGGCAGGATAAAGAACAGGGTAACAGCAATAACGATAATAGTTGTAACTACTTTTTTATTGATCTTCATATTGTCTTCATGTATTGGTCATACAAAAGTATGTAAATAAACCCATATCTTTGTACCAGATAAGTTTATTTAAAAGAATATAGGAATATGGATTTTCGCCTGAAGGTATTTTACAGCGTAGCGACTAACCTGAGCTTTACGAAAGCTTCCAAAGAGTTGTATATAAGCCAGCCCGCTATAAGCAAACATATTCATGAACTGGAGATGCAGTATAAGATGCCGTTGTTCGACCGTACCGGTAGCCGTATCGTGCTGACACGGGCAGGGGAATTGCTTTTGTCGCATACTAATACGTTGCTTGCCGCTTACCGGCAACTGGATTTCGAGATGAATCTGCTGACCGATAATATCTGCGGCGACCTGCGCCTGGGGGCGAGTACCACGATTGCCCAATATGTTTTGCCTCCTATATTATCTTCTTTTATCAGGAAGTTTCCCGATATACGCGCTTCTTTGCTGAACGGTAACAGCCATGATATCGAAAAGGCTTTGTGTGAAGGAAAGATCACTTTGGGGCTGGTGGAAGGGAAGATTCGTCAGAGCTCCCTCCACTATACGCCTTTTATGAAAGATGAGTTGGTGGTAGTTACACATACCGGCAGCAAGCTCGCTCATTTTGAAGAACTGTCGCTGGAGCAGCTTTGCACTCTGCCGCTGGTGCTCCGTGAAAATGGCTCGGGAACATTATCTGTCCTGGAATCTACGCTTGCCGAGCATCAGATCAAATTGTCTCAGTTAAATGTGCTGATGCAACTGGGAAGTACCGAAAGTATCAAGTTGTTTCTTGAAAATTCGGATGTCCTTGCGATCGTATCGGTGCGTGCCGTTACCCGCGAACTGATGTCGGGTTCATTGAAAGTGATCGATATCACGGACTTTTCAGCCGAACGTATGTTCTCCTTTGTGCAGTTGCAAGGGCAGAGCGGCGGACTGGAGGAGAGTTTTATCCGGTATATGCAAGCCTATAAATAAGGTCAGATATGGATACCGTAATCGTGTTTTACTTCATCCATCACAAAAGTACTTTCCAGTGATCCCAGGCTGTCGATCGTTCCCAGGACATTCAGGATAAATTCTTGATAATGCTTCATATTGGGGGCATGTATCTTTAACAGGTAATCGTAACTACCTGATATATTATAACATTCGGTTACTTCAGGTATCTCCTGTATGATCCGTGTGAAATCAGTTGCTATCTCTTTATTGAGCTTACTGAGTTTGACGCGGCAAAAGACGACAAAGCCCAGGTTCAGCTTTTCCGCATCCAATACGGCGATATACTTCTTTATATATCCCCCGTTCTCCAAACGTCTGAGACGTTCGAAAACAGGTGTGGACGAAAGATTTACCCGGGCGGCAAGCTCTTTCGTCGTCAATCGTGCATTCTCCTGCAGCGTACGAAGTATCTGCAAATCCTTTTTATCAAGAGTCTCCATAGAATAAAATTCTTTTATTGGGGCTATTTTAACTATTATCCGGTTTGTTTATTCTGTGTACTGATGCAAAAATAGGGTTATTTTCTGTATTATCAATATTTCTTGTTTGATATATCCATATATTATATTTTTGCTGGTGAATAATTCGATAATCAGTTAAACTAAAAAGAATACGATCATGGCAAAAAGAGAATTGCATTTTGAGACTTTACAGCTTCATGTGGGACAGGAACAGGCAGATCCGGCAACAGATTCACGTGCAGTTCCTATTTATCAGACAACATCTTATGTGTTTCATAACTCGGCACATGCCGCAGCCCGTTTCGGTCTGCAGGATCCGGGTAACATATACGGACGCTTGACTAATTCGACTCAAGGTGTTTTTGAACAACGGGTAGCTGTCCTGGAAGGTGGTGTAGCAGGGCTGGCTGTAGCCTCCGGTGCTGCTGCTATTACCTACGCATTTGAGAATATTGCCCGTGCCGGTGACCATATCGTTGCTGCTAAAACCATTTATGGCGGTAGTTATAATCTGCTGGCGCATACATTGCCCGCTTATGGGATAACCGCCACCTTTGTCGATCCGGCTGACCTGTCGAATTTCGAGAAAGCCATTCAACCGAATACAAAGGCTGTCTTTATTGAAACCCTGGGAAATCCTAATTCCAATATTATAGATATAGAGGTAGTCGCTGATATTGCCCATCGCCACAAGATACCCTTGATCGTCGACAATACGTTCGGAACTCCTTATCTGATCCGTCCGATCGAGTACGGGGCTGATATTGTAGTACATTCTGCGACCAAGTTTATAGGCGGGCATGGCACATCGCTGGGTGGTGTGATTGTCGATTCCGGTAAGTTCGACTGGGTCGCTTCCGGTAAGTTTCCGCAATTGACAGAGCCCGATCCGAGTTATCATGGCGTACGTTTTGTCGATGCAGCCGGTCCGGCAGCGTATGTTACCCGTATTCGTGCTATCCTCTTGCGTGATACCGGAGCCTGCATCAGTCCTTTCAATGCATTCATTTTATTACAGGGGCTGGAGACACTTTCTTTGCGTGTGGAACGCCATGTGGAAAATGCCTTGAAAGTCGTGGATTTTCTGAAAGATCATCCGAAAGTGAAAAAGGTAAACCACCCGTCACTGCCGGACCATCCCGACCATGCTTTATATAAACGTTATTTCCCCAAAGGCGGCGGTTCCATTTTTACTTTCGAGCTGAAAGGCGGTCAGGAGGAAGCACACCGCTTCATCGACAGTTTGGAGATTTTCTCTTTGTTGGCAAATGTTGCCGATGTCAAATCTCTTGTTATTCATCCGGCAAGTACGACCCATTCTCAATTGAGTGCCGAAGAACTGGTAGACCAGGAAATTTATCCGGGAACAGTTCGTTTGTCGATCGGGACGGAACATATTGAGGATTTGCTGGCTGATTTGGAAGAGGCGCTTGCCAGAATCTGAACAATCAGAATGAAAGGAGGGTTATAACTTCAAGTTATCATCTATTCCATAATGTGATTGGTATGATATCTTTTTTAAATTTACCTTTGCGCCGTCAAAAATATAAGGATAACTAAGATATTATAGTAATGAACACAATTGAACAAGTGCTTGCGAAGTATAACAAACCTCTTTTCATTCTTCTTTTTATTTTATGCCTGATGCCTTTTATATCGCCCGCAATAGCCCTGTTTCTAGGGCTTACACTCGGGATGACAGCCGGGCAGCCTTTTCCTAAGTTTAGTAAGAAGACATCCAAATATCTGCTACAGTTTTCGGTCGTTGGGCTCGGGTTCGGTATGAATCTGCATGAGTCGCTGAAGACAGGGAAGGAAGGCATGCTTTTCACCATTGTGTCGGTGGCGGCTGTACTGGTGTTGGGTATATATCTGGGCAAACGCCTGATGATGGATAGGAAAACCGCTTATCTGATCTCTGCCGGGACAGCTATTTGCGGCGGTAGCGCCATTGCAGCCGTAGGGCCGGTAGTGAAAGCTAACGATAATGAAATGTCGATGGCACTGGGTACGATCTTTATCCTGAATGCAATTGCGCTGTTTATCTTTCCCCCTATCGGTCATTTACTCAATATGACACAGGAGCAATTCGGCATGTGGGCGGCTATTGCTATCCACGACACCAGTTCGGTGGTCGGTGCCGGTGCCGCTTATGGCGAGAAAGCGCTTGAAATCGCTACGATGGTTAAGTTGACGCGTGCTTTGTGGATTATTCCGATTACGATCGTGACCATGTTCCTCTTCAAGCAAAAAGGTGGTAAGATTACTATCCCCTGGTTTATCTTCTTTTTCATTTTGGCAATGGTTGCCAACACCTTTTTAACGATCCCCGAAACAGTGACAGGTTCGTTGGTTTGGTTGGCTAAAAAGGGATTGACTGTCACTCTCTTTCTTATCGGAGCCGGATTATCAAGAAAAGTAATCAAACAGGTCGGTGTCCGTCCGATGGTGCAAGGGGTAGTGCTTTGGGTTTTCATCGGTTTAATTAGCCTGGGAGTTATATTATTGGTTTAATTTCTTATCTTTGCGATTTCTAAGCGAATAAGAAGATGGCTTCAAAAATAACAAAAGGTATTATAATTACATTCTGGGTACTGTTTGCGGCAGCAGTAGGGACTGTATTTCTGATTTTTACCGCAATAGCGAATGGCTCTATCGGGTATATGCCGCCGGTGGAACAGCTCGAAAATCCTATCGATAAATATGCTTCCCAGATCATTTCATCTGACGGAAAGACATTGGGAAGTTATGCCCATAGTCAGGATAACCGTATCATGACAAATTATAAGGATCTTTCTCCCGACCTGGTGAAAGCCTTGATAGCTACCGAAGATATTCGTTATGCACAACATAGCGGTATCGATGCGCAGGGATTGTTTCGCGCTGTTGTGAAACGCGGTATCCTGATGCAGAAGAGTGGTGGCGGTGGTAGTACCATTACCCAGCAGCTGGCAAAACAGCTTTTCTCACCTAGTGCCGATAACTTTATGGAACGCCTGTTCCAAAAGCCGATCGAATGGGTGATTGCCGTTCAATTGGAACGTTATTATACAAAGGAAGAGATTATCAGCATGTATTTGAACAAATTTGACTTCCTGTATAATGCAGTCGGTATTCAATCGGCTGCACGTGTCTATTTCGGAACAACCCCCAAGAATTTAAAGATAGAAGAAGCGGCGACACTGGTGGGAATGTGTAAGAATCCTTCTTATTTCAATCCTGTTCGTCAGAATGAACGTACCCGCGGACGCCGTAACACCGTTCTGGATCAGATGGAAAAGGCGGGGTATATCAGCCGGGCGGAATGTGATTCTCTGAAAGCATTACCTCTGACTGTCCGTTTCAGCCGTATGGATCACAAAGACGGACCTGCTCCTTATTTCCGTGAATATCTTCGTCTTGTCCTGACGGCGAAGAAACCGGAGCGTAAGCGCTATGCCTCCTGGCAAGGTCAGAAATTCTCGGAAGACTCGTTGGCATGGGAGACGAACCCGTTATATGGTTGGTGTAATAAGAATAAGAAAGCGGATGGACAATATTATAATGTATATACAGACGGTCTTAAAATTTATACGACTATTGATTCGCGTATGCAGCAATATGCCGAAGAAGCTGTTCGTGAACATATAGGCGGAACTTTGCAACCTGCTTTCTTCAAAGAAAAGAAAGGACGTAGTTATGCTCCGTTTTCCCGTGATGTGAGAGCCGGACAGGTGGATACGATGTTGATGCGCGCTATGCATCAGACAGACCGTTACCGTGCGATGAAGAAGGAAGGTATGAGCGAAGCCGATATGCGTAAGGAGTTCCAGAAGCCGGTAGAAATGAGCGTGTTCAGCTGGAACGGTCCGGTTGATACGATTATGTCTCCATGGGATTCTATCCGTTACCATAAGAGTTTCCTGCGTACGGCGTTTATGTCGATGGACCCGCGTACCGGATATGTGAAGGCATATGTGGGCGGGATAGATTATAATGATTTCCAGTATGATATGATCAATGGCGGCCGCAGGCAGGTGGGTTCTACTATTAAGCCGTTCCTGTATTCGTTGGCGATGATTGAAGGCTTTAGTCCGTGCGATGAAATGTTGCATGTCGAACAGAAGTTGACGGATGAAAACGGGATACTTTGGGCTCCAAAGAATGCCGGAGCCAAGAGGGTCGGTGAAATGGTTACGTTGCAGTGGGGATTGCAGAACTCTTCGAACTGGGTGACTGCTTATTTGATGAAGCAGCTTTCTCCTTATACGTTTGTTCGTCTGTTGCATTCTTTTGGAATAAAAGGGAATATCGATCCTGTTATTTCTGTCTCTTTGGGAACACCGGATGTATCGGTAGGTGAAATGGTAGGAGCTTATACGACCTTTGCCAATAAAGGTATTCGCGTCGAGCCTATGTATGTAACCCGTATCGAAGACCAGTATGGGAATACGATAGCTAGTTTCAATCAACAAATGAGTGAGGTGTTGCCGGAAGATGCTTCCTATAAGATGTTATATATGTTGCGGAGCGTGATTGATGGTGGAACCGGAGGACGTGTTCGTTTCCGTTATGGTATAAAAGCACCGATGGGTGGTAAGACTGGTACGACACAGAATAACTCCGATGGTTGGTTTATGGGATTCACGCCTAGTTTGGTGTCCGGTTGTTGGGTCGGAGGAGAAGACCGTTCTATTCATTTCGACCGTCTTCAGGAAGGGCAGGGGGCAAGTATGGCATTGCCTATCTACGGCTTATTCATGCAGAAGGTGTATGCCGACAAAACGCTCGGTTATTCGGAAGAGGAAGACTTCGATGTTCCTGAACAATATGCCGATCCTTGTAAAACGATAACGGAAGAAGAACGAAAGAGTATCCCGGCAGATGCAGGAGGTATCGATAAAATGTTTGAATAGTAGACTGGATTAGTTGAAATACAACTCCCGCAAATCTAAATTATTTATTAGATTTGCGGGAGTTCCTTTTTTAGGATAAACTGAACTTATTCCTAAGGAAAGTGGTTTACTGATTATAAAGTGATATAACATGAATTTCAGACACAAATATGTATTGGCTATCGATCAGGGAACAACAACATCCCGTGCCATCCTGTTTAATCGTCAGGGACAGGTCATCACTCTCTCGCAGAAAACATTCCAACAATATTTCCCCAAGCCGGGTTGGGTAGAACATGACCCGAACGAGATTTGGTATACGCAATCGCTCGCGATCAAGGAAGCGATGGCAAAAGCCGACGTGACGGATGATCATATTGCCTGTATCGGCATTGCCAACCAACGGGAGACGACAATTGTTTGGGACCGTGAGACGGGCTTCCCTGTTTACAATGCGATTGTGTGGCAGGACCGGCGGACGGCTGACTACTGCGAGGAACTGAAAGCGGAAGGTTATTCCGATTTCATCCAGCAAAAGACCGGATTGGTGATCGATGCTTATTTCTCGGCGACAAAGGTCAAATGGATACTGGATCATGTGAAAGGTATCCGTGAACGGGCGGAGCGGGGAGAACTTTGTTTCGGTACGGTCGATTCCTGGCTGGTCTGGAAACTGACGCGGGGTTCGCAGTTCATTACCGATGTCACGAATGCTTCCCGAACTATGTTATTCAATATAAATACCTTGCAATGGGATCAGGAGTTGCTCGATTTGTTCACGATTCCATCTTCCATGTTGCCGGAGGTGAAGAGCAGTAGCGAGGTCTATTGTGAAACCTCTACGCCGATATTTAAGACCGGTATTCCTGTTTCCGGAATGGCAGGCGACCAGCAGGCTGCTTTGTTCGGGCAGTTGTGCCTGGATAAAGGGATGATGAAGACGACTTACGGAACAGGGTGTTTTATGATCGTAAATACAGGCGACAAGCCAGTACTTTCGCAGAATAACCTGTTGACGACGATTGCCTGGAAGTTGGGTGACCAGGTGACTTATGCGCTTGAAGGCAGTGTGTTTGTCGGCGGTGCGGTTATCCAGTGGCTTCGTGACGGTATCGGATTGATTCCGAATGCTCCGGTAACGGAACAGATGGCGAAATCGGTTTCCGACAATGGCGGTGTCTATTTTGTTCCGGCACTGACCGGTTTGGGGGCTCCGTACTGGGACCAGTATGCACGTGGTGCAATCATCGGCATTACCCGTGGTACGACGGCGGCGCATCTGACACGTGCGGCTCTGGAAGGTATTTGTTATCAGGTATATGACGTACTGATCGCGATGGAAAATGATATTCAGGCCAAACCGAAGGAGATCCGTGTGGATGGCGGTGCGATAGCAAATAATTTCCTGATGCAGTTTCAGGCAGACATCAGCCGGTGTCCGGTAGTACGCCCCAGCATCATTGAAACAACGGCTTTGGGGGCTGCTTATTTGGCGGGATTGGCTGTGAACTATTGGAAAGATACGGATGAGCTGAAAGAGCAATGGTCGCTCGATACTATATTTACCGCCAAGATGAAACCTGAAACAGCGCTGGCTTTACTTACAGACTGGCATAAGGCGGTCGGACGGACAATGAATTGGGCAATGGATAGCGAAATATAGTCATTCTTCTTATATCAGCTCCCGTATGATCTTTATTACCTCAGGGATGGAAGCTTCCACTTCCGGGGTCAGTTCCATATTTACTTCATTCAGATTGGCTGCCGAGACGACGATCAGATGGACTTCCGGCAGATCGCCGGTCAGGATCATCGTTTCGATCATGTCGCGAAGTCCGATTTCGTGTGCACTCATTAGGGGAGGATAATCGCTGGCGTATTTCGGACGGATGAGACGGACTGTTCCCGGCGGATTGGTGTCGAGGGTGGCGTCTACCATGATGATATGGTCATAACCCGTCAGCCAGCTGATCAGATGCAAGCCTCCCGTCCCGCCATCCATCAGGGTGACATGGGCGGGAAGCGTTTCTTTCTCCAGGGCACGGATCACGTGGATACCGACTCCTTCGTCTTTCAGTAACAAGTTGCCGACACCTAATATAAGAGTTTTATTCATGTTTCTTCGCGATCTTGGTGATTGTCTCGGCTGTCTCTGTAACCTCTTCCTTGTCTGCAATGTCTTCTTCAATGAACTTCCAGCCTCCAATGATAGAGGAAGTTTCACCGCGTTGCTCGATGTAATCGTGGTAGAATACCAGATATACATGGACAATGGCGAACAGGATAAAGAACCACATCAGGAAATGGTGGATCTGGCGTGCCATCAAATCGCCGCCCATTAAAGGAATGGTCCAGGCAAACAGTTGAGGGAAGACCGACTGGCTCATTTTGGCATACAGTCCGAAACCTGTAATACTTTGTAACAGGAATGCCCAGAACGTGCCGAAATAGATCAGGCTTGCCAGTGCATTATGCCCGATACTGTCGACCGGCTTGTTCTTTATCATCAGGATATCGACCTTGATCACTTCCCATACTTCCTGCCATTGCGATTTCTTTAGCGGGATGAAGTTGTTCCATCGGGCGAAGCGGTTTCCCACAAATCCCCAATACAGGCGGAACACGAAGTTGAAGAAGAAAACGAAAGCCGCTACAAAATGGATGAAACGGACCACTCCGAACCAGTAACTGAAATAGGCTTCCGATGCATTCAGTATGGCAGGAGGATCGGCAATGATAAACCCGGTAATACAAAGTATAACGATACATAATGCATTTACCCAGTGATAAATACGTACGGGAAGCTCCCATACGTATACTTCTCTCAGACGTTTCTTACGACTTTTCATAGCAATACTTTTTAAAACGTATCCATTTGGTGCACATACTTCCCTTCCTCGTCATACAGATGCACGGCACAAGCCAGGCACGGGTCGAAGGAATGGATCGTCCGGAGGATTTCAAGCGGCTGATTGGCATCGTGGATCGGTGTACCGATCAGGGCTGATTCGTAAGGAGATAAGTTTCCGTTCTCGTCTCTCGGCGAAGCGTTCCAGGTGGTGGGAACAACCATCTGATAATTCTTTACCCGGTTGTTTTCGATAACGATAAAATGAGCCAGTGCACCGCGCGGAGCTTCTGTCAGTCCTACGCCTTGCGCTTTCTTCGGCCAGTTCTCGTTTTCCCACATGACCGGATTCGCCATACGGGAATCTCCGTTCTCCAGGTTCTTCATCAACTGGTCGAAAAATTCGAGCGACCAGCCGGCAACCAGCTGTGTCTCGATTCCGCGGGCAGCCGTGCGTCCCAGAGTGGAAAAGAGGGCTTCAGCCGGGAGGTTCAGTTGCTTCAATACATTATCGACTGCTGTTTTCTGAGGTTCTTTGCCTGCAGCGTATGCCACGATCAGGCGGGCAAGCGGACCTACTTCCATCGGCTGGCCTTTCCAGCGCGGCGTTTTGATCCAGCTATATTTATCTTCTACGTCCAGATGTTTATAAGGAGGCTTCGGACCGGTATATTCCAGGTTTGTCTCTCCGTCGTACGGATGCAGGCCGGCTTTGTCACCTTTGGTATATTTGTACCAGGAGTGGTAGATATATTCTTTGATTTCTTCCGGAGAATTGGCATCTACCGGATGGACTTTGCTCAGGTCACGGTCGAGCACGATACCGCGCGGACTCAGATAATCTTCGATACCGGCATACCCATGCAAGGGGAAATCGCCGTATGACAGATAGTTGCTTACACCGCCGCCTATCTTGCTCCATTCGTCTTTATAGACTTCGGCGATCATCAGCAAATCCGGGATATATACCTGGTCGATAAAGTCTTTCCCTTCCTGGAGCTTTTGCTTAACCAGCGCCAGGCGTTCGGAATTGATCGCATTTGCCTCGTTGAGGTCGATGCTGCACGGCATACCGCCTACCAGGAAGTTCGGATGCGGATTCTTACCACCGAATACGGCATGTACTTTGACTATCTCCTTTTGCCATTCCAGCGCATCCAGATAATGGACGGTTGCAATCAGGTTCTGTTCCGGTGTCAGTTTATAGGCAGGATGACCCCAATATCCGTTGGCGAAGATACCGAGCTGTCCGCTGGCAACGAATTTCTTCAGGCGTTCCTGTGTATTTCTGAAATATCCTTCCGTATTTTTGGCCCACGGCGATAGTTGTTGGGCGAGGAGGGCGGCTGCTTTCGGGTCTGCTTTCAGAGCCGATACGATATCGACCCAGTCCAGCGCATGCAACTGGTAGAAATGGACTGTATGGTCATGCATGTAAAGTACTGCTTCCATAATGTTGCGCACCATCTCCGCATTGGGAGGAATGGTGATGTCCAACGCCTGTTCCACCGCACGCACGGAGCAGAGCGAATGAATGGAAGTACACACACCGCAAACACGTCCCACAAATACCCAGGCATCGCGGGGATCACGGTTGCGTACAATATTTTCTATTCCGCGTACCATTGTACCGGAACTGTATGCCTCTTTTATTTTGCCGCCTTCGATGGCTGCTTCTACCCGTAGATGACCTTCAATGCGGGTGATGGGGTCTATGACGATTCTTTCTGACATGGTATTGGGAATTTAGATGTTAGATTTACTTTCCGGTTCTTCGTTATCGATCAGTTCTTTCTTACGGATATTGGTCGCTACGGCATGAACGGCAATACCGGCAGCTGTGGCGGCTCCCAGGGCAAGACCGATCTGGTCTGCCGTTGCTTCGATGCCGAAACCGTGAACATCGGGCATTCGTTTGTAGAACGGACTGTTGTCCCAGAAATTCTCTTCACTGCAACCCAGGCAGGGATGGCCGCTCTGGATCGGGTAGCTGGTTCCTTCATTCCATTTGATGATACCGCATGAATTATAGGTGCTGGGACCGTTACATCCTACTTTGTACAGGCAATATCCTTTCTTCGCATTTTCATCGTCGAAGCTTTCCACGAAAAGGCCGGCATCGAAGTTGGCACGACGGTAACAGGTATCGTGTACGCGGCGGGAGTAGAACATCTTCGGACGTCCCAGGCCGTCGAGTTGCGGCATACGGTCGAAAGTCAGCATATAGATGAGGACACCCGCCATCACATCTGCGATAGGAGGGCAGCCCTGTACATTAATAATAGGTTTACCTTTGATTACTTTATGGATCGCTTTTGCCCCTGTAGGATTCGGGTTGGCTGCCTGTACACAACCGGCACATGCGCAGTTACCCCAGGCGATAATGGCTTTTGCCCCTTTTGCCGCCTCTTCAGTAATCTGCAGGGCACTTTTGCCGCCTACACAGCAATAACCTTCGTCTTTTGTCGGGATCGATCCTTCGATCATAAGCAAGTATTCACCATAGTACTTTTTCATCGTCTCTTCCTTGGCCGCTTCCGCCTGTTCGCCGGCGGCAGCCATTAACGTTTCCGTATAGTCTAGTGATACCTTATCGAGTAGAAGCGTTGCCACGATCGGGTGTGCAGCGCGGATGAACGATTCTGTACAACAGGTACATTCCTGGAGATGGAGCCAGATAATCGGTAGGCGCGGTTTGGTTTCCAGCGCGTTGACAACCTGGGCCACGCCCGTGGATTCCAGTCCCATGAGAGCAGCCATGGTGGTACAGAATTTCAGGAAATCCCTTCGGGTGATGCCTTTTTGCCGGCATTCCTCGTAGACGGTAGGTCTTTTATTTTCCATATTTTCGTAATTTATTGGTTTCTTTATTTCAGCAGATACGTGGTAACTGTTCGCCGCTTAACATATCGACGATCCGATAGTTGCCATACAGTGTTTTCATTTTAACGATTGCATGGTCCTTTCCGGTTATGCGACCGATAATCGTTGCATCCTTTCCTTCCGGAAAGTTTTTCATCACATCCAAAGCCTCTTGTGCACGGTTCTCCGGCAGGATAACCAGCACTAATCCCTCGTTGGCGATATAAAGCGGATCGAGTCCCAATATTTCCGAAGCGCCTTTCACGGCATCGGGTATGGGAAGGGATGCTTCATCTAAAACGATTTCAACCTGGGCTGTATTTGCTATCTCGTTCAGTGTTCCGCTTACTCCGCCGCGTGTCGGATCGCGAAGCACATGGACTTCCTCTATATTTTTTAACAACTCAGCGAGCATATTGTTTAACGAAACTGTATCACTTTTCAGATTTGTTTCAAAACCGAGACTTTCGCGGGCAGAAAGGATCGTGATGCCGTGTACTCCGATCGAACCGCTACAGATTACCACATCTCCGGGCTGCACGAGATCGGGAGCGATACGGATACCTTCCGGTACCACTCCGATACCGCTGGTATTGATGAATAGTTTGTCACATTTGCCGCGTTCCACCACTTTGGTATCACCGGCAACGATCTGCACACCGGCTTTGTCGGCGGCTTTACGCATGGAGCGGACGATACGTTGCAGGTCGGCAAGAGGCAGACCTTCTTCCAGTATGAATCCGGCTGTCAGATAAAGAGGCCGGGCACCGCAACAGGCCAGGTCGTTTACTGTGCCGTTCACCGCCAGGTCGCCTATATCGCCGCCGGGAAAGAATATCGGATCGACAACGAACGAGTCGGTCGAACAGGCCATGCGTCCTTCCTGTACGGGGAAAACACAGCCGTCATGATCCTGTTCCAGCAACGGATTGCGGAATGCGGGATAAAAAACAGTGCTTATCAGCTGATGTGTCATCCTTCCGCCGCCGCCGTGAGCCATCAGCACACAATCGGTATCGGTAAAAGGAACCGGACAGCTAAAATCTTCGTTCTTCATTATTTCCTATATTTATAGTATGCAGCACAAACTCCTTCCGATGAAACCATCGGTGCTCCCACCGGATGTTCCGGCGAACAAGCCTTTCCGAAGAAAGGACAGTCGGACGGTTGCTTCACACCTCTCATGATGTCTCCGGCAATACATTCGGATGAAATTTTAGTTTCTTTCGGAAGAAACTGGAATTTCTCCCGAGAGGAATAGTTTGCATATGTTTTCTTCAATTGTAAACCGCTGCCGGGAATTACACCGATTCCGCGCCATTCCTGATCGCATGGTTCAAGTGTTTCGTCCATTAAAGTACGGGCAGCCGGATTCCCTTCTTCCGGTACGGCACGGCGGTAGGCATTTTCTACAAAATAGCTTTCGTTCTCCAGCTGTAGCAGGCAACGGTAAATACCCAGCAGCAGGTCGACCGGCTCAAAACCGGTGACTACCATCGGTGTATTATATTTTTGAGCTAATTGATGGTAAGCTGAATTTCCGGTGATCGCACATACATGACCGGCTGTCAGAAAGCCGTCTACCTTACTTTCCGGATCGGAAAGGATCGCATCTATGGCGGGCGGGACGGTGAACAGTGAGGTCAGTAAAGAGAAATTGGATAGTTTCTTCCGTTGTGCTTCCTTCAATGCCATCATGTGGACGGGAGCTGTCGTTTCAAAACCTATGGCGAAAAAGACAACTTCCTTTCCGGGATTTGTCTCCGCCAGTCTGACTGCGTCGAGTGGAGAATAAAGCATACGGATGTCTGCTCCGCGTGCTTTCGCCTGCAACAAATCTTCGTTGGTCCCCGGCACACGCATCATGTCTCCGAAAGAAGCCAGTATGACATCGGAACGTTTGGCTAATTCCAAAGCCTGGTCTATCAGAGTAACCGGTGTGACGCAGACCGGGCAACCGGGACCATGAAGCAGGCGGACCTGTTCCGGCAACATTTCTTCCAGACGATAACGGGCAATGGCATGTGTCTGTCCGCCGCATATTTCCATAATATGCCACGGTTGGGTCGTTACTTTCCGGATGGCGCGGACGAGCGCCTGCACCTGATCGTTGTCCCGATATTCGTCGACATATTTCATATGCGTTCCAGTTTTTTCAGGTCCTCCAGCGTCTCTTCGGCTTCCCGGGCATTGACGACAGATATTGCCATACCCGCATGGGCGAGTATATAATCGCCTTCCGTTGCATCCACCCATTGGATGCAAATGTCTTTCGTAATACCGCTGAAATCGACCTTAGCCATTGCCAGATCAGGCACCGAACGGTCTATACTTACTATTTTACCAGGAACAGCCAGACACATAAGCTTATTTGTTTTTTATTAACAACTCCAAAAGTAACCAATATGTTCGGGAAAAGATGTGTTAAATGATACATATTATCTATTAAGTGATAAATAAAAATTATCGGCATTGCCGGATGGATGGTTTGTTTATTATGGGTAAACCCTCTATATTTGTTCGGACTGTAAAACAAGGAAGGGTGAAGATATCAAAATTGATAATCCGTGGATTGGTGCAAGGGGTTGGCTTTCGTCCGTTTATCTATCGTATAGCCAGTGAAATGGGGATAGAAGGGGAGGTGGATAACCGGAATAACGGTGTTTGCATTCAGGCTGTTCTGACACCGGAGCAACAGGAGGTATTTATTTCCCGGATCAGAGAAGAACATCCTCCGGTCGCTTTTATCCATAGCATACAGGTTTCGGAAACGGAGCGGGAAGCCGGCGGATATATCGGTTTCACCATTATTCCCAGCCACTCCGATTCGGAAGAAGTGACGCAGGTGGCACCTGATATTGCCGTTTGTTCCGAATGCCTTCATGACAGAAAGGTACAACCGCATCGCCTGAGATATCCTTTTATCAATTGTACGCATTGCGGTCCCCGTTTTTCAATCATCCGTGATCTGCCTTACGACCGGTATCAAACGACTATGTCGGCTTTTGCCATGTGTCCGGATTGCCGGAAAGAATATACGACGGTCAGCGACCGGCGTTTTCATGCACAACCTGTGGCCTGTAATCATTGCGGGCCTTTTTATTATGCTATATATAATAATGTAAAGATAGATAACTATCCTGAATTGCTGGACCTGTCCGTTCGTCTGCTTGCGGAAGGTGAAGTGATTGCAGCGAAAGGTATCGGCGGCTATCATTTGATATGCGATGCTTTGAATGAACAGGCTGTAACCCGCTTGCGGATGATAAAACAACGTGACAGCAAGCCTTTTGCCGTTATGTTCCGTGACATGGAACAGTTGAAGCGATATGCAGCAGTCAATCCGGTCGAAGAAGATTGCCTGCTTTCCTGGCGGCGTCCGATCGTGTTGCTGCAACAAAAGAAAAGGCTGGCAGCCGATATAAACCGTGATATGCAGACATTGGGTTGTATGCTGCCTTATATGCCGCTGCATTATGACTGGCTTGAAGCCCTGGATACTCCGGCTTTGGTGATGACCAGTGGAAACCTGAGCGATTACCCGATTGCTATAACGCCTGTTGAGGCAGAAGAACAGCTGTCCGGTAAAGTCGCCTTGCTGCTCCATCACAACCGGGATATTCATAACCGGGTGGACGACTCGGTTTTACAGGTTTGCGGAGGTCAACCTTGTCTGATCCGTCGTTCGCGGGGCTATGTGCCGGAACCTTTCTTTGCAGATATACCGGTAGAAGGTATCCTGGCTTTTGGTGCGGAGAAAGTGAATACGTTTGCCCTGGGGAAAGGGGATACGGTTTTGCAAAGCCAGTATATCGGTGATTTGAAGAACTGGGAAACTTACAGTTTCTATACAGAGTCGATGGAACGGTTCCGGCATCTTTTCCGTTTTACTCCCTCTGTGCTTGTATGCGACATGCATTCCGATTATCTGTCTTCCCGGGAGGCAGAACGTATAGCGCTACGTTCCGGATTGCCTTTGCTGAAGGTACAGCATCATCATGCCCACGCTGCCGCCTGTATGCTGGAACATGGTTTGCATGAAAAAGTCGTTGCCATCGTATTGGATGGGACCGGATTAGGGGATGACGGGAAAGTCTGGGGAGGAGAGTTTTTCCTCTGTGACCGGAAAGCGTATAGCCGCCTGTCGCACTTTGAATATGTACCTTTACCCGGCGGCGATAAGGCAGCCTTAGAACCCTGGCGGATGGCTGTAGCTTATTTATGGCATTATCGGGGAAGCTCCGCCTGCTTTCCGGAAGGATTTACTGAACGGATAGGCGCTGATAAAATCCGGCTGCTGACAACCATGATGGAAAAGGGTATTAATACACCTTATACATCCGGTGCGGGCCGGTTGTTTGATGCCGTCGCTTCGCTGCTTGGTCTCTGTGATGTGTCGACGCATCAGGGAGAAGCTCCGGTGCGGTTGGAACAGGCGGCGGGAAGTGAACAATCGGCACATTATCCGGTTCTGATAAAAGAAGAGGTTGTTTTTTTCCGTCCTTTATTTGAAGGATTGCTGGATGATCTGGCTTCTAGAGTCTCTGTCTGTGATATAGCGGCGAAGTTCCATAATACAATGGCTTTTCTTCTGCTGGCGGAAGCTAAACGTCATCTGCGACAGACCGGTGCGACCCGGGTAATCATTTCCGGCGGTTGTTTTCAAAACAAACGGTTGACGGAACAGTTGCAGCGTTTATTTGCGGATGAGGGCATTCCTTTGTATGTCCCGGGCCGTATACCTTGTAATGATGGGGGAGTTGCCGTCGGCCAGCTGGCGATTGCCGCTTCCCGAAAAAATAGTACTGATTATGCATGAAATGTCTATTGCTCAAAGTATAGTCGAGCTGGCAGAGGAACAGGCGCGCAATCGTCATTCGGAAGCCGTCGAAGAACTGGAACTGGAAATCGGACGCCTGGCGGGTGTGGAATTGCATACGCTTGACTTCGCCCTTGAAAGTGCGGTGAAAGGTTCCATGCTCGAACATGCTTCGATCGTTCGTCATATTATCGACGGAGAAGGGGCTTGTACGGATTGCGGGCGGGTCTTTCCGATGGATGCTTTATTCACGCCTTGTCCGGCATGTGGTTCTTATTGTGTTAAAATCCTTAAAGGAAAAGAACTTCGTGTGAAATCGATTGTTATTAAATAATAAATACAAAACGCTTATGTGTGGAACTTGCGGGTGTGGAGAACACCATCATCATCACGAACACGACCATACTCATGATCATGGCCATGAACATCATCATCACCACCACGATGAAGATAAGGTAATAACACTTGAACAGGATATACTTCAGCGAAACAATCTGCTTGCTGAACGCAACCGCGGTTATTTTGAGGCAAAAGAAATCTTTTGCCTGAACCTGATGAGTTCGCCCGGTTCCGGAAAGACGACATTGCTGGAAGAAACCGTCCGTCGTTTGAATGGGAAACTGCCGCTGTATGTTATCGAAGGCGACCAGCAGACATCCAACGATGCAGACCGTATTGCGGCTTTGAATATCCCGGTTTTCCAGGTGAATACCGGAACAGGCTGCCACCTGGAGGCAGATATGGTGAATCATGCCGTCAAACATCTTTCTCCGGCAAATGGCTCGATATTGTTTATTGAAAATGTCGGTAATTTGGTTTGCCCTGCCATGTTCGATTTGGGAGAGGCAAAGAAAGTCGTTATCGTAAGTACGACCGAAGGGGATGACAAGCCGTTAAAATACCCGCATATCTTTGCGGAAGCAGATGTCTGTGTGATCAATAAGACAGACCTCGCACCCTATCTCAATACAAATATAGAGACATTGAGGAATAATGCTTTAAAGGTAAATCATCATCTGGAAGTATTCGAAGTGTCGGCTACGAAAGGCGACGGGATGGATGCCTGGTGTGACTGGTTATGCCGGGAATGCGCAAAATGTAAATAAATAACCCTGAATCCGATGAATAAATAGATGAAAAAAGCTATATTTGTTCCGGTTCACTGAATTAAATAATCAAAATGTTATGATTAACCGAGAATTAATCGACCCGAAGAGCATAGTCGTTGTAGGCGGCTCAAATAATGTACACAAGCCGGGCGGGCGTTTGGTACGAAATCTCCTCGATGGTAAATATAAAGGAGAACTGTATGTTGTGAATGCGAAGGAAGACGACGTGCAAGGTCTGAAGTCATATCATTCCGTAAACGATATACCGGATACGGAAATGGCTATCATATCGATTCCCGGTCCTTCCTGTCCTGAAGCTGTCGATATATTAGCGAAGCAGAAGAATGTAAAAGCTTTTATCGTAGTCTCTGCCGGATTCGGCGAGGAGACTCATGAAGGGGCGATTCTGGAGAACCGGATGCTCGAAAGTGTGAATGAAGCAGGAGCATCCATGATCGGTCCGAACTGCATCGGGCTGATGAATATGAATTTTCATGGTGTATTTACACAACCTATACCCGAATTTCATCCGGACGGAGTGGATTTTATCTCCAGTTCCGGTGGTACGGCACTTTTCATTATTGAGTCGGCGTTGACAAAAGGTTTGCGCTTCTCGTCTGTCTGGTCTGTAGGTAACTCCAAGCAGATCGGAGTGGAGGAGGTGATCGAATACATGGACCGCCATTTCGATCCCGTACTCGATTCGAAAATCAAGATGCTGTATATCGAACAGATCAAGAATCCCGACAAACTGCTTTATCATGCTTCTTCGCTGATCCGCAAAGGATGCCATATCGCAGCGATCAAAGCGGGAAGTACGGAGTCCGGCAAACGTGCCGCCTCTTCACATACCGGTGCGATTGCCAGTTCCGATTCGGCTGTCGAGGCATTGTTCCGTAAAGCGGGTATCGTGCGTTGTTTCAGCCGTGAAGAACTGACGACTGTTGCCAGCATCTTTACCTTGAAAGATGTAAAAGGGAAGAATTGCGCTATCATCACACATGCCGGAGGTCCGGCTGTTATGTTGGCCGATGCTCTTTCGAAAGGCCGTCTGAATGTTCCTAACCTGGAAGGACCTGTTGCTGCGGAATTGAAATCCAAGTTATATCCGGGAGCAGCAGTAGGTAATCCGATCGATATTATCGGAACCGGAACACCTGAACATCTGGCTACGGCAATCGATTATTGCGAAAATCATTTCGAGGAAATCGATTTGATGATGGTCATTTTCGGAAGTCCCGGACTGGTCAAATTATATGACGCTTATGAAGTGCTTCATAAGAAGATGGAAGAATGTAAGAAGCCTATCTTCCCGGTATTGCCTTCTATCGTGACAGCCGGACCGGAAGTGCGTAGCTTCGTTAAAAAAGGGCATGTGAATTTCTCGGATGAAGTAACATTGGGTACAGCACTTTCGCGTGTGCTCAATACGCCGAAGCCGATGAGCACGGATATACAACTCTACGGAGTCAATGTGCCTGAAGTACGCCGCATCATCGACCAGCTCCCGTCAAACGGGTATCTGGCTCCCGAACAGGTCCGTACCTTATTGGGTGCTGCCAATATTCCGCTGGTGGAAGAGTTTACTTCGACCGATAAGGATGAGTTGATTGCTTTTGCCAAACGGGTAAAGTTCCCGGTTGTGGCCAAAGTGGTCGGTCCGGTGCATAAAAGTGATATCGGAGGTGTCGCCCTGAATATCCGTAGCGAAGAGCATCTGTTGTTTGAGTTTGAACGTATGATGCGTTTGCCGGATGTGACGGCTGTCATGGTACAGCCCATGTTGAAAGGGCAGGAATTGTTCCTGGGTGCTAAATATGAAGAAGGTTTCGGGCATGTGATCCTTTGCGGTCTGGGCGGAATCTTTGTCGAAGTGCTGAAAGATGTATCTTATGGTCTGGCACCTTTGTCGTATGATGAGACTTTTTCAATGATCCGTTCTTTGCGGGGATATCCGATTATAAAAGGAACGCGTGGACAGAAAGGTATCGACGAACAACAGTATGCCGATATTATCGTCCGTCTTTCTACAATACTGCGTTTTGCGTCTGAAATAAAAGAAATGGATATCAATCCGCTTCTGGCGACCGACCGTGGATTGTTTGCGGTAGATGCCCGTATCCGGATAGAAAAATAAATCTGACAAATAAAAAAGGGGAATTGAAAACATAAGCCTGTCGATTGTTTCAATTCCCCTTTTATTTATATTGTCATTATTCCGTCTCTCTTCTTCTCCGCTTTCGTCCGGGATGGGAAGGTGAAATATTGTTTCTGACAAAATTCTTAAAACAACTGAGCGATACCTGGTAGAACTCGGCTAATTCGGCATAGGTCGCATTTTCTCTGTTGAGTTCCTTTTCTATCTGCTCTTTCTGAGCCATCAGATGATCCATTTTAGGAGTTCCTTTCGGTCGTCCGAGGACTTTACCCCGGCTTCTGGTTATCTCCAGCGATTCTTTTGTTCGTGTCGAGATCAGTTTGCTTTCGATTTCCGAAACCAGCCCGAAAGTAAATGCTAACGTCTTGCTGTCAACGTTATTTTCAAAAGTATAGCCCTCTTTGAGACAATAAAGGGTTATCTTTTTCTCAATACATAATAAGATCAAATGCATAATTTCCATCAACCTCCGGCTCAGGCGTGTAACATCGGCTACAATCAGTGTGTCGCCAGCGTTCATATTCTTGATTATTTCTTCAAGCCTGTTTTTGTGTCGTGAGGAGGTCGTACGTGTATCTTTATGCCATTTATCTATAGAAATGTTATTGTTTGCGGCAAACTGTTCAATCGCATTTTTTTGATTGTCACTTTGTTGCTTGTTTGAATATGTTCGTGTATAGGCAATTATCATACTGTTTTCAATGTTGATATGTTTATATTATAACATATTGTCTAGCAATATGTTCATCCTTATTTTTCTCTTCTTTCTGCTGTTTTTCCTCCTTTCCTTTAAATCATGTAAATAAACAGATGCGAAAATAATCAATTAAAAAAGAACACGAAATATTTGGAGGATAAAAATAAATGCTTACCTTTGCACCGCAATCGACAATAAAGGGGTTGTAAAACGGGGTGTAGCGCAGTCCGGTTAGCGCACCTGCTTTGGGAGCAGGGGGTCCCAGGTTCGAATCCTGGTACCCCGACAGAGGAAGAGAATCAACGTGTGTTGGTTCTCTTTTTTATTTAATTCAATTTATTATTGGCATTGGCGGATTCTTTTTCTTATAGTTTTTTGTATTTATACTGTCATACTATCATTAAAACATTTTAAGCCTTGAATATCAATATGTGTATTGATGATGGTTGTTCGGGATAACTATCATGGCAACTATCACTACTATCATTTTTTCGTCAGGACTATTTCTTTTTTTAATAACATTACTACTTATTTATTGCAGAATAGGCGGATTTCTTTTCTGAGATCCCCATTTTATCCCTTTTCACATCCGGGTGCGGACGATGCAGAGACCCGGGTGTGAAGGGGGCCGACACCCGGATCTCAATAAGAATATCTCGTTGTCTTCTTGAAAATAAATAGTATGCTATGTGATAAAATACAGGCATCTTCGTGATAGTGTGATAGTATTATTTCCGTGTATCATCTCTACTATCACAGGCGTGTATATAATGAATATCAATTAATGTAAGAAGAAAAGTGATAGTGTGACAGTTGTTTCTTGTTCATCGTGATATGTCTATTTAATTCGCTTCTTCAGTTTTTCTTTTAATTTCAATGAAATTATTATAGTTAATGAATATAGTATTATCTTTGCAAACCGGCTGCGTGTAAAGTATAATCATATTTTACAGATACTCTGTATGCATACTTTTGATTCATGAAATTAAAACAAATAAATCTTATTTAAGATGTATAGAACAAGAACATGTGGAAACTTGCGCCTGGCAGACGAAGGTCTGGTGGTTACTTTAGCCGGATGGGTGCAGAGAACTCGTAAGATGGGCGGTATGACATTTGTCGATCTCCGTGACCGTTATGGTATAACCCAGTTGGTATTCAACCAGGAAGTGGATGCCGATCTTTGCGAAAAGGCAAACAAATTGGGACGCGAGTATGTTATTCAGGCAACAGGTACGGTTAGGGAACGTTCCAGTAAGAACAAAAATATCCCGACTGGCGATATCGAACTGATCGTTTCGGAGATGAATATACTGAACGCGGCGGCTACTCCTCCTTTCACAATCGAAGACGAAACGGACGGAGGCGATGACCTGCGTATGAAATACCGTTATCTGGATTTGCGTCGTAACGCAGTTCGTAAAAACCTCGAATTGCGCCACCGCATGGCTTTTGAAGTTCGTAACTATCTGGATAAACAGGGATTTCTGGAAGTGGAAACTCCGGTACTGGTCAATTCGACTCCCGAAGGTGCACGTGACTTCGTGGTTCCTTCACGAATGAATCCGGGACAGTTCTATGCATTGCCACAGTCTCCGCAGACCTTGAAGCAGCTGTTGATGGTGTCTGGCTTCGACCGTTATTTCCAGATCGTTAAATGTTTCCGTGACGAAGACCTGCGTGCCGACCGTCAGCCGGAATTTACACAGATCGACTGTGAAATGAGTTTCGTTGAACAGGAAGATGTGCTGAATATCTTTGAAGGTATGGCAAAACATTTGTTCAAGGTGATTCGTGGTGTCGAGATCAAAGAGCCGTTCCTGCGTATGAGCTGGCACGATGCAATGAAATATTATGGTAGCGACAAGCCCGACTTGCGTTTCGGTATGAAGTTTGTCGAATTGATGGATGTCATGAAAGGGCATGGCTTCTCTGTATTCGACGACGCGGCTTATATCGGTGGTATCTGTGCCGAAGGGGCAGCGACCTATACACGCAAACAGTTGGATGCACTGACTGAATTTGTAAAACGTCCGCAGGTAGGAGCAAAGGGGATGGTATATGCCCGCGTGGAAACCGACGGAAACGTGAAATCGAGTGTGGATAAATTCTATACACAGGAAACTTTGCAGCAGATGAAGGAGGCTTTCGGTGCAAAACCGGGCGACCTGATCCTGATTCTTTCCGGCGACGATGCGATGAAGACACGCAAACAGCTTTGTGAATTGCGTCTTGAAGTGGCAAGCCAGTTGGGATTGCGCGATAAGAATAAGTTCGCTTGTCTGTGGGTTGTTGACTTCCCGCTGTTCGAGTGGAGCGAAGAAGATCAGCGTTTCTACGCTATGCACCATCCGTTTACATCTCCGAAACCGGAAGATATTCCGTTGCTGGATACGGATACCGGAGCTGTACGTGCGAATGCTTACGATATGGTTATCAATGGTGTTGAAGTGGGCGGCGGTTCTATCCGTATCCACGACAGCAAATTGCAGGATAAGATGTTCCAGTTACTGGGATTCACTGAAGAGAGAGCACAGTCTCAGTTCGGCTTCCTGATGAATGCTTTCAAATATGGAGCACCCCCTCACGGAGGTTTGGCTTATGGTCTGGACCGTTGGGTTTCGTTGTTTGCCGGTCTCGATTCGATTCGCGACTGTATCGCATTCCCGAAGAACAACTCCGGTCGCGATGTCATGCTCGATGCACCGTCGGTTATCGACGATTCGCAGCTGGATGAATTGTGCCTGAAAGTAGACGTAAAAGAATAATTTATTGCTTATGATACGGATAAAGGATGTACTGAAAGAATTAGAGCAATATGCTCCGTTGCCATTGCAGGAAAGCTTTGACAATGCAGGTGTACAGGTTGGCGATGTAAACCAGCTTGCAACCGGTGCGCTTCTGTGTCTCGATGTCACCGAGGAGGTGGTGGACGAGGCGATAGAACTGGGGTGTAATCTGATCATTTCCCATCATCCTTTAGCCTTTAAAGCGTTCAAGTCATTGACAGGCTCTACCTATATTGAGCGCTGCATGATGAAAGCCTGCAAGTATGACCTGGTGATCTATGCCGCTCATACCAATCTCGATAATGCAGCGGGCGGAGTGAATTTCCGTTTGGCAGAACTGATCGGTTTGGAAAACGTGCGTGTGCTGAGTCCTCAGAAAGGGGCTTTGCTTAAATTGGTTACATTCGTGCCCGAAGCGTATGCCGAACTGGTACGGACTACCTTGTTCAATGCGGGTGCCGGAACTGTAGGAGCTTATGATTCATGTAGTTTCAACCTGGCAGGGAACGGAACTTTCCGTGCCGGCGAAGGTGCAAACCCGTTCTGTGGTGAAGTAGGGGAGTTGCATGTCGAACGTGAGATCCGTATCGAGACGATATTGCCTGCTTTCCGTAAGCCGACGATCACACGTGCTTTGCTTTCCGTTCATCCGTATGAAGAGCCGGTATTCGATTTCTACCCGTTGAGCAATACCTGGGAACAGGTCGGCTCGGGCGTCGTGGGCGAGTTGCCGGAAGAAGAGGACGAACTGGCTTTCCTGCAACGGATAAAAGACCTGTTTCAGGTTGGTTGCGTGAAGCATTCAGCCTTTACGGGTAAACCGATACGCGAGGTGGCGTTATGTGGCGGCAGCGGCGCGTTCCTGGTGAAAGACGCGATTGCCTATGGTGCGGACGTATTCATTACGGGGGAGGCCAAATACAATGACTTTTATGATGTAGAAGATCGTATTCTGCTGGCTGTAATAGGCCATTATGAATCCGAAGTATGTACAAAAGACATCTTTTATAACATAATATCGAAAAAATTCCCTACCTTTGCCGTACATTTTTCGAATGTTAATTCAAACCCGGTAAAATATTTATAGAATGGCTACAGATAAACAATCAGCTGAAAAAGAGTATACAGTTGAAGAAAAGCTTTCTACGCTTTATCAACTTCAGACGATGATGACTGAGATTGATAAGATCAAAACGCTTCGTGGAGAGCTTCCCCTGGAAGTTCAGGACCTGGAAGATGAGATTGCAGGATTGGAAACCCGTCTTCAAAACTATCAGTCGGAGATCCAGGATTATGAGAATGCTGTTGTTGAACAGAAACACAGAATTACAGAATCTACCGGACTGATCGAGAGATATAAATCGCAACTGGATAACGTGCGCAATAACCGTGAATTTGATAACCTGTCAAAGGAAATCGAATTCCAGGGACTTGAAATCGAATTTTCTGAAAAGAAGATCCGCGAATTCGGTGAGTCGATTAACCATAAGAAAGAAGAGATCTCCCAGCTCTCTGAAAGACTGGATGGCCGTAAGGCTGACCTGGTTCAGAAGAAGAGTGAATTGGAAGAGATCATTTCTGAGACTAAGCAGGAAGAAGAAAGATTACGTGAAAAGGCTAAAAAGTTGGAAACAACGATCGAGCCTCGTTTGCTTACTGCTTTCAAACGTATCCGTAAAGGTGCCCGCAACGGTTTGGCGGTCGTTTATATCCAGCGTGATGCCTGTGGTGGTTGCTTTAACAAGATCCCGCCCCAGAAACAAATGGATATCAAGTTGCGTAAGAAAGTGATCGTTTGCGAATACTGCGGACGTATCATGATCGACCCGGAACTGGCAGGTGTAGAAGAATAAATACTGATACAGTAGATAAAAGCTTGTGGCTTTAGCTGAATGATAATATGTTTGGCTAAAGCCATAATTTTATATGGCAGATGAGAAATATTGTTCGTGCATATATAGAGAAGCAGCAGCTGTTGTCTGCTGACAGGCCTGTGCTGGTTGGACTGAGTGGAGGAGCTGATTCGGTTGCTTTGCTTGCTTTGCTTGTGCAGTTGGATTTTCCATGTATTGCTCTCCATTGTAATTTCCATCTGCGTGGCGATGAATCTGTGCGTGATGAACGGTTTGCCGAAGATATGGCATGCAGGCTGCATGTGCCTTTCCATAAAATAGATTTTGATACGACTGCCTATGCGGCGGAACATCATCTTTCTATCGAGATGGCAGCCCGTGAACTGCGTTACAGTTGGTTTGAAGAAATGAGGCAGCGCTGGGAGGCACAGGCTATTGCTGTGGCGCATCATCGTGATGATAGTGTGGAAACGGTGTTGATGAACCTGGTGCGGGGGACAGGGGTCCGTGGACTGGGAGGTATCCGTCCGAAAAACGGGTATGTGGTGCGTCCGTTGCTGACGGTCAGCCGCAGCGAGATACTGGACTGGCTGGAAAAACAACAGTTACCCTATGTTACCGACAGTACCAATCTTTCGGATGCTTATACACGTAATTTTATCCGTCTTCGCGTACTTCCTTTACTGGAGGAATTGAATCCCTCCGTACGGTCGGCGATAGCGCGTACAGCCGATCATTTGGCAGAAACTGAAACCATCTACCTGCATGTGGTAGAGAAAGCCCGCCGGGAACTGATGGAAGCGGGGAGCCGTATCCCGATTATCCGTTTACTTCGGTATCCTTCGCCTGCAACAATCCTCTATGAATTGTTGAAGCCGTATGGTTTTTCCCGTCAAGTAGCCGATGATGTATTCCGTTCATTGGAGAAAGAGTCGGGTAAAATGTTCTATTCATCCGATTATTGTTTATTGAAAGATCGTGAATATCTGCTGCTGGAACCGAGAAAACAAGAAGCCGTTGTGGAATATGTGTTTACGGCGGAAGATATTTTGGAGGATATCTGGCGTGGTCCGATTGAACTTTCTTTCTTTAAATCTGTTATTACTAATGACTTCTGTATCCGGAAAGATAAGCATATCGCTTATTTCGATTACGACAAACTCTCTTTTCCCCTGACATTGCGTAAATGGAAAGAAGGGGACTGGTTCATTCCTTTTGGGATGAAAGGCCGTAAGAAATTGAGTGATTATTTTTCCGATCATAAATTCAGTCGTATGGATAAGGAGCGGACGTGGCTTCTTTGTAGCGGTGAAAACATTCTCTGGATTGTGGGAGAGCGCTCCGATAATCGCTTCTGTCTCGACAAAACGACTAAGAGTGTGCTAATTGTGAATTTTTTTTCGACAAAAATAACAGAATAACTAAAAATCTTTATACATTTGCAAAGATTTACTCCGCAGATGTGTTACTAATGATTCAAATTAGCTAAACAATCCGGTTTTTACATTGAAATTTTTATTATCAAAAACTATTAAGATACAATGATAGCGGTAAGCACGTGTTGTACAATCTTTGATCGTGTGCCGTTTTTATTACTCACTTCTCAATATGCAGAAATATAACATTCTAGAACTAAATGAAAAACTCCTTCCTGAATTGCAGAGTATAGCGGAAGAGTTAGGAATTAAGAAGATAAGTTCTTTGAAAAAAGAAGAACTTGTTTATCGTATTCTTGATGAACAGGCTATCTCATATGCAGGTTTACAGGCAGAAAAGGAGAAAGAAAAAGAAGCTAAGAAAGCTGAAAAGCAGACGAAAGCAAAGAAGCCTTCTAAAACGGCGGTAGCGAAAGCTCCGAAAACCGAAAGCAAATCGAAAGCTGCAAAGTCCGAAACGGCTGCGGTTGTAGCTCCTGAAGCCACACAGCCGGCTGAAGAAAAGAAAGTAGCGGTTGCCGCAGAAAAGAAGGAACAGCCCGAGCGTAAGAAAAGAGTACGCATTGAAAAGAAAGAAAAAGTGGCAGGTGCAGTTGTACCGGCTAATCAGACCGATGATGTAAAGGTTACTAAAACTCCTCAGACTGTCTCTACGGAAGTAGCTGTGGAAAAACCTTTGTTGCCGCCGGTTGTGGTTGAAGGTGCTCCCGAAGAGTTGCCGGCAGTAGAAGTTGTTCCTGAAATTCCGGCAGTACCGGTACAGAAAACAGCTGAAGTACCGGCTGTTGAAACTCCGGCAGCCAACGAACCTAAAAGAGTTGTATTCAGACACCCTGACACCAAGTCGGTTCTCGATCAACTTTTCCCGTTCTCTCCTTCACCTGCTAAACAGGAAAAAGCAGCTCCGCAACAACCTGAACAGCAGAATGCCCCGCAGCAGCCGCAACAGCAACAGCAGCAAAATGCTCCCCGTCAGAATAATAACAGACAGAACAACCAGAATAATCACAATAATCAGCGCAACAATACTAATGCATCGCAAGACAAGCAGTACGAATTTGATGGAATTCTGATTGGTACGGGTGTATTGGAAATGATGCAGGATGGTTACGGTTTTCTGCGTTCGTCGGATTATAACTACCTGACTTCTCCGGATGACATCTATGTATCACAGTCACAGATCAAACTGTTTGGTTTGAAGACTGGTGATGTGGTAGAAGGTGCTATTCGTCCTCCGAAAGAAGGTGAAAAATATTTCCCGCTGGTAAAAGTCGACAAGATCAATGGCCGTTCACCGGAAGATGTACGCGACCGTGTTCCTTTCGATCATTTAACACCGCTTTTCCCGGATGAAAAGTTCATGCTTACGGCCCGTAAAGCTCCGAAAGTATATGATAATATAGCTGTTCGTGTAGTCGATCTGTTCTCGCCGATCGGTAAAGGACAACGTGGTCTGATCGTGGCACAGCCTAAGACCGGTAAGACGATGTTGCTGAAAGATATCGCTAATGCGATTGCTGCAAACCATCCGGAGGTATATATGATCATCCTGTTGATCGACGAACGTCCTGAAGAAGTAACCGATATGGCTCGTAGCGTAGATGCTGAAGTGATTGCCTCTACTTTCGATGAACCGGCAGAACGCCATGTGAAGATTGCCGAGATCGTATTGAACAAGGCAAAACGTATGGTGGAATGTGGTCACGATGTGGTAATCCTTTTGGACTCGATCACTCGTTTGGCACGTGCTTACAACACGGTTCAACCTGCTTCCGGTAAGGTTCTTTCCGGTGGTGTGGATGCGAACGCATTACAGAAACCGAAACGTTTCTTCGGTGCTGCCCGTAACATTGAGAACGGCGGCAGCCTGACGATTCTGGCAACGGCATTGACTGAAACAGGTTCGAAGATGGATGATGTGATCTTTGAAGAATTTAAGGGAACAGGTAATATGGAATTGCAGTTGGATCGCAAGCTGTCTAACAAACGTATTTATCCGGCTGTCGATATCACTGCGTCAAGTACTCGTCGCGATGATCTGTTGCAGGATGAAAGTACGCTGAACCGTATGTGGATACTTCGTAAATACCTGTCGGATATGAACTCGATCGAAGCAATGGAGTTTGTAAAGAAACGTATGGAGCAGACGTATGACAATATGGAGTTCCTGGCTTCCATGAACGGATAATCCGGAATAAAATAGATAATAAAAAAGGGGTGCATCGATATGCATCCCTTTTTTTGTTATCCGATATTTGAAGTTCTATATTTCAGGATTCTTTTTTAGGTCTTCCGCGACGGTTTCCGTTACCGGGCTTTCCTCCCGGACGGTTACCTGGTCTGCCTCCTCCGTTGCCTTCTTTACGTGGACGTCCGCGTCCGCGACGCATGTTTCCGTATTTTTCAGGCTCGTATAGCGGTGTTTCACCAAACTTAGGATCGACGGGAATCTTGTATACTTCCTTTTCCAGGAAATCCTCGATGCGTTTGAACTGGGCTTGTTCTTCTATGCTGATAAATGTGATAGCCAGTCCTTCGCCTCCGGTTCCACGGGCTGTACGGCCGATGCGGTGTACGTAATCTTCCGGGTCGTGAGGTATATCATAATTGATTACCAGTTTGATGTCATTGATATCGATACCGCGTGAAACAACGTCGGTGGCAACCAGTATGTCGATGTGTCCGTTTTTAAATTCTTTCATCACCTCTTCACGCTGGGACTGCTCCAGGTCGGAGTGCATGGCAGCGACGTTAAACTTCATCCGTTTCAGTGTGGCTGAAAGTTCTTTTACCTTCATCTTGGAGGAGGAGAAGATGATGACGCGCTGCGGGCGGCTTTGAAGGAAGAGGTCTTCAAGTATCTTTAGCTTTTGAGGATCGTAGCAAATATAAGCTGTTTGCATGATCGTTTCGGGTGGGCGGGAGATGGCGATCTTGACTTCTTCGGGATTCTTCAGGATTGTTTTAGCTAGTGTCCGGATTTTAGGGGGCATGGTGGCAGAGAACATAATGGTCTGGCAGGTAGGAGGCAGCTGCTTTTGTACCTGCATGATGTCGTCGTAAAATCCCATATCCAGCATACGGTCGGCTTCATCGAGAACAAAATAGGAGACCTGTGAAAGGTCTACAGTTCCCAGTTTCAGGTGCGATAATAAACGCCCCGGAGTGGCGATAACGATATCGGCACCCATCTCCATTCCTCGTTTTTGTTGTTCCCAGGCTACTCCGTCAGTCCCGCCGTATACGGCTACAGCCGAAACCGGAACGAAATAAGTAAATCCTTCTATTTGCTGGTCTATTTGTTGAGCCAGCTCGCGGGTAGGAGCCATAATAACAGCGTTAACGGCATTATCCGGATGATTACCCTTACTTAATTCATTGATCAGAGGCAATACATAGGCAGCCGTCTTTCCTGTACCGGTTTGTGCACAGGCAATGATATCCTTCCCTTCTAATATTACTGGAATCGTTAATTCCTGTACAGGAGTTGTTTCCAGAAAATTCATAGCATCGAGACCGTCTAATACGGCCTCTTCCAAATCCAATTCGTCAAATCTCATCTTCTATCATTAAATTCACCGTAAAGGTAAATAATATTTGTCAAATTCTATACTAGTAATGTTGGCTCTTGTAATAAATGTCTTGTATTTTTCTATAAGCTTTGAAAATTCATATCTATCTATGGTACTGTACCATAAAAAATTAATATCTTTATGCCCATATTGGAAAAATTGCAAGTTATTATGGGAACAAATGATAGCTTTGACGGCTTTCAGAAGAAGGCAACCTTAAATGAATTAGATACTGTTCATGAGTTGCTTAACACGATATTAGATCATTTGCCTTTGGGAGTGTTTGTAAAAGATCCGGAGAATCATTACAATTATCTCTACTGGAACAGATTTATGGAAGAGATTACAGGGATTGATACTTCTCAGATCGAGGGGCATGATGACTCTGAAGTACATTATAATGCGTTAATGTCGATAGAAGAGCGGTTGGAGGTAGATAAAAATGTTATCAGTTCGGGTAAAGTGGCTGAATTTCATGGTTGGCTCAAGACAGCTTCCGGTGATACCAAATATATTGAAGTGGCCAAGTACCCGATTTCTTTAAGTAACGGAAAACCTCTGTTGCTCGCCTTGTGGAGTGATGCCACAGTAAAGCGGGCAATAGAAAAACGCCTGGAAAGTGAGCGCGATAAAGCTGAACTGGCTGATAAGTTGAAATCAAAATATCTGGCAGACATGAGTCATGAGATCCGCACACCTTTGAACGCAATAACCGGCTTTTCGGAGATGATGGCGTTTGCGGATACAGACGAAGAGCGTATGTCTTATTATGAGATTATCAAAGCGAATAATCAGTTACTCATGCAGCTGATCAACGATATCCTCGACCTCTCAAAGATTGAAGCTGATGCGATAAAGATCAGTTATGCTCCGATCGACCTGAATGAAATGATGGACACGACGTATGCTTCTATAAAACCCCGTATGCCGAAAGATGTGAAACTGATCCTCGAAAAGGGATTGGACAGATGTACTTTTGGTGCCGACTATGTCCGTTTACTCCAGTTGATCAATAATCTGGTCAATAATGCGATCAAGAATACGAAAAAGGGCAGTATCACAATGGGGTATAAATCCTTAGGCGATGGTAAGCTGAACTTTTATGTAAAAGATACCGGACAAGGAATAGCAGAGGCACAGTTACAGAATCTGTTCAACCGTTTTGTCAAAGTAAATGACTATGTGGAAGGTATAGGTTTGGGGTTGGCTATTTGTAAAGGACTTGTTACGAAGATGGGCGGCACTATCCAGGTTGAATCGAAGCTGGGCGAAGGGTCTACCTTTTCGTTCATTTTGCCTTCACATGCCTGGTGATGTTGTTTTAAAGTAATTACTTCTTTCCGTAGTAGCGTTTGTATATCTGGTCATACAGACCGCTTTTCTTGATTTGCGACAGCCAGCTGTTCAGGCTGTCGAGCAGGATAGGGGAGTCTTTGCGTACAGCCCATGATTGAAGTTGGGTGAAACTGATATCTGTATCGATATCTATTTCGGGCAGATTTTCTTTGGACAGGCGGGCTATTTGCTGGTCACATACGGCATAATTGATATCCCCTTTGGCTACCATGATAGCCAATTGTTCACTGGAATATAGTTCGTCTTCCTTTACATAAATGGTATCGCCGATTTCATGTGCCAGGTTTTGCAGGCGCAACAAAGCGGGAGAGTTTTTAGGTATATACAAGGTCTTTTGTGCCAGATCGAGCTGATTACGAATCGGTTGGATACCGTTGTTGGCTTCTTTCGTACGTTGTACCAATACCTGTTTGTTGAAAACGATCGGTTCGGTAAACAGATAATTCTCTTTTATTTCACTGGTAATAGGAATGTTGCGGGCTATAACGTCGCATTGGTTATCCGATAGCTCCCTGAAACTTTCGGCAAGGCTCATTTCCAGCTGGGTCTGTACTTCCAGTCCCGAGAGGGCGGCAATCGCTTGGCTCAGTTCGTATTGGAAACCCTCAATAGTATCGCCGGCTATATAGTAACCGGATTGATTATATTCGGTTACCATTCGGAGGATACCCTCCTCCTTGATTTCCGGATAATCCCTCGGAGCGACAGGTTCTTTTTTGTACGGCCATAAACGGAACATGACTATCAGTATACATACCAACAGGATGATATAAACAACCAGCAACTTCCGGGATTTCATACGACTTAGTTATTAAATGTAACAGCAATACCCATTTTCAGCACCATCGGATTCAACGGATAGTGTGCTAGAGAGAAATAATTAGGCTCTGCAAACTTACTGCTCAGGTTATATGCCATAACGAAGAAACGAGCCTGTTTCAGGTGGAAGTTCACGTAAGCGTTGATCAACGGATAGTTGCCTACTTTTACTTCGTTCTGAACCTGGAACTGCTGGGTTGCCGGTTCGTAATACGGTGCATAATAAGCCGTGTTGTAATACACGTTGGCTCCCAGTTGAACTGTCAGTACTTTTGCCAGCTTAACGGCCAGATACATGTTCGAATAGGCGCTTAACGATGGAAGCGGAAGTACGCTTTTGTCGCTGCTCAATTGCCAGCAGGCTTCATTTTCCCATCCGAAAGCACGGAAACGGAAATCCTGTTTGATACGTGCACTGACAACCTGCAGGTTGCTTCCGTGCTGTACAGGGAATCCTTCTTTATTGAAATAAATATAGTTCTGAATACTTTCCACACCCGCTTTTAATGTCGTCTTTGAAGATTCCAGATAGACTTCACCTCCCGCATAGATTTGCTGTGTCATGTTAAAGTTCGGATTATCCCACCAAAAGTAACGGGAATGATTGTGACGCAGGTAAAAAGCCGGCGTTGTATTCTTGATGTAAGCATCCGCTTTGATGACGGCATCTTTCTTGAACAATTTGAAGCGCGTCTGCAAATCTCCGGTCACACGAAATTCACCGACATCGCTACCGACCATACACAGTTCACCCCGCGCATTATAAGTCAGGATACTACCCTGGCGTTTGGAGAGTTCCGCTCCGACATAGGTGGAAAATTCATCATAGATATCCGCTGTCGGTAGATTTTTCAGATCGACATTATCGACAGAGAAGTAGGGGCCTCGTCCGTATTCGCCATAATCGATTCCCTCAATTTTAGGCTCCAGTTTGAACCGGCGCTTTTCCAGTCGGACGAAAGCTGTCAGACCGAATTTTACCCAGTCCTGGAAACCTTCCCGCAACGAAAGACCGATCGTATTCTTCAGATTCCAGGAAGATGTCTGATCATCGAGTGTAGCCCCCAATCCATAGATGCGTGGAAAACGCAAACCATTGTCATCGACTATGTAAGACGAATCCATCAGGGCGGTATTGTCTGCAATGAAACGGCGGCGGTTATCTTCGTAATCGATCGTATGGATGATGCTGGATACCGGGACGAACATTTCTTTCGGATTCCCTTCTTCATCTGTTTCTTCCAGTTCACGAGTGAAGCCGAGGTTATATCGCTGGGTCAGGAAATATCGTTTTCCGCGTACACGGTTCCACGCATTTGTCAGATAACGGATATCATATGACTTGGTATCGGACGGACGTCCCTCCGGAAAATATTCGTCAGGATGGTTGATGGTAGAGTCATTATCCAATCCTCCGTTCTCGTAATTGACAAAGTTGAAGTTGCTTAATGAAGCATGCAATTCGTAACGATCGGTCTGGTAACTGCCGAAGAAACGGTAGCTTAATAGTTTGTTACCGTTGTTTTTATAATGCCCGCGACCATAAATATAATCGATATCGCCACCCACATTGATCTTCTTGCCGAAGTTCATTGTCATAGTCCCTTTCAACTGCTCCTCCTTGTTGGTACTACCACCTGCGGTAGTATACATAATGTTGGTGTAAGGGATTTTAGTGTTGTAGAAATAGGCATTTTCGGGTGTTGTGATATAATAGTCATAGGCATCCGCAAAGATGAAATCACGTGCCTCTTGCCGTTCGGAGAATATTTTGGTTTGTGCCGGAGAACCCAGGTTTGCCAGATAACCGATGGCAAGCGATTTGCTTTCAACCAATGTCGAATTACTGAAATTCAGTTTGTTTGTATCCAGTGGCGCTACATACGGTTCACCTAAAAAAGGAGTGAGCCGATAAGCCGTGATACGTTTGGAATTTAAAGCGGCGCTGTCTGCGACCAACAGGCTGTCCGGTATCTCTTTCTGTGATGATGTCAGGTTCGACAGGGAGAAGCCCCCACGTCTTCCTCCACCTCTCTGATCTGCCCGGCCACCTTCGCGCTGTGCCTGAACGGTTACGGCAGATACTATCAGCAACAATAATATGTATAAGCAATGCTTCATGGGTTGCAAAGATAAAACAAAAGGGCATTTCTACGAAAGAAACGCCCCTCTTTATATTCTTTTTGCAAGATTACATTTTCTGTATGATCTCCATGCCTTTCTTTATGGCAGCTTCGTTCATCGGGATCAACTTGTGATGACGTTCGGGCAGGGACTTCTTCAGGCCCAGCAGGACGTTTTCCAGTTTCACCATCGGAACGATCTTCAGCAAACCGCCCAAAATAAGCATGTTGAATGCTTTTTCATTCTTCATTTCCGTAGCCGCATCCATGGCATCTACCCGATAGATGTTGATGTCGGAGCGTTTAACCGGCGTATGAATACCATAGCCGTCATAGATCAGGATACCACCCGGCTTTACCTTGCTTTCGAACTTATCCATAGATGGCTGGTTCAGTACGATGGCGATATCATATTCATTCAAGATCGGAGAGCTGATAGGATCATCGCTCAAGATCACTGTCACGTTGGCTGTACCGCCACGTTGTTCCGGTCCGTATGAAGGCATCCAGGTCACTTCCTTGCCTTCCATCAAGCCTGAATAAGCAAGTATCTTACCCATCGACAGAACACCTTGTCCACCAAAGCCTGCTATAATTATTTCTTGTTTCATGTCGTTTTTGTATTTACTTATTCTTTGTTCTTCAAGTCTCCCAGTGGATAGAACGGGAACATGTTCTCTTCCATCCATTTGTTTGCTTTTTCAGGAGTCATCTTCCAGCCGGATGAACAGGTGGAAACGAATTCGACAACTGAAGTTCCTTTGCCGGCCATCGAGTTTTCAAAAGCTTTGCGAAGCATCTTTTTCGCTTTACGCACGGCAGCAGCAGTCTGTACACTCTGGCGCGTAACCAGGCAGGTACCTTCCAACTGGGCCAGCAGATCGCCGATCTTCAGCGGATAACCGTTGAGAGCGATGTTACGTCCGTAAGGGCAAGTCGCTGTCGGCATCCCTTCGAGGGTAGTAGGAGCCATCTGACCACCGGTCATACCATAGATCGCATTGTTCACGAATACGATTACGATGTTTTCACCGCGGTTGGCAGCATGGATAGTTTCGGCTGTACCGATAGCGGCGAGGTCGCCGTCGCCCTGGTAAGTGAAGACCATCTTTTCCGGATTCAGGCGTTTGATCGCTGTTGCGATGGCAGGTGCACGTCCGTGAGCAGCTTCTTCCCAGTCGATATCCAGGTAGTTATATGCGAATACGGCGCAACCCACCGGAGAGACACCGATTGTTTTTTCTTCCATTCCCATTTCGGCGATCACTTCAGCGATCAGCTTGTGTATCACACCGTGGCTGCAACCGGGACAGTAGTGCATGGGATTGTCGTTCATCAATTCCGGCTTTGTATAGACCAGATTCTCCGGTTTAATTATTTCGTTGAGTTCCATAATTGTTGCTTAATTAACTAATAAATCTCAGTAGATATTGAACAAGTCTGAAGCATACGGCAGCCCCTCCGCAATAGAGGAATACATGACGGTCGTCGACTGCAAAATAGCAAACGATCGCTGCTGCTGCCAATACCATGAACAGGATTGTCAATATGCTGTCTGTTTTACTTCCGCGTATCATAGAAATTAGAATAACTTTTCTTTTAACGCGTTCAGTACTTCATCCGGAGTAAACACGATACCACCCAGGCGGCCGAAGTGTTCAACCTTTACTTTTCCGTTAACAGCCAGGCGGATATCTTCCACCATCTGGCCGGCATTCAATTCGACAGAAAGCATACCTTTCACCTTGTCGGCATAGGCGGCAATTGCTTTTGTCGGGAACGGCCACAACGTGATCGGGCGCAACAAGCCGAGTTTGATACCTTCTCCGCGTGCGATCTCTACCACTTTTTGGCAGATACGGGCAGAAGAACCGAAAGCAACCAGCAGATATTCCGCGTCGTCGCACTGGAACTCTTCGTAGCGTACTTCATTTTCTTCAATCTTACGGTATTTAGCCTGGAAGCGAAGGTTGTTTTCTTCCATCTTCGCCGGATCGAGTTCCAGTGAAGTGATCACATTGGCTTTACGATTTTTCGTTTTGCCTTGTACAGCCCACGGACATTCGGCGATGATCTCTTCTTCTGTCTTACGCGGACGGAAAGGAGGCATAACCACTTTTTCCATCATCTGGCCGATGATACCGTCGGCAAGGATAATAGCCGGATTGCAATATTTGAAAGCGAGGTCGAATCCTAATCCGACAAAGTCAGCCATCTCCTGTACGGAAGAAGGAGCGAGGGTGATCAGGCGATAGTCGCCGTGTCCGCCACCTTTCACTGTCTGGAAATAGTCTGCCTGGCTCGGCTGGATCGTTCCCAAACCGGGACCGCCACGCATGACGTTTACAATTAAACAAGGCAGTTCAGCACCTGCGATATAAGAAATACCTTCCTGTTTCAAGCTGACACCAGGACTGGAAGATGAAGTCATTACACGTTTGCCTGTACCGGCACCACCATACACCATGTTGATAGCTGCTACTTCACTTTCGGCTTGCAGTACTACCATTCCGGTTGTTTCCCACGGCATTTCGGCCATCAGGGTTTCCAGGATCTCCGACTGCGGAGTGATAGGATATCCGAAGTATCCGTCTACACCGTAGCGTATAGCTGCATGGGCGACGACTTCGTTTCCCTTCATTAATTTGATCTCTTCTGCCATATTTGTTTTATATTTTTACTTTGTAGATGGTTAAACAGCCGTCGGGACAAACCAATCCGCAACTGGCGCAACCGATGCAAGCATCAGGGTTTTTCATGTACACATAATGGTACCCTTTGTTGTTCACTTCACGCGGGTGTAATTCCAGTACATCGCTGGGGCAGGCAACTACGCATAAGTTGCACCCTTTGCAGCGTTCCTGGTTAACAACGACCGCTCCTTTTATCTTTGCCATAGTATAACTAATTATGTTTTATGTCGTGTAAGACCTACAAAGTTAAGAACTAATGTTATAAAAACAAGGGTTGTTTTGTTTTTTAGTTGACGGATGGTCGTCGGGAGGTGACAGTTTAATAATTTACACATTGATTTTTAAACTGTCGCTTGCCGATCTTCAGCCGTCGGTTATCGCTTGTTAATTATCCTGTTATCACTTGTCTGTAGCCGAATCCAGTCCGTACCGCTTCATTTTATTGAACAATGTTTTCCGGCTGATATTAAGAGCTTCGGCTGTCAGTGTCCGGTTGAAATTATGCTTCCGGAGCGTTTCGAGTATCAGTTCTTTCTCCATTTGCGCATTAATCTCCCGGATACTGTTTCCGCCGCTCCCTGCTACGGGTTGCTCTTCCGCCAGTTCGTATCCTTTCACCCGGTCGGGCAGATGTTCTGGGCGGATCGTGCCGTCGGTACAAAGTATCATGGCACTTTGTACGGCATTCTCCAGGTCGCGGACGTTTCCGGGCCAGTCGTAGGAACCAAGCAGCTTCACGGCTTCGGGCGTAATGGATTGTACGTCGAGACTCAATGTCCGGTTGTATTTGCGGATGAAGAAATTGGTCAGCAGGGGAATATCTTCTTTCCGTTCGCGAAGTGGCGGAAGGATAAGGGTAAAGACGTTCAGGCGATAGAGAAGGTCGAGGCGGAAACGACCCTCTTTCACCTCATCGTCCAGATTACGGTTGGTAGCTGCTACGATACGGACATCAACCGGGATTGCCTTTTTCCCTCCGATGCGGGTGATCTTCCGCTCTTCCAGTACGCGGAGCAGTTTCACCTGGGCATCCAAAGGCAGTTCACCTATTTCGTCCAGAAAAAGAGTTCCGCCGTCTGCCTGCTCGAAAGTACCGGCCTTTGCCTCTTTGGCATCCGTAAAGGCACCCCGTTCATGACCGAACAGTTCACTTTCCATCAGGGTAAGCGGAATAGCTCCGCAGTTGATGGCAACGAACGGACCGTTGGCACGCAGGCTGTTGGTATGAATGGCACGGGCGATCAGTTCCTTTCCCGTACCGCTTTCGCCGTGGATCAGGACGGTGGCATTCGTTTCTGCTACCCGTCGCACCTGTATCATCGTTTGCCTGAGTCCGGTATTTTCTCCGATAACGGAGCTTTGTTTCTCGCCGAGTGTCTTCTTCAGCGTCGACAGTTCACCTTTCATCCGGCTGTGTTCAACGGCACGGCCCACGGTGAGCACCAGCTTGTCGTTATCGAACGGTTTTTCGATAAAATCGTACGCTCCTTTCTTTACTGCGTCGACCGCCAGGGAGATGGAACCGAAAGCCGTGACGAACAGGACGACCTGATTCGGGGAAATACGTTTGATCTCTTCCAATGCTTCCACGCCTGTCAGTACCGGCATCTGCTGGTCCAGCAGGATCACATCGGGATGGAAGGAGAGGAATGCCTCTACCGCTTCCCGTCCGTTTTCGACAGGCATAACGTCGTATCCCTCATCTGTCAGCAGGCGGGCAATCATCTTGCGGATGCGCGGCTCATCGTCGGCTACTACTATTTTTGCTTTCATATACGTTGCGGTAGTTTTATGTTTATGCAAGTGCCTTTGCCTGGTGTACTTTTCACCTCGATCTCGCCTTCATGGCGTTTCACGATACCGTAGCAAATGGCTAATCCCAATCCGGTACCTTCCTCTTTTGTCGTGAAGAACGGATTGAATACATTCTCGATGTCTTTCTGGTCGATCCCTTTTCCGGAATCTTCGAATGAGACGATCAGATAACGGGAATGCGTATTGATGGCAGCTCCCTTTTCTATACTTATTATTAATGTACGCGAGCGATCGGGAGTATTTTTACTCATGGCTTCGACGGCATTTAGAATAATGTTCAGGAAGACCTGTTTCAGTTGCTCCGTATCGGCCTGTATCGTTGTATTGTCGGTGAAGTATTCGAACTCCACTTCGACATTCTGTTTGCGTAGCGTGTTTGTCACCAGTAGGAGCGTCTGGTTGATCAGTTGCTCGATGTTTACCTCCGACGTATTCAGTTCCGAGGGGCGGGCGAACGACAGCAAGCCCTGTACGATCTTATTGATACGTTCCACTTCCGAGATCAGTTCCTCCATCATCTCCTTTTTTGTCGGATCGGCATTGAAGTCTTTGCTCAGATACTGGATCGTACTGCGAATGGCAGTCAGCGGATTCCGTATCTCGTGGGCGGCACCGGCTGCCAGCTCACCCAACGTAGCCAGGCGGTCTGTGCGGTACATCTTCTTCAGACGTTCGGTCTGTATTTCGTAGAGCGAAGCATGTTCGATGGCAAAAGTAGCCTGGTTGATCAGGATGGAGAGCAGTTTCAGTTCCTGCGGAGTGAAAGCGGTTCCGTCGGTTTTCTTTCCGATAAAGATCGTTCCGTTTATCTGGTTCATCACCTTTAGCGGGAAGATCAGTTCAGCGCCCAGTTGCCGTAATGTTTCCTGTTCTTCCGGAGGGAAGTAAGCGATGATATCCGGATGTTCGGATACCGTCAGATGCTTTTCGTTTACCGACAGCCAGCTGATCAGGCGGCTCCGTTTGATCAGCGTCACCGGTTTGTTTCGGGTTTCGTTCTGCTGTTTGTAATTCCCCGTGTTCTCATCCAGCAGGAAAATATAAATACTTTCGACAGGACATATTTGTTTTACTTTGGCGGCGATGTTGCCGATAAGTAATTGCTTGTCGACAATCAGCGTAAGCGACTGATTGAACTCCGAAAGCAGTTGTTCCAGATTCGGTTGCTTGGGCTGTTCGTTCTTTCTGAATAGTGGCATGTTGTTTCTGATCTTTGTACAAAAGTATAAAAAACAGATGAATTTGCCGGACGGTTACATAGAATAATGATTTCGTCCGGCAATGCAAGCCTGTCTCAGAAGCACGTATACCCTGGTTTATCGCCCATTTCGAGTAAAAGCACTCCGCCGGCGGTAATGGCAGTAAAAGGTATTCGCGGCTGTTTTAACTCCTTGCCGTTCAGATATGCTTTCTGAATATAGATATTTTCTTTTGAGTTGTTGCGGGCTTCGATCGTGAACGTCTTCCCTTTATAGTAATCAGGATCTAGATGGATGGTTACTTTGTTGAAGAGCGGACTGGTCAGTTCCAGTTCCGGCCGGAGGGAAGCACCACCGTTCATTTCGAACAGGCCGAGGGCACTCATCACATACCAGCCGCCCATCTGTCCTTCGTCTTCATCGCCTTCCCAGCCATGATAGGGCGTCGAACCGTAGAAACTGTCCAGTATGGCACGCGACCATTTCTGTGCCAGCCACGGCTTGCCGGAGTAGTTGAACAGAAACGGCGTACACATATTCACCTCATTCCCCTGGTTGATATAAAATTCGGCAGCCTGTCCCATCGTACGGTCGAAGACATGGGCAGCGAACTTATGCTTTTCCGATTTGATGAAACCTTCTTCCAGCCGGCTGTTGAAGAGGTCTTTCCCCAACAGGTCGACCAATCCCGGAATATCATGCGGCACATACCAGGAGTATTGCCAGCTGTTCCCTTCGATGAACCCTTTGTTGGAAAATACGTTGAAGTCAGGGTCCCAGTTGCCGAGACTGTCCCGCTGCATGACAAACTTCTTTTCCGGATGAAATACATTCTTATAGTTCATGGAACGTGCCTGCAAGGCTTTTCCCTCTTTTTTCTTTCCGAGGGCAAAGGCAAGCTGGGCGACGCACCAGTCGTCGTAAGCATAATCGAGTGTTTTGGATACAACGCCCCTTTCCATCGGCATATAGCCATATTGAATGTAGACATCCAGTAAAGGATTGCCGCAATAACCGCCACAGGGATGCTTGATACCTGTTTCCGTTACATTCTTTCGGACGGCTTTGTAAATGTCCTCGCCGTCTTTGCGTATTCCTTTCTGGTAAGCCGCCACCATCAGCGCGGTTTCGTGCGAGCCTTCCATGATCCCCGAATATTCCAGTCCTGCCGGACCTTTGCTTGTCCATCCCGTATGTTTGAACATCTCCAGTTGTGTCGTTACCCAATCGTCGACGATGCGAGGGGAGATGATCGACCAAAGACCGTTCAGGTTCCAGAAACTGTTCCAGAAAGCATCTCCGCCATACATATTGCCGTGATCCAGTTGCTGTATGTTTTCGCAGGCATCCCGGTATTTGCCGTTCACATCGTTCCAGGTTTGCTTTCCGGCATAAGCGTGATACAGGTTGGTATAGAACTTGGTCTTATCCACTTCGTCCTGTCCTTCTATCTCTATTTTTCCGAGCAGTTCGTTCCATTTAGCACGGGTTTGTGCCACTACGCGGTCGAAGTCGTATTGCAAGGGAGCCAGTTCCGCTTCCATATTTAAGCGCGCCTGCTCGATGCTGACCAGCGACAGACCGGTAGAGACGGTGATGCTTTCCCCTTCTTTCGTGGAGTAAAGAGCATAGACTCCGATATCGTTTTTGCCGGCGATGGATTGTATGTCATCGGCTTCCTTTCCTTCATTCCATCCGTTCAGTTGAGAAAACGGTTTGCTGAATCGGACGATGAAATGCAGCTTGTAATCATTCCATCCGCTCCAGGGACCGGACTGGCAGTCGGCATAACCTTCCAGCTCCGTGTCGCTTACTTTGGTGATGCAGGCATCCTTAACGCTGAATCCGTAATCCCATTCGGTAGGAAACAGGAGGTCTATCAATATCCTCGACTCTTTTCTCTCGGGGAAGGTGTACCGGTGGATACCGCAACGGGTAGTGGCGGACAATTCGGCTTTCACTTCATGATCGTATAGGTAGACGGAATAATATCCCGGCGAAGCCTTTTCCGTTTCTTTCAGGATACGGGAATGATAGCCGGCGTTTGCCCCTTTATACGGAGAGTCGGAGGATGGGTTCGACAATGCGAGATCGGCTGTTGTCGGCATGATCATCAGTCCGCCCATCGTCCAGGCATGCAGGTGGCTGAAACCGGAAACACTGTTGATGGCGTATTCGTATCCGCCCATCCAGACATTCCCCTGGTTGTCCGGCCCGAGCTGCACCATGCCGAACGGCTCCTGGGCATAAGGTCCCAGCATCCACCGGGAATTGGAAGTTCCGATAAACATATCCACGTAATCGACAGGCTCTTTGACCGTCGCAGAAGCCAGCGTGGCAAGGAACATAAAAGATAAAAACGTATTACGTATTACTTGTCTTATATTCATGGTATTACTTGTTTGTTTTCGATAGACAAAGGTATGTGTTTTCTCTTGTTTGGAATTATAACTTTCTGCTGAATCGGTTGTATTATCTTCTGAAATAGAGCGAATGGGTAAGAAATTACCCAATTTGGGTAAGGGTAAAGGCAATTACCCACGAGTAAAAAGTGACCCATTTCAGCGAGGCACGTATAATCAGCCTGTTACGATTTTGGCACGCCGTTTGCCTTACTATATACGTGTGAATAAACAAAAGAAGATAATTGGGTAACACATTACCCGGAAAGACTTAATTCGATATAGTATGAAAAGAAAATTACTGGTATCTCTGTTAATGGGATTTGCTTTGGCAGGGCATGCTGAAACGGAAACACCCCGTACAATCTCTTACGATGAAGCGATACGGATCGCTTTGGGCGAGAGTTATACGGTGAAATATTATAAGGAAGATATGGATGCCACCCGTTATTCTTATCTGTACACCAAGGCGCAGTTCAAGCCGTTGCTTAACTTCGATTTTTTTACTCCTTCATGGACGGAAGAGCTGACGGAGATTTCGCAGGCGGACGGCCTGCCGGTGTATAACTCCACCGGTTCCCTGCAGGTGGGAGGTAATCTGAATTTTACCTACGTATTGCCGACCGGCGGTAATTTTGCCCTCAGTTCTAAAATGTATTGGGAGAATTACCGGACTACGCTTTCACAACAGGATTATGCGGAGCTGAAACGCGACCAGGTGTACAGCCGTTTCGCCCTCTCTTTCAACCAGCCCATCTTTACGGCGAATAAACTGAAAGAGAACATGAAGGTGGCTGAACTGGATTATAAGAAAAGTACCTGTTATTTCACCCGTGTGCAGATGGATATCGTATATAATGTAACGGATGCTTTTTATAATGTATATAAACTGGCGTACGAGCACAAGATCAACCAGGACCGTCTGGTCAACTCCCGTGAGGCTTATCGTATCACCAAGCTGAAACAGGAAACGGGTAATCTTCCCGAAGGGGAAATGCTGATTGCCGAGATCACCGTAGCGCAGGATGAGGCGCGCGTGATGGAAAGCGAAGGTAAGCTGTCTACGGCAAAGGACCAGTTCAAATTGCTGATAGGCTTGCCTCTGAACGAAGAGATCGACCTGAAGGCGGACATGGAGTTCGAAGCCTTTATTGTCGATATGCAGCAGGCGATCGACGAGGCATTGCGCAACCGAATGGAGATCAAGGAAAACAATCTCGACATCGAGCTGCAGGCGATCGAAGTGAAGCGTGCCAAACGCGAACGGGAGTTTAAAGGCAACATTTCCGCTTACTATGATTTTACCGGATTAAGTACGCGCGACGGCGGCACGGTCGGTCAGCTGGTCGGTTCTTCGTTTGACAACATGCGCGACCGTCCGTCTAACCGGGGAATAGCCCTGACGGTCTCTTATCCGCTTTTGGACTGGGGACGCACCAGGAATCAGGTCCGCCGTGAAGAGGTCCGCCTGAAGCAGCGCAAGCTGAACCTCGACAATACCGAACGTACCATCGAACAGGAGATACGCGAGATCGTCCGCAGCGTGTATGAGGCCGAGAAGCGTTACCGCATCAACCGCCGGAACCAGGAAGTGGCGATACAGAGTTACCGGATCAGCCAGATGCGTTTTGAGAACGGCGATATGACGAGCCAGGAACTTTCCATCGAGCAGGAACGCCTTTCGCAGGTGCAGCTCGCCTACATCGACAGCTATATCACGTACCGTCTTTCTGTGGCGGATCTGAACCGTAAGACGATGTATGACTTCGAACATAACCGTAGCTTCCTGCCGGAAGACAGGGAATTAGTTGCAAAGTAAGGAGATACTAATGATTATATAGGTATTCATTGGTTCTTTTCATAGGACATTTTAATCTTTTTGGCAAGCGTGAATTTAATTTTTAGCATGCTCAAATTTAATTATCAGCATGCTAAAAATCAATTTTGAGCTAGCTCAAAAGAATAAAAGTATAGCATTTAAATAGTAAAAATACGTGACCTGAAGATTAAAAGTCACAGTGCTAAAGAGTAATTATTAATAAGATAACAGACAAATGATGACACAGATGATTAGAAAGATTCCGCTTATACTGGCGGCATTACTGCTGGTTTGCAGCGTTCGTGCACAAGGGGACGATGAGGCTTCCTTGCTGCTCGACCTGAAGAAGACGCGTGCGGATTATGAAGTAGCGAAACAGAAGTATCAGAACGATACGAAGTTGTATAATGAGAAAGCCATCTCAGCCAACGATTTCAACCGTTCGAAGAATGAGTTGCTGAGTAAGGAGGTGGATTATCAGAAGCTGATCCTGAAACTGATCTCCCAGCAGAGTTACATCACGGTGGAGCGTGCCGTGAAATACCAGGACCAGCGTGGCGAACGCAAGGTAAAGATCACCCTGAAAAGTGCACTGGAAGGGAATGAAGAGTATTTGAGCCAGTTCAAGGAACATTTCGATGTTTTTACACCCGAGATGCGTTCCGGTAAGATATATAATATATATGTATCGCTGGTGGATAACGAATCGAAGACGATTATCGGTTCGCCGTATGAATACCGTGTGCCGTCTATCGAACTGGGAAAGGTGGCGACTGCCGATTTTGAATTGCTGAAAGATGCGGAAAACCTTACGGTGTCGTTGAACTACAATAATCGCAAGGATGAGAAGAACATCTATCTGAAGAAAGATGCCAGTGTGAACGTGATCGATATCTCCTCCATGCAGTTCAGTCAGGAAGCGGACCTGAGCAGCAAGGCGACGTATGACTTGACACTCGAACGTTTCTCTACCTCGGATGATGTATATCGTCTGGAAGTGCTCGACCTGCCGCGTCAGATCACTTACGACTTTATGGACGGAGAAAGTAAGGTAACCCAGATCAAATTTGCGCAGGGCGTAAACATAAAGAAGTTATCTTTGCAGGTATATTTACCCGACCGCGATGACCAGCAAGTAGTGATCGACCAGCCGATCAAGTTCCAGGTTCAGACTGTTTCTGCTTCTAACGGCGAGAAGGCGGGTAGCGAAAATCTTGAGATCATCCCTCGCGGGAAAGGAAAGATCGAAGTGCGTGCAAACAACCTCTACCACGAAACAACCGTAGGAAAAGAAGTAACAATGGATGTGACCGTGCGTAACGGCGGTAGCCGTCGCCTGGACAACATCAAGCTGACTACCGAGAAGCCGTTGGGCTGGGATACCCGTATCGAACCGGATGTGATCAGCAGTCTGGATCCGGAAAAGGAAATGACCGTACAGGTCACCATCATCCCGCCAAAAGATGGTGGAGTAGGTGCCCAGGAAGTAAAGATCAAGACAGAAGCCATGGCAGATAACCGCAAGGTGGATACGGAAGACAAGACGGTCCGCATACAGGTGAATGCCGCCACATCTATCTTCGGGACGATCTTTTTGATCCTGTTGCTGGTGGGCTTTGTGGGCGGAATCGTTTGGTTCGGAATGAAACTTAGTAAGCGGTAAGTTAGAAAATAATGAGTCAATATGCTAATATGCCAATGTGCCAATTTAGAAAATATTGAACCCAAATAACAGGTTCCGTAGGGGCGGGGTTTGCCCGCCCTTTGCGACAATAATATAACAACCGGTGAAGAAGGGAGAGCAGACCCCACCCCTACGGTCGAACCTACCTGTTCCATTGTGACGGCGCCTGTAAGGGCGGTTCGCGAACCGCCCCTACCAACGACACTACATTCAAATATGACAATAATTGAAATAAATAAAAACAACTAAAAAATAAACATTATGTTACAAGCTATCGATTTAACAAAAAGATACGAAGACGGCAACCTGGCTTTGGATGCCTTGAATCTGGAAATCAAACCGGGAGAAATATTCTTCTTGCTGGGTGCTAACGGCGCCGGAAAAACCACTTCCATCAATATCTTCCTGAACTTTATCGAACCGACTTCGGGCCATGCCCTGATCGACGGTATCGACGTTATGGAAAAACCGCTGGAAACAAAGAACCATGTCGCTTTCGTTTCTGAAAACGTAATGCTCTACGGTAACTTCACCGCCCGTCAGAACCTCGACTTCTTTGCCCGCCTGGGAGGGAAGACCAATCTGACGAAAGACGATTATTATAACGTCATGCGCCGTGTCGGCCTTCAGGAAGAAGCCTTCGAACGCAAGCTGAAGACATTCTCCAAAGGTATGCGTCAGAAAGTAGGTCTTGCCATCGCCATCATCAAGGATGCCAACAACATCGTCATGGACGAACCGACTACCGGACTCGATCCCAAGAGTGCAGCCGAACTGATGCAGATACTGATCAACCTGCGCAATGCCGGTAAAAGTATCCTGATGTGTACCCACGACCTCTTTCGTGCCAAAGCGGTAGCCGATCGTGTCGGTATCATGAAGGAAGGGCGCCTGGTCATGCTCCGTAGCCGCGAAGAGTTCCTGCAGGACGACCTGGAACGGATCTATCTGGACTATATGCAGGAAGCTATTTTAGAATAAGAGTACAAACTGTCTAATACGATACATACTATGATTTGGTTAATAGCAAAGAAAGATTTCCTGCTGAACTTGTTGTCAGTCAGGTTTATTATAGGGTTTGTGCTCTGCCTCCTGGTAATTCCGTTCACGATCATTGTCAGTGTGGACAATTACGAGAACCAGGTTCGCGTCTATAAGATCGAACAGGCGCAGGCGGACAGGGAATTGAAAGAGAGCCGGGTGTGGTCGGCGGTACGTCCTACCATCGTTCAGGAGCCTGAACCTCTGAGTATTTTTAGTACGGGCATAATGACGAATGTGGGAAACAAGGTAAAGATCGCTTTTTGGGAATATCCGTTGTTTCCTTCGGGTCATACGATTACGCGTGATAACCCGTCATTGAATGCCTTTTTCTCGATAGACTTTTCAAAGGTTATCGCTATCCTTATTTCGTTGCTGGCACTTGTATTCTCATACGATGCCATCACCCGCGAACGGGAAGACGGAACGATGAAGCTGACATTTACCGGGCAGGTGAGCCGTATCTCCTTTCTGATAGGTAAGTTGCTCGGACTGTTGCTGATATTGCTTCCTATATTGTTGTTCTGTTATCTGCTCGCCTGTCTGATTATCGTGGTCAATCCGGGAATCTCCTTTTCTGCTTCCGACTGGGGAGGGGTGACATTACTGTTCCTGACTTCTGTCATTTATATGATGGTGTTCCTTTTGTTGGGTATGTTTATCTCCAGCAGGGTTACGCATTCGTCTTCATCCATCATCATTAGCTTATTGTGCTGGATTTGGTTCCTTTTCCTGATGCCCAATATTGCCACTTATCTGTCGCAGAGTATCTCGAAAGCACCTCTGTATGACAATGTTCAGGCTGCGATGAGTGATTATGACGATACCTATATGAAGGAGTATCAGGAAGAATGGCCGCGCGCTGCTCAACGGGTGAATATGAAATCCCTGAGTTACAATAATTGTAATGGGGATGGTCTGGAATATCTGGAACTGGCCGGAGGGCCGCGGGAAACTCCTTTGTTTCATCAACAGATGCAGATTTGGGCTACTCCGGTCATGTTGAATAATGCGGATAAGAAATGGGCTTTGCAACGCGATTACCTGGATGGGTTGATGCGGCAGCAACACCTGCAACAGGTGATCGCCTGGTTGTCTCCCTCCGAATTGTTTAGCCAGACGACGGATGCTTTGTGTCATACCAATGCGAATTGTTTTCTGAAATATATGGAGAGTATCCGGAATTACCGGGAGAGCCTTATTACTTATTTCAAAGATCATAAGTTGTTTGAATCCATCTCTTACTTTACGGGACAAAAGCTGGAGGAATTTCCTACCCGTGCCGAATTGGATACAGGAGACCAAGAGGCACAAAGGAGATATGAAAGAGGAAACAGTGAATTTCCATATTTGGATACCGGTAGTGTACCTCGTTATATTCCTCAGCCGGTAACACTTTCCGCTGCTTTGGGCGATGCACTGGGACGCTTATGTGCCTTGCTGGGATTGGCTATCGTATTGTTGGTCGGAACAATCGTGTCGTTTATGAAATATGATGTCAGATAATAAATAATTACAGTTATGTTTACAACTTTATATATACGGGAATTGCAGAACTACTTGTATAGTCTGCGTTTTCAGGTTTCTTTCGTCATTGTTGTGCTGGTCTTTAGCCTGGGAAGCATTTCGTTTGTTTCTTCTTTTAAAGGTATGCATGATAATTACGCCAAGTACAACCAGGCTCAGCAGGAGACATTGGCTAAACGTGCCGAGAGTTTGTCGAAGGTGGCGACTCAACGGAGCAGTTTTGTGACTTCTCCGCGTGAAAACAGTGTGATTGCTGATTGTAAAGAAAGCTATTTACCTAATCGTATCGAATATAGTGCCTACAACGTGTTCGGTTACTCGGTGCGGCACGATAGCAACAACCCTTTGTTAAGTCGCGGAGACAGTCTGAGCTGGTCGTTCATTGTCTCTATGTTCCTGAGTTTTATCACGTTGCTTTTTGCTTTTGATGCGATATCGGGTGAGAAGGAGGAGAGGACGCTTGCTTTGGTCTTTTCGAATGCTGTACCGAGGCGTACTTTCCTGTGCAGTAAACTGCTTAGCATCGTCACGGTGGTAGGTATGATGGAGTTGGTCGGCATTATAATCAGTCTGCTTATCCTGGCTGTTTCGGGACAGGTGCAGCTGAACGGGAGCTTTTTGATGGAGACGGGCGGTTTTGTGCTGATCAGTCTGTTGTTTATTACAACTTTTGCTGTATTCGGCTTGCTATCGTCGGTTGTAACGCGTTACTCGAATATCAGCCTGCTTATATCTCTTTGCTTTTGGTTGTTTGCTGCGGTGATTATTCCTAATACGTCTGTGTTTTGGGCGAAAAAGTTATTCGGTATTCCGGCATCGGAAGAGGTAGACCGTAAACGTATGGAAGCGCGTGATGATATTAACCGCAATGCGCCTCCGGGCAGTTGGTCGTCCAACGGTGGCGATGCTTTCTTCCCAAGGCATGAACTTCGTGCGAAGAATATGACCAATCTGATGAATAATGATAAGATGTTCAATGATGCTTATTACCTGCAACAGTTCCGGCAGTTCGAACAAACCCGCAATTTCACTTTGCTCTCACCGATTGCCCAGTTCGATTATATGAATGAGGCATTCCTCGGAGGTGGTTACCTGCGTTTCCAGAAGAACTGGAATGACCTGCATATTTTCCAGGAACGGTTCCTGCAATGGTTTAAGGATATAGATGCCAAAGACTCCGGCAGTCCTCACTGGTATAATCCGTATGAAGAATATTCTACCAGTAAAAAGGCTGTAGCCGTCGACCAGATTCCGCAGTATCAGGAACAGATCGCCTCCTTCGGCCAGCGCTTCGAATTTATCAGCGGTTACCTGATCGCTATGATAATCACGATCGCTGTCCTGTTCATGGCTTGTTTTTATTTCTTTACACGCTATGATGTAAGGTAATACTGTCTAAATTTTATACATCAGTGTCTAATAATTGGACAGAATGGAATTAGTGAATAATATTTATAAGCTTGATAGATAGTCGTTTGTATGTTTTGGCACGCTGTTTGCATTATAAGCGGCGATGCCGGATACAGTAAGTAAAACCGGGCAGATGTCCATAATCGGACATGCCCGGTTTATTTAATGGGCTTAATTATCAGATAGATACATTTTTGGCATGCTATTTGCTAATAAAGAAGATAAAAAGATAAACAATACTAAGAGTATGTGTGTTTTCAACATGAAGGGAGCAACTCTGGCGAACTGCTCCCTTCCATGACCTTGAATAAGGTTAACATAATTGATGAGGTTCTCTTTGGCGAGAGAACAAGCTCTTCCTCGTGCGTGAGCATAGGGAAGAGATTATTTTTTAAGCCTTAGCTCCTTTCATAGATAGCTTTTCAAGGAAATATACGATGGCGAATCCCAAAATCATTAATCCTACGGCTTCCCATACCAGTTGGTTGGGCAGGATATTCGCTTCAACCAGGGGTTTGATCACTCCGTGGCTGTCGGTGTAGGTTTCAATCGTCTCTTTCCACGGCCATACTTTGTTTAGCGAACCCAGCATAAAACCTGCCAGTACAGAGATGGTCGTATCATGAAATCTGCGCAGGGCGAAAGACAATACACGCGAGAAAGAGGTAATACCTATGGCAGCCCCACAGATAAATACGAGCATGACCGGTATATTGAAAGTCTTTACCGCTTCCATAATATAGAAGTATTTACCCAGTAATACCAGGATGAAACTGCCGGAAATGCCGGGCAGGATCATGGCACAGATGGCTATGGCTCCGCAAAGGAATATAAAGAATAGATTAGTCGGAGTTTCTGCCGGAGTAGCCACTGTTATATAGTAAGCGATGACGGCTCCGATAATAAAGCTCAGTATTGTTTTCCAGTTCCATTGCTTGATATCTTTCGAAACAAACCAGGTGGAAGCCAGTACCAGTCCGAAGAAGAAAGCCCACACGAGGATCGGGTGTGTAACCAGTAACCAGGTGATGATCTTTGCCAGCGAAAAGATACTGATACCGATGCCGGCAACGATAGCCAGCAGGAAATTGGCATTTATTGCTTTCCAAAATGAGGCGATCTTACCGGTGAAGAGTAACTTCAGGCTTGCTCCGTTAATACTCTTGATCGAATCGATCAGTTCTTCATAAATACCAACAATAAAGGCAATCGTACCGCCTGATACGCCGGGCACGACATCGGCTGCGCCCATTCCCATGCCTTTCAAAAGTAGGAGACCGTAGTCTTTTAGATTTCTGTCCATTAGTTGTTATTGTCTTTGTTATTGAGGAATTCCTTCGTCAGATCTTCCGGCGGGATATGTTTTCCCAGCAGTTGCTGCTCGACGTCACTGAAATCGATACCGGAGTCTTCCAGGTATTTCACCAGTTCTTTCGGAGAGGTCTGACTGAAGTGTTCGCCGAAATGCTTCATGTCGCCTTTTGCCAGGTAAGCCATAGCCATATGAAGGTGCATGTAAGGCAGGTCCGGATTGACGGCATATACTTTTTTATAGTATTTGAGTGCTTTATCGATGTCACCTTTCATATACAGGTATTGACCTGCATGGAAAAGACTTTCATAATCTTCGGGCAGATAGTTTTCCCCTTTATCCAGGATATCGAACAGACGTTCGGTTGTCTCTATAGCCTGCTTGTCTTTGCCGTTTTCCACGTAAGTCAGAGCCAGTAAAGAGAGTATCCGGACATTGTTGGGAAATAGTTCGACCGCTTTGTTGAGCGTTTTCGATGCTTCCCGGTCGCGTTCCGTCTCTGCACAACACCGGATGAAATTGATGTAGGCTGCCGGTTCATTGGCAGTCGCTTTTTTACCGATAATGTCTTTCAGTAGGTTATATGCTCCTTCGAAATCTTCCAGCTTGATATAACATTCTGCCATCAGAGGCTTGATGCGCTCTGCCATTTCGGAGGTAGCATCGATGTCCTGATATACTTCGAGTGCTTTTTCATAATTCTCATTCATGTAGAGGCAGTAAGCTTTCAGTATTTTCAGTTCCGGATCCGAATCGTCACAAGTCAGCGCAAAGTCGAATGCTTCAATCGCTTTGTCAAATTCCGATTTGATGGAGTACAATCGTCCGAGTGTGAACCAGTATTCGTGAGAGTAGGGGTCCTTATCGATCAGTTCGTTGCACAGGTCGATCGCTCCGTCGATGTCTCCTTCCAGTTCCATGTTGTAGCATAACTCATCCTTTAAGACTAGATTGTCGGGGAATAAAACAATGCCGCGACGTATGAAATCTCGTGCTTCATCGTTCATTTCCATATCACTTAAAAGGGGAGCGGTACATTCGAATACGGTTTCCAGATAATCGCATTTTTCTTCGATCAGTCTTTCCGTGTATTCAATGAGCTTGTCGTACTGGTCGAGCATGCAGTAACATTCCAACCGTAATAAGTCGAGGTCCTGGTTATCTGTTTCGGCAATGGAGTCGATCAAAACCAGTGCACTTTCATAATCTTCATTATAGACATAAAGCTTGCACTGTCTGATCTGTAAATCCGTATTACCGGGATGAAGCTTTAACCCTAAGGTTAAAACTTCATCGAAGTATTCATAATTGTCCGATTCTTCAAAGCTGCCCAACAGTTCATCAATTTCATCTGCATCGAAATAGGGTTCTTTTCCCATTTCGCGGGCAGACAGATAACGTTGTAACAAGCGTGAGATATCATCTTTTTTCATAGGGAATAATTTAATTGGCACATTGTTAAGCCTTGTCTTTCACTTTGCTCCAGGTATCTTTCAGAGATACGGTACGGTTGAAGACGAGCTTTTCCGGCGTAGAGTCTTTGTCTACATTAAAATAACCGATACGCTGGAATTGTAAATAATCTAATGGTTTGGCATTTGCCAGATATTTTTCAACGTAGCAGTTTGTCAATATGTTCAGAGAGTCCGGATTGATGATTTCCTTCATGGCATCCAGTACGGAGCAATCTTTTGCTTCGCGGATAGCAGCCAGTTCATCGCGCGGATTTTCAACTTTCCACAGACGGTCGTACAGGCGTACTTCTGCCGGCAGGCTGTGTGCACAGCTCAACCAGTGAAGAGTACCTTTCACCTTACGGTTGCTGTCTGGCATGCCGCTCTTGGTGTTCGGGTCGTATTCGCAATAAACTTCTACTACTTTACCTGCTTCGTTTTTCTTGCAGCCTGTACATTTTACGATGTAGGCATTCTTCAGGCGCACTTCCTGTCCGGGAGTCATACGGAAGAATTTCTTCGGAGCATCTTCCATGAAGTCGTCTCTTTCCATCCACAGTTCGCGGCTAAATTCAATGATATGGCTGCCTGCTTCCGGATCTTCCGGATTGTTGATGGCTTCCATCTCTTCTACTTGTCCCTCCGGATAGTTGGTAATAATCAGCTTCACCGGATCGAGTACAGCGGATACACGTGTGGCACGGGCATTCAGGTCTTCACGAACGGCACTTTCCAGCAAGGCAAATTCATTCAGGGCATCGTAGGTGGTATATCCGATCTTATCGACGAATTTGCGGATAGATTCGGGTGAATAACCACGACGACGGAATGCACAGATAGTCGGCATACGGGGATCGTCCCAACCGTCTACCAGCTTTTCTTTTACCAGCGTAAGCAGGTTACGTTTACTCATTAATGTATAGCTCAGATTCAACTTGTTGAACTCGGTCTGACGGGGACGGTTGTCGTCCAGGTCTTTACCTTCTTTCAGCCAGTCGATGAACAGGTCGTATAACGGGCGGTGTACCACAAATTCCAGGGTGCAAAGTGAATGCGTAACGCCTTCGAAGAAGTCGCTCTGTCCGTGTGCAAAGTCGTACATCGGATAGACTTTCCATTTGTCACCTGTGCGATGGTGATGTGCGGTCCTTAATACGCGATAAATAATCGGATCGCGGAAGTGCATATTCGGATTGGCCATATCTATTTTGGCACGCAACACCATGGCTCCGTCTTCTATCTCTCCGTCAGTCATTTTCTGGAACAAAGCCAGGTTTTCCTCGATAGGACGGTCACGATACGGACTATCGATACCCGGCTGGGTAGGAGTTCCTTTCTGCTGGGCGATAACTTCCGAACTTTGCTCGTCGATATAGGCTTTTCCTTCCTCGATCAGACGGATGGCAAAATCCCACAATTGCTGGAAATAGTCGGATGCGTAATAGATGTTACCCCAATGGAATCCAAGCCATTCTATATCTTCCTTGATTGCATCGACATATTCTGTATCTTCTTTTACAGGGTTCGTGTCGTCGAAACGAAGGTTACAAACTCCGTTATAACGTTCTGCAATACCGAAATCCAGGCAGATAGCTTTGGCGTGTCCTATATGCAAATAACCGTTTGGTTCAGGTGGGAAACGAGTTTGTATACGTCCGCCGTTCTTTCCTTCTGCCAGGTCTTTCTCAACATTTGCTTCAATAAAATTCAGGCTCTTTTTGCCTTCTTCTTCGTTCGTTTTGATATCGCTCATATCTGTTATAAATATGTTATTTCTTTATTAACGGAACAAAGGTAGCGATTTCTTTATTCGCTGCATAGCAATACAAGTTTTTTCCTATATTTGTGGCTTAATTTTATCGAACAGATTATAATACATTTGTATGGAATACTTCAATCTCCTGATTGATTTCGTGCTGCATATCGACACCCATCTGGCAGCGCTTGTGTCAGCCTACGGCATTTGGATATATGCCATTTTGTTCCTGATCATTTTTTGTGAAACAGGATTGGTAGTAACACCCTTTCTTCCGGGTGATTCGTTGTTATTTGTGGCGGGAGCGCTGGCGGCTTTGCCGGGTAACCCGATGAATGTGCATCTGATCGTACTGGTGCTGATTGTCGCGGCCGTACTGGGAGATGCCTCTAACTATATAATAGGCAGGTTCTTCGGTGAAAGGCTGTTCAGTAAACCGGATTCGAGAATATTTAAACAGAGTTATCTGGAGAAAACGCATAAATTTTATGAAAAGCACGGAGGGAAAACCATTATCCTAGCCCGTTTCGTTCCCATTGTGCGTACGTTCGCACCGTTCGTGGCGGGGATGGGGCATATGAATTACCGTCATTTCGCTTCGTATAATATCGTTGGAGGGATTGTCTGGGTGGTCTTGTTTTCATATGCCGGCTATTTCTTCGGCGGAATGGAGATCGTTCAAAAGAATCTGGAACTGCTGATTGTCCTCATCATCTTTATCTCCATCCTGCCGGGAGTGATTGAAATAGTCCGGAATAAATATTTTGTTAAAACAAACTGATCAGCAAGGCGATATTCAATACGGTCACCATGGTTCCCAGTAATAGCAACAGGATGGTGGTTGAACGTGAATTGACATATTGCCCCATCACTTTTTTACTGGAAGTAAGATATACTTGCGAAAAGACGGTGATGGGAAGTTGCACGCTGAGTAACATCTGCGAAAGAATCAATCCTTTGAACGGGTCGCCGATCAGGAAGATGATAAGCAATGCCGGAACGAACGAAAGAATAACCCCCAGTTTGGAGTGCAAGTCTTTGTGGTTGTATGCCTCCCCGTAAAAACCGGCAAAGATGGATGCTCCGGCAATTCCGGATGTGATCGTCGAGGAAATACCGGCAAGCAATAAGGCGGCGGCAAAGATAACGCCTGCATTGTTTCCGACCAGCGGAACCAGCAATTGCTGTGCCTGGTCCAGTTCGTCCACGGTAATCTTTTCCTTGAAGAAAGTGGCTGCTGCCAGGATGATCATCGCCGAATTGATTGCCCAGCCGATCACCATCGACAGGAGCGTATCGTAAAATTCATATTTCAATTGTTTCTTGATAACGGATTCATCTTCCAGGTTCCATTCGCGACTCTGAATCACTTCCGAGTGCAGGAACAGGTTATGCGGCATGACAACGGCACCGAGCACACTCATGATGATCAGCATTGAGTTTTCGGGGAAAGAAGGTTTTACCCATCCCACGACAGCCTGTCCCCAATTTACATCGACTAGAGCCAGCTCATATAAGAAGGACAATCCGATGATGGAAACGAACATGATGATCCAGCGTTCGATCTTGCTGTATGTATTACTGAGCAGCATGATCAGACAGGCCACCGTAACGATCACGGCACCGATCTTTATCGGTATGCTGAACAGCATTCGTAACGCAATGGCTCCACCCAGTATCTCCGCAAGTGAGGTGGATATACTGGCAAGCATTGCCGATCCTAGAATAGGCCGGCTGAGTGCACGGGGCATATATTTGTTGGTCGCTTCCGATAAGCAAAGTCCGGTGACGATCCCCAGGTGGGCAACGTTGTGCTGGATGATGATCAGCATAATGGATGAAAAGGTAACGACCCATAACAGGGCATAACCGAATTCGGATCCGGCGGCAAGGTTGGTTGCCCAGTTTCCCGGGTCGATGAATCCGACAGTGACTAATAAACCGGGACCAATATATTTCAAAAGGTCTAATCCTCCGGAACGAGGTTTGTGATTGATTTTGAGTTTGTCTAAAAGTTTCATGTCTTGTCTTATCTTTTTGTTTTTAATACTTACAGTGTCTTGTTTAATCTTTTCATGCAACGTGAGCGCCTCGGCTCATAAGACCTGCACCAGTCGGCTCATGCTTCATGAGCAACTTCCTTTTATGGGAACGTCAGAATAAACGACGTTTTGTTTATAGCCGGATTGCTCTTCAACGCGATACTGCCACCCGACAGTCGCATGATCTGTCGCGAGATAGATAACCCGATACCGCTGCCGCCTTCTTTGGTGGTGAAGAACGGGACAAAGATATGTTCCGCTTCTTCCGGCGGGATGCAGGGACCGTTGTTGCTGACCTCGATGATCACGGATTCATCCGGATTGCAAGATGCGTTCAGTTCAATTCGTCCGTCCGGTTGTTCGCTGCCGATGGCCTGCATGGCGTTCTTTAGCAGGTTCAGTACAACCTGCGTGATCAGTTTCTCATCAGCGTAAACGATCAGGTCGGCCGGCTCTATATGTATATTAATCGTTATATTGGGGAATTTGTTGTGATGGCGGGCCAGATTTATCATCCGTTCCGCGAATTTCTGCACATAGAACAACGACGGTTCAGGGGTTGGGATATGGGTAAACTTGCGATACGACTCAACGAACGATATCAGGCTCTTGCCGGTCGTACTGATCACTTCCAGTCCGTTCCGTATATCGCTGTCGGCATCCTCATGGATGGATAATAAGGTATCGCTCAGCGAAGTAATAGGGGTGACGGAATTCATGATCTCGTGAGTCAGTACACGAGTCAGGCGTATCCATGAATCGATTTCCTTGTCATCCAGTTCGCTGTTGATATCGTTGATTGCCAGGATACGTACGTGTTTTTCCTGCAGGGTCATTTCGGAGACGCGGATAGACAGGTTGACCGTGCCGCGTTCGTTTACGAATGATATCTGATGTTTATCCCCAGGGAGAATATTGGCGATTGTAGCTTGTAGTTTGTCGTCGATGCGTGCCAGCTGTTTGACATGGGTAAAGACGGAAAGCCCCAGCAGGCGGAGTGCTTCATTGTTGGTCTGAAAGATATTGCCGGTATCGTCCAGTACGATGATGCCGGTATTGACCGAATTCATGATCAACTCATAATATTTTTCTTTTTGGACGGCATCCGCTTTTGCCTGGAACAGAATCTGGGTGATACGGTTCAGTGATTCGCTGACTAGCTTGTCGTTGGATGAACGTCCGCGGGTGGCGTATTGGAATGCATAGTCGCTGTTGTCGATCGCATCGAACATAAAGGCAACTTTTTGGGCATTACGTTTGAATAACTCGCTCATCATCCGCATGGAATAGAGCCAGCCGATAAGAATGAGAATGAGCCATTCCCATTGCCGGGTCATGGCGAAGTAGGTCCCGCAGCCGGTAAATATACCGAACAGACCCAGCCGGAAAGTCAGGCTATGATAGATACCTTTTAACATTATTACAGCTCGTAACGTTTGATTTTGTTGTACAGTGTCTGACGTGAAATACCCAGCTGGCTGGCAACGAGCGAAAGATTGCCATTGTATTTATCCATGGCATTTTTGATCATGTTGTATTCCATTTCTTCCAATGTGGTAGCTTCTTTCAGAGGAGATTCTTTCTTACGGGGAAAATCGAAATCCGAGCTGTCGAGCGTTTCTCCTTCGGAAATGATCACTGCCTTTTCGATGGTATGCTCCAATTCGCGGATATTACCGAACCAGGGTTGTTGTTTCAGTTTTTCCTTTGCGTCCGCATTCAGGCGCATGGATGATTTTCCGTAAATAGAGCAATATTTAGCGAGGAATATCTCTGTCAGCGGCACGATATCTTCGGGGCGGTCGCGGAGGGACGGTATTTCCACATGTATCGTATTGATACGGTATAAAAGGTCTTCGCGGAATTGTTCTTTCTGTACCATATCCTGCAGGTCGCGGTTTGTCGCACAGATCAGGCGGATATTGACCGGAATAGGCGTGTTGCTTCCCACTCGTACTACGCTGCGGCGTTGTAGGGCAGTCAGTAATTTGGCTTGCAGATGGTAGGAGAGGTTCCCTATCTCATCCAGGAAAAGGGTCCCGTTGTTGGCTGCTTCAAACTTTCCCGGACGGTCGGCGCGGGCATCGGTAAAAGCACCTTTCATATGGCCGAACAGTTCGCTTTCGAACAGCGTTTCGGTGATGGCGCCCATGTCTACTGGAACCATGGCTTCTTTTTTACGGTTCGACAACATATGTATTTCTCTTGCCAGCATTTCCTTACCGGTTCCGTTCTCTCCGGTGATCAGGATGTTGGCATCTGTTTTTGCTACTTTCTCGATCAGGTTGCGAAGTTGCTGCATCGCATTGCTTTCGCCCCAAAACATGCCGCTTTCCTTCGAGACAACCAGTTTGCTGTTTTCGTGAGGAATACCTTTCTTGTTGGCTGTCCGGATATCATAAGCCGTTTTCAACGTTTCCAGTAACTTGGCGTTATTCCAGGGTTTGACAACGAAGTCGGTAGCGCCTTCCTTGATTCCCCTTACCGCCAGGTCTATATCAGCATAAGCGGTGAAGAGAACAACCTGTACCGACGGGTCTTCCTTCTTTATTTCGGAAAGCCAAAAAAGCCCTTCATTTCCGGTATTGATACCGGCACTGAAGTTCATATCGAGTAAAACAACGTCTACGTTTTCATTATGCAGGGTTGTTTTGATTTTGTTTGGGGTAGAGATAGTTATCACTTTCTCAAAACAGGTGCCTAACAGCATCTGTACTGCGGTAAGAATCCCCTTATTGTCGTCTACGACCAGTATGGTGCCTTGTTTAGCCATATATGATAATATGTATATATTTAGTGCAAAGATACAGGTTCGGTTTTATACTTCCTAACCAGTGTCTAATATTTAGACAGATAAAATAGGAGGAGGAAACGAAGAAATACCGGCTGTCTAATATTTATACACCATTGTCTAATTTTTTTACACATTGGAAAAATATCTGTTTTGTCAATAGGTTGATAAGCAATGTCTTAAATGGTTTGGCACAGTCTTTGCCTTTCTATTGGCAGAAAATAACACAAAAATGAAACAGATAATATTTACATCGATTCTTTCGTTTAGCCTGGCAACAGCCGCCGTGGCCCAGGAAAAGCTCTGGACAATGGATGAATGCATGCATTATGCCGTTGAAAACAGTCCGAAAGTGAAGAAACAAACTTATACCAGTGATTCTTATAAAGCAGAGTTAAATTCCTCTGTAGCCTCTTTCTTCCCGTCTATGAGTGCAAGTGTAGGAGCGCAATACAGTTTCGGACGTTCGATTGATCCGGAGACTAACGTGTATAATAATACATCTACTTTCAATAACGGATATAGCCTGAATGTTTCTATTCCTATATTTAACGGAGGGCAGTTAGTCAACCAGTGGCGTATGGCAAAAGCAAACCGTCAGTTAGGTATGAATGATATCCAAAAGGAAAAAGACGACCTGGCAATCAATACGATGCAGGCTTTTATGGATGTGGTATATTACCAGGGAACAGTTAAACTAGCTGCTGAACAATTAGAAGAAAATAGCCGTATCCTGTATAAAACACGCCGTCAGGAGGAGCTGGGATTGAAAGGCAAAGCGGATGTGGCACAGATCGAAGCGCAGGTAGCAGCCAACGATTACAATCTGACTCACCAGCAGAATTTGCTTAATACGGCTTTGTTGACACTGAAGCAGAATATGAATTACCCTTCCGACATGGAACTGGATGTAGATACGATGCTTTTGGATAAATCGTATGCAACGATGATGGAGTCGGTTAATGAAATATATGATTACGCATCAGAAAATAATCCGACAGCCTTGCAGGCGAAACTTCAGTTGAAATCCTATAAAATGCAATACATGATGGCAAAAGGACGTTTGTTACCGTCCATTTCTTTCTCTGCCGGGGTTTCTACGAATTATTACGAGAACCTGAAAGCAGATAAAGCTCCTGCATCTTTTAGCAATCAGTTTAAAAATAACCGTGGTGAATATATCTCTTTCAACCTGAGTTTCCCTTTGTTTGACGGTTTGAGCCGTTTGACCAACCTGCGCAAGGCACGCAATAATATGCGTATTGCTCAGGAACAGCAGACAGAAGTGCTCCGTCAGTTGGAGACAGCCATCGAACAAGCTATTCTCGACCGTGAGGGCTATGCCAAAGAAACTATTCAGATGGATAAAAAAGCAAAAGCGGATGAAATTGCTTATCAGGTAACTTTACGTAAATTTGAAGAAGGTCTGATGAGCCCGATCGATCTGCAAACCAGTGCAAATACATTACTTCTGTCAAAAGCCGACCTGCTGCAGCGGAAGCTGATGTATCTGATGAAATGCAAGCTGGTCGATTATTATAAAGGGAAACCTTTGATTGAAGGCATTCATTGAGAATAACGCGAATAACTAGGAAACAAACAATAAAGAAATAAAAACATACAACAATGGATATACAGTTAGAAAAGAAAAAAGGCATTCAAAAGAAACATTTACCTTATGTAGGTGGTGGTGTTTTATTCCTGGTACTGGTAGGATGGATCATCTTCGGCGACCATGCTTCGACCCTGAAAGTCGATGCTCGCGGAATCAGTATCGGTAATGTGACTAAGGAACAATTCAATGATTTCGTCCGCGTAGACGGACAGGTACAGCCTATCACTGTCGTGCAGTTGAGCCCGGAAGAAGGCGGTATCGTACAGGAGAAGGTAGTTGAAGAAGGTGCCCAGGTGAAAAAAGGCGATGTCATTGTCCGTCTTTCCAACTCCGGTCTCGATTTGCAGATTCTGGATGCGGAAGCTCAGTTGGCTGAAAAGCAGAACTTCCTGCGTAACACTCAGGTTGCTATGGAACAGGATAAGCTGAACAACCAGTTGGAAAAAGCCCAGCTCGATGTCGACATCGCCCGTTCACGCCGTGCTTATACGCAACAAAAGAAGCTTTACGATGAAAACCTGATCGCCAAGGAAGAATTTCTGAAAGCGAAGGAAGATTATGAACTGGCAACCAAGAAATATGACTTGGTGGTTGAACGTTTGCGTCAGGATTCAATTTCCCGTACGATCCAGATGGACGAAATGGAAACGAGTTTGGCTAATATGCGCCGTAACATCCAATTGGTACACGAACGGAAAGAACATCTGAATGTCCGTTCACAGATCAACGGCGAACTGGGTTTGCTGGATGTAGTCCTCGGACAGAATGTATCAGCCGGTATGAAGATCGGTCAGATCAACGACCTTTCCGATTATAAGATAGAAGCCATGATCGACGAACACTATATCGACCGCGTTAAACCGGGATTGGGTGCAGCCTTCGACCGTCAGGGTACAAGTTTCGCACTGGCTGTACGTAAAGTATATCCGGAAGTTCGTGAAGGTAAGTTCCGTACCGACTTTGTCTTTACCGGCGAACGTCCTGACAATATCCGCAGCGGACAAACGTATTATATCAACCTGGAATTAGGACAGCCGACGGAAAGTATCATCATCCCGCGCGGAACGTTCTTCCAGAGTACAGGAGGCAGCTGGATATTCGTTTTGGATAAAGATGGCAAAAAGGCTTATCGCCGCAAGATCAAGATCGGTCGTCAGAACCCGCAGTATTATGAAGTGACCGAAGGTTTGGAAGCCGGTGAAAAAGTGATCGTATCAAGCTACGAAAGCTATAAGGATAATGAAGTCCTGGTGTTGGAATGATATTTCAAGAATAGGAAATAATGTGCCAATATAGAATATCCATTTGCATTAAGGAACGCAGATGACGCAGACGAGCGCAGATAAACGCAGATAATATATTGTTTTAAAGAAAATAAAAAGTCTGCGAACATCTGCGTATTCTGCGTCATCTGCGTCCCCTAATACGATCTGAATAGGTTCAATTCTGACAAGATCTGAACTTATTGCTATCTCCATTGGCACATTGGCATATTTGCGCATTATTTTACTGAAATAAACAACCTATAAAAGATAACCACAATGAAGAATGTACATATCGCTTTCCGTTCCCTTTTTAAGAAAGGAAGACATAATGGAATTAAAATAATTTCATTGGGCGTTGGTCTGGCCATGGGCTTGGTACTGATTGCTAAAGTATGTTTCGAACTATCTTATGATAACTTCTATCCTGAGTCGGATCGTGTTTTTGCCATACAGGAAAATGTATCCGTAGGAGAGAAGAAAATAGAAGGCTATCCGCATGTAAGTGCAGGTGTTCCGTCGGGGATGAAAGCTGAAATACCCGGTGTGGAATCGGCTACCTGTGCCAATGTAATAGGGGAGTATCTTTTTACTACTTCCGATAAGAAAAAATACACCGGTAACTTTGTAATGGCAGACCAGTACTTCTTTGATGTCCTTCCCCGTAAAGTGTTGGCCGGTAATGTGAAGGAGACTCTTTCGCGTCCATTGTATGCCCTTGTATCCGAAAAGATAGCTGCTAAGATAGGCGGTGGAAAAGATGCGGTAGGACAGACTTTTGAAATCGCCTCTTTTCCCGGACATCTTTTTACGATCGGCGGAGTGTTTGAAGAAGTACCAGATAATACCCATCTGAAATATAACATGCTGGTTTCACTGGCCTCTTTCGAGACAGTAATGGGGTGGTCGAACCTCGATCAATGGTTTGGGGGAGATAGTTATAATGGGTATGTTCGCCTGGAGCCCGGTATCGTTGCCGAAAACCTGTTGCAGCCGATGGCCGAGATGCTCGACCGCCATGTCGACTCTGCCCAATTGAAAGAGCGGGGAATCGATTACGCCCTGATGTTGTGTCCGCTGGAGGAACTTTATGCCAAGTCGCCGGCAACGAAACGGATGGCTGTCATGCTCGTGGCTATTGCATTTGCTATCCTTTTTGCAGCCTTGATGAATTACGTTTTACTGGTGATCTCGTCACTGGTAACCCGTTCGAAAGATATTGCCGTACATAAATGTTACGGTGCATCCGGATGGAATATCTCGGACATGATCTTTTCGGAAACCTTTCTCAACCTGCTTGTCTCGCTGGGGATATCTGCTTTGTTGATACTGGCACTCCGTGAGATGGTGGAAGAATTGCTCAGTGCGTCGTTGTTATCGCTGTTTACGGTCGATACCGTTCTGATGCTGGTAGCTGTTTGTGTAATTGTATTTTTAGTGGCGGGATTACTTCCTTCGCAACTGTTTTCGAAAATACCGGTAGCATCGGTCTTTCGCTCCTATAAAGAATCACGCCGTTCATGGAAGAAAGTGCTGTTGTTTATCCAGTTTGTGGCCGTCGGTTTTCTAGTATGCCTGCTGGTGGTTATCGGTTTGCAGTATAATAGAATGGTGAACGATAATCCGGGATATAAATACGAACGGCTGGCTTATTGCAGGATGGACGGTGTGCCGGGTTCTTCCCGTCGCGCCTTGATGGATGAACTTAAAAAACTTCCGGAGGTGGAGGACGTATCTACTTGCAGTAGCTTACCTGCTTTCAGCGGTTCAGGGGATATGGTTTATCGTCCGGGAACAAAGGAAACCATTATTCATTTCGCCGATCTTTACGGGGCGAATGCCAATTATACCTCTTTGATGGAAATGTCCGTTATCCAGGGAAAAGGATTCGATCATTCTTATTCCGATTCTTCCCGCGTGGTAATGATCAGCCGGATGATGGCCGACAAACTGGCCTTGGCACTCGACTGGAAAGACGGTGTGATAGGAAAGAAAATATATGTGAGCGGTCATGGTACGCCTAACGATTTCGAGATAGCAGGCGTGTACGACGATGTCCGTGTCGGGGCTATCGGAAGCGAATTGATGGGACCTTCGGCGCTGTTTTATAGCGGTCGTCCGCAGAATACGCTGGTCATTAAACTGAATAAAATGTCGCAGGAGAATATGGCACGGCTGGACGAAATCATCAAGGCCACTTTACCGGATAAGGAGATGCCTGTATCTTCTTACAGTGTCAGCATGGCGAATATGTATAACTCTTCGCGCCTTTTCCGCAACGCGGTGATGCTGGGCGGTATCGTAACGCTGATCATCACTCTGATCGGGCTGATCGGGTATATCAATGATGAAACCAACCGGCGCGGAAAAGAAATAGCCGTTCGTAAGATCAACGGGGCAACGGAAAAGGATATCCTTTCGCTGATCGCTTCCGATGTGACCTGGATGGCTTTTCCCGCTTTGTTGCTGGGAGCCGGTGCCTCTTATTATGCAGGCGAGAAGTGGTTACAGCAATTTGCCGAAAAGATATCGATGAATGTCGGTGTGTTCACGTTGAGTGTGGCAGGGGTACTGTTGCTCATTTTAGGTACCGTTGTCTATCGTAGCTGGATGGTTGCCGTATCCAATCCGGTGGAAAGTTTGAAATCAGAATAAATGATATAAATATGAGGAATTTTAGTATGGCATTCCGCTCCCTGTTTAAGAAGGGAAGGAACAATGGGATTAAGATACTGGCGCTTGCCGTTGGACTGGCAATGGGTCTGGTGTTGGTTGCAAAAGTATGTTTCGAACGTTCGTATGATAACTTTTATCCCGACAACGACCGTATTTATCTGGTCAAGTCCGGCTTGAACAAAGACGGGAAGAAAGATACCTGGGGACAGGTGAGCGGTGCCGTCGCTCCAGGTTTGAAAGCGGAGGTTCCGGAAGTGGAAGTCGCAACGCGCTATACCCGCATAGGACCGGCCAATGAACTGATCATGTCGCCGGAGAAACAATTTTATAAAGCGACCATTCTGCTTGCCGATACCAGCTTTTTCGATATATTTCCCCGCCCGATCCTGGTGGGAGATCCGAAAGATGTTTTGTCCCGTCCCGGTCATGCGATGATCTCGCGCTCGTTGGCCGAGAAAATGGGCGGAGTAGGGAACGTGGTCGGCAAGACCTTCGTTCGTGACGCAAACCGGAACGCTCCGCAAACCATCGGTGGCGTATTTGAAGATATACCCGAAAACAGCCATCTGCGTTATGATGTGCTGGGATCGCTGGCAAGCATGCCGGAATGGAGTACGACCAACTGGCTGGGTAACGACCGTTACATCGCCTATGTAAAACTGGTTCCGGGTACTGATCCGGAAGGGCTTGCCCCGGCTATCCGCCGTATGCAGGAACGCAACCAGGATATGGAAGCGCTGAAACAGGCCGGTGTCGATTTGTTCTATACCATCTCGCCTTTGCAGGATATCCATAATAATGATAAGGAGGTGAAAGACATGAATGCCATGCTTCTCTTCCTGGCTACGATCCTGATTCTTATAGCCGTGCTGAATTATGTGCTGGTCGTTATCTCTACACTGATCGGACGTACGAAAGAAGTGGCGGTACATAAATGTTACGGAGCTTCGGGTAAAAATATATTCGGAATGATCTTTTCCGAATCCTTGCTGCATCTGTTACTGGCACTCTTGCTGGGAGCTTTCCTGTTGATCCTTTGTAAAGGGAAGGTGGAGGAATTGTTGTCGGCTTCGCTGTCTGCTTTGTTTACGGTACCTACTTTGATGATTTTGTCGGGTATCTGTATCGTTGTATTCGCCGTAACCTGCCTGGTGCCGACTTGGCTCTTCCTCCGTATTCCGGTGGCATCGGCTTTCCGTAGCGTAAAAGAATCGAAGCGTTACTGGAAACTGTGCCTGCTTTTTGTACAGTTTGTCGCTACGGCCTATCTGGTGGCATTATTGATCACGATCAATCGCCAGTATAGTGCTATGATTTCGAGTGATCCCGGCTATGCCTACGAGAATCTGATCTTTTGTAATACCCGCGGTGTGAGTGCCCTGGAGCGTGAGCGGGCGATGGACGAACTGCGTCGTTTGCCGCAGGTAGACCTGGTGTCGGCCAGTTGCGAGTTGCCTTTCAAATATCCTTCGGGTAATAATGTCGGTTTGCCGGGTGATAACCGCGAACTGTTTAACATTGCCGATATGTACAGTGTCGGTGATAATTATTTTGAACTGATGGAGATACCTATTCTGGAGGGCCACGCTTTCCGCCAGGGTGAGGCTAACGGCGATAAAATAATGGTTAGCCGTCGTTTTGTCGAACAGATGGAGAAGGTGGCGGGCTGGACAGGAAGTGCTATTGGTAAAGGTGTGATGATATCCGAACATAGTAATGGAAATCAGGTATACACCATTTGCGGTGTCTATGAGGACTTCCGTATCGGCTCCATCAAAGGTCCCGATACCCGTGCCTCGGTTTTCTTCTACGACATGAAGCCGGGTGGAATTGCTCCTACGGAAAATATCTTGATAAAGATGCATGATATGACATCGGACAATATAGCACAGGTCAACCAGATCCTGACAGATGCAATGCCGGATAAAGTGGTGGAAGCTTCTGTATATAAAATGAGTCTGGCTCAGCAATACCAGGGTGATCGTGAGTTCCGCGACTCCATCTTCATCAGCGGCATCGTCTGCCTGATCATCGCGCTGATCGGATTGCTGGGATATACTGCCGACGAAACTAACCGCCGCGGACGTGAGATAGCGATCCGCAAGGTCAACGGTGCGACTGCCGCCAGCATCCTCAGGATGATCTCGCGCGACATTTCCTATATAGCCGTTCCTGCTCTTACGATCGGTGTAGTGATTGCCTATATCAGTGCCTCCGACTGGCTGGAGAAATTCTCGGAACGTATCCATCTGAATGCCTTCCTGTTTATCATCGCGGCTTTCTTCGTTTACCTCGTCATCATTGGTTGCGTATTGTATCGTGCCTGGGCGACGGCCAATGAGAATCCGATCGACAGTCTGAAAGCGGAATAACATATATTTATATCATTTACTTTTTAACCGGAAAGCATCCCTCTCATATGAGGAGGGTATGCTTTCCTTATGTCCTAGCATGAAATATTAAAAACACGAATTAAATGAATAACCTGGTAAACTTTAAGTCATTTTTCAAATTTCTAAGCCGGAACAAAACCTATACGGCAATCGATATCTTTGGCTTATCCGTATCGTTGATGTTCGTTATATTGATAGCCGTTTATTCGGTACAGGAATTATCTACCGACAAATACCATGAGAAAGGTGACCGTATCTACGTGTTAAGCAGCGAAGCCAATACCGGATCGGCCTATAAGCTGGCCTACCGTTTGCAGGAACGGTATCCGGAAATAGAAAAAGTATGTCCGGTCGCTCCCTGGGGATTCTATCATACATCTGTTACGGTGGCCGATAAAAACTTCAACGCCGAATTAATGTTCGCCGATACGACTTTCTTCGATTTCTTCTCTTTCCCGCTGTTGGTTGGCGACCGCAATCATGTGATGGATGCCGATGACTATGGTGTGATCTCCGAAAGTTTTGCCCGCAAAGTATTTAGCGACAGTGATCCGATAGGGCAGGTCGTTCAGGTGAACGATTCCATCCGTATCCAAGTGAACGGGATCATGAAAGATATTCAAAACTCTACGATTCCGTATTGCGATATCTTGATGGGAATCAAACAGCTCAAATATATGGAAGAGGGAATAGACAGCGACCAGTTCTATAATACCGGAGCCGTCAACAATTTCATTATGGTAAAGGAAGGAGCAGACCTGCTTGCCAAAACGGATGATATCGTCGCTTATTTCAAAGAAGTATTTTGGATGTATCAAAGAGGAATTTACAGCAAAGTGCTTCTGAATCCTTTGGAGGATTTTTATTTCTCGGATATGGGTACCTATACGCTGGCTAAAGGGGACTGGCAATTTGTAATGATCCTGCTTTCGGTGGGGATACTTATCCTGCTGTTTGCCATCATCAACTATATTAATCTGACAGTGGCGCAGACGGCTTTCCGGGCAAAAGAGATGGCTACCCGCAGATTATTGGGCTCGTCGAGAGGAGACCTGTTCTTGCGACTGATCATGGAGTCTACCCTGATGACTTTCATTTCTTTCCTGTTGGGTATCTTTCTGGCAATATTTTTCTCTCCTTATGCCTCTCAGTTGTTGAATGCCCGTATAAATCTGTCGGACTTTGTTACCCCCGGTTATGTATTGCTGGCTGTAGCCGTCATTCTGCTGATCGGTATACTTGCAGGATTGTTGCCTGCCATTGTGATTTCCAATGCCAAGCCGATTGAAGTGGTGCGGGGTACTTTCCGCCGACAGACCAAGATGGTGTTCAGTAAGTTCTTCATTACTTTTCAGAACGGGATCACGATTGCCTTGGTGGCAGCTTCCATAACGATGGTGGCACAGGTGAATCATCTCATACATGCTCCGTTGGGATATAAAACGACGAATGTGATGGATGTTCCGGTCGAATCTTATAAAAGTAAGAAAGATATAGAGACATTCGCTAATGAGGTGAGCCAACTGGCTTCTATTAAGCGGATCGCTTTTTCACAGGGCACTCCTTTTAACCGGGGGAATAATTCTACGGAAGAGATCAATGGCAAGCAGGTCAGTTTTCAGGTATTCAAGGCCGATACGGCTTTTCTGAGTATATTAGGTATTGAAATAATACGTGATAATCATCTGGCCGGTCCTAAAAAGGTCTATCTGAACCAGCAGGCTATGCGTGAAATGGAATTGCCGGAAGATTCTCCTTCCATCAAAGTGTGGGGGCAGGAAATTCCTATTGCCGGTATTGTGAAAGATTTCCAGTTATCGAATATCATGTATCAGAAGAAGCCGGTCAGATTGCTTATTAAGAATGATATAAAAGAATGGACCCCGTATAATGTACTGCTGGAAGTAGAAGGCGATCCTGTGGAATCCTATAAAGATATACAGGAAATATATGAACGAATCGGCCATGTCGGCTTTGAAGGGAAATATATAGATACGCAGATACAGGAATCATTTGCCGCACAGGAAAGGACTTCCCGGATCGTTTCGATCTTTGCTTTCGTTGCTATCCTGATCTCGTTGCTGGGGTTGCTGGCTATGTCGACCTACTTTATCCAGCAGCGTTCATCGGAAGTGGCGGTGCGTAAAGTATTCGGCTCGACCAATTCCCAGATATTATACAGGCTGATCCGTACTTTCCTTGTCTATGTATTGATTGCTTTTGTGATCGCTACACCGATCATCTGGCGATTCATGCAGCAATGGTTGTCCGATTATTCTTACCGGATCGAATTGAGCCCGCTTATTTTTATAGCAGCCGGTCTGTTTTGTTTATTCGTATCGTTTGTTACGATATTTATCCAAAGTTACCAGGCTGCCAATCTCAATCCAGTGGAAAGTATAAAGAATAAATGACGGGTTGCCTGCAGAGTGTAAAAAAACTAGACAGGAGTGTCTAAATATTAGACACTCTTCCGGAATAGGATAAAGTATATAGTTTTGAATATCAATAATTTATTAAGTTTGGCACGCAATTTGAATTAAATATAGAAAACAGAGTGTTTTTTTAAGGGAATATCAAAGTATAAATGTAGAATTAAATAAATAACATTATGATTAAGATTGAAGGATTAAGTAAGCATTTCCGCACAGAGGAGGTAGAAACTATTGCATTGAACAATGTATCATTGGAAGTGAAGGATGGAGAATTTGTTGCCATCATGGGACCTTCCGGTTGCGGTAAATCAACATTATTAAATATCCTGGGCTTGTTGGATAACCCTACTTCAGGTGATTATTACCTGGCAGATAAAGAAGTGGGCCACCTGAAAGAAAAAGAACGTACCCAGGTGCGTAAAGGGAATATCGGTTTCGTATTCCAGAGCTTCAACCTGATCGACGAACTGAATGTGTATGAAAATGTGGAATTACCTTTGACTTACCTGAAGGTAAAAGCTGCCGAACGTAAACAGATGGTAACAGATATCCTGAAACGAATGAATATCAGCCATCGTGCCACTCACTTCCCGCAGCAGTTATCCGGTGGTCAGCAACAACGTGTTGCCATTGCCCGTGCAGTCGTTTCCAACCCGAAAATCATCCTTGCGGATGAGCCGACCGGTAACCTGGACTCTAAGAACGGTGCCGAAGTGATGCAGCTGCTGACCGAACTGAACAAGGAAGGAACTACCATCGTCATGGTAACTCACTCCAAACATGATGCCAGTTTTGCACACCGCATCATCAACCTGTTCGACGGTAGCATCGTATCTTCAGTCAGCGAATTTATCTGATTGTATTTTCTATACATAACAAAGCATATAGCTAAATTTATAAGTTTAAAAGAAAAACCGACATATCCTACCTGTGAAGGTAGGATATGTTATTCTCTCGCCTAAATGAAATCAGTAAGAAGATGAATAACTTATTAAATATAAAATCATTCCTCAAATTTTTAAGCAGGAATAAAGCATATACAGCGATCGATGTATTCGGACTGTCCGTTTCATTGATGTTTGTAATCCTGATTGCCGTTTATACCGTACAGGAATTGTCGGTCGACAAGTTCCATAAGGATGTAGACCGCATTTATGTGTTGGCTAACGACAGAGGACCGAGCACGGCGTTGCCGATCGCCTACCGCCTGCAGGAACGCTATCCTGAGATCGAGCAGGTCTGCCCGGTTATTACAACCAATGTGGGTAACCAGATCGTAAAAAACAATGATAAAAAATTAACTGCCAGAACAGTCCCCGTCGATTCTTGCTTCTTTAACTTTTTCTCTTTTAAACTCCTGGCAGGAGATAAGAACCGGGTATTGGAAAACAGAAGCAATGTCGTTCTCTCAAAGACTTTTGCCAATAAACTGTTCGGCACGGAAGACCCGATCGGACAAAGCGTTATTATCGGCGATTCGCTTTCTTTCCTGGTGAGCGGCATTATGGAAGATATCAAACACTCGACGATCCCGTACGCTGATATTATGTTTCGTGTAGAGCGGGCTCATGAGTACAACTGGTCGATCAGTATGGATCATCCCGGAAATGCCGGCTCGACAGTCGCTTTCTTAAAGATGAAGCCGGGTGCCGACCTGCGTCCGAAGATACCGGATATCCTGAGTTATTTCAAGGAATCGTTCTGGATTTACCAGCGTGATATGTCCAAAGTAGTGAACTTGATACCGATAAGTGAACTTTATTTCTCTGAATTGAACGATTTCGGATCTGTTCAAACAGGGAATAAGCGTTTGGTCATTGTTCTCTTGTCTATAGGTATCCTGATCCTGGTTTTTGCCATATTCAATTATATTAATCTGACGGTCGCACAGGCAGGTCAGCGGGCGAAGGAGATGGCTACAAGACGTTTGTTAGGATCGTCACGCGGAGATTTATTCATACGTATGATGATAGAATCGACTTTGCTGACTATAATTTCTTTCGGAATAGGCTGGTTGCTGGCACATGCGGCGGTTCCTTTTGTGAATGATCTTTTGCAGACGCAGATCGATCTGATGGCGACTTTCACTCCTGGCTGGTGTCTTGCCGGTATTGTCTTGATTCTTCTGATTGGCGTTGTTGCCGGACTGTTGCCGGCTGTATTGATTTCTTCCGTGAAGCCGATCGATATTGTGCGCGGAACGTTCCGTAAGCAGACGAAAATGGTGTTCAGTAAGGTGTTTATCACTTTCCAGAATGGAATCACCATCGCTATGATTGCGGCATCGATCGTCATGATCCTGCAATCGCGTCACTTGATCAATGCACCGTTGGGCTATAACACGAATAGTATACTGGAGGTTGCGAATGGTTTTGCAAACAACTCCGACCGTAATGCGGCTATCGATGAATTTGGCCGTCAGCCGTTCGTCAAACGAGTAGGGCTGGCAGCCGGGATGCCTTTGAGCGGAAGTAATAATATGTCCAGCGAATATGAAGGTAAATTTCTAGGTTTCCAGCAGTTCATTATGGATAGCACAGCGTTCAATATGTTGGGATATAAGATTGTCCGTGATAACCAATTAGCAGAAAAGAGCTGGTATGTGACTGAAAAAGCCATGCGGGATATGGAGTTGCCACAGGACGCTCCCAGTTTCCTATGGAATAAAAATGCAACGCCGATTGCCGGTATTGTGCAGGACTTTCAGTTGGGAAATATTACGAATGATATGCGTCCCGCCATGCTTCGCATCGACAAACGGAGTGAAATGTTCCCCTGGAGTATTCTTATCGAAGTGGAAGGTAACCCTTATACAGCTTATAACAAAATACAAGAGATCTATAAGGAGGCTTCCGGTGGGTTGGATTTCAATGCCACCTATCTGAATGAACAGGTTCAGAAATCGTTCGAGTCTGAAGTCCGGATGACAAAGATTGTTTCGCTCTTTGCTTCGATTGCAGTTATTATCTCTATGTTGGGTTTACTGGCCATGTCGACCTATTTCATCCATCAGCGTTCGCAGGAGGTGGCTATTCGCAAAGTGTTCGGATCTGATAATCAGGCTATTTTGATCCGTCTGATCGGTTCATTTTTGGTTTATGTGGGTGTGGCCTTTATTATAGCAACACCGATTATTTGGTATTTCATGAACCAGTGGCTGTCCGATTATTCATACCGGATCTCCCTGAATCCGCTGATCTTTATTGTCTCCGGTATATTCTGTCTTGTAATTGCACTTGTAACGGTATTTTTCCAAAGTTACAAAGCTGCTAATGCCAACCCGATAGATAGTGTATCGAATAAGTAACAAGAGGTAGAATGTAACCAGTTCCTAGCCGGTACCAGGTGAGCATCTATTGTATGCTATGTCGAAGATTAGTGCATATCTGCCTGTTTGCAAACACTAGGGTGTACAGGATAATCCGGTACGATGTACAGGGTAATCGACTAGGGTGTACAGGGTATTTTGTTATCCTGTACAGGCTGAGAATAGAAGATAAGCAGGGAGCTATTAATGCATAGTAAATTAGCTGTTAGTGGATGTTCGGAAGGAAGATAGTTGCCGGAGAATACTATCAAAGGGAATAGATGAGCTATACTACACTTTGAAGTTTGATCAGTTTTCGGTGTCACTAAAAAAAATGTGACGCATGTAGATTGATATTCAATAATTGTAGGGTGACGCCGGAGGTGATTTCCGGCGTCATTTCTTTCTAATATGGGGTGACGCTGTTTTTCAAGGCGGCGTCACCTTTTTATGTTATGCATATCAATAGTTGGAGGCTAAAAATATAGATGGTGAAGGGTTGTTTTAAAAAACTTTGTATGGCTGTTGTAAATAAATAGACTGATAGCCTTCGGATGTCAAAAAACTAGACAGAACTGTCCAATTATTTGACATAGATATTAAAAGAGTGATTGGTTATTTGCTTGATCATCAGTAATTTACTAGTTTGGCATACGATTTGAATAGTCAAATATGTAATAAGAATAGAAGACAAAACATTAGTATAGATGAAAACAATATTACGAAACTTTGTGAACGTACTGCGCCGTTTCAAGATGGCGTCTTTTCTGAATGTGATAGGGTTGACCGTTGCCTTCACTGCTTTTCTGGTGATTATGATGCAGGTTCAATATGAACGGACTTTCGACCGGTGTTATCCGACCGCGTCCCGTATTTGCCGGGTAGATATGAATCACGGCGAAGGAGATATTTATGCATCAGTGATTCCCCAGGCGTTAGCGAATGCTGCTTTTACTTCGTCTCCGCATATTGAAGCCTATACATTGCTGAATTCTTTTAGTAGTAAAACCTATGTGAACGTAGGAGAGGGAAATGATGAGAGAGGTTTTAAAGAACTATTTATCCCTTGCTATCCGGATTTTCCCAAAGTATTCGAACCGACTTTAGTGGAAGGAATGGCAACTTGCCTGGAAGACCCGGAAAAGGTAATGATATCTGAAAGTATGGCTAAACGGATGTTTGGCAAGGAATCGGCTATAGGCAAAAGTATTCGTTCGAAAGATAGAGTGTTTTATGTAGATGGAATGAACTTTACCGTCGGAGCTGTCTATAAAGATTTTCCGGAGAACTCGCAGATGGAAAACGGGATTTATGCCCGAATGAATAAACACTTTGAAGATGATTGGCTTTCTCAGAACTTTATGGGATATTTATTGCTCGATTCACCTGAGTCTCGCCAAGTAGTAGAGGATAACTTCAATAGTACATTCGATTTTGCTAAATATAATGTCAATAAAGAAACCCGCTTGCAACTGATACCTATCACTGACATTTATTATATGCCTGGTCAGTTGGATGATTTTATTAAGACCGGAAATGTCGATACGATGCGGTTATTGGTATTGATCGCTTTACTGGTCATCGTCATTGCCGGGATCAATTTTACGAATTTCAGTACTTCGCTGGCTCCGATGCGGATAAAAAGTATCAATACCCAAAAGGTATTGGGCAGTTCGACAGCAAGTTTGCGGGCAAGTTTGGTAGCCGAAGCGGTATCTATTTGTGTATTTGCCTGCCTGTTGGCCTTTTTATTGACCTGGATATTGAACAGGACGGAAGTTTTATCGTTCGTCGAAGCGGATACGAATTTACTGCATTATATACCGCTGTTATTTATGGTGTTGGGTATTTCTGTATTATTGGGGTTGGTAGCCGGTCTGTATCCGGCATGGTATATGACCTCTTTCCAACCGGCACTGGTATTGAAGGGTTGTTTCGGCCTGTCTGCTTCAGGACGGAAGTTGCGTACGGCCTTGATCGGTTTTCAGTATGTTGTTTCCATCGGTTTGATTATCGGTTCTTCTTTTATACAGATCCAGAATAACTATATGCGTTCTTACAAGTTGGGATTCGATAAAGACCAGGTAGCGATGGTGACATTGAGTCAGGATATAGTCACGAAGTCCGGCGATCTGTTGGTAAACCGGCTCAAAGAGTATGCCGGTATCGAGGATGTAGGATTTGCCAATACCATAGTAGGAGCTTCGGATGTCTATTCTGCCAATTATTTCCGTTATAATAATAAAGAATTTAATAGCGAAATTATCGATGTTTCATGGAACTTTCTGAATGTGATGGGTATTCCCGTCACCAGCGGACGTGATTTTAGCCGTTCGGATGCACAAAGTGATTCTACTTATGCTTGTATCTTTACCAAGCGGGTGCTGGATGTTGTTCCTGATATGGAACCGGGATATCCATTGGAAAAGAGCTGGATGGGTACAGGTAGTATCGCCGGCTTCATCGACAATATAAAGGTTTCTTCTCTGCGTTCGTCTAACAAACCGTTGATGTTCAGGGTTAGTAAAAGATTCAGTGGTTTGACTATTTCTTATATCCGTCTGAAAGTCGGAACAAACGTGGAAGAAGCGGTAGCCCATATCCACCGGGTGATTACCGATATCGATCCGGCTTATCCTTTCGAAGTCGAGTTTTACGATACGGTATTCAATAATCTCTATCATAAAGAACAATATCTGAAAAAGATGATCACCTTGTTCAGCCTGTTGGCTATCGTTCTGTCGATCGTGGGTGTATTCGGTTTGGTAGTCTTTGAGACACAATACAGACGGAAAGAGATCGGCGTTCGGAAAGTGTTCGGTGCGACGGTACAGGAGATATTGAATATGTTCAATAAAATCTACCTGAAGGTTGTCAGTATATGTTTTGTCATAGCAGCCCCGTTTGCTTATTACGGAGTACATAAATGGCTGGAAAACTTTTCCGACAAGACACCGGTCTTTTGGTGGGTGTTTGTTTTGGCTTTTGCCGTTGTGGCTGCGATCACGATGCTGACGGTTACTTTCCAGAACTGGAAAGCGGCGAATGAGAATCCGGTGAATAGTGTTAAAAGTGAATAACTAATTTAGTATCGATATTATGAGTAATATTTTAAATTTCAAATCATTCTTTAAGTTCCTGGGACGCAACAAGGGGTATACTGCCATCGACCTGTTCGGCTTGTCTGTCTCGCTGATGTTTGTGATTTTGATCGCAACCTATGTGGTCGGTGAGTTGTCGACCGACCGTTACCATGAGCATGCCGACCGTATCTACGTTTTGACGGATGGTCAAACGAGCGGTGCGGCTTATCCGTTGGGTACTCGTCTGGAGGAACATTATCCGGAGATTGAAAAAGTCTGTCATACAATGACCCGTGTCTTTGAAAATACTCCGATCCGGAACGGGGAGAATAATGTAACGGCAAATATGATGCTTGCCGATGCGACTTTTTTCGAATTTTTCAATTTCCCGTTGGTACAGGGAAGTAAAGAGCAGGCATTGGCGGCAAAGAACTATGCCGTGATCTCCGAATCTTTTGCGAATAAGTTTTTTGGAAATGAAGACCCGATGGGGAAAACGATCCGTATCAATGATAAACTGTCGCTGATGGTGAATGGTGTGATGAAGGATATCCGGAACTCCGTTATCCCGGATCAGGATATCCTGTTCAGGATCGAAAATATCAATACCTTAATTCCTGAAGGTTGGATTGCTAACTACAACAGTTATGGAATGACCAATGTCTTTGTGATGGAACAGGAAGGTGCAGATATTACTTCCCGGTCGAAGGATATCATGGATTGGTTCAATACCTTTGTACCGGCATATATGAATGGATCTGTAAAGGGACTTAGCTTCATTCCGCTGACAGAGTTATATTTTTGGGAACAGACCAATCCGTATGGATTTTATGCGATAGAAAGAGGCAACTGGCAGTTTGTGATGATCCTCTTGTCGGTAGGTTTGCTTATTTTGTTGTTTGCCGTCATTAATTACATCAACCTGACAGTGGCACAGACCGGTTTCAGGGCAAAAGAAATGGCCACCCGCCGTTTGCTGGGTTCTTCGAGGAAAGAATTGTTTTCCCGCTTGATCATGGAATCGACATTGTTGACAACTATTTCTTTCTTAGTCGGTTTGTTGCTTGCTTTCTTCTTTGCTCCTTTTGTAAGTGATCTGTTACAGAAGAAAGTTGATCTAGTTGAAATGATCACTCCGTTGAATGGTATGATTGTGATACTGCTGATCGCCCTGATCGGATTTATAGCCGGATTGTTACCGGCAATCGTTATCTCGAATGCGAAACCGATCGAAGTGGTGCGGGGTACGTTCCGTAAACAGACGAAGATGGTATTCAGTAAGTTCTTTATTGTTTTTCAGAATACGATCACAATTTGTCTGATTGCAGCTTCTGTTACCATGTTTTTGCAGGTGAAGCATCTGATCAATGCTCCGTTAGGATATAATTCAGTCAATATTATCGATATAAAAGGAGATGAATTGCCGGAGAATCAATCCTGTAATACTCTGGTGAGTGAGTTGAAACAGTTGGGTAGCGTCAATCGGGTAGGATTAGGACAAGGTACTCCTTTCAATATGGGAATGAATTATAATGCCCGTTATGATGATAAGACGATTCCTTTCCAGATCATTCGTTGTAATAAAGAATATAGTGATATTTTGGGATTTGAATACCTGCGTGATAACCATGTAGCCGATCCGGATAAATATTTTCTTGCCGAAAGTTCGGTAAAAGCTCTGGGATTGAAGGAAGACGCTACGAATTTTGATTTCAGCGCCTGGGGAAAACATCCTGTTGCCGGTATTGTAAAGGATTTCCAGTTACGTAATATAATACAAAAGAACTCTCCGGTCGTTCTGATTCTCACCGAAAGTAAAGAGGAACTCGATCGTCCTCATAATATCATCGTAGAAGTGAATGGCGATCCGTTTACTGCCCGCCGGGAAGTGGCTGCCACTTATAAAAAATTGACCGGTCTGGACTTTACTGGTAAGTTCATGGATGAACAGATCGAAGAATCGTTTACGGTTCAGAAAAGAACTTTGACAATCGTTATGATCTTTGCCGGTATCGCGATCCTGATCTCGTTGTTGGGGTTGCTGGCCATGTCGACTTACTTTATCCAGCAGCGTTCGTCTGAAATAGCAGTGCGCAAGGTATTCGGTTCGACCAATGCACAAGTACTGATCCGGTTGGTGAAAGCCTTCCTGACCTATGTGGGGATTGCTTTTATCATCGCTATACCGTTGATCTGGCATTTTATGAACGGATGGCTGACCGATTATTCCTATCGGATCGAGCTTTCCCCCTGGATTTATGTCGTTGCCGGAATGTTCTGTCTGATTGTCTCGTTTGTAACTGTGTTTATACAGAGTTATCAGGCGGCAACAGCCAATCCGGTAGAAAATATAAAAGATAATTAGGCTTTTGCCTGATTATCTTTTAACCAAAACAACCGAAACCTTTTACACATTATATATAGCTAATGAATTAGTAGTAACATATAGAGTAACACCACAATGAACAATGTATTGAATTTTAAGTCCTTCTTTAATTTCCTGGGACGAAACAAAGGGTATACGGCGATCGACCTGTTTGGTCTGTCCGTCTCGCTGATGTTTGTGATCCTGATTGCAACCTACGTGGGCGGCGAGTTGTCGACCGACCGCGGAAATGAAAATGCAGCCCGTATTTATGCTGTAAGTGATGGCGAGGATATCGGATCAGCTTACCAGATCGGATACCGTTTGGAAGAACGTTATCCGGAGATAGAGAAAGTTTGTCATGTTTTGTGCCGGATATTTGACAATACCTTGATTCAACGTGGAAATGAAACGCTGACAGCCAATCTGATGCTGGCCGATACGACATTCTTCGACTTTTTCAATGTTCCGTTGATACAGGGGAACCGGGTACAGGCATTGGCCGCCAAAAACTATGCGGTGATCTCCGAGTCTTTTGCCAATAAGTTCTTTGGTAAAGAAGACCCGATGGGTAAAACGATTCGTATCAATGATGAGTTGACACTGGTGGTCAATGGAGTGATGGAAAATATTCGTCATTCGGTCATTCCCGATCAGGATATTCTGTTCCGGGTCGAGAATATCAAAGCGGTAGGACAGAATATGTTTGACGATTATAATAGTGCCGGTGTTGTGAACGTCTTTGTGATGGAGCGTAAAGGTACTGATATTGCTTCCAAATCAGAAGAGGTAAGAGACTGGTTCAAGACATTTTTCTGGATGTATGAAAGAGGCTTTTCTACAGAAGTTGTATTTATCCCGCTGAATAAGTTGTATTTCTGGGAACCGGAGGGATCATTCGGCGCTGTTACAATAGAAAAGGGGGACTGGAAGTTTGTGGTCATTCTGCTTTCGGTCGGCTTGCTGATCCTCCTGTTTGCCGTTATCAATTATATCAACCTGACGGTGGCACAAACGGGATTTCGGGCAAAAGAAATGGCTACCCGCCGCTTGCTGGGCTCTTCGCGAAAGGAGCTGTTTACCCGTCTGATCATGGAATCGACCTTGCTGACGGCTATTTCTTTTATAGTCGGTTTATTCCTTGCCTTTTTCTTTGCTTCCTATGCCGGTGATCTGTTGCAGAAAAAGATAGAGATCACCGAGATGATCACTCCCGTGAATGGTATTATCGTCATTTGCCTGATCATCCTGGTCGGATTTATTGCCGGGTTGCTGCCTGCCATCGTTATATCGAATGCGAAGCCGATCGAAGTGGTACGGGGTACGTTCCGGAAGCAGACGAAAATGGTGTTCAGTAAGTTCTTTATCATTTTCCAGAATTTGATAACGATCTGTCTGGTGGCTGCCTCACTTACTATGTTTTTGCAGATCAGGTATCTGATAAATGCTCCGTTAGGATATAATACGGTGAATGTGCTCGATATCTATGCAAGAGAGTTACCTGATCAGAAAAGCAGCTATACCCTGGCAAACGAATTGGAACAACTGGCGTGTGTCAGCCGGGTCGGACTGGCGGAAGGAACTCCTTTCACTATGGGTATGAACTTCAGTGGCCGTTACGACAATAAGAGTATCAGCTCACAAGAGTTTCGGGGCGATCAGACCTATTTCGATATTCTGGGCTTTAAGATACTGCGTGACAATCATGTCGCCGGATCGGTCAAATACTATCTCTCTGAAGAGTTTATGAAAGCCCTGGAACTGCCGGAAGATGCTGCCTCGTTCAAGCACAGGGCTGCGTTCGATATGCCATTGGCCGGTATCGTTCAGGATTTCCAGATGAATAATATCCTGATGCAAAAACTTCCGGGACTTGTGATACTTTGTTCGAACCGGGAAGATATGAATCCGCGCAATATCATTGTAGAGGTGAAAGGGGATCCGTTTGCTGCCCGTAAAGAGATAGAGATTGTTTACGAGAAATATACGGGAATGGAATTTATGGGAATGTTCATTAACGAGCAGGTAGAGCGGTCGTTTGCCGCCCAGCAAAGGACCTTGAAGATCGTATCGATCTTTGCCATGATTGCAATCCTGATCTCTTTACTGGGGCTGTTGGCGATGTCAACCTACTTTATCCAGCAGCGTTCTTCCGAGATAGCAGTACGTAAAGTCTTCGGTTCTACAAATGCGCAGGTACTTGTCCGGCTGGTAAAAGCGTTCCTTACCTATGTGGCAATAGCCTTTATCATCGCCATACCGGTAATCTGGTATTTTATGAATGGGTGGCTTTCGGATTATTCGTATCGAATCGAGCTGTCTCCCTGGATTTATGCGGCAGCCGGTTTATTCTGCCTGTTCATCTCGTTCTTTACTGTATTGGTGCAGAGTTACCAGGCGGCGACTTCCAATCCGGTGAACAATATAAAAGATAATTAAGTTAGCCATATATAAACAACACAAAGAAATGAAAACAATTATTCGAAATTTTATCAGTGTATTGCGCCGTTTTAAGATGGCAACTATTCTTAACATCCTTGGATTATCTGTGGCTTTTGCCGCTTTTATGGTGATAATGATGCAAGTGGACTATGATAAGAACTTCGATACGTTCCATAAGAATGCAGATAATATCTATCGAGTGGAGTTTCAGTGGGATAAGGAGTCGACACAGGCTGTCCTGTCACGTCCGATGGCTAATGTTTTTATGAATTTCTCTCCGCATATTGTGGCAGGGGCGGTTACCTCTCCGTTTTATAATGAAACATTTTATTCGGTCGATAAAGGAATAGAAAAAAGTACCTATATGGAACCGACCATGATTGTTGATCCTTCTTTTACGGATGTCTTTGACTTCGATATATTGGATGGTTCGGTAGATGCTCTGAAAGAACCGGGTAAGGTGCTGGTTCCGGAAAGTTTGGCGCGTAAAATATTCGGAGAAGAGTCGGCTGTTGGTAAACAGATTACAGCAAAGGAGAGTAAAGGACTGTTGGTCGGTTTTTTCACTACACCGGAAGGAAATTACACGATAGGTGGCATTTATAAGGATCTTCCCCTTAATAGTATTATCCGAAATGCTATTTTTTTGAAGATGGATGAGAAAGCTGATTTGCATAATTGGGGAAATTCAAGCTATAACTTTTATGTCCGTCTTGACCATCCTGAGTCAGCAAAGGATCTGGTGAGCGATTTTTTAGTCTATTATAAAAAGAATGAACTGGGAAAGAATATGTCGTGGTATTCAGGAGAGCCTAATTTTCGCTTGACTCGTTTACCGGATGTACATTATGCAACGGATGTAACTTTCGATATGACTCCCAAGTCTAGTCGGCAAACGGTATTGGTTCTTATCGCTATTTCATTGGTCATACTGATTATTGCAGGTATAAATTTTACCAATTTCAGTACGGCACTGACGCCGATGCGTGTGAAAAGTATTAATACACAAAAGGTGTTGGGCAGTTCCGATGGCGTATTGCGCTTCTCGCTATTGATGGAGGCTGTTTGTATCAGTACGGTGGCTTATTTACTGGCTTTGTGGATGGTCCATATGGCTGGCAACAGTACGATAGCGAAGTTGGTAGATGCGGATATGTCTTTGTTTGCCCATCCGTTGTTACTTTCCGCAACGGCTTTGATCGCATTGCTGACCGGACTGCTAGCAGGTTTGTATCCTTCCTATTATATGACTTCTTTTTCTCCGGCATTGGTTTTGAAAGGGAGTTTCGGTCTGTCTCCGGCAGGACGAAGATTGCGTAATGTGCTTATATGCATACAGTTTATAGTTTCTTTTACTTTGATTATCGGTTCGATGTTTATGTCTTTGCAGAATCGTTTTATGCAAAATAGTCCGTTAGGGTATGATAAGGATCAAATAATTGTGACGAACCTGACTGCACCTGTATTGAAGAGTTCGGACGCTTTCAGGAGTAGCCTGAAGACTTTTTCAGGTATAGAGGATGTTACTTATGGTGAGTTCATGCTATCGAGCCAGGATCAATATATGGAGTGGGGGCGTGAATTGAAAGGCGAGAATATACAGTTCCAGTGCATGCCGATAGATCCGTCGTTTCTTAAGGTCATGAATATTCCTGTGACTGAGGGGCGGGATTTCCGGGAGGAAGATGCTTTGACAGCCGAAGGGGCTTTCATATTTAATGAACGGGCGAGAAATCTATACGATATAAGTTTGGGGGATAAGATCGATGGAGCCAACATAGTCGGCTTTATTCCGGATATAAAATTTGCGTCCTTCCGTACAGAAGTTACTCCTATGGCTTTCTATGTGCGTGGTAAGGGGTATGGCGGTGGAGCGGATTATGCTTATATAAAGGTAAAGGGTGATTCGAACCTGCAAGCAGCAATGGCTCATGTGAAAAGTGTACTAAATGAGATACATCCGGATTATCCGTTTAACGTTAAGTTCTTCGATCAGGTATTAAATACTTTGTATGAGAAGGAAGAGAACCTGAGTTCGCTGATAACCCTATTCAGTTTGATTGCCGTGTTCATTTCGATGGTCGGAGTATTCGGACTGGTGGTATTCGATAGCCAATACCGCAAAAAAGAAATCGGCATACGAAAAATAATGGGCTCGACTACTTCCGAGATCCTGATCATGTTTAATAAGACTTACATATATATATTATGTATCTGTTTTGCCTTGGCGGCTCCGGTTGCCTACTATGCTATCCATAAATGGCTGGAAAACTTTGCCCTCAAAACACCGGTTTATTGGTGGGTATTTATGCTTGCTTTCTTATTGGTTTTCTGCCTCACCATTCTGACGGTGACTTTCCAGAACTGGCGGGTAGCCAATGAAAATCCGGTGTACAGCATAAAAGATAATTAGGCATATTCATGGTTTGTTTTGTCTAATTATTATACATCAGTGTCCAAATATTAGACACACCCGGCAAGGCGTTATATTTATAACGCCTTGTTTATTATTAGCTTATCTCTTTTGGCACAGTATTTGAATTATATTGACCAGAAAGAAATGAACTATAGATATGAAGACTATTATTAGAAACTTGTTAAGTGTATTGCGCCGGTTTAAAATGGCGACACTGTTGAATGTATTGGGACTGAGTATTGCTTTTGCAGCCTTTATGGTAATCATGATGCAGGTCGATTATGACAGGAATTTCGATAAGTTCCATAAAGAGGCCAACCGGATTTACCGGCTGGAAATGAAGTGGGGCGATGATGATGGTTTACAAGCTGTTCTCTCCAGGCCGTTGGCGGATGCGTTTTTCAATTTCTCACCGCATATTGTTGCCGGTGCGCTGACTTATCCGATGTACAGCCAAACGGTTTTTCTGGCCGATGTGGGCACAGGAGAGCGGGTCAGCTATATGGAGCCGAATTTGCCGGTCTATTCTTCATTTGCCGATGTGTTTACTTTCGATATGCTGGATGGCTCGACAAAGGCTCTGGAAGATCCCGAGAAGATACTGATTCCGGCCAGCATGGCACAGAAGATATTCGGTACGGAGTTTGCCGTCGGACGTCACATGAAAGCGGCAGATACACAAGGACGCTTTTCGGGAATGTTTACCATTGCCGAGATCGATTATACGGTAGGAGGGGTTTACCGCGATTTTCCCGTGAACGGTATCCTTCAGAATGCTGTCTATCTGAAAATAGATGATAAAGAAGGATTGCATGAGTGGGGAAACTCCAGTTACAATGCCTATCTGCTTCTGGACAGTCCTGCATCGGCAGAAAACCTGGTCAGCGAGTTTTTGGATTATTACAAGAAAAACGATCTGGAGAAAAATATGTGGGGAAACAAAACTGCGAATTTCCAGTTGACCCCATTGCCGGAACTGCATTACGTAACGGATGTAGCCTTCGATATGGCTCCTAAAACGAGCCGGCAGACGCTGTTGGTGCTTATCGCTATTGCCTGTGTGATTATACTTATTGCAGGAATCAATTTTACTAATTTCAGTACGGCACTTACGCCGATGCGTATCAGGAGCATCAATACACAGAAAGTATTGGGAAGTTCCGATAGTACCTTGCGTTTCTCTCTATTGATGGAAGCGGTCGGTATCAGTTTCATCGCATTTATATTGGCACTGGTGGCTGTCTATTTGGCTGCCGATACTCCACTCAAGGCATTGGTCGGAGCTGATCTCTCGTTGACGGCTCATCCGGTATTGATTAGTGTAACCGGCGTGCTTGCCATCCTGCTTGGTTTGTTGGCAGGACTTTATCCGGCTTACTATATTACCTCTTTCTCGCCAGCCCTGGTGTTGAAGGGTAGTTTCGGACTTTCTCCTAAAGGACGGTTGCTGCGGAATGTGCTGATCAGCGTACAGTTCATCGCTTCGTTTGCTTTGATCATCGGAGCCATGTTTATGTATATGCAAAACAACTATATGCGGACAAGTTCCCTGGGATATGACAAAGATGAAATTATCGTGACGGACCTGACTGCTAAAGTCATGAAAAATAAAGATTCTTTTAAGAATCGTCTGAAGTCTTTCTCCGGTATCGAGGATGTGACTGCTGCAGGATTCCAGTTGTCGGGACAGGACCAGTATTCGACCTGGGGACGTGAGTTGAATGGTAAATACATCCAGTATCAATGTCTGCCGGTCGATCCCTCTTTCCTGCAGGTATTAGGTATTCCGGTCAATGAAGGACGTGACTTTCGTCCCGAAGATGCCTTGACGGCAGAGGGTGTCTACGTTTTCAACGAATCAGCCCGGAAAGCTTACGATATTCAGTTGGGTGATAAAATCTACGGAGCGGAAATAGTTGGTTTCTGCCCGGATATTAAAGCGGCCTCTTTCCGGATGGAGATTACGCCGATGGCCTTTTATGTACCCGGAACCAGCCGTAACGAACAATCCACCTTCGGCTACATCCGTGTGGGAGCCGGAACGGACAAGCTGGCTGCTATGGAGCATGTAAAAAAGGTGTTGAGTGAAATCCAATCGGATTATCCTTTCGATGTCCGCTTCTTCGATGATGTACTGAATAATTTGTATGAGAAGGAGACAAACCTGGGTGCATTGATTACCCTGTTCAGCCTGATCGCTGTCTTTATCTCGATGGTCGGGGTTTTCGGTCTGGTCGTGTTCGACAGCCAGTATCGTCGGAAGGAAATAGGTGTCCGTAAGGTATTGGGATCGACTACTTCTCAAATCCTGATCATGTTCAATAAAACATACATACGTATTCTGGCAGTTTGTTTTGTACTGGCAGCTCCGGCAGCCTATTATGCCGTCAATAAATGGCTGGAAAATTTTGCTTATAAAACTCCGGTTTACTGGTGGGTATTCGCCTTGTCTTTCGCTCTGATTTTCTTTATCACGATCCTGACAGTAACTTTCCAGAACTGGCGGACAGCAAATGAGAATCCGGTATATAGCATAAAAGATAATTAGACAGATTCATGGTTTGTTTTGTCTAATAATTATACACCTGTGTCTAAATATTGGACACTTCCGACAAGGCGTTGCATAAGCAACGCCTTGTTTTTTAAATATTTATGTCTTTGGCACATTATTTGAATGGATTTAGCCAAAATGATATAACGGATAGCGCAGCATAAGAGGATATATCATTCAGATTATAACGTTAATTCGATACGATTATGAAAACAATTATCAGGAATCTGTTGGGAGTAGTTCGTCGGTTTAAGGTGGCAACCCTGTTGAATGTATTGGGGCTTAGTGTTGCTTTTGCAGCTTTTATAATTTTAATGATCCAGCTGCAATATGACTGGGGATTCGACAGGTATCAGAAAAATGCGGAACGGATCTTCAGGGTAGGACTTTATACGCCGGATTGGGGAAATCAGGTAGTTGTATCTCCTCCTTTTGCCAATGCTTTTATTCAATCGTCTCCTCATATAGAGAAAGGAGCATTGCTTAATTCCTGGGGAGCTCGACTGGCTTTAAAGGCTGAAACCGGAAATAATGACGATGCTGGCTTTTGGTGTACAGTGAACGGTATGACTCCGGAATATGCCGCTATTTTTGATTTCCAAATGCTGGAGGGTAATGCTGAGAGTGTAGAGAATCCGGGTACTGTTCTGATTTCTAAGAGTCAGGCCCAAAAGTTTTTTGGAGAAGATCAGGCTGTCGGTAAACTGTTGATGACCGATAATTCATCATTTACAGTCGGTGGCGTATATAAAGATTTTCCAGCAAATTCTGTGATACAGAATGCAGTGTATAAAGGAATCAATGGGAAAGTAGACCAGGATAACTGGAATGCTAATGGTTATCAGTTGTATGTTTTATTGGATGATCCTAACCAAAAAGATCAGATAATAGCTAATTTCAAAAAACATTTAAACAGGCAAGAGTATGATTGGGAAACGCGTGATGTAAGGCTTACCCAATTAACAGATATTTATTATGAAGCGGATTCTCAGTTCGATTCATTGAAAGATAAAGGTAATCGTACATTGGTCTTGATTCTGTTCACTGTGGCTCTATTGATAGTGTTTATTGCCGGGATCAATTTTACAAACTTCAGCAATGCATTAGTTCCAATACGTGTCCGTAGTATTAATACGCAGAAAATACTGGGAGGTTCCGATAGGATATTACGTTGTGCTATGCTGGTAGAGGCAGTAATGATTTGTTTGGTTTCTTTTGTTATTTCGCTGTTTATTGTCAGAGGAATGGCGAATACCTGGCTTGCAGATATGATAAGTGGAGACATGTCGCTGGCTTCCAATATTCCTTTGTTGGCATTGACGGGGATATTGGCCATAACAGTGGGAGTTTTAGCGGGGGTATATCCTGCCTGGCGTATCACTTCTTTTTCTCCGGCATTGGTGTTGAAAGGTTCATACGGGTTGACTCCTGCCGGAAGAAAATTAAGAAGTCTTCTTATTTCTTTCCAGTTTGTCATCTCTTTTGCATTGATTATAGCTGCCTTGTTTATTTATCTGCAGAATCATTATATGGTTTCTTCTTCTTTGGGCTTTAATAAAGATCAGGTTGCTATTGTTGAGTTGAACGGGAAGTTGATAAAGAATACAGGAACATTGGAAAGCCTGTTAAAGAATGAGTCGTCTATACAAGAGGTGGCTTTTGCCGAAGATTTATTGTCAGGAGGAGATCAATATTCTACTTTTGGACGGGGCTACAGAAACAATGATCTAACATTCAAATTATTCACAGTTGATCCCAATTTCCTTCAGGTAATGAATATTCCGGTTATATCCGGTCGTGCTTTTTATCAGGAAGATGCAGCATCGGCAGGAGGAGCTTATATCTTTAATGAAACAGCCAGGTTACAGTATGACCTGGTGGCAGGTGAATATATTACAGGAAATGCTTATGTTGAAGTACCTCCTGCCGTGATCGCCGGTTTTATAGATGATGTAAAGTATGCTTCTTTCCGTACCACTGTCGAACCGATGGCTTTTTATGTACCGGCTGAAAAAGATTTTCATCCGAGATATGCCTATATAAAGATAAAAGCCGGAGCCAATATCCGCGAAGCCATTGCCTCTATTGGAAAAGCGTTTACTTCGGTAGACAAGGATTTTCCGGTCGAGGTATCGTTTTATGATACGATCCTGAATAATCTTTATAAACGTGAGTTGAGTATAGGCTGGCTGATTTCTTTGTTCAGTCTGGTAGCTGTTTTTATTTCGATAGTAGGGGTTTTGGGCTTAGTGATCTTCGAAAGTGAGTATAAGAGAAAAGAAATAGGTCTTCGAAAAGTACATGGTGCAACTACCTCACAGATATTGATCATGTTCAATAAAGTATATGCGCGTATTTTGGTAATTTGTTTCATCCTGTCGATACCTGTTGCTTATTATGCAATGAACCGGTGGCTGTCATATTTTGCCTATAAGATACCTTTGTATTGGTGGGTGTATGCGATTGCCTTTGTTTTTGTTTCAGCTATCACGATCCTGATTGTTTCGTTCCAAAATTGGAGTACAGCCAGCGAAAATCCGGTAGAAAGTATAAAAACAGAATGAGAATCATGCAACCTCTGTAAAATTATTACGTATTTTATAATAAAGTTGTTTGTGGGAACGACCTTAAATCGAAGTAATAATTAATCGATATGAAAACTCTTTTTAGAAACTTTATCAGTGTGCTTCGCCGTTTTAAAATGGCGACACTGTTGAATGTGTTGGGATTAAGCATCGCTTTTACCGCTTTTATGGTGATCATGATGCAGGTAAATTACGACAATTATTTCGACTCCTGCCAGCCGGAAGCCAATTCGATTTATCGGATGGATATGGATTTTCAAGGTAGCATGAGTGCTGTTATCAGCCGTCCTTTTGCAAGAGGATTTACAGAATCATCCCCGCATGTAAAAGCCGGAATGATTATGTCTTCCTGGAATTCCGAGTTGTTTTATAGCGTGGACCAAGGCGGCGAAAGGCAGAATTTCAAGGACCCCGTTGTAAACACGACAGCCGGGATTACCCGTGTATTCCATTTTGATATGGTAGAAGGGAATGAGACAGCACTCGATCAACCGGAAACAGCTATAATCCCTGAAAGTATGGCGCACCGCCTGTTCGGAAATGAATCGGCTATAGGTAAACGCTTGATGGGTGCGGAGTCCGAAAATACATTGGCTACGATCAGCGGTGTCTTTAAAGACTTCCCCCGTAACTCGTCTGTCAGGAATATTATTTACCGGCGAATGTCCGATAAAGAAAATTACAATGAGTACGGCAACCAGAATTATTTCTTTTTCTTCCGTCTGGATGATCCTTCCAACATAGAAGTTGTCAAAGAAAACTTCAAAAAGAATTTCGATGCCTCCCAGCAATTCGGAAAAGATTTCAAGTGGGAGAAAGACGGCATTGAACTGATGATGACACCGCTGCCTAAGTTACATTTCCTGACGAATGTCTCTTTCGATTCCATGCCGAAAGCCAGCCGGCAGACGATGCATGTATTGTTTGCGATCGCTTTTGTTATCCTATTGATAGCCGGCATTAACTTTACTAATTTCAGTACCGCTCTGACCCCGATGCGTATCAAGAGTATCAATACGCAGAAAGTGTTGGGTAGTCCCGATAGCGTGCTCCGGACGAGCTTGTTGGGAGAAGCTGTCATTGTGAGTATCGTGGCTTATTTTATTTCGCTGGGTTTGCTGTTTATTGCCGGGCAGACTTTTGTCGCATCCCTGGTAGATGCTGACATGTCCTTTTCGGCACAGTCGGGTATCATCATAACTACTGCAGTCATTGCGGTGGCGGTAGGTGTATTAGCGGGTATTTATCCGGCTTGTTATATAACTTCTTTCCCGCCGGCGTTGGTGCTGAAAGGCAGTTTCGGTTTATCGCCGAAGGGGCGCGTGCTTCGAAGCGCACTGGTAAGTATCCAGTTTGTCGCTTCATTTATCCTGATCATCAGTTCACTGTTCATGTATCTGCAGAACCGGTATATGCAAAATACCCCGTTGGGATACGATAAGGACGAACTGATCGTGATCGAACTGAACAACAAAGTCAATAAAAACCAGGATGTTCTGACCAGCGAGGTGAAGTCGTTCTTTGGAATAGAAGATATCACTTATGCGGAACAGGTACTGTCCAGCCGTGACTTTTATATGGGTTGGGGACGTATGTACAAAGACCAGGATATCAATTTCCAGTGTATTCCTGTTTCTCCCTCTTTCCTGCGTGTCATGGGAATCGAGATAACAGACGGTCGTGATTTCCGCCCCGAAGATGATTTGAAAGAAAACGGGAGCTATATTTTTAATGAGAAAGCCCGGGAGATGTATAATCTGGAACTGGGAGAGAAGATCGATGGCGATGAGATCGTCGGTTTTATTTCGAACGTCAAATTCGCTTCTTTCCGAAATGAAGTGTCGCCGATGACCTTTTATGTATGGGGAAAGCACTATTGGGGACGGGAGGTTGACAGTAAATATTACGCAGCTGCCTATGTAAAAGTAAAGGCAGGCAGTGACTTGCGGGCGGCAATGAAACATGTGCGAGCCTGTTTAACAAAGATAGATCCGATTTATCCTTTCAAAACGACCTTCTATGACGAGATCCTGCAGCAGACATACGAAAGGGAATTGAAGATCAGCAACCTGATCACCCTGTTCAGCGTTATTGCAATCTTTATCTCCATTGTCGGTGTATTCGGCCTGGTTGTATTCGAGAGCGAGTACCGCCGGAAAGAGGTGGCTGTCCGTAAAGTGTTGGGATCGTCTACCTCCCAGATACTGGTCATGTTCAACAGAAGCTACCTGATCATCCTTACCGCTTGTTTTGTGCTGGCTACTCCGGTCGCTTTTTATGGAATGTACCGTTGGTTGGAAAACTTCGCTTACCGTACACCAATGTATTGGTGGGTATTCCTGCTGGCTTTTGTTATTATCTCTGTTATTACTTTCGTTACGGTCACTTTCCAGAACTGGCATGTAGCCAACTCTAATCCGGTTGAGAGCATAAAGTCTGAATAACACTGCTTCTTTTATTTGTTTCAATGTCTAATAATTATACATAAGTGTCTAATTATTAGACATTGTTGTTTTGCCTTGTTTGCATAAATAGTTGAAATATAGCTAAATAACTTTTTGGCATATATTTTGAATGATAAAAGGTAAATACAAATAATATGAAAACAATATTAAGAAACTTTCTGAGCGTATTGCGGCGTTTCAAGATGGCGACCCTTTTGAACGTGGCTGGGTTGGCTGTGGCTTTTGCTGCCTTTATAGTTATTCTGATACAGGTGAACTACGAGCGTAGTTTTGATCGCTGTCATCCGACTGCCGATCGGGTGTATCGCCTTGAATTAACACAGGCAGGTACTTTTGGATTGATCCTGCCACGTGCTTTTGTAGAGTCGGTTATCCAGTCGTCACCCCATATTGAAGCAGGTAGCCTGATCTATCCGTACAATCCTGCTGTCTATTTTTCTGTTGTGAAGAACGGGCAGAAGATCGGTTACCGGGAGTTGGTACAAACTTGTCATCCGGATATAGCCAAAGTGTTCGATTTCCCGATCATTGAAGGGGACCGCGATTGCCTGAATGATCCGGAAAAAGTAATCCTGCCTGAGAGTGTAGCCCGCAAGATGTTCGGTGACCAGCCGGCTGTGGGAAAAGCACTTCATGCGGAAGAAAGTGTACAATCGAAAGATAACCGCGAGTATACGGTAGGAGCTGTTTATAAGGATTTTCCCGGTAATACCCAGATGCGTAACCTGATCTATACAGCTATCGGTGAAACCTATCAACGGGATAATTTCGGAGCTAGTAATTATGTTTGCTATCTGTTACTGGATAATCCTGAATCAGCACAGACCGTAGTGGATAATTTCAATGCCAACTTTGACTTCTCCAAGATAGATAAAGGGGAGGATACACGTATCAAACTGACTCCGTTGACAAGTATCTATTATATGAATGAGAGCCAGGACGGAACGATCTTCCGAAGTGGAAATAAGGAAGTGACCATGTTGCTGTTCTTCATCGCTTTATTGATTATCATTGTGGCTGCTATCAACTTTACGAACTTCAGTACATCTCTGACGCCGATGCGTATCAAGAGTATCAATACCCAGAAAGTATTGGGTAGCCCGGATGCTGTATTGCGACGTGCCCTGCTGGCGGAAGCAGCTATCATCAGCATGATTTCCTGGCTGTTGAGTTTATTCATTGTCTGGATATTGGGACGTACGGAAGCCTTGCCTTTCGTGGATGCAAACCTGGCAATAGTAAGTAACCTGCCTGTTATATTACTGACCGGAGTTGTAGCCTTGTTTACCGGGATCGTTGCCGGATTATATCCGTCATGGTATGTGACCTCTTTCCCGCCGGCGTTGGTACTGAAAGGCAGTTTCGGACTTTCTCCTTCCGGGCGCAAGCTGCGTACGGTCCTGATAAGCATTCAGTTTATCGTTTCCATCCTGTTGATCATCGGCGCCAGCTTTGTCCGCCTTCAGAACAATTATATGCGCGGATATTCTTTGGGGTTCGATAAGGATCAGATCGCTATTGTCCGTTTGAGCGGAGAGATATATAATAAGTCGCACGAGACGTATGTGAACCGTTTGAAAGAATATTCGGGAATCGAAGATGTGGCTTTTGCCATGGAAAAAGTAGGTTCGAAGGATGGTTACAGCACCAATGGCGGTTATGTAAAGGAAAAAGAGTTCCAGTTCTTCATGATCCCTGTATCAGAGAATTTCCTGCGTGTCATGGGTATTCCGGTCGAGGAAGGGCGCGATTTTTCGCCTGCAGACAAACTGTCGGAAGATTTTGTGTATATTTTTAACCATGCGGCTAAGATGGAAATGAACATGGAAGCCGGTGATCAGGTAACATCGTGGAAAACAGGTCGTATTGTAGGCCTGACCGGTGATGTGAAGTTTACTTCACTCCGTAGCGGAGAGAATAATATTGCTTTTGTGACAGGTAATATACCTTTTCCTATGACTGTTTCCTATATCCGCCTGAAAGCCGGAACAGATATACGCGGTGCCGTTTCCCATATCCGTAATACGATGGCAGATATAGACCCGTCTTATCCGTATGATATCGAGTTTTATGATGAGATATTTAACCAACTGTATCATAAGGAAGAGAACTTGCGTAGCCTGATTACGGTGTTCAGTATACTGGCTATTATTATATCGCTCGTCGGTGTCTTTGGGCTGGTTGTATTCGAAACCCAATACCGTCGGAAAGAGATCGGTGTCCGCAAAGTGCATGGTGCGACGAATATGGAAATATTGGAGATGCTGAACCGTTCGTATGTTTATATTGTCCTGATCTGTTTTGCACTGGCTGCCCCGGTAGGATATTATGGCATTAAAAAGTGGTTGGAAAGCTTTGCCTATAAAACACCGATGTATTGGTGGGTATACATGGTTGCACTGCTGATCGTTTTGGTAATCACAGTCGGAACCGTCACTTTCCAGAGCTGGCGTGCTTCCAATGCTAATCCGGTAGATAGCCTGAAATCAGAATGATACAGGTTGTAAAGTACGCATATAAAAACAAAAAAGGATATCTGTTACAGATATCCTTTTTCTATTGATGTATTAACAATAATATGTCAGTCAATTAATTTCTAGGAAGTGCTTCTTTCACAACCATAGCACGTCCTTCGTATTCTGCACCGTTCAATTCGTTGATCGCTTTCATAGCTTCCGAGCTTTCAGGCATTTCAACAAAAGCAAAACCTTTTGATCTTCTTGTGTCGCGGTCTACGATAAGTTTTACAGAATCAACTGTTCCAAACTCTTCCATTACATCTCTCAAATCTGATTCCTTAACATTGTAGCTAAGGTTACCAATATACATGTTCATAAATATAAAAATAAAAAAATTAATAATTTAACAATAAAACTTTAGGAAGGTCTTTATCAGAGATGGAAATGCCCAGTGTTTGAGAACCGGAAAGATACATGTTAGAGTAAGATCGAAATAAATCTCTTATTGTTTCTGATGCAAAGTAACGGAAACAATTTGGATAAAACACTATACTTCTTGATTATTCTTTGATAATACATTATTATTATGAAATAAAGCCATAAATTGGGAAAGAGGCGGTTGGATGTTTATGGCGGACAGTTCCGTTTTGTACATCTTTATGAAAGAATAGTTCCCTCATGCTTTTCTTTTCATCTATAATATATAGAGGGTAAGCTGCCGGATATTTGTAATATTGCAGTGTGAAATATTAAACAAAAGCGGAATGAATAACCTTGAACAATCCAGGCATAGAATGCCTCTTCTAAGTACTTTGATATTATTACTCTCTGTCTTGACAATAAGTGCACAGACTACTTCCTTGCACCCGGTCGCTTCCAACGATTGCGGTATGGACGGCAAACAGCCGTTTTTGGTAAAAGGCGATAATTATACGATGCCCGACGAAATAGGCGGAAGCGCCACGGCACGGACATGCAATTTCGGAGGAACCGTTATTTATGCTTTCGACCGGATGGATATCCAGGCTGACTACCAGTTGGAGGTCGTTTATCTCTCTGACAGTGAGCGTCAGCAACGGATCGTTGCCGATGGAAACGAAGTACAGGCTCCTGTTCTGCTGGAAAAAGGAAAAGAACAACGTTACCGTATCGACCTGCCGAAGAAAGCATTTGCTTACGGACAGCTAGTGTTGGTTTTCGAAGTATTGAAAGGCCCGAATGCACTGGTGTCCGAACTGAATCTGTATTCTTCCAACCCGAAGAAACCGATTCCGTTCGAAGGAGACCAGAAACAAGCATTGATACATACGCAGAGTTACCGGGTCGATACGACGGTGAATGCAGAAGAGCATTTGCCGGTTTATACGGCTGTTCCTTACAGTGTTCCGGGCGTATATGATCCGGTTCTTTCGTTGAACGGGACCTGGCAGTTCAATCCTTCACCGAAAGCCGGTTTTCAGAACCGGGAGGCTGAAGCAGGGGAATGGCATCCGGTCGTTGTACCGGGGCAGTGGTCGATGCAGGGCTTCAAGGTCGATTCGGCCGGATTCGGAGGATACCTGACTACATTTACCTTACCTGCCGACTGGAAAGGAAAACAGGTGAAACTGCGTTTCGACGGTGTCTCCAGCGAATGTACCGTCTGGCTGAACGGACAAGAAATAGGAACCCATATGGGAGGTATGACTGCGTTTGAACTGGATGCTACACCGGCATTACGAGCAGGCATGAACCGGTTGGCACTGAAAGTTCGTAGCGAATCGCTTGCCGATATGCTGGGTAGCCTGACGCAGTATGCCGCTCACCAACTTGGCGGTATCACTCGTAAAGTGACGCTTTTTACCGTCCCGGATGTACATATATCTGATATACGTATTGTAACGGACCTGGATAAAAAATATAAGGATGCCGACTTAAAAGTCTACCTGGCAGTAACGAACTCCGGGAAAGAAACTGAAGAGAATATCGCTGCCCGTCTCTCCATTGCCGGACTGCCGGTTGTGCTGGACCAGCAGATTCCTTCATTGGCTCCGGGCGAGACATGGAACGGCTGGCTGACAGGAAAAGTACGTGATCCGCAGAAATGGGACAATGAGCATCCTCATTTATATACGATGAAGATTGAATTGGGTACTGGTGACCGTACGACTGAACAGATCGAGAAACGCTTCGGTTTCCGGGAGGTACAGATCGTTGGCAACCGTCTGCTGGTAAACGGAACACCGGTGAAACTGAGAGGTGTCTGCCGTCATGAAGCGCACCCGCTTACGGGTCGTGTCATGACTCCCGAGCTGGAACGGAAAGATGTGGAATTATACCGTGCGGCAAACTGTAACTTTATCCGTACTTCACATTATCCTCCCTGTGAAGAATTGCTTCAGCTCTGTGATGAACTGGGTATGTTCGTCGAGGTAGAAGCACCTGTTTGCTGGATCGGCCATCATGCCAACGAGAATTGGAAAACATTCGATTATCAGGATAGCAAATATTATCCGTATGTCCTGCAGGCAAATATGGAAACCATTCATTTTTACCGGAATCATCCTTCTGTGATCTTTTGGTCGATGGCAAATGAATCTTACTGGAACAAGGAGTTTGCCCAGGTGGAAGTCTATGTGAAAAAGGCAGACCCTACACGTCCGCATACGTTCCACGACCAGGCATACGGTGGCTTCAATAATCAGGGAAGTACGGCACCGATAGCGAATATCCATTATCCGGGACCGGACGGATATAAAGTCGCGGCCAAAAGTGACCGCCCGATGGTATATGGCGAGTATTGCCATCTGAATGTATATAACCGGAGCGAACTGGTAACAGACCCGGGCGTGCGCAGTGACTGGGCACTGGCTTTGTCTCCGACATGGGATAATATGTATAAGACGGACGGTGTGCTGGGTGGTTCCATTTGGTCGGGTATCGACGATATTTTCCAGATGCCGAACGGAGATGCGGTCGGTTACGGGCCGTGGGGACCGATCGACGGATGGCGTCGTCCGAAACCGGAATATTGGGATATGAAGAAGATATACAGTCCTGTACGGGTACATACCGCACAATTGTCTCCGGCTAAGGAACTGACCATCGCATTGGAAAACAGATATACATATACGGATTTCAGCGAGTTGCAGATCCGTTGGAAATACGGGGAGGAGCAGGGTATATCTTTTGCTTCGATCCGACCGGGAGAGAATGGACAGATACGTATCCCGATCGAAAATCCGGATAAAGCGAACGAACTTTATCTTTCATTCACCGATCCGCGTGGCTTTGTTGCCGATGAATATATCATTCCGGTCGGTAAACAGGTCCAAAACGAATTGCCGGAACTGCCATCATCAGCTACTCAACTGAAGAAGAGCAATAACGTTTACCGTATTACGGGTAAGAACTTCTCCTGCGAGGTGAGCCGTACGACCGGACAAATCCTGTCCCTGAAGCGGGGAAAACAGGAGATACTGAACGGAGGTCCGTGGCTGATGGCATTGCCTTTGAATGGCGGAGGTTGCTTCCCGAATCATAATGCAAACACGCCTTTGTTTAATGATATCTGTACCGAATGGAAACCGACGGAGATAGATGCTGTCAAAGAAGGAGAGAACGTTGTTGTTACCGTTAAAGGAAGCTATAAGGAGTTTGAGGGAAGTTATAAGCTGACTGTCAATGCCGGAGGAAAACTTTCCGTCAGCTATTCTTTCGATGCGCTGGCAGACGTGAATCCCCGTCAGTGGGGACTGGTCTTCGAGGCTCCCGCTGCATTCGATAAAACATTCTGGCGGCGTGACGGTTTGTGGAGCGTTTATCCCGACGACCATATCAGCCGTCCGGTAGGAGAGGCAGAGTTGTTCTATTCCGGTCTGCCCGCCCGTCTGGATCCCCGTGTGGAACCGAGCTGGTCCTGGAGCCTGGATTATAATGAGTTGGGAAGTAACGATTTCCGTTCAACCCGCCGAAACATTTGGTATGCCGGTCTGACAGACCATTCAGGAAATAAGGTAACAGCTGTTTCCAACGGAAAACAACACTGGCGTTCATGGCTGGAAAAAGACCGTATCCGTTTCCTGGTTGCCGATTTCGTCACGGCAGGAAATGAAATGTTCCTGGGCAGTTATTATGCTCCGTTCCGGAAACCGTTAAAGAAGGGAGATACGATTGGCGGAACAGTTATGTTGTATGTAAAATAAATTCAATTATAGAAAGGGAGTCTTTTTCTATTTATATACATGCAAAATAGAAAAAGACCCCATACTAATTCAATTTAACCAAGGTACAAAATTAAAGGATACAAAATGCAGAAGATAAGGAAGAAATAAGCCTTTCGTATAAAGATTAAACCGATCACAATATTATCCATCTTTTAATATCTCCCATCCATTTGTTATTCTGATTAAATAGTTTTATTTTGCATCTAAATATGTAGAACACAATATCATGAGAAAACTTACCTTATTATTTGCAGCTATCGGTTACGTGGCTGTTTCTTTTGCTCAATGGAATGTCGCTTCGAAAGATTGGAGCACTGGTGAGTATGCCGGAGTATGGAAATTATCTGTCGGAAAACCGGAGAAAATCAACCTGTTAAGTGAACTCGATATCACACCGAAAAAAGAGGCTCTTCAACAGATGCCGGAAGGTGTTTTGCCGATATCTCCCGCCGATGTGAAGGTGGAATTGAGAGATGGTAAAACGTATATCAGCTTTCCTTTGGAAAAGGAGGAGAAGATATTCGGACTGGGACTTAACTTTAAAACTGTTGAACAACGCGGAAGGATCATGCGGCTTCACATGGACCATTATACCGGCAGCGACAACGGACGTACCCATGCACCGGTTCCTTTCTTTATCTCTTCGCGCGGATACGGTGTATTGATCAATTCAGCCCGTTACATAGATCTTTGGGTAGGAACTGCCGTCCGCAAAGGTCCGAATGCTCCCGAAGAACAGGATCGTAATACTGACCGGACCTGGCCCGCACAGCCCTATTCAGATAATATAGAAGTATTGGTTCCCGCCGAAGGTGTGGAAATGGTATTTTTTGCCGGTCCGACGATGCTGGATGTTGTCCGCCGTTACAACCTGTATAACGGCGGAGGGGCTTTACCTCCGCGGTGGGGACTCGGGTTCTGGCATCGTACACCGACTTTGTTTACCGACAAAGATGTGAAAACGGAAGTCGATGAGTTTGAGAAACGGGGATTCCCTCTGTCTGTGATCGGGCTTGAACCGGGATGGCATAGCAAAGCCTATCCGTGTACCTACGAGTGGGACAAGGGGCGTTTTCCGGATGCTCCCGGTTTTGTAAAGGATATGCTGGATAAGAATATCCGGTTGAATCTGTGGATGAATCCGTATGTATCCAAGTATAGCGAGGTATATGACAAGATAAAGCCCTATACCGGTTCGCATACCGTTTGGTTGGGCGAAGTGCCTGACTATTCCATGCCGGAAGCCTGTAAGATCATGACCGATCATTTCCGCAAGCACCAGCTCGATCTCGGTATCAGCGGTTATAAGATGGATGAAAACGACGGATATGATTCCTGGCTTTGGCCGGATGTAGCTACTTTCCCTTCCGGTATTCCGGCGGAACAGCTCCGTAACCTGTATGGTTCGCTGATGCAGCAGGCAACCGTAAAGATGTATCGTGAGAAGAATATGCGTACCTACGGACAGGTGCGTGCCGGTAATGCCGGGACGAATGCCTATCCATATGTATTGTATAATGATTATTACGATCATCGGGGTTTTATTACGGCATTGATAAACAGTTCTTTTATCGGGGTATTGTGGACACCGGAAGTTCGTTCTTCCAAGACATCGGAAGAGTGGCTCCGACGGATGCAGACGGTTTGTTTCTCGCCGATAGCACAACTGAACGCCTGGGCGGATGGTACGAAGCCGTGGACGTTTATGGATGTAGAGGACGACATTCGTGAAATAGCATTGTTGCGTATCCAATTGATTCCTTATTTATATACCGCGTTTGCTGATTATGCTTTTTACGGGACACCTCCGGTTCGGGCGATGAACCTGGAAGAGGGATATGCGGCTGAAGTACAGACGATAGAAGGACAACTGGATGCGACGGACAATCCATATGCAATGGCTATCCGCCGGGAAGTGAAAGATCAGTTTATGGTAGGAGAGAATATCCTGGTAGCTCCGTTGTTTGCCGGAGAGAAAGAGCGCAAAGTGGTTTTGCCCCAAGGAAAATGGTTTGATTTCTATACCGGAGAGTTTGCCGGTGAAGGAGAAGTAATAACGGTAGCTCCCGGCCGTCATATTCCTGTTTATGTAAAGGATGGCGGTATAATTCCTTTATGGCCTGCTATGGCGAAGTTTGAGGATAGGAAATATCCATTGGAAGTACGCCACTACGGAAATAAACCGGCAACCTATTCTCTTTATGATGATGACGGTTCATCCTATGATTTCGAAAAAGGTGAGTATACCCGCATCGACTTGACTGTTACGGTCGACAAAAAAGGCAAAAAGAAGGGTAAGGCTGTTCTTCCGAAGGGAAAACAAGTCTGGTCATTCAGTGAGTATAATTTCCGGTTTATGACCAAATAAGGTTACATTTACCTTTGACAATAACAAAATACATATGAACAAAAAACTCTCTAAAGTAATCTTTTTTTTAGTAGCCAATTGGTGCATATCGGCTTTTGCACAGATACAAAACGATCAGTCTTTAAGTGGTACATGGCAGTTTAAGCTCGATCCCGAAGACAAAGGATTGAAAGAAAACTGGCAGGGAACCTCTTTTACCGATCATATAACTTTACCGGGAACAACCGATGAAGCGCATTATGGTGAAAAAACGTCCGGCTCCGATTTCGGTATCCTGACACGTGCCTATAAATATTATGGTCCTGCCTGGTATTCGAGAGAAATTGAAATCCCATCCGAATGGAATGGAAAACGCATCCGGATAGAACTGGAACGGGTCTTATGGGAATCACGTGTTTTTGTCGATGGAAAAGAAGTATCCGTACAGGATGCACTCTCCACTCCCCATTACCATGATCTCGGTTATTTGTCTCCCGGAAAACACCGGCTGACGATCCGTATCAATAATGACCTGATCTATAATATCGGCGATAAAGGGCATGTGTATACCGAATATACACAAAGTATCTGGAATGGTGCAGTTGGCCGCCTGCAATTGAAAGCTGTCGAAGCCGTCCATTTCTCCAATCCGCAAGTATTTACCAAGGTTTCTCCCTGTACTCTGCAGGTAACAGATACGATCATGAACACATCTGCTAAGAAAGTGGATACCCGTATCTCCTGGCAACTGACGGAGCGGGAGAGTGGAGCGGTCGTTTTTAGCCGGATAACTGAACAACTTTTACAGAAAGGTGCGAATGTGCTGGACTTCCAGGCGGCGATGCCCGCCGGCATCAAGCTATGGAATGATGTTACCCCTAATCTCTATCGATTGAAAGTTACCGTACAGGATAAAAAGAAAACATACGATACCCGTGAGATAGAATTTGGCTTCCGTGAAGTAACTTCTTCCAAGTCGAAGATACAGATCAACGGAAAACCGGTATTTCTGCGCGGAAATCTCGATTGTGTTCATTTCCCATTGACTGGTTATCCTTCCTGTAAGGTAGAGGATTGGGAACGTATCTTCCGTATCTATAAAGATTACGGATTGAACCATGTCCGTTTCCATTCCTGGTGTCCTCCCGAAGCTGCTTTTGTGGCTGCCGGCCGGATCGGTATCTATATCCAGGCAGAAACGATCTGGATAGACTGGTGGATGTCTGTCGAACAAAAGGAACGGAAAGAAATGGATACGAAAGGTCATCCACAGGGACTGGGAAAAAATCCGTCTGCCGACCGTTATGTAAAACAGGAACTGCACCGTATGATCAATGCTTACGGCAATCATCCCTCTTTTGTGATGCAATGTATCGGTAACGAGTTGGGTAATTCCGATTTTGAAGTGATGGAATCATGGATAAAGCCTTTACGTGCAAAGGATTCCCGCCGTTTGTATGCCGTATCGACTGCCCGTAAGATCATGCCAGTCGATCAGTATATGGTCACGCATTATATCGATAAGTTGGGCGCAACACGCGGTTTACGCGGAGGAGCTTCCACGGCATGGGACTTTGAGGATGTTTATTCCCAGTCAAACATACCGATCCTTTCCCATGAGATCGGACAATGGCCGGTCTATCCCAAATGGGAGGAGATAAAGAAATATACCGGTGTCCTGAAAGCCCGTAACCTGGAAGAGTTTCGTGAGCAGGCACGTAAGAATAGGATCGAAGAACAGAACGGGGAGTTTGTTGCAGCTTCGGGTGCGCTCAATCAGATCATGTATAAATATGAGATAGAATCCTTCCTTCGTACACCCTCCTGTGCCGGAATCCAGTTGCTCAGCATGCAGGATTATCAGGGACAGGGAGAAGCACTGATCGGATGGCTGGATGTATTTTATGATAGTAAAGGTATTACTACGCCCGAACAATTCCGGGCACATCATGATACGACGGTCACTTTGCTGCGTATGCCGAAATATGTTTGGGAGAACAAGGAGCCGTTTACTGCCGAGATGCAACTGGCTCATTACGGAACGGAAGATTTGCAGGATGGCCTTTACTGGAAGATAAAAGATGCGAATAGCAATCTAGTCGCTTCCGGTGAGACGGCTTCACGCCGTTGGCCTGTCGGAAGTTCGGAGTTAGGGGGAAAGATTAGTTGTGACCTGTCACAGATAACTACGGCTCAGAAACTGACGGTGGAAGTCGGTCTGCAGGGACGGGCGATAGCTAACCGCTGGAATATCTGGGTATATCCGTCGGTAAATACTTCTGCCGACAGGCAGAAAGAGTCGACTGGAACTGTTTACGTAACCGACCGGATGGATGCAGCCTGTATAAAGCATCTTGAAAACGGTGGAAAAGTTCTTTTGCAGGCAGCCGCACTGGGTACGGAGGAAACATGCGATAAGATCAGTTACTATCCTTTATACTGGTCATTGACTTTCTTCCCTGGTCAGGGAAAGAATACGATCGGCATGGTGGTACGCGATAAACATCCGTTGTTTGCAGAGTTCCCGACCGATTCTCATAGCGACTGGCAATGGCAGTCTGTCTATAAAGATGCGAGGGCATTTTATATAAATGATTATCCGGAAGCGTATAAACCGATCGCTCAGCCGGTAGACGATTTCCATCGGAATAACAAGCTGGCGGCCATCTTTGAGCTGAAAGCCGGTAAGGGTAAACTGGTTGTCTGCGGCTTTGATCTGAAGGATGAAAAGAATCCGGTTGCCCGTCAGCTGAAGAAGAGCATATTGCATTATATGGATTCTGAAGACTTCAATCCTTCGCTGGAGAAAGATATCCCTTCACTGCAAAAGATGTTTACTTTTGTCGAACCGTTGAAAAGTACGGTAACGGGTGAGTTCAGTAATGCTTTATTATATATCGATTGTGCTAATCCGGACAAGACATTTGCCAATAAAAAAACAACCTGGAAAGTATCTCCGGGATGGCAGGGCAAGGAGATGGAGTTGACTATCGAGTGTCCGCCGGGAATTATCGGTTCTTTATATGTTTGTTTTGCAGACAAGGATAAGAAAGGACGTACGGGATATTTGGTTTTCGAAGGTCGCGATTACGAATCCGGCAAGCAGGATCAGGAAGAGTCATGGGTTAAACTGCATATTATGCGTGAAGACTCCAACGACGGTATCCTTCGTCTGAAAGCGAAAGTAAAGAACGGACCGGATCTGGTCATCTCGAAAGTGGCGATAATGGAAGAGTAAAAAAGGAATAATCCATGTCGAATGTTTGCAAAAAAGGTGATATATTTTGCAAAATACGAGATTCAGGAAAAGAGAGTGGAAATATGTTTCTCTAATATATTTTCACTCTTTATCTTTATATATTCAGGTAATATATCATATAAGCACTATAAATTTTGAAACAGATGAATAAAATCCTAACTATAGGGACTTTTTGTTTGATCTCAGTAACTTCTTTCGCCTCTCCGCAATTGGAGAAAGGTATAAACGATTCTTCCTGTACCTGGTATTTGAAAAGCGGACAGGATAGCCTGGCATGGGTGGATGGTTTTTCGGCTGTCAACAGTACGGTCGAGTTCGACCTGTTGCCACAAAATTCATCGGCACAGGTGGGTGTATTGCTCCGTTATGTAAATGAAAACGATTGGATATATGTAGGCTGTGATAAGGCCACGGATCATTTGGGCTTTGCCTATTGGTATGTGGAAACACCGAACGGTAAGACGGAGATAGCCCGTGATATTGCTAAATTATATGCGCATCATCTACGGCATATCAAAGTAAATTGTATCGGACGTACACTGACAGTATATGTGGACGGGGAACAGATTACTCATAAGTATATACCGGATCTTCCTCTCTCGCCCGGTCAGACAGGTTTCCGCGTGCATGATCAGGGAAATGTGCAGATATCCAATGTCATTTGCCGGGCTTTGAAAGAGCCGAAGAGGGAGGTTGCTAAAAAGAAAAGCGGTTATACCTTGTCTTCATCCCGAATGGAGGTAGTATTGAATAAAGATTTTCCATCCGTTCAGTCCTATCTATGGAAAGAAAACCAGTCCCGACTGGACGGACAGCCTTTTGATGTAAAAGATATCCTGATCAATGGAGATTATTATCAGCCTCAGGTGACAAGCAAAGCGGAAGCTGACCGGATTCTGTATACATTAAAAGTAAAAGAGATAGCTGTTACGATGCAGGTCTGCTGTCAGGTAACCGATAATCTGTTTCAGCTATCCGTAACCGAAATAGAAGAAGAAGGAAACTTCAAAGTAAAGACGCTGGCTTTTCCGGATCATAATCTGGTATCCCTATCGGATACGGTTCCGGGAAGTTGCCTGTCTGTAGCAGATAATGTACATGCCGACAGATTCTATCCGTTGAAAGAGAAGGCTGTCGATAATACCAGCCAGTATGGTTCCATTGTACTGCTGAACTCAGATAAGTTAGTGGCAACTCTTGAGAGTAATTCCGTGTATGCGACCCGTCAGTTTTTGTATCGATCGGTACAGATGCCCGGTTCGGTGGTGACAGGTATCTGGGGGAACGAGTGGATGTATCGGGGGCATGATGGAGAAGTAGTCGGGCTGCCTTATATAAAGGTGATCCTCTCCGATGATTGCAATCGGGACAATAAGGTCGATTGGCAAGACGGAGCTGTTGCTTTGCAGCAGGTATATCCGGCTCCTTTCGGCGTAGACAGGATACAGAACTCGTATGCTACGATTACTATGAATTTTGCCAGCTGTGCTCAGTATCCCTTCCTTCGCCAGTTGGATAATATCAAGAAGTTTTACCTGGCAACCGATGGCTTCGGACAGATGCTCGAACTGAAAGGATATCAGAGCGAAGGGCATGACAGTGCCCATCCGGACTACTCAGGTAATTATAACGAACGGGCGGGAGGAAAGGACGATCTGGCATTTTTGGCAAAAGAAGCCCGGAAATATAATGCACATATCGGAGTTCATATCAATCATAGTGAATCTTACCCGGAGGCGAGAGCTTTCAATGATCGTATCGTGACGGATATGCCTGCATGGAGCTGGCTGGACCAGTCTTATTTCCTGAACAAAGAGGCGGATATGCTGGCTGGCTCTTTTGAAGAACGTTTGAACCGGCTGAAAGCGGATGTGCCCGACCTGTCTTTTGTTTATCTCGATACCTATCGGGAATATCGTTGGCTGGCTCATCAGACTGCCTGGTTATTCAACCGGAATGGCTGGGCTATATGGACGGAAGATGCGGATGTGTTTGATAGGGAAGCCGTATGGATACATTATAATCCGGAGGTTAAAAGCTTAATACATCGTTTGGTTCATCATCAGTATCGGGACGGCTATGCTATGCATCCGGCTTTACTCGGAGGATATAACCGGGGAGCGGAGATCGGTTTTATGGGCTGGCAGAAAGGACGTGATTTTAAAGGTGTGATTCGTAACTTTTTTACCAAACAGTTGCCTTACCGGTATTTGATGCATTATCCGGTATTGCAGCTGGATACGGCACGTGCTGTATTGGAGAGTGGCTTACTTGCCGTGGGAGACGGGAAGAACGGAACAGTCATTCAGAGGGGAGAACAGACTCTAATGACGGGTGACTGTGTATTCATTCCCTGGAATCCGGAAACGGAAGAAAAGATTTACCACTATAATGTACAGGGAGGGAAAACGACCTGGCAGTTACCGGAATCCTGGAAAGGACAGGAAACGGTTTATTTGTATGCCTTGAGCGATTTGGGACGTAAGTTGGCAGGAACGCTTCCTGTCCGTAACGGTCGGATAGAGATAGATGCTTTGCCGGACCAAGGGTATGTCATTTATAAGCGGGAGATGGCTCCTTTACCGGAAATGATTTGGAGCGAGGGGAGTCCGGTAAAAGATACAGGTTTCGACAGCCAGTCGTTTGACTATTGGCAGAAGCAGGGAGCTATGGATGCTTTGGCTGTCAGGGAAACAGCTTACGGACAGGACTATCTGGAGATAAAGGGAAAGGATACTGCCGGTGTCAGCCAGGTGGTGAACGGACTGATACCAGGTAAGGAATATGTAGCTTCTGTTTGGGTCAATGTCATCGGCCGGAAAGAAGCGAGACTGGCGATACAAAGCGGAGAAGTGTTGAAGGAACAAACCTCCATCCGGGAAAGCCATGTCATGAATTATACAGATAATACGGATCGTTTCCGGACGACCTGGCAGCGTTTGAAGATACCATTCCGTATGCCGACTGGTCAAAAAGAGATTGTTCTTTCACTGAATGGCGGTGTCGCTTCAGAGGATACGGCAGCCGTATGTTTCGATGATGTTCGTCTGGTGGAATGCCTGCAAACACAAAAAGCCGGTTATACTTATTTTGAAGATTTTGAACATGTCGATGAGGGCTGGGGACCTTTTATAGCTTGTCAGCCCAGTGCATTTACTACGCATCTGTCTCAAAAACACGATGTTTATACGGATAATACAATTCATGGGAATTGGTCGTTGGCTACCTGGCGCGAAAGAAACGGGGAGGTATATCGTACTTCTCCTGCCATGATCCGTTTCGCTCCGGGACAGGAATATGAAGTCGAATTTGATTACAAGGTGGATACCAGGGATGTTTACAAGGTGGTTGGCAGATCCTTGTCGACTGGTGAAGAGGTCTTTTCCTACGACTTGAATCGTCCCGGAACATGTAACGTCCGTTTCACGACTCCTGACTGTACGGATTTTTATATCGCCGTAGTGAAAGAGGGGAACGGATCGCTGGTTATCGATGATTTCGGAATAAAAGGAGAGTTGATAAAATAGAATTTTAGATGTATTATATTATGAAGAAAAATTTATTACTGACATTGAGTGTATGGCTATTGACAGCCTGTAATGTATCTGTTGACCTGCCGGTGGTATCATCGGACAGCGATCTGCAGTTCCCGGATCTGGCAAAGACCTGGGATGAAGGAATGCCGTTAGGTAATGCGACGGTCGGTGCCCTGGTGTGGCAGCGGGATTCGGCGTTACGCTTTTCACTGGATAGGACAGACCTTTGGGATCTTCGCCCGATGGATAGTATTTCGGGACCGAACAACCGGTTTGCCTGGGTTCGTGAGCAGGTGATGAAAGGAGATTATCTGCCGGTGCAGAAGAAGTTCGATCACCCATATAACCAGCAACCGGCTCCGTCCAAAATACCGGGAGCAGCGTTGGAGTTCTCGTTGGAAGAGCTGGGATCTCCGTCTGATGTTCATTTGTATTTGAACAATGCACTTTGTGAAGCGACCTGGGAGAACGGGGCGACATTGAAAACATTTGTCCATGCTACCGAACCGGTCGGCTGGTTTGTTTTCGAGAATTTACCATCATCAATCACTCCGACCTTGATTTCTCCTAAATACAATACCGGTGGAAATGAAGCCGGTAGTTCTGTAGAAGGACAGGATTTGCGTCGTCTCGGATATAAACAGGGGGAAATCAATGAAGATGCCAATCAGATCACCTATCATCAGGAGGGGTGGAATGGTTTTTCATATGATGTAAATGTCCGCTGGGAGCAAAAAGGAAAAACACTTTGCGGAGTATGGAGTGTGACTTCTTCACTGGTACAGGATAAAGCATCGGATGAAACGCAGAAAGCGATGACGCGCGGTATAAATCAGGATTATCAGTCTCATTTGGATTTTTGGAAGAGTTATTGGGCGCAGTCTTCCATAACACTTCCCGATCCTGTTTTACAGAAACAATATGATAATGAAATGTATAAGTACGGCTCTGCTACCCGTGAAGATTCATATCCGATCTCTTTACAGGCTGTCTGGACTGCAGATAACGGTAAGTTACCACCCTGGAAGGGCGACTATCACCATGACTTGAATACCCAGCTTAGTTACTGGCCGACTTATACGGGCAATCATCTGAAAGAGGGCTTGGGTTATCTGAATACATTGTGGAATCAAAGGGATGTCTACAAAGAATATACCCGTCAGTATTTTGAAACGGACGGTATGAATGTGCCCGGTGTCTGTACTTTACTAGGTGTACCGATGGGCGGATGGATACAGTATTCTATGTCGCAGACTGCCGGAGCATGGTTGGCACAGCATTTTTATCTTCACTGGAAGTATTCGATGGATCGTGAATTTCTGAAGGACCGTGCTTATCCATTCCTGAAAGAAGTGGCTACATTCCTGGAGCAGATATCCGTAGTGGATGCACAGGGTGTCCGGAAACTGACGATGAGTTCCAGTCCGGAGATATATGATAATTCGATCAATGCCTGGTTCAAAGATATGACTAATTATGATCTGGCCTTAATGAAGTTTGCTTTCGGTGCTGCTTCAGAACTGGCAGGTGAACTGAATATTCCGGAAGAAGCCGCCCATTGGCAGATGCTGAATGAACAACTGCCGGAACTGAATACGGATAAAGAGGGTGCTCTGACCTTTGCCAAAGGTTTCTCATACGATCAGTCCCACCGTCACTTCTCTCATGCGATGGCTATTCATCCGCTGGGGTTGCTGGACTGGAGCCAGGGAGAAAAATCACAGAAGATTATTCGGGCTACCATTCAGAAATTAGAAGATTATGGACCGGATTGGTGGTGTGGTTATTCATACAGTTGGTGTGGTAACATGAAGGCCCGTGCTTTCGACGGCGAAGGAGCAGCCGACAAACTGCGTACATTTGCCGAATGTTTCTGCCTTCGAAATACATTCCATGCGAACGGTGACCAGACAAAGAGCGGTAAATCGAAATTTACTTATCGTCCGTTTACCCTGGAAGGTAACTTTGCTTTTGCATCCGGTATTCAGGAAATGTTACTGCAGAGTCACACTGGTATTATCCGTGTATTCCCGGCTATCCCTGCCGGCTGGTCAAACGTTTCATTCGATAACCTGCGTGCTATGGGGGCTTTCCTTATTTCGGCAGAAAAACAGAATGGAAAGATCACCAAACTGCGTATCTATCCGGAGCAGGGCGGCACTATCCGGATCGCTTCACCGTTTGGAGCGGAGGAAGTGGTTGTCACTGGAAATGCTGGTGAAGTTACGAATGAGAACGGTATCCTTTCTTTTGAAACGAGCAAAGGGGAGTGGGTAAATATCATTAATAAGTAAATAGTAAGAGAAATACTTTAGCAAAAGTTATTTGGTATTATTGTTAATTGGATGAAGATGTGCGGATCGGCGATGAGATCCGTGCATCTTTTTTTTGTTACATACTGTCAGAATTACATTTTGCTTTTTAGGATATTTTCTGTATCTTGCCGTGCTTTTTTAATCCCCGTTAAGAGTAGACTTAAACGAAAAATTAATAATGTACAATAATTAAAACGATGATTTTATGAAAATCCTGAAAACACTATTCGGATGCCTGACAGGAGCCGTTTTGACGATAAATGTAAATGCCCAACAGGTACAAGGTTTTGTTCACGAACGTTCAACTGACTATGAATGGCCTACAGATCAAAAGGTTTTGGATAAACTGGATAAATGGCAAGATCAGAAATTCGGTGTTTTGTTCCATTGGGGACTTTATTCTGTTCCGGGCATTGTAGAGTCATGGTCCATCTGTTCCGAGGACGTAGACTGGATCTCCCGCAAAAAAGATATGACCTACGATGAATACAAGAAGTGGTATTATGGTTTGAAGGACTCTTTGAACCCGACACAGTTCGATCCTGCTAAATGGGCGGATATTATGCAGGATGCAGGAATGAAATATATGATCTTTACAACGAAGCATCACGATGGTTTCTGTATGTTCGATTCAAAGTTTACGGACTTCTCCATCGCAAACGGTCCTTTCGGTACTGATCCGAAAAAAGATGTGGCACGTCACGTGTTCGATGCTTTTCGACAGAAAGATTTTATGATCGGATGTTATTTCTCTAAACCGGACTGGCATTGCGAATGGTTTTGGAATCCTTATTTCGCAACAGCTAACCGTCGTCAGAATTATAAGAAAGAAAATCATCCGGACTGGTGGAAAAACTATCAGGACTTCACTTATAACCAAATGAATGAATTGATGACAGATTATGGTAACTTCGATATCCTTTGGCTGGATGGCGGCTGGGTGACCGGTGACGATGTCAATCTCGATAAGTTATTGACAAAGGTGCGTACCTCCACACAACCGGGGTTGATCTCTGTCGACCGTACGATCCGCGGAAGAAATGAGAATTATCAGACTCCGGAACGTAGCATCCCCGAAACGCAATTGAATAATCCGTGGGAAAGCTGTATTACATTGAGTAATGATTGGGGATGGGTTCCTAATGCACCTTATAAATCTCCAACTAAAGTGATTGGTCTTTTGGCTGAGATTACTGCGAAGGGTGGCTGTTTGTTATTGGGGGTCGGTCCGACTCCGCAAGGAACTATCGAAGATGCAGTAGCAGAACGCCTGCATGTTATCGGTGACTGGTTGAGAGTAAATGGAAAAGCGATTTATAATACCCGTATCACTCCGGTTTATAATGATGGCAATGTTTGGTTTACTGCGGATAAAGACGGTAAGACCTTATATGCCGTTTATGCTTTGCCGGAAGGAGAAAATCTGCCTGAAACGATCGAATGGAGCGGAAATATCCCGACAGGCAAGATGAAAATGCTGAAAGGAAACAAGACCGTGAAATACACCAGCAAAGACGGCAAAGTAAAGGTTACTCTTCCGAAAGGATTAAAGAATGAACCGATAGCTTTACAGTTTACAATATCTTAAATAAAACAACAATATAGTTATATGAGTAAAACAACATCTTTACTGATCGGCCTTATTGCTTTTGCGGGACAGGCTATCGCTCAGCAGCCGTTATATAAACAGGCTACGGCACCTGTCGAAGATAGAGTAAAAGACCTGGTAGGACGTATGACCGTCGAAGAAAAAGTCGGTCAGCTGTGCTGTCCGCTGGGTTGGGAAATGTATACCAAAACAAAAAATGGCGTAGTAGCCTCCGACCTTTATAAAGAACGGATGAAAGCAATGCCTATCGGTTCATTCTGGGCGGTTCTCCGTGCAGATCCCTGGACGCAAAAGACATTGGAGACAGGCTTGAATCCCGAATTATCAGCCAAAGCACTGAATGCTTTACAGAAATATGCAGTGGAGGAAACCCGTTTGGGAATCCCTGTCTTATTTGCCGAAGAGTGTCCGCACGGACACATGGCTATCGGAACCACTGTTTTTCCGACTTCACTGGCGCAGGCAAGTACCTGGAATGAGGAACTGATGTATAAAATGGGAGAGGCGATCGCTTTGGAAGCCCGCTCACAAGGCGCTAACATCGGTTATGGTCCGGTATTGGATATTGCCCGTGAACCTCGTTGGTCGCGTATGGAGGAGACTTTCGGGGAAGATCCTGTGCTGACCTCTAATTTAGGCGTTGCTTTTATGAAAGGTATGCAGGGGAATGATCAAAGTGATGGCAAACATCTTTTTTCCACTTTGAAGCATTTTGCCGCTTACGGTATTCCCGAAGCCGGACATAACGGTGCACGTGCCAATGTCGGTATGCGCCAGCTTTTCTCCGATTATCTGCCCCCTTTCAAAAAGGCAGTGGAAGCAGGCGTGGGAACGATCATGACTTCCTATAACTCTATCGACGGCGTTCCTTGTACTTCTAATAAATATCTGCTGACGGATGTGCTTCGTGATCAATGGGGATTTAAAGGCTTTGTCTATTCAGACCTGACAAGTATCGAAGGAATTGTCGGAGCGAGGGTGGCAAAAGATAATAAGGAAGCCGCCGTCCTGGCACTGAAAGCCGGTCTTGATATGGACCTGGGAGGAAATGCGTATGGCAAGAACTTGAAGAAAGCCTTTGAAGAAGGTTCCATCACTATGGAGGATCTCGACAGGGCAGTCGCTAACGTACTTCGTTTAAAGTTCCGTATGGGATTGTTCGAGAATCCGTATGTTTCTCCGGAACAGGCGAAGCAGCTGGTACGCTCAAAGGCACATAAGGAGCTGGCTCGTGAGGTAGCCCGTGAAGGGATTGTCCTGTTAAAGAACGATGGAGTATTACCTTTGAAAAAAAATATCGGAAGTATCGCCGTGATCGGTCCGAATGCCGATATGATGTATAACCAGCTGGGTGACTATACGGCTCCTCAGGAACGTGAAGAGATCGTTACAGTATTGGATGGCATACGGAAAGCAGTTTCTCCTTCTACGAAAGTGAACTATGTGAAAGGCTGTGCGATCCGTGATGTAACGGCCAGCAATATCCCTGCAGCGGTGGAAGCCGCTCGTGCTGCCGATGCGGTAGTATTGGTAGTCGGTGGTTCCAGTGCACGTGATTTCAAAACGAAATATATAGGAACCGGTGCTGCCGATGTTTCTACGGATGGAATCCAAGTGCTACCGGATATGGATTGTGGCGAAGGATACGACCGTAGTACCTTGCGTTTATTGGGTGATCAGGAACCGTTGCTGGAAGCCCTTGCCGCCACAGGTAAACCGTTGATTGTTGTTTATATACAGGGACGTACACTGAATATGAATCTGGCTTCGGAGAAAGCCCAGGCTTTGCTGACTGCCTGGTATCCGGGCGAGCAGGGAGGAACAGCCATTGCCGATGTTCTGTTTGGCGATTACAACCCGGCCGGACGTTTGCCGGTATCCGTTCCTCGTAGCGAAGGTCAGTTGCCTTTGTTTTATTCACAGGGCAAGCAGCGTGCTTATGTAGAGAGTGAAGGAACTCCTCTGTATGCTTTCGGTTATGGCTTGAGCTATACTAAATTTGAATACAGCCAGCTGGAAATGCAAAAGGGTAACGGCAAAGATGCCTTACAAACGGTAAGTTGCACGGTAACCAATACCGGCGACCGTGACGGGGAAGAGGTTGTCCAGCTTTATATTTGCGACAAAGTAGCTTCTGTATCCCAGGCCCCGATCCTGTTAAAGGCTTTCGAGCGGATTGCTTTGAAGAAAGGTGAAAGCAAAAAAGTTACTTTCACGTTGGGTGAAGAGGAATTGTCTCTTTATAATATGGAAATGAAACAGGTGGTCGAACCGGGTGATTTCAAGGTAATGATTGGAGCTGCTTCGGATGATATTCGGTTGCAGGGAGAGTTTACATTGTAAAAAAATAGTTTATTGATGAATGTATAGGGCTACGGTGAAAACGGTAGCCCTTTTTTATTGGAGAATTTCATTTTAGGAGATTCCTATGCATTGATATAAGATATATCCTACCATAGGCATTAAGTCCAGTTTTCTAAGATGTGACCGGATTTCTGCTAAAGCCTTACTGATATGCCCTTCTACAGTTTTCTCGCTGATATTTAATTGTAAAGCGATCTCTTTATTTTTAAGCCCTTGTCCACGGCTTAGCAGAAACACTTTACGACATTGTTCGGGCAACGTATCTACACATGAAATGATTTCTTCTGATACTTCTTTCAGTAATAATGAATCCTGCAGATCGAAGCTGATAATTTTTTGCTGTAATTGTAATTTGATATTTTGCTCGTCTATATTGACATTCTCTTGCAATGAATTAAGATAGGTGATTGACTTATTATATGTGGCTTTATACAAATAAGGCTTTATTGGGTCGTTAAAGTTGATCGTGTCCCGCTTCATCCATAAAGCCATAAAAACATCCTGCACTATATCTTCGGAAGCCTGCCTGTCGTTAGTATACTTGTTGGCAAATGCAAGTAGGGAACAGTAATAGATATGAAATAAATCCTCGAAAAAAATGAAGTCTTGTTTCAAGGCCTTGTTTTTTGTTATGTCGTATCCGTTGTGCATTTTTTCTCTGATCAAATAAGCTTTTTCTCTTCTACAAAGATATTTATTTTATAGATCGATACAAGTTTCTATCCGAATTTTGACTTATTCGGCTGTTTGTAACAGACTATGTGTTAAATGATGTTTATTTTCAAGTATCGGGCAAGGGATAAATGAAAGATTTATGTGATAGATATAAACAAGGAATAAAATGGAAGATATTATTATAAAATATTTGAATCAAACTGCTACGGAAAATGAAATGAGAGCATTACTGGAGTGGTTGGATGAAAACATAGATAATCAGCGGCAGTTTGCCATAACGAGAGATTTATGGTTTGCATCGGAAGCCTCTGTCTCTTCACGTTATGGCGAGAGTGCCAATGCTTTCAGCCGTTTCAGGGAAAATGCACTGGCATTTGAAAATAGAAAGAGTAAAAATGGTATTTCTATATGTTTGGTAAAGATTGCAGCTTCGATCGCTTTGCTGATAGCCTGTTCCGCCATGGCATTTTTTATTGGAAAAGAGAGTACACCACATACATCTCAAATAGTGAATGTTGTCATGAACCAGGCTATTATGGGACCCGGACACAAAGGTTCTGTGACATTGCCGGATGGTACATTGGCATGGCTGAACAGTAATAGTAAATTGATTTACCCGGATCAATTTGAAGAGGGAGTTCGTAAAGTGAAACTAATAGGAGAAGGTTATTTTGAGGTAACGCCAAATGTAAAAGCTCCTTTTTATGTAGAGACATCCGATATGTCGGTCAAAGTATTGGGTACTCGTTTTGATGTTCAGAATTATGAAAAGAAAAATATTTCGGAAACTGTTCTGTTGTCAGGTAAAGTTGAAGTTATGATGAAAAGTAACGGAGAAAGGCGTGTTCTTTCTCCAAATGAAAAGTTATCTCTCGACAGGCAGACAAACCGTTATACAGTAGATCGGGTAGATGCTGCCGAATATGCATTATGGACTGCAGAAAAGTTAGTCTTTGCGGATGAACGTCTTTCCACTATCCTTCGGAAAATGGAACGATGGTACGGCATTTCTATTTCCTGTAAACAGGGGGTTCCTTTGGATTCCAGGTATTCATTGACGATACGAAATGAATCGAAAGAGGAAATCCTGAAGATGTTGTCTATATTGGTTCGTATCGATTATACCATAAAAGACGATACCATAGTTCTTTATAAAATATAATATTCACCTTTTTAAATCTGATAGCCTATGATATAAATGTCAAAATGAAAAAAATTAGGCAGATGCTGGAAACATCCGCCTAATGTGTGTAATTAAAATCAGCTCTCAAAATGCGACAATCGGGAGCTTCTTATTAATTTAAAGCAATACAAACATATGAAAAAAAAATCCACGAGAGGGAATGATATGCCCTTTCTTAACATTAATTCATTTAGGAAAATGAAACTAATACTATTTTTGGTCTCTGTTACTTTTCTTCAATTATCAGCGGTTAATGGTTATGCACAAAAAGCATCTATTGATTTACATTTATCTAATGTTTCGCTGAAAGAAGCTATACAGGCCATCGAAAAGCAAACTGAATTTGTTTTCTTTTATAGTACGGAAGAGGTCGATTTGACCAAAAAGGTAGATGTCAATATTCGGAAAGGGAATATTGAAGGAATATTAAGCGATGTATTCAGAGATTATTCCTACCGGATAGAAAACAGAAAGATATTATTGACTCCTAAACCCACACAGAAATCCCATAAGATAACAGGTACGGTAAAAGATCATACCGGAGAAAGTATCATCGGGGCAAATATTTCAGTGAAAGGCACTACCAACGGTACTATTACAGATATTGACGGAGGATTTACGCTGGAAGTTCCTTCCGATAATGCGGAAATTATCATATCTTATATAGGGTATAAGCCACAGGAAATCGCATTGAAGGGTAAAACAATCTTAAATGTCGTTTTGGCAGAAGATACACAGAGTCTGAATGAAGTGGTGGTAGTAGGTTACGGTACACAGAAAAAAGCGAATTTGACGGGAGCTGTTTCTGTAGCCAATATGGATAATGTGGTAGGTAGCCGACCGGTGACTTCTATGTCGAAAGCACTGGAAGGGGCTGTACCTGGGTTACAAATCAAAACAGAAAATGCAGCTCCAGGAGCAAGCAGCAAGATCAATATCCGTGGAACGACCAATATAACCGGAGCTGAACCTCTGATTTTGATGGACAATGTTCCGGTAGATATCAATACGATCAACCCGAATGATATTGAGTCTATTACGGTATTGAAAGATGCTTCTTCTGCTGCCATCTATGGTGCCAGAGCTGCTTATGGTGTGATTTTATTGACTGCAAAGAAAGGTAGTAAGGATGAAACCCCCAGGTTTAATTATTCAACCAACCTGACTGTCAGCAAACCTTATGAGCTGATAGAAAAAGCAGGAGTATATGAAACAGTAAAGGCTTTTAAGGATTTCGGTTATTCGACATACTGGAGTGGACAGGATGTGGATAAATGGTTGTCTTATCTGGATGAATATCAACAAAATCCCTCAAAATATCCGGATGGTTATACGATGGAGGGGAGTACTCCTTATCAGCTAAGATTGAATGATATAGCAAAGGATATGACACAGAAAGGTGGAGGTTTTGAGCAAATGCATAACCTTTCAGTAAATGGCGGGACAGCCAGGACTGCTTATCGTTTCTCATTTGGTTATACCGATCAGAATGGTGTACTCGTGTCTGATAAAGACAGGTACACGAGAATGAATATCAGCTCGTATCTGAGTTCGGATGTTACAAAATGGCTTACTGCCCAGTTAACAATCAACTATGCGAAAGGTAAAACTTCTGCACCGAATACAAATGGAGGTGGCGATCCGTGGAATATAATGACTCAATTACCCGGATATTCTCCGCTGGGTTACTATAATAATGGAGATGAAGAATTGCCTTTCAGAACTCCCGGAAACCTGATCAATCTGTTGGAACCTATTGAAACGAATGACGAAGTATTCCGTGCATTGGGAAAAATAATAGTATCCCCATTGAAAGATCTGAAAATTATCGGTGAGTTCACCTACGACAAGAAAAATACGAGAAAAGATCGTTATGACAAGAAGGTTGATTTCGTACAGGGAACGAATTTCCTGGTGGAGTCGACCAGAACAAACTCTTTCTATCGTAAGGATATGAGTAATACGCAATATATGGCTGCCAATATTTATGCTTCTTATGAGAAAGAATTTGGAGGGCATAATTTTGCATTAACAGGTGGTTTCAATAGTGAGAACAACCGTTATGAGTTGCTTTGGGAAAGTAAAACGGATATGATCAATCCGGATCTGCCTTCAATATCCAGTGCCACGGGAACGTTGGACGGAAAGGATAGTTATTCCGAATATGCTATTTTGGGAGCTTTCTATCGTTTGACATACGATTATAACGGAAAGTATTTATTTGAAACGAATGGGCGTTATGACGGTTCTTCCAAATTTCCAAGCGGACATCGGTTCGGTTTTTTCCCATCTTTCTCATTAGCCTGGCGTTTGTCAGAGGAAAACTTTATGAAGAATATTGATTTTCTGTCTAATTTGAAATTAAGAGGAACATATGGTAATATTGGCAACCAGGTTATTCCGGCTTATCAATTTCTGTCGGTTATGAGCCCTGCTAAATCGATCTGGTTGGGAAGCGGAGAAACTCAGTTTTGGACATTGAATACTCCCGGACTGGTTAGTCAGAATTTTTCCTGGGAGAAAGTGCAGACAGTAAACGGTGGTATCGACCTCGGTTTGTTTAAGAATAGATTTACTGCTTCATTCGATTATTATGTAAGACGTACAAAAGATATGTTCGGACCGTCAGCTGACCTGCCGGATGTATTGGGTACGACTGCTCCTTTTATGAACTCTGCCGATTTGAAGACTAAGGGATGGGAATTGCAATTGGATTGGAGAGATAAGATAGGTAGTGTAAATTATTCGATCGGCTTTAATCTGTTTGATTCGCAGGCAACTATTACCCGATTTGAGAACGCGACGGGTAATCTGGCTAATAACTGGGATACGGATGCTGACGGAGAGAAAGATGCAAACTTCTATACAGGAAAGAAAATGGGTGAGATTTGGGGATATGTAACAGACCGTTATTATACAGTCGATGATTTCGTCGAAGGTTCCCTGGATGCCAATTTGAAAAACGGAAAATTAAAAGACGGTATACCTTATATTAAAGGGACGGCAACTCCCAATCCTGGTGATATTCTGTATAAGGACCTGAATGGAAGCGGTGATATTTCTCAGGAAGAGAATACGGTTCATAATCCGGGTGACCGGAAGATAATCGGCAATAATACCCCACGGTATCATTTTGGTATCACAGGTGGTGCCGCATGGAAAGGTTTTGACTTTTCTTTCTTTATTCAAGGTATAGGAAAAAGAGACGTATGGGCTGTCAGCCAGCTTTCATGGCCTCTATGCGGAGAGTTTGCAGCTTTGCATGCTAATACACTCGATTATTGGATGCCGGATAAAACAGATAGCTATTACCCGCGTATTTATCAACGCGACGGTGAAAATTCGGCACGTAACAGATATACTCAAACGAAATATTTGTCCAATGGCGCTTATTGGAGAATTAAGAATATCACGTTAGGATATACATTCCCGCAAGAATGGTTAACTCGTATAAAGATCAATCAGGTCAGAGTGTTTGTCAGTGGAGAGGATCTTTTTACGAAGCATCATCTGGCCAAAGGACAGGATCCGGAACTGACAACGAGCGGAGCTGTTTATCCTTTGATGACGAAGTATTCTTTTGGTCTTAATGTTTCATTTTAATCAGTAATGAATGTCATGAAAAAAATAAAAATAATAGGAGCGATTGCCCTGGTCTCTTCTCTGTTTATAAGTTGTGATGATTATCTGGATAAGTTCCCGATCGAATCACAGACGGAAGCGACAGCTTTTAAAACATACGATAATTTTAAAACGTATGCATGGAATCTTTATGGTATTTTTGATGAATTTTCTTATAAGGGGGAAAGTGATCCCAATATAATCAAAGGGGATAGGAACTCAGATAATTTATCTTATTCTTCGGCAGGAAACGAGTCTATCTTTGCATTCGACCGTCTGACTCCAACCCAGAATATGATTAATTATGATTATGCTTTTATAAGAAAGGCGAACGTAATGCTTGATAATATTGAAACATCTTCCATGAGCCAGGCAGATAAGGATTATTGGAGAAGTGTCGGACTCTTTTTCAGATCTCTACGTTATTATCAGTTGTTATCTACTTTTGGCGACATACAGTGGGTTGAGCATACTTTAACGGAAAACGATACGGATATCCTATACGGAGAGCGCGATCCAAGGGATCTTGTTGCAAAAAATATATTGAATGATTTGGTATGGGCGGAAGAACATATTAAAGCTGACGGAGAAGGCAGCAATACAATCAATGTACATGTCGTGAGAGCACTTTTATCTCGTTTTGCTCTTTATGAAGGTACGTGGCGTAAATACCATAATTTATCGGAGCCGGAAGTTTACCTGAATGCATGTATAAAATATTCAGAGAAACTGATAGATGCTTATCCGAATGTGTGTAGTCGTTACGACCTGTTATTCAATTCGGAGAAACTGGGAGGTGTCGACGGAGTTATTTTATACAGGGTTTATGCAACCTCCAATGGTACGCATATGCTGAATCGTTATAACAGAAGTTCTTCCTGGTTCTATGATATGAGTAAGGATGGGGTTAACAGTTATTTATGTACGAATGGGAAACCTATCTATAACCCGGAATCCGGTTTTGCCGGGGATAAGACGATGTATGACGAGTTCAGGAACAGGGACAGACGCTTGTATTATACGGTTACTCCTCCCTATAAAGTAAATAAAGGAACTCCTAACACAACTTGGACATATACCGATGATCCGCAGGACAGAGAATATATCGATCTGATGACAAAACTGGAAACGACCAGTGAGGGAGGAAGCGGTACAGGTGTGAAAGCACTCCCTGTAACAAACTGGAATACGGGCGAGATCGTCCAAAATAATCCGAACTTCAGAAAACAGGCGAGCCCGGGGTTCTTCCTGACTGAATTGGGTTATATTATCTATAAATTCTCTTTTGCAAAAGCCGGTGAACTGGAGAATACAACGGATTGTCCGATTTTCAGAATTGAAGAGGCACTGTTGAATTATGCCGAAGCCAAATGGGAGATGGGGCAGTTTGACCAGTCTGTAGCTGACCGGACAATCAATAAACTTCGTCCGAGGGCAGGTGTTGCCTTAATGAAAGTTTCAGATATAAATGCTTCATTCGATCCGAAGCGCGACCAGGCTGTAGATCCGGTGTTGTGGGAAATCCGTCGTGAAAGAAGAGTGGAGTTAATGGCTGAAGGCTTCAGAATGAACGACCTGAAGCGTTGGCATAAAGGTGAATATGTAAATAAACAGCAAACCGGTGCCTGGATAAAAAAAGCTGATTATCCGAAGCTCGAAATAACAGGAGGTACCGATACGGAAGGATATATAAAATTCTTCAATGATCCTGTAGCCATGGGATTCGGCTGGAAAGATTATATGTATGTTTATCCGATTCCTCAAAGCGCGTTGACTAAGAATCCGAATTTGGGAAAAACTCCGGGTTATGATTATTGATCCGTAATGTATAGCAGGCTGCCACAAAAAGTGGTGGCCTGTTAGTACATGATTTTACTATATCGTTAAATATGATCTTTATGGATATGAAGAATTTCTCTATCTGTTTTTTCTTTTGGGTGAGTCTGTTCATGCATTCAATGACACAGGCACAGACAGCGCTGTTGGCAGATAAACCTCCTATGGGATGGAATAGTTTCAATTCTTATGGAGTTTATTGTTATGAAGCAGCAGCTTTTGCAAACCTGGAAGCGATGAATACAAAATTAAAATCCTATGGGTATGTCTATTTTGTGATCGATAATGGCTGGTTTGGGGAATATGAGTTAGAGGAGAATACTCATTTTTCTGTTGAACGGCATGCATCGGATATTCATATCAATGAATATGGATTGTTTGAACCTTCCAGAACATACTTTCCGAATGGCTTTAAGAGTCTCATCGATAGTTGTCATGCCAAAGGGCTAAAGTTCGGTTTACATTTGATGCGAGGGATTCCCCGTAAGGCTGTACTTTTGAATACTCCGGTAAAAGGAACGGAATTTCGGGCGGCAGATATAGCCGACACTTTGAATGTTTGTTCCTGGTGTACTTATAATTATGGAATTGATATGGATAAACCCGGAGCACAGGCGTATTATAACAGTCTGATCAGCCAGTTGGCGGGGTGGGGTGTCGATTTCATAAAGTATGATGATATTGTTCCTTATCCAAGAGAAGTGGAAGCAATTGTGAAAGCTATTGAGCAATGTGGTCATCCCATCGTTTTAAGCCTTTCTCCCGGTGATAAGGTGGAAGAGAAAGATTTGCCGGCTTTACGGAAAGCCAATATGTTGCGGGTTACTGCTGATATTTGGGATACGCAACATAGCATTGATCTTTCTTTTGATGCGTGGAAACGTTGGCAAGGAAAAGAAGAATCAGGTTTTTGGCCGGATCTGGATATGATTCCGTTTGGTGAGTTGCAACTGATGTCTCCTCCTGACCGGAAGACGAAAGACCAGAAAGAAATAGCATTGGCCGGACGTGGTACCCATCGTTGGAGCGAACTGAATGAATCTCAGAAATATACATTTATAACCCAACGTTCGATGGCTGCCTCTCCGTTATTTTACGGAGGATGTATAGTATCTATCGATGATTTTACTCTTCGTTTGTTAACAAACAAGGATATGCTTGCCTGTAATCAAAATGGGGTAATGGGCAATTTAATCTATGAAGAGAATGGCATTGAGGTTTGGACTGTAAAAGAAAGAGACCGGCAAGCCGGATGGATCGGTATTTTTAATCGTACTCAACAGACTCGGAGCAGGAGATTTGTAAAAGAAGAGTTGGGGTTGGCTCCGGAAAAGGATTATCGTCTTTTAAATATATGGGAAGACAGAAAATCTGTAAGTCTGGATAAGATGATAGAAATCCCAGGGAATGGTGTCCTGTTTATCCGATATGAATAACAACATAAAGAATAATGACAAATAAAAGAAAGATGAATCATTTTTTGTACAACAAATATGTTTGTGTGCCTGTCCTGGCAACTTTAATGCTTTCTTGTAAAGAGCAGACAGAAGTGGCTAAAAAGCCTAATATCATTTATATTTTGGCGGATGATTTGGGATATGCCGAATTGGGTTGTTACGGACAGGAAAAAATAGAAACGCCTAATATAGATAAGTTAGCAGAACGGGGAATGCGTTTCATGCAGAATTACTCCGGTTCTCCGGTTTCTGCTCCGTCCCGTTGTGTTACATTTACCGGATTACATTCCGGCCATGCTTATATCAGAGGTAATGATGAGATGTCGGAAAGGGGAGCTGTCGGAGATCATCATGCTATGTTGGCTGATTCTACATTGGAAGGGCAACGTCCTTTACCTGCTGGTACAGCGACGATTCCTTCTGTATTGAAACAAGCCGGTTATGTAACCGGTTGTATCGGTAAATGGGGACTCGGCTATCCGGGGTCGGAGGGAACTCCCAATAAAATGGGATTTGATTTCTTTTACGGATATAATTGTCAGAGGCAGGCGCATACTTATTATCCTCCTTTTCTCTACCGGAATGAAGCGCGTGAATATTTACCGAACGAGTTGCTGGTCCCTAATACGATGCTGGATAAAGGTGCGGATATTTATAGCGAAGATAGTTATGCGAAGTATACAAAAGAAGTCTACAGTTGTGATCCGATGTATGATGAGATATTGAAGTTTGTAGAGAATAACAAAGATACGACTTTCTATTTGGCATGGACTTCTCCGTTGCCGCATGTCCCTTTGCAGGCTCCGGAGAAATGGGTAAAATATTATGTCGATAAATTTGGAGAAGAAGAGCCTTATACGGGTAAGCAGGGATACTTCCCTTGTCGTTATCCGCATGCAACCTATGCGGCTATGATCAGTTATTGGGATGAGCAGATTGGTGGACTTATCGATAAGTTGAAAGAACTCGGCATATATGACAATACGGTAATCATGTTTACCAGCGATAATGGTCCTACATTCAACGGAGGTTCGGATTCCCCTTGGTTTGATAGTGCCAAACCTTTTGAATCTGACTATGGATGGGGAAAATGTTTCCTGCGTGAAGGAGGAATCCGTGTACCTTTAATCGTTACCTGGGAAGGACGCATTAAAGGAAAGACTGTCAGTAATCATGTTTGTGCTTCGTGGGATGTAATGCCTACTCTTTGTGAATTGGCGGGAATAGGTACTCCACGTACGGACGGAATTAGTTTTGTACCGGAATTGTTAGGTAAGGAGCAACAAGAACATGACTATCTTTATTGGGAATTTCCGGAAGGGCAGGGAATGAAAGCTATCCGTATAGGAAAATGGAAGGGGTTGATACTTAACATTAAAAAAGAGGGAGAAGGCAATTTCCTGTTATTTGATCTGGAAAACGATCCGAATGAACTGGTCAATGTTGCTTCCGAACATCCGGATATAGTGGAACAAATGAGGAATCGGATGAAAGAAGCCCATGAAGAGTCCTCTTTAGAGGTTTTTAGAATGTAATGTTTATGTATTAGATTGCGACTAAAAAGCTTGTTTTTCCAAATAAAAAAACATATCTTTGAGAAATAAGGACCTCTAAATTCATAAAGGTATGGAAACAATTTATTTGGCAACATTAGATAACGAATTCCAGGCAACCTTGTTGCAGGATTTGTTGAGAAATGACGGTATTGAGTCTTTTCTAAAAAACGAGATCATCTCTTCCGTACTGAATATCCCTGGTTTTCAAAGAGAGATATATGTAATGGAAAAGGATTACGGGAAGGCAAAAGAGATACTGAAACAGGCATTGCCTGAATTGGTAGGAGAAGAATAAAGTAGAGTTATTGCTCTGTAAATATAAAGGTCGGGTGTGAGTGAGTCATACCCGACCTTTTTTGGTTATTGTTATGGTAACAGGATGTTTTTTGGTGTCAGTTCCTAATTTGATACATTATTAAAAAATCTGTTCCGAATTTAAAAGTTCTTACTCTAAGTATGATACCTGCTGAGAATGAGATCATAGCTTACTTTGCAATTGTAAATCTTTATCGAATTAAGCATTGTGTAAAGTAGTTTTCATTAAAGCATTATTATTATGGGAAACAAGAAAAAGTGTGTTTGGAAAAGAGGGAGATACTTGTTTGTTGCGACTTTATTAGGCGCGGGTTCTTTCTCCAGTTATGTAAAGGCCGGAACTGATTATAATCAGTTCAACTCGGTAACAACCGAGTTGAACAATGATGTAAGTCAGCAAAAGAGTAAAAAAATTACCGGAACGGTTGTCGATGAAACAGGTCTTCCTGTTATTGGGGCCAATGTTGTGCAAAAAGGAACGACTAATGGTATTATAACAGATGTGGATGGGTATTTCTCTTTGGAAATCCCGGAAGATGCAACACTGGAAATTTCTTATATCGGTTATCTGACACAGTCAATACCTGTAAGAAATAAGTCATCTTTCAAGATCACTCTTCGGGAAGATACTCAAAAACTGGATGAGGTGGTTGTAGTTGGTTTTGGTACACAGAAAAAAGTAAACCTGACAGGGGCTGTTTCTGCGGTGTCAGGAGATCAGTTGAGCGGACTTCCGGCTACGAATGTCGCCAATATGTTACAGGGAAAATTGCCGGGTGTTTCTATTACGGCAGAAACCGGACAGCCCGGACGTGAAGAAACTTCTATCCGTATCCGTGGTGTAGGTACGATGAATAATTCAGACCCGATGATATTAGTTGATGGGCTGGAAAGTTCAATGAATGATGTCAATCCGAACGATATTGAAAATATCAGTGTTTTGAAAGATGCGGCGGCAGCTTCTATTTATGGAACCAGGGCTGCGAACGGAGTAATCCTGATAACAACCAAACGGGGTAAAACAGGAAACCCAGTATTGAGTTATAACGGATATGTCGGATGGCAGAAAGCAATCAGGACACCGGAACATTTATCTTCTGCACAATATGCAAAATTATTTAATGAAGGAAGAATTAATGAAGGTTCAGCTCCTGCTTATACGGCAGAAGATATTGAAAAGTATCGGAACGGCTCTGATCCGGATAATTATCCGAATACGAAATGGATGGATCTTCTTTTGCAGGGAAGTGGATTTACCCATAATCATAATATCAGTCTGAATGGTGGTACCGATGCGACACGTTATGCAGTATCGTTGGCTTATTATAGTCAGGATGGTTTAACGAAAAATACTTCACATGAGCGATATAATGTCCGTATCAATTTGGATAGCAAAGTGACTGAATGGTTGACGTTCGGGATAAATTCAAGTTTGTCCCGCAGGGAGATTGTAGCACCGACAAATCCATTTTCGAATAGTATGGGTCAGTTCTTCCGTCAGGCCAATCGTATTCCTAATACTTTTGTCAATCAATATTCCGACGGAACTTACGGGCGTCATATCGATGGTAATCCGATCGCCTGGATCGAAGCCGGAGGAAAAGCAACATCGGTTTATACTCATGCATTAGGTAGTGCGTTCGGTGAACTTAAGATCATTGATGGGCTGACCTTAAAAGGTATTGCCGGTATTGATTACAATTTTGATGATGGAAAAACACATATTAAAGAAATTACTTATGGGGATGGTTCCGTACAAGGTCCTAACAGTGTAGAAGATTATCTGGATCGTTGGATGACAGTCACTCTCCAGGGATTATTGAACTATCAGAAACAAATAGGTAAGCATTCATTTAAAGGAATGTTGGGAGTATCGAGGGAATCTTATAAAAAGAATCTGACGAAAGCATACCGTAAGAATTTTCCAAGTAATGAGTTGACTGAGTTGGATGGCGGTTCAACAAATGGATGGAGTAATAACGGTAGTGCACTTGAAACAAATATAGGTTCTTATTTCGGACGAATCAACTATGATTATGCAGACAAATATTTGTTGGAATTTAATCTGCGAAGCGACGGTTCTTCCAAGTTTGCAAAAGGACATCGTTGGGGAACATTTCCTTCTTTCTCTGCCGGATGGCGTATTTCCGAAGAGGCTTTCATGAAAAATATCCATTGGTTGGATAATCTGAAGATTCGAGGTTCATGGGGTAAGCTGGGTAACCATCGTACGGATGATTATCAATATATTGCAATGATCGCTTTAGGACAGAATTATAATTTTAATAATGTCGTGGCAGATGGTGCCGTACAAACAAAAGCGAATAACGGCAATATAACCTGGGAAACGACTAAAGAACTGGATTTAGGTTTTGATGCCGGTTTTAAGAATAACCTGATCAATGTTTCTTTCGATTATTATGACCGGTATACCGATAATATTTTGGCAGTAGTACCTGTATCATTGATTTTTGGACTGGATGCTCCCGTATCTAATGCCGGAGCCATGAGAAACAGAGGAGTAGAGGTATCGTTGGGACATTCCTATAAAATAGGAAATGTAGAATATGATATCAATGGTTATATGGCATATAATAAGAATAAGGTTGATAAATATCCAAACCCAGAGAAAGGGGATAATGTTAAAATGGAAGGTTATTCCTGGGATTCTTTTTATGGATATGAATGTACTGGTATATTTATGTCGGACGAAGAAGCTAAAAATAGTCCGGTTCATTCTGTCTACTCTAAAGCTGGCGATTTGAAATTTAAAGACCAAAATGATGATGGAAAGATAGATGCAGAAGATCGTGTCGTTTTAGGAAATACGATTCCGAACATTACTTACGGATTTAATCTGAATATGAAGTATCGTGATTTCGATTTTCTGGCTTCTTTCCAGGGAGCGGCGGACGTTTATCGTACTGTCGATCGTGAGTCGATGTGGGGATTTATTGATGGAGCGAATGCGCAGGAAAAACACCTCGATCGTACGATCGTAGAGAACGGACTGGTAACGCAGTTAGGCCATTATCCGCGTATATTGATCAATCAGTCTCACAACCGTGTCATGAGTTCTTTTCTTGTGATGAATGCCAGTTATCTACGTTTGAAGAATTTGCAGATAGGATATAACTTACCTCAGAGTTTGTTGAAAAACATTCATCTGAACAGAGCCAGGTTATATGTAAGCGGACAGAATTTATTGACTTTTACCAAGTTTCCGAAGGATTTCGATCCAGAGGTGAAGAGTGGCAGTGCCGGATCTTCATATCCACAGATTGCAATTTACACGATAGGTTTGGATATAACATTTTAATACGTACAGATTATGAAAAAGAATATAATAGGATTTGCACTGATGATGGGTTTATTGTCATGTGGCGATAGTTTTTTGGATGTTGCGCCAAAGGATAAATTGTCGGATGCAACATTTTGGCAGAGTGAGAAAGATGTGGATATGGCTTTGAATGGCTGTTATAAAGGATGGGAAGCCATATCGAATGTTGTTTTTATGGATGCGGCGTCTGACAATGGTTATGAGCAGTTTGACTATAACTTTCAATCTATTGGGAACGGACAGATATTACCGACTTCTGCTCCAGGATTGAATGCTCCTTGGGTAGACGGTGATGCAACTCGTTGGTTCAGATACGACCGTATTCGTAAATACAATAATTTCCTGGAAAAGATAGAAGCTGTAGAGATGGATGCTGATAAGAAAGAACGTTATAAGGCTGAAGTTCGTTTCCTGAGAGCATACGATTATTATGGAAAGATTATGTATTACGGGGATGTTCCTTTGGTTGATAAAGTGATAACTTCTGCCGAAGAAGCTAATTTGTCAAGAACCCCCAAAGTTGAAGTTGAAGATTTCGTATTGAAAGAACTTGAAGCTGTTGCTGCCGTATTGCCAGTTCAAAACACGATAGAATCGGGAGGACATATCACGAAAGGAGCTGCTTTGGCGTTGAAAGCTCGTCTAGAACTATATCTTGGAAAATATGAACAGGCACAGGCTTCGGCTGAGGGAGTGATAAATATGTCTTGTTATGAGTTGTATCCTGAATATGAGGAGATGTTTTGGCCTTCTGCTGAATCGTCCAATAAAGAAGCTATTTTGGATGTACAGTATATGAAGAATGACTATTTCAATATGCTTCCCCAACTGAATTTACCGGCAACGGAAGGAGGATGGTCTGCTTTGAATGCACTTTGGCCGTTTATTGAAGCATTCCAAATGGAAAACGGTAAATATATCGATGAAACGGGTTCTGGTTATAATCCGAACGAGCCATTCAAAGGTCGTGATCCGCGATTGACTAAGATCGTTCTATGTCCAGGGCAGAAATATAACGGACGTTATTATAACCCGCTCGATAAATTTATTGATGGTCAGGCAGATCGTAAGAATTTGGATTACCATGAAGAGGCGGCAGCTTCGAGAGGTGGTCTGCTGGTGAAAAAGTATATTTATCCGATGTCGGTGGTTGATGCTAACAACCATGATGGTAATGCTATCGTAATTCGTTTGGCTGAGATGTATATCACATTTGCCGAATGTGCTTTACAGACCGGAAAAGATAAAGACAAGGCTCTCCGTTATATAAATGCCATTCGCAAACGGGCTGGTATGCCGGAGGCTACGGAGCTGAATGAGAAAATAGTCCGTTATGAACGTCGGATAGAATTGGCATTTGAAGGTTTGCGTTATTTCGATCTTAAGCGTTGGGACCTAGGACCTACTTTATTGAATGGTTGGGCCATAGGCAGTCGGAATGGTACAATTGATTCTAAAACAGGAAAGGTTACTTGGAGTGATGATTTTATCAAATTGGAAGAGCGTATTTTCCAGGCTAAACGGAATTATCTGTTACCGATTCCTCAGACAGAATTGGATCGGAATCCTAATATGAAGCAGAATCCGGGGTATTGATACATAGGGTGCAACTTTTTATGATACTTGTTATTTGACAAGTTTAATAATGAGTTTGCACCTTTTTTTATTAAGTTCCTTATCCGAATGTATTTTATGGAATCCGTGCCGAAATATATCATTTTAAGTTTCGCATCGTTTGGGATTATTCTGAAAAAGCATATTTCTTTGTATTTACGATCTTTTGAAATCAAATAGTAATATAGATATGAAGTTATACCGATTTTTTCAATTGCTGCTTGTTGCATTATTTGCTTTGCCGATTCATGCAACAGATTTCATTATCCCTCGTCTTTCCCCTTTACCGGTGGAAGTGGAGAATCAAAAAGTACCATTATCCGGAAGATGGCAATTCAACCCGTCACCGGAGAAAAACTTTTGGGAGAAACAACAGGTTAATCACTGGAAAAATATTGAAGTTCCCGGTGAGTGGGTGATGCAGGGATTTGAAGTGGAGAAAGGGAAGGCAGCAGGGTATTTCCGGACATTTACTGTCCCCTCGTCCTGGAACGGACAGCGAATAAAACTGCGTTGTAACGGGATATACAGCGACAGCCAGATTTTTATTAACGGCAAGAAGGCCGGTTCACATTTGGGAGGTTTTACGGCTTTTGAACTGGATGTGACCAAGCTGGTAGAAATCGGAAAAGAGAACCGGATAGCTGTTTCGGTTAAATCGGAGAGCCTGGCGGATTCCACATCGAGCGGTTCTCAGTATGCAGCTCATCCGTTAGGAGGGATTCCGCGTGATCTATATCTGTTTGCTTTGCCGGAAGTGAATTTGTCGATGTTCCATGCCGCTACATTGTTCGATTCGACATACACGGATGCTACGCTGAAAACCGAGTTGGAAGTTACCAATGAATCGATGGCAGCAGCCAAAGGTGTATCACTACATTTCACGTTGAAAGATAAAAACGGAAAAGAGATTACACTGAAGCAAACCACAAAATCAATTAACACGATAGGAGCAGGAGCTTCCGAGAAAATGGAAGTCTCCTTTCTGATCCCGAAGCCGGAGAAATGGGATTCGGAACATCCCAATCTGTACACCTTTACCTGTCAACTGAAAGAAGGAAAAAAGGTGTTGTACGAAACGACTCGTCGTATCGGTTTCCGTCAGATAGAAGTTCGTGGCAATCAGATGTATATAAACAATATGCCGGTAAAGCTGCGTGGTGCATGCCATCATGAAGTGATGCCCTTGCGCGGACGTTCCGTGAACGAAGATATGTGGCGTAAAGATGTTGAACTGTTCCGTCGTGGAAACGTAAACTATATCCGTACTTCCCATTATCCGCCCGATGAAGCTTTATTGGAGGCTTGTGATGAACTGGGTATGCTTTTGGAGGTAGAGGCTCCTTTCTGTTGGGCACATAACACGAAGTTTACGGAAGATGATCATGCCCGGTTGATTAATCAGCATGTGGAAATGGTGAACTTGAACCGAAGCCATCCTTCTGTCATCATGTGGTCGATGGGAAATGAATCACTCCTGTATAAAGAATTCTTTTCAAAAGCAGCAAAAATTGTCAAACAAATGGACCCGACCCGTCCACGGATCTTCAGCCAGTGGGGACCGGATGCGGATGAAGGCGAACTGGAAGTGACCAATCATCATTATCCCGGACCGACCGGACCGGATAAATACCGTAATAGCAAACGCCCTGTCACCTTTGATGAATTCTGCCATCTGAATGCCTATAACCGTCTGGAACAGGCTGCCGATCCGGGACTTCGTTCGATGTGGGGACCCTTGTTGGATCGGATGTGGAGTGATATGTATCATAGCCAGGGGGTACTGGGAGGGGCTATATGGGTCGGTATAGACGATACATTTTTCCTCCCGGGAGAAAAGGCTGTCGGTTATGGAACCTGGGGGCCGTTAGATGGTTGGCGTCGTGAAAAACCGGAATACTGGGAAATGAAGAAAGCCTACAGTCCGGTGAAGATCAGGCTAAAAGGAAATATGTCTGCCGACGGCAGGGTTCGTTTCGAAGTGGAGAATCGCCATAACTTCAGTAATCTGTCGGAATGTGCAATCGAATGGAAAGTGGGTGAAAAGAGCGGTAAGGTGGCAGTAGATGTAGCTCCCCGTTCAGAAGGAACATTCGAAATCCGGTTGCCTGAATCTTTGTGGAATACGAAGATGTTGGAATTGACCGTTACTGGCGTGCGTGGCTATAACATCGATGAATACCGCTTCGGTCTTCTGCCGGAACAACAGAAACCGCAGGAGCAGATTCAGGCTGGCAAATTGTCTTACATGGAAAAGGATGACGTGATCGAGGTTCAGTCAAAAGGCGGAATGTTTACAGTGGATAAACGTAACGGGTTATTGTCTGCCGGTCAGGGAAACAATGTTGTGTTGCTGCAATCTCCGACGTTGATGGTACTGCCGTTAAACGGAGAAGGTGGAGGTATCCAGATGACTGGCGAAAACCAAAAGTTTGATCCCTACAACCCGACTTGTGAAAATTGGGTGGCTCAATCTATTACCTGCCTGCCTGCCGATGATCTTGTTCGTATAAAAGTAAAAGGAATTTATAAAGAAGCGGAAGGCGCATTGGAATATCGTTTTCATAGAGATGGGAACGTGACATTCGCCTACGATTTCACTATGCTTCAGGATGTTTCTCCTCGTCAGACCGGATTGGTATTTACTTTGCCTTCTTCTTTTACTCACTTGGACTGGAAACGGAAAGGTTATTGGAGTGTATATCCGACAGATCATATCGCAGCCCTGGAGGGGGAAGCAGAAGCATTCGATACCTCTCTACCCGTATCCGGACTTGCCGGTCCTTCCAAACAACCGGTAAACTCCTGGTCGTATGACCAAACGGCAGCCGGATCAAATCTGTTCCGTTCCACAAAAGAAAATATCTATTCTGCCGAATTGAAAGATAAATCGGGAAGATCCATAACTATCCTGTCTGACGGAACACAGCATGTTCGTTCCTGGATAGAGGGCGATGCGATACGTTTATTGATTGCCGATTATAATAATCCGGGCAAGGAAAATTTCCTGATTCCTCATGCAGAAAAAGAATACAGACCGTTGAGGAAAGGCGATAAAATGCAAGGAGAAGTAACGGTTTCTTTTCATCCGTAAAGATAGATCTATGATACCTGAAAAAAAGGTCCGGTCTTTTGAAATGTTAAGACAGGACTTTTAATTACAAAATAAGGGACTTTTGAATTCAAAAGTCCCTTATTTTTTTCGAGTGTTTAATACATGCAGATCGTGAATACAATGTCATCATGAGAATAAGGACTGGCATGAAATGAAAAATAATCAGATAAACAGTGCCATAATTGTAATGCGTTTTATATCTTTACAATTGATTTAAAGGATACATATTCTATTTTTTTCAAAAAATGCAGAAAGCTTTATATTTTATTTTTTTAGTTATTTATTATGTATAATATAAGGAATCGCATGGCTTACATCGGATAGAAATATAGTTACTGTCAATCACTTGTATAAGATGTTTACTGACAATAGATTAAGCATGAATAAGGATTGCACCTTTACATCGGATATTACATCGTAATATGTGTTAAATAAATTAGATGCTATGAATGAGTTCCGGTCAGTCAATGAGAATCAGGCTATCGATTTAATGGGATTGTCTTATGTGAAAATTCCACGGTATACACTGAATTTGATAAAAAATCCAGCTACCCGTCAGTTGGGACAGCTTCATTTGTTGTTGTTCGACATTTGTTTTTTTGCTGATGGTTGTGCCAATTTAAACGGACGGAAAGTGCCGTGTAAAAGGGGCGAGTATGTTGGAACACAACAGCAATTAGCGGATATGTCCGGTATCAATATCGGTTCGATCAATCGTTTGATCCGCAAACTGGAAGCTATGCATCTGATCTCTGTGACCAAAATACAAGGAGGAAGTTTAATCAAAGTACATGGATATACAAGCTTGATTGATGTTCCGGAAGTAAAGAAGTATTCCCAAAAGAAGAAAGGAAAGCAAGAGGTTGTTGTCGATCTTTTTGCTGAAGCAAGAAGGTTGTATGGAGGAGGGGACCCGATAAACTAATTGGCTTTAGTATGGTTTCAGAAAAGCATATTTATGAATTAACCGCTTTGGAATCGTTGTTCAAACGTTTCTACAAACCGTTGAGGGCTTATGCATTCCGTTTTGTCAATGATATGGAGCTGGCGGAAGATATTGTACAGGATACTTTTTTTGAGTTATGGTCCAGAAGAGATATGATTGAATTTGATGGGGCTGTGAAGTCGTACTTATTTAAATCGGTCTATAACCGTTCATTGAATGTGCTCAACAAGAAATACCAGAATAAAGAATTTTCATTGGATAAAGAAAATGAACAGGAGATCTTGGATCAATATCTGGCATCATATATTGAGAACTCAGAACAAAGTCTTATATTGAAAGAACTGGAAGCCGAAATCATTGCTTATGTAGATACACTCCCTTCCCAGTGTAAAAAAATATTTACGTTAAGTCGTTCTTATGGTTTAAAAAATAAAGAGATAGCCGAACAGTTAGGTATCACGGTAAAAGCTGTTGAGAAACAGATTAGTAAGGCATTGTTCGGTTTGAAAAAACATTTAACGGAGGAAGGTTTAATCACTTTATTATTTTTTCTTTACGAGGGTTATTAAGAAAAAATATTTTTGTTTGAAAAAAATGCACTAGTAGAGGTAGGGCAAACTTCTCTTTTTTTGTATTACTAGTAGAAGATTGAGATATGGAAACAAATACAACTGATATAAATCTAATTATAATCCGCTATTTGGATGGTTCAGCAACACTGGAGGAGAAAATATTGCTTCTTCACTGGTTGAAACAATCTGATGAAAATCGTGAAAACTTTACAGATACACGTGATTTGTGGATTTCATGTAATGCGGCAACTACAGATGAATTAGAGGTCGACATTGCTTTGGAACGTTTGAAGTCACGAATTATGAGCGTACAGGGCCGACAGCCGGTGAAAAAGGTTGGAGCTCCTTTTGTACGCTGGTATCAGATAGCTGCTGTTTTTCTGTTTCTTTTAGGAATGGGATATTGGTTCGGTTTCTCTAATAGATCATCCCAGCCGGAACTGTTAGTTAGGAATCAGTTGATTACAGCAAAAGGAAGTAAAGGCAAATTTTCTTTACCCGATGGTACCATTGTCTGGTTAAACTCAGAAAGTAGTCTTAGTTATCCGGAACAATTTGCAGGAGAGAAACGTACGGTCAATTTGAATGGTGGGGCTTATTTTGAAGTAGTGAAGAATACGGAAAGACCGTTTATTGTCCGGACTGGTGATATCGACATAGAGGTTTTAGGAACAAGTTTTAATGTATCCGCTTATTCTTCTCATGAAAGTATTGAAACAGCTTTGTTGACGGGGAGTGTAAAAATAACGGGTACAGGCATGGATAAGGACATTTTTCTGAAACCGGATGAAGTCTTTGAATATGAAAAGACAAACCATATATCTTCTGTGAAACCGGTTAATGCCAGTTTGTATGCTGACTGGATTAAAGATCGCCTGGTGTTTGATAATACCCGTTTATCGGATATTCTGATCAGTATGGAGGGATGGTATAATATAGAGATTGTCTGTCCTGAAAAATTCGCTCAATCAACACAAATGTCGTTTACCATACGGCAGGAAAATATAGAGGAGATATTGAAGGCAATGAGTTTTATTGCTCCTATCAGGTACCGGATAGAGGGTGAAAAAGCTTATATAACTCCGATAAAATAGTATTAACCTTAAAAATAATAGAAATATGAAGCCTGATACATAAGAAATAGAAAAATAGGTGGGTGCGGGAACACTCACCTATTCCATAGATTTCAATTAAACAATCACATCTCTTGGCAGGGAATGGGATTAAATGTCTAACTTAAAAATCCATGTAAAAATATGAATAAAAATTGGAGGAAGGGATTATTGTGTCCTTTCTTAACACAAAAAAACTTTCGGGTTATGAAATTAACGTTGGCTTTGTTAACCGTAGTCCTCTTGGAAGTTTCGGCAGTGGAATCGAATGCCCAGACGGCAAAAATCAGTTTGAAAGTAGAGAATGTAACTGTAAAAGAAGCTTTGAAGCATATAGAGAAAAAGAGTGAGTATACATTTTTTTATAATGATAAAACGATTAATGTGAATAGTTTTATATCTCTAAATGCGGATAATCAAACTGTATCGAATATACTTCTTTCTATTTTACCCAATTGTGAGTTTAAGGTAAATGGAAAACAAATTGTGATTATGCCTAAAAATGAGGATACAACATCTGTGCAACAGCAAAAAAAAACAGTCTCAGGCGTGATAAAAGATACTCAGGGGATGCCTATTATTGGAGCCAGTGTGTCAGATAAAGGTACGACAAATGGTACGATTACGGACCTTGATGGTAAATTCTCGTTGGAGGTTTCTGCAAACTCTATGCTGCAAATCTCTTATATAGGATATTTGACACAGGAGATCAAAATAAAGGATCAGACAGATTTTAATATCACTTTACGTGAGGATACACAAGTTCTGGATGAAGTGGTTGTTGTCGGCTACGGAATACAGAAGAAAGTGAATTTAACAGGATCGATCTCTTCTGTTAGTACGGATGAAATACAGAATGTTCCTGCATCAAGTTTATCGAATGCCCTTGTCGGTAAAATTGCAGGTGTATTATCTACTCAATCGGGAGGAAAACCGGGGGCAGGTTCTGATATGACGGTACGGGCCAAAGGTACCTGGAACGATACGGAACCTTTGTATGTGATCGATGGGATTATCAGGGATAAGTTTGCTTTCGATGGTTTGGATGCTAGCGAAGTAGAAAATGTTTCGGTCTTGAAAGACGGAGCTTCTGCTGCTATTTATGGAGCCCGTGCCGCTAACGGTGTCATTTTGGTTACAACTAGAAAAGGACAGATCGGTAAACCTGTGATCTCTTATACCGGATCTATCGGTTTATCGGATGCAACCATGATTCCCGAAACACAAAATGCATATGATCAGGCTGTTTTAATTAATGATTATTTGAGGGTAGAAAATGTAGATCCTTCAGATATGCGGTTCTATACGGATGATGAACTTGAATATTTTAAAAAGAACAGTTATAATTGGTTGGATGAAGCATGGAAACAACCGTTGTTGACAAGACATTCTATAAATGTAAGTGGCGGAAATGATCGTGTACGATATTTTATAGGAGGTAATTATTATTACGAAACGGGTTCTTTAAAGAATCTGAGTTTTAAGAAATATAACCTTAGGAGTAATTTGGAGGCTAATATTACAAAAGATTTGATTGCCACTTTAAATATTAATATGGATATCCGGAATGATCATAAACCTTATTGGAAGTACGATAAGGATAATGATACTATGTATGATTTGTTCAATGGCTTACTTTTCCGTACAGGACAAGTTCCCCCTTATATCGATGGCCGGCCTGTCGGAACATTTAATGAATTCCATCCTCTGGAAAATTTAGAAGATCATGCCGGATACAACAGAAAAAAGTATTCGAACTATGAAGCTAATATAGCATTGCAATATAATGTACCTTTTGTAAAAGGGCTAAGCTTGAAACTTTTATTCAATAAGTATAACAGGCATACTTTTGTAAAACAGTTCAGCCGTCCGTATTCCATGTATGAATATCAGACGACGGGAGGACATAATCATATTATAACGGATGTCGTTTCGTCTGTAAAAGTGAGAAATGACGGTGATTTCCTTTTGGAAAAATATGATAATCAGGATAGCTATCAATTGAACGGATATGTTACTTATGCCAATAAGTTCGGAAAACATGATGTTGGAGCTTTGTTTGTCTATGAACAGTCGGAAGGGACGGTAGACTGGTTTAACGGGCAAAGGAACTATTTCCTTTCATCGGCTATCGATCAATTGTTTGCAGGTAACTCGGATTCTAAGAATTCAACGGTAGATGGTAAGGGGGAAGAAACCGGACGCATTTCTTATATTGGTCGTTTGAATTATGGTTATGATGATAAATATTTAATTGAAGCATCTTTCCGTTATGATGGGTCTGTCAATTTTGCTCCTAAAAATCGATGGGGATTTTTCCCTTCTGCATCATTGGCCTGGAGGGTCTCTGAAGAGAAATTCTTCAAAGACAATGTGAAGTTTATCAATTATCTTAAATTGAGAACTTCTATCGGTTTATTGGGGAACGACCGGATTGTATTGGCTGATAAAAATGCAGTAGCCGGCTGGCAATGGATGCAGCGTTATAATTTTACAAACGGAGCTTATTTCGGCTCATTGAGTGATGGTATCGCGACTGATGTAATACCGAATATAGATGTAACCTGGGAGAAGTCTTTGACATACAATTTGGGTATTGACTTGAATGTGTTGGATAATAGATTGTCGTTAACGGCAGATGCTTTTTATCGGCATACTTATGACATTCTCGGTGACCGTGCGGCAAGTATTCCTGCTACTTTCGGAGCTAAAATGCCTTCGGAGAATTATGCTGTAATAAATGCAAAAGGATTTGAAGTTGAATTAGGCTATAATGATAAAATCGGGAAAGATTTCAAATATTATATAAAGGGAAATTTAGGGTATGCTGTCAATAAAGTGATAGAGAAAGACGAAGCGGAAAATCTTCGTTCCTATAAATCTGAAATAGGTTATAGCTCGGACCGAAAGATGGGGTATATCGCAACCGGTATTATCCGGACGCAGGAAGAACTGGACGCATTACCGGAAGGGTATACCATATTAGGGCAGAAACCGGAATTAGGAATGTTGAATTATAAAGATTTGCGAGGTGCTAATAGTGATGATCCGGATGGTGTAATCGATGAGTATGACCAGGACTGGATTATTAATCATACGACACCCCCTTTGAATTATGGAATTTCTCTGGGAGGTTCATGGAAAGGATTTTCATTGGATATATTCTTACAGGGAGTTGCCGGAAATGATATAATGATTGATATGAGAACAACACAAGGACGTCCGGAAGAAACTAACTTCAATTATTGGACAGACCATTGGACTCCGGAGAATATAAATGCCTCTTTCCCTCGTGCTACTCGCAATGCTGCTACTGTACAATCTACCTTTTGGGTTCGTGACGGTTCGTTCATGCGTTTGAAAAATGTAAATCTGTCGTATGCTTTGCCTAAGAGCCTCTTGGATAAATGGGGAGTGGCCCAGCTAAAGTTTTTCCTGACAGGTAATAATTTATGCTTATTACAGAATAAGTTGAAATATTTTGATCCTGAAAATGCAGGAATCAGGAATTATCCTTTGATGAAAAGTTATTCTTTTGGAGTGAATCTTAGTTTCTAACATATAAACGTATAGTATTATGAATATTAAATATTTGTTATTTGGATCCTTATTGACCGTCAGCATGGGCTGTTCGGATATCCTTAATAAAAAAGATTTATCATCGGTAACAGATGACCAAGTGTGGAGTGATGCCAATTATGCTACGGCTTACCTGAATCAATTGTATGCGAAAAATTTGCCCAAATGGGCAGGGGAAGAGGAGAGTAATAGGATTTATTATTCATCCTATTCCGATGAAGCAGAAGGAGAAACCGATGTCTTGTACGGACAATTGACTATTGCTTCGATAGACCATTGGTATTACGAAGATATCCGTAATATAAATTTGTTGTTTGAAAAATTAGAGGATAATTTGGCGATAGATGCAGAAACATCTACAAGTTTAAAGGCTCAGGCTTCTGTCCTGCGCGCATGGAGATATTTTGAGATGGTTCGAGTGTATGGAGGGGTTCCGATGCTTTTGCTGCCTCAAAAATTGACGGATGATTTGTTGGTGTCGCGAAATAAGACTTCTGACTGTATCGATATCATATTGCAGGATTTGGATTATGCATATGCTAATTTGCCTTGGAGTTGGACAGGAGATAATGTTGGAAGAGCAACGAAAGCTGCTGCACTGGCATTAAAGGCCAGGATATTACTTTATTATGCCAGTCCTCAATTCAATCCTGATAATCTGATGGATCGTTGGGAAACAGCCTATAAAGTAAATAAACAGGCAAAAGAAGAGTTGGCTGAAAATGGTTACGGGTTATATACTGATTATGAAAATATATGGTATGACGAAATGAACAAGGAAGTTGTCTGGGGACGCAGGTATCAGGAGCCCGGTGTAACAAATGCCTGGAATGCCGCATCCCGGCCTTTGTCCGAAGCACAGAACCGTACAGGACAGAATCATCCTACACTTGAGATGGTCGAATCTTATCCGATGGTCACAGGTGTACCTATTACAGAATCGGCGGATTATGATCCTGTTTTGTATTGGAAGAACCGGGATCCCCGTTTTAGGGTAACGGTTGCATATAATAGTTGTTTGTGGGAACTGAGTGGCAAAATTGGTAGAAGGCAGTGGACGTATGCGGGTGCAGAACTTAATTATCCGACACAGACCGGTTTTTATTGTAGAAAAGCCGTTGATCCCAGTTATACACCTTATTATACGGAAAGAAGCAGCACTGATTGGATTGAGATACGTTATGCGGAAGTATTGTTGAATTTTGCAGAGTGTGCAGCTGTGATGGGGAATGTGGACGAGGCATACGATATTCTGAAAATAATTAGGGAGCGGGCAGGTATATTGGCAGGAAATGACGGGATGTATGGCTTGAAGAAAGGCTTATCCGGTGAGCAGATGATTGATGCGGTTATGCTGGAAAGAAAACTAGAGTTAGCATTCGAAGGGAAACGTTATTGGGATTTACGGCGTAGACGTCTGTTTGCTACGGAGTTGAATGGGAAAGTTCGTCATGGTATTTTACCAAAACTGAAGATTGCAGAAAGTGAGTTCAATACAATGAAAGACACCATTGATTTTGAAAATAATTATGCGGCCTATTTTAAGGATTCATTGGTTATTTTGGATAAGAAATTTGCAATTGATTTTAAAGACAATTATTATTTCTATGCTATTCCGAATAAATATTTAGAAACGAATTCCAAGATGGAGCAGACACAAGGTTGGAGTGGAGGAACATTTAATCCGTTAGACTAACCGATAAATTACAGACAAGTGTTTTTCCTTTTATTGTAAAGTATTCCAGGAAAAACACTTGTTTTTTGTTAAAAGTAATACTCAAGATATAATATGGAAAAGCAATTTAGACGTCTTCAATCACTGGATGCACTCCGGGGATTTGACATGTTTTTTATAATGGGAGGGGGAACGTTGTTTATAGGATTGGCAACATTGATCCCGACACCTTTTTTTGAAGCTGTAGCAAAACAGATGCATCATGTACCTTGGCATGGATTGGCTTTTGAGGATACTATATTCCCTCTGTTTCTTTTTATTGCCGGAATATCATTTCCTTTTTCATTAACGAAACAGAGAGAAAAAGGAATGTCGGATACGGCTATTTATAAAAAAATAGTCCGGAGAGGACTGACTCTTGTTCTTTTGGGATGTATATATAATGGATTACTTAATTTGGATTTTGAACATCAGCGTTATGCTAGTGTTTTAGCACGGATTGGTTTAGCCTGGATGTTTGGAGCCTTGATATTCGTTAATACGAGAACCTTAACACGAATATGGATTACGGTTGGTATTTTGATAGGATATTGGTTACTATTGGCATTGGTTCCGGCTCCGGATGGTAATGGTGCGGGTGTCTTTACGCGGGAAGGATGTCTGGCTGGTTATATCGACCGGCTCTGTTTACCTGGCATGCATGGTTTGATGGATCCGGAAGGTATCTTATCGACTATCCCTGCTATTGGAACAGCTTTGCTGGGGATGTTTACCGGTGAATTTATTAAATTCGGGAAGGATACTTTTACAAATACTAAAAAGGTTTTCTATTTATTGATAACCGGATGTTGTCTGCTTGTAATAGGTCTTTTGTGGGATCTTGTTTTTCCGATAAATAAACGTTTATGGTCCAGTTCTTTTGTTTGTGTTGTCGGAGGATACTCAACTGTATTATTTGCATTGTTTTATTATATCATAGATGTAAGGGGCTACCGGAAATGGACTCCTTTTTTCACCGTAATCGGGATGAATTCGATTACTATTTATTTGGCACAAGCATTCATTGATTTTTCTTTTACCAATGATAAAATATTCGGTGGATTGATTCATTTGTTTCCTGAATCGGCTCAACCATTTATGAGTGCGATAGGCTACATTGTTTTATGTTGGTTGTTTCTTTACTTTTTATATCGTCAGAAAATCTTTTTGAAAGTGTAAATTATTAATAATATGGAAAAAACAAGCTATAAACGTCTAGAGTCGTTAGACGTGTTGCGGGGTTTTGATCTTTTCTGTCTCATACTCTGTGAAGCAACTTTCTATTTATTGAGGGATGCAATAAATGCTCCCTGGTTTAATAAAGTGATGTGGAATTTTTCACATGTTTCCTGGGAAGGGTTTTCTCCCTGGGATTTAATTATGCCGTTGTTTATGTTTATGGCGGGAGTTTCTATTCCTTTTGCTTTATCCCGCTATAAAACGGAATCTAATAAATGGCTGGTTTATCGACGTATTGGAAAGCGTGTTTTGTTGTTGTGGATTTTTGGAATGATGTGCCAGGGGAATTTACTGGCTCTTGATCCGAATCATATTTATTTATATTCGAATACATTACAATCGATAGCGATGGGATATCTGATCGCAGCGGTATTATTTTTGAATTTCCGGACATCTACGCAGGTTGTTGTGACGGTAATTTTATTGTTGGCATATTGGGCTGCCATGCAATTTATAACGGTCGATGGTTTCGGCGGTGGCGATTATACCCGTGACGGGAATCTGGCTGAGTGGGTAGACCGAGTGGTTTTAGGGCGTTTCCGACATTTTGCTGAAATAGAAAATGGAGTGGTTCTTTTTTCAAAAGGCTATCGTTATACCTGGGTATTGAGTAGTTTGAATTTTGGCGTGACTGTGTTGACCGGACTATTTGCAGGCGAAATATTGAAAAGGGGACTTTCTCCGAAAAAGAAATATCAATATTTGTTCGGAATAGGTATGATTATGGTGATACTTGGTTGGTTATGGAATTTCCAGATGCCGGTAATCAAACATATTTGGACGAGTTCGATGGTTTTGGTTAGTAGTGGGTATTGTTTCTTATTAATGGGGTTATTTTATTATTGGATTGATTACAAGGGATATTTTAAGAATAACACTTGGCTGAAAGTTTTTGGCATGAATTCTATTGTGGCATATATGTTGGCGGATGTGGCAAATTTCAGATGTATTGGTGCATCTTTATTTCATGGTTTGGAACAATATTTGGGGGCTTATTATCCAGTATTGATAGGTTTGTCGAATTTTATTGTTATTTATATCATATTATGGATATTGTATAAACATAAGATATTTTTAAAAGTATAAAGTCTGTTTATTTGTATAAATTCATAGGGTAAACCTCCTTTATTACGTCTAGTAAGAAATAATTTAAAGTTTTATACCATGAAAATGCTAAGTAAAGTATTCTTGCTTTTTTGTTTTTTATCTTTGATGTCCTGTCAGAAAGACCCGCAGATACAGGCGGCTTATGACCTGATCGAACGTATAACTCCTGGATATGGCAAACAGTTTTGTCTGGAACTGATCGGGCCGGAGAACGGGAGCGATGTCTATGAAGTGGCCGGGGAGAACGGCAAAGTCGTGTTGCGCGGGAACAATACGGTATCGTTGGCAACAGCTTATAACCAGTACCTGAAATATCATTGTAATGCCCATGTCTCCTGGTTCGGCGATCAGTTGAACTTACCGGAAACACTGCCTGTTCCGGCTGAGACGACACACCGGATCATTAACGGTAAGTATCGTGTCTATTTTAATTATTGTACGTTGAGCTATACCGGTGCCTGGTGGGATTGGGAACGCTGGCAGCGTGAGATCGACTATATGGCTATGAACTCGATCAATACGCCTTTGTCGGTTGTCGGACTGGAAGGCGTTTGGTATAATACACTGCTTCGTTTCGGTTTTACGGATGAGGAAGCACGTTCTTATTTGGTCGATCCTGCCCATTTTGCCTGGCAGTGGATGCCTAATATCGAGAGCTTCGGCGGACCGCTGCCGAAATCATGGATCGATTCGCATATCGCATTGGGTAAACAAGTGGTAAACCGTCAGTTGGAGTTGGGAATGACACCGATACAGCAAGGTTTTTCCGGTGCTGTACCTCGTAAGATGATGGAAAAGTTTCCGGAGGCCAAGATACAGAAGCAACCGGATTGGTACGGATTTGAAGGTATCTGCCAGTTAGACCCGCTCGACCCACTGTTTACGGATCTGGGAAAAGCCTTTCTGGAAGAGGAACAGAAACTATACGGGACCTACGGACTCTATGCGGCCGACCCTTTCCATGAAAGCAAACCGCCTGTGGATACGCCTGAATATCTGAATGCAGTAGGTTCTTCTATCCACAAATTGATGAAGACGTTCGACCCGGATGCGTTGTGGGTGATGCAAGCCTGGAGTTTCCGGAAAGATATTGCATCCGTCGTACCGAAACATGACCTGCTCGTATTGAGCCTGAACGGAGCGTTAGGGGGAGAAGATCATTTCTGTAACCATGATTTTGTGGTAGGTAATCTGCATAATTTCGGCGGACGTGTCAATCTTCACGGAGATTTGCCGCTGGTATCGTCCAATCAGTTTATGAAAGCGAAACAGGAAACACCGAATGTGGTAGGCTCCGGTTTGTTTATGGAGTCGATCGGACAGAATCCCGTATTCTATGAGTTAGCCTTTGAGATGCCTATTTATCAGGATTCGGTGAAGCTGAAAGAGTGGTTGGATAAATATGCGCAGCGTCGTTACGGTGCACCTTCCGAAGCTGCCGGTAAGGCCTGGGAGTTATTGCTTGCCGGTCCTTATCGTGCGGGGACGAACGGGGTGGAGTCCAGTTCGATCATCTGTGCCCGTCCTGCTGTGGATGTAAAGAAGTCGGGACCGAATGCAGGTTTCAATATCCCTTACGACCCTCAATCGTTGATAGAAGCCGAAGCCTGTTTGTTGCAGGATGCGGAACAATTGAAAGGTTCCAAACCTTATCGTTTCGATATTGTCGATGTGCAGCGTCAGATCATGTCTAACCTGGGACAGGAAATACATAAAAAGGCGGCGGAAGCATTCAAGAAAAAGGATAAAGCCGCATTCGCTTTGCACTCCGGACGTTTCCTGGAATTATTAAAAGATGTAGATATCTTGCTTCGTACCCGTACAGAGTTTAACTTTGACCAGTGGTTGACGGATGCCCGTGCCTGGGGAACGACCGACGAAGAACGTAATTTGTTTGAAAAGAATGCCTCTTCGCTGGTGACTATCTGGGGCGGACAGGTCGATGTTCGTCAGTTCGATTATTCATGGCGCGAATGGACCGGTTTGATCGAGGGGTATTATCTGCAACGCTGGAAACAGTTCTATGATATGTTGCAGGGACATCTCGATAACGGAACGGCTTACAGGGAGGAAGATGCAAAGATGGATTTAGGCCGCCAGGCTTTCCGTGCGAATGAGTTTTATGACTCATTGGCTGACTGGGAACTGGCTTTCGTCGATCGTACGGGTAAAGTCCGTAGTCCGATAACACAGGGAGACGAGGTTGTCATTGCCCGCCAAATGCTGGACAAATACAAACAATTATCAAAAGAATACTACAATGTTGAGAAAACAAATTAAGTACCTGATGGTATATTCGCTTCTGACCCTGCCTTGTGTGATGCAGGCGCAGGATGATGTAACGAATGCCTTCGATGACTTGAAACGACAGGGAACGGTGAACGAGCAGGACTCGGAAATGCGCCGTGTGGCTTCGTCGGATGCGGTGAAGAAGTTGATACAGGAAAACCCGGAAGCCGGTTATTTCTGTTTTACGGAAGACCGAGAACACGATATCCGCATGACGGATGCGATACCTGTGCGTTGGGTGGAACGGTCGGCCGATTCGCGTACAAAGTTCCAGGGCGATTGCCTTCCGGGTGAGTTCTATACCTGGCAGGTAGGAGTCTTTGCTCCGTATAAAACTGTATCGGACCTGTCTGTAACCTTCTCTGACTGGAAGAATGAAAAAGGGAATAAGATTCCGGCGGCTGCTTTCCGTTGCTTTAACCTGGGAGGAACTGATACGAACGGTAACCCTTTTAAAAAGACGGTGAACGTTACCAAAGGAAATGTACAGGCATTATGGATCGGCTCTGATGTGCCCGTAACGGCTGACGGTGTTTATAAAGGAAAAGTGACTATCAAAGCAGCTGATGCAAAACCTGTAGAGATTACCTGCGAATTGACCGTACAAGGTTCTCCCATCGCGAACCACGGAGATAACGAAGGGTGGCGTAAAACCCGTCTGCGCTGGCTGGATTCTTCCATCGGTAGTGCGGATGAACCGATGGCTCCGTATATTCCCGTTCAGTTACAGAAACAAACGATCTCCTGGCTGGGAGGGACGATGGAACTGTCGAAAGAGGGGTTACCTCAATCCCTTTCTACCCGTTATGATCGGAGTAACCAATTGAACGACCAGAGCAATAACCCTGTCCTGGCAGGTGAAATGCGGTTCGTGATCGAAACGGAGAATGGCGAAGAAGTATTAAAGGGCGGTTCGCTGCGGATTACCGGACGGAATAAGGCGTCGGTAAACTGGACAGCTACCCGAAAGAGCCATCATTTTGAAGTGCAGTGTTCAGGTACCTTCGGTTTCGACGGTCTGGTCGATTATCGGATACAGGTGAAGTCGCTGGGAGACGTGAAGGTGAAGGATATCCGTTTGGAAGTACCTTATACTGCGTATGCCGCCAAGTATATGATGGGATTGGGCCATAAAGGAGGTTTGCGCCCCGACTCCCTGATTAACTGGCGATGGAACATCGACAAGCATCAGGATAAGATTTGGATGGGAAATATAAACGCCGGTCTGAACTTCTGCTTCAAAGATGAAAACTATGTGCGTCCGCTGGTGAATATCTATTATGGTTTAGGTAAGTTGAACCTACCTGCTTCGTGGGGAAATGCCAATAAGGGCGGTATCGACATTCAGCCCGATAAAGACGGCACAGTCCTGATGACAGCCTACAGTGGTGAACGTTCGATGCAGAAAGGCGATGTCCTTCATTATAATTTCAATATGCTGGTTACTCCGGTGAAACCGCTTAACTTGCCGGAACTGGCGGAAAAACGTTTCTACCATTCCAACAGCGATGTAAGTGCCGATTATATCCCTGCCGCCCTGAAAGCGGGAGCCAATATGATCAATGTGCATCATAAGAAAGATATTTACCCGTTCATTAACTATCCGTATTATGATGAAGCCGTTCCGGATCTGAAACGCTTTATCTCGGATGCACACAGCAAGGATTTGGATGTCCGGCTTTATTATACGACCCGTGAGTTGACGGTGAAGATACCGGAGTTATGGGCATTGCGCAGCCTGGGCAGTGAAGTGATCCACGATGGTCCCGGAAAGGATGCCCGTACACTGATCCATCGCAACGGTCCTCACGAATGGTTGAACAAGAACCTGACAACTCATTTCATCCCCGCCTGGTATAACGCTTTCAAAGAAGGTAAATATGCCGGCGATATGGATATCTCGGTTATCACCACTCCCGATTCCCGTTGGAACAATTACTACCTGGAAGGGCTGGACTGGATGATTAAAAACCTGGGCCTGGATGGTGTCTATATCGACGACAGTGCTTTGGATCATCAAACCTTGCAACGTGCCCGCCGTGTGATGGATGCCGACGGTAAACGCCGCTTGATCGATATCCACTCCTGGAACCATATGAATCAGTGGGCCGGCTATGCAAACTCGCTGCATCTTTATTTGGAGTTACTGCCTTATGTAGACCGTACCTGGATCGGTGAAGGTTTCCCTGCAAACAATACGCTGGACTTTTGGCTGGTGGAAATGTCCGGTATTCCTTTCGGATTGATGAGTGAAACGTTGGATGCCCGGAATGTGTTCCGTGGAATGGTCTACGGTATGCTTCCCCGCCTGCCGTGGAGTGGAAACCCTGTTCCGTTTTGGCATATTTGGGACGATTTCGGTATGAAGAATGCCGTGATGAGAGGCTATTGGGATGAACGTTGTCCGGTAAAAACAGATAATGCTAATATCCCGGCTACCGTTTACATCAACGGAGATAAGGCGCTTGTCGTACTGGCAAACTGGACCGATCTTCCTCAAACGGCAAAGATTACTTTGGATGAACAACTGCTGGGCTTCAAGCCGTCTTCCTATCTGTTGCCGGAGATCCGGAACACACAATGGGAAGGAAAACTGTCTTCCCTGAACCAATGCGAGATCATGGGACGTGGCGGTATGATCATTTTACTGGAAAAATAAAAAGGATGTGATTGAGAGGATAGGAATAATGTTTCCGTTCCTTTCAATCCCATCACGTCAAAGATTGTTTCCGACCGAAGCCGGGTTGTTTGCAGAAGGCAGTTTATTCTCCTTATTTAGCGGTGCAGTTATTGATCTACCCTTTTGTTGAGTTTTTTCAGCAAATTCTTTCCGGCCTTGAACTTGACGCTGTTGCGGGAAAGGATCGGTACTGTTTCCCCTGTTTTGGGATTCCTCCCTGCCCTGGCAGTTTGTTCCCATAGGTGAAAGGTGCCGAAACCTTGCAGTACCAGAGAATTCTTTTTTTCCAGCTCATCGCTGAGAATGTCGAGCAAAGTATTCAGATGGGAAGTGCATTCCTGCTGTGTGGTATTCAGTCGGGAGGATAGTTCTTTTATTAAGTCGTGTTTATTCATTTTAGTTCAGTATAAATGTAGAGTTTAGAAGAGGATATGCCAAAAGTCCGTTTTGTCATGGCGGACTTCCGACATATCCTCCGTTAGTTTATTTACGGATATTCCTTTACGGAACCGGAACGATTGTCGTAGACACGTCGATTGTCAGGTCGCCTCCTCCGGTGATAGCATTCGTCAGCAAGATGCTGCCCGATTTAGCCTCGGAGAGGTTAGCTTCTCCGACGATCGTGAGCGTCAGGGTCGTCGTATGCGAACCGTTGCTGTTCACTACATCCTTCGAAGTGACCGTCAGCCAGTCACTACCTGTATTAACGCTCGGTGTGATCCCTTCCGGCGAGTTGACCGCCAGCGTACAGGTAGAAGCAGCAGTTGCTTCGCCCAGTAGGATGGAGGCATTTCCTCCGGCGGCAGGCGTAAAGGTGTTGTTCGTATTGTCGCCGTTACCGAACTGTGAAGCTATGGGAGCGGTGATGGCCGGATCTTTCAGCTTGACGCTGACGGTTGTTGCGGCGGTCGAAGCGGTGGAAGTAACCGTAACGGTTGCTGTGGTACTCATGTCCTGCGCATTACCCAGTGTCAGCGTATAATCGCCTTCGGCTGTGTCGAGGTTGGTTGCATCGGCAGTGAGCCATGCCGGGCTGTCCTGTATAGCCAGCGTACTGCCGGTCGAACCGGCGCGGTTTTCGGCCACGACGTGCAGCTTGGCTGTTTGGTTGGCTACGTTGTAGATCGTCAGCATACCGTCTTTGAACGTACTGAAGCTGCCGCTGGCATTGTCGCCGAGTGTTACTTCAGGGCCTGCGGTGGGTGCCACGACGATGTCTTTGCGTTTGCCGCTTGCCGGGTTTTTCAGGCGGATGGTGACAGGCAGGAGCTTTCCGCTGAGTGCCTCTTTATCCACTTTGTAGGTATAGGTCGTCTCGATGGAACCGGCCTTGGTGCGTGTGTCGGCTACGATCCATTGGGCCGAACCTTCTTTGTAGGCCAGTTCTTCCTCCAATTCCGTGTTCGATCCCAAAGTGAAAGCGAACTTGCTGCCGTCTTGCGGCAGTACGGCGATCGATCCGTTTGCCATCACATAAGCGCCCGTAGAAGCACCGCCATCGGTGATAAGCTCGACGGCAGCCTTGTCGAAGTCGTTACCCTTGTTCGGGTCGTACTCGTCGATATCGCCTTCGTCCGACCATTCGGATACGTTGAGGGTGAAATCCAGGTGATAGGTGTCGGCCTTCGTGATGGCGATGGTGTAGCGGTGGTTGTTGGCCACTTCGATATAGCTGCCTACGCCGTTTGCCATCTGCTGGAAAGGAACCTTATAAGAGACGTCCTGCGTTTCCGTTTTGTTGACGGTATATTTCCCTTTCAGGATCAGATAACCCTGATCGTTCTGCGGGCTGGGCCAGCTGTAGAAAGCGCCGGTTGTCGTGGCGTTGCCTTCTACCTGGTTGTCGGCTGTTATGGCGCGTGCCGGGTAAGTGATCCGGTCGGCTTCCGATTTTCCCAGTGTCTTGACGGGGAAGAAGCTTGTCCCCCTTTGTCCGTTGCCCATCGAGATGCTTTCGACCGTGAATTTGGAGGTAGCCGCATTGTTCACGATATCGAAACGGGCGGCCATACGTGTCAGCTTGAAACTCAGTTGCGTACGTGCCGAGACGGAAAAATCGGTCAGGTCGATCGGAGTCGTATGCGATCCCGTCATCGGCAGCGGTGTCTGCAGGATATCGTCTTCCGTCGGAACGGCGGCAGCGGGGTCGATCAGTGCCGTGTGCAGTTTGAGGAAGTCTTTTTCCGTCGGAACACCATCGACCACATTGTTTACCGGCTGTCCGGGTGCATCCTGCCGGAGCGGGGTGAAAGCGGTATAGGCTTCCACCGTTCCTTCAGGGGTTGTCTGGTAGAGCACAGTCCGGTTGACTACGCAATAGAGCTTTATGAACAGTCCTTTCTGCAATTTCAGCAAGGCTGTTGTCACGTTGTCTTCGGCAGAAGCCAGCAGGTTGAAACTGTGTGCCCAGTCGCCGTCGCCTGCCACGGTGGAGGCGTCGTCGCGGTAATAATAGAGTTCCTGGAAGGTGTAACCGTTGATTTCGTCTTTCGAGCCGAACACGTAGATGTCCAACGAGCGGATATAGTTTTCCTCGGCGGTGGCGATCGGGTCGCCTTCGGCTTTCGTCTTGCCGGAAGCCACATTCAATTTGTTCTTGAAGGTGAGCAACACTTCCCTTTTGGCAGCGTCGTCCTGTCCGGTTTCGTCGGGTGTCGGGTTCACCAGCTCGTTTTCGCTCGTGCACGCCATCAGCAGAAGGGAGGCGGCGAAAACGGATAGTTTATATTTTATGTTCATATGCTTGTTTGTTAGAGAGGTATGTCGGCTGTCGGTATCCGGCGTTTGCCGGTCGTTACCCCGACATACCCCTGTTGGTTTTACTTCTTGACTAAAGTGATTGTCTTGTCGCCACCATTGGTAACACCGTTGGTGACAGTGATCGTGATGTCGGCTGTTGCGGTCGCATCACCTGCTGTTGCGGCAGAGAATGTGATTTCGGCTGTTCCGTCTTCCCCGATAGCGGTAGGTGTCTTACCGACAATACCGGCCCATGTGTTGCTTAAATCAGGAACGGAGATAGCAGAACCTTTGTAGCCCTTAATTGTGATTTTCAGGTTTCCGTAGTTATCGGCAAAGGTTGTTCCCGTTACATTGATATTATCTCCCTCGATAGAAGCAGCATTGGCTGAGTCCACTGTCTTTTCGAATGTGATAGCCGGATCCTTCCAGGTAATCGTAAGTTTAGCCTTACGTTCGGTATCGCTACTGTTGGAAGCAACCAATTCCGTAGTGGCATCGGTGAGCTGTGAAGCGTCGGTAACCTTGATTTCGTAATTGTCGTCGCTCTGTTTCGTCACGCTTAATCCGCTCACGCTGGCGAAGGTAGCAGCTTCCGCACAAGTCATCTTGATGAAGACCTTGCTGTCGTTAGCCTTGTACATGTTGACCGTTGCTGAGTAGCCGTCGGCAGCAATCTCAGGAGCACCGTTGAACTCGCTCTTATCTCCGCTTGTGGCAGCATCCAGTTTCGGTTTGCTGTAAGCCTTGTTCATCGTTACCGTCAGCTTGTCGCTTGCGTCCAGTTTGTTGATGAATACGATATTGAAATCGTCGTATGTCTCAACACTTGATTTAGCGACCCGGTAAACCGTGCAGGTTCCGTCGAATGCCACGCTTTCTGTTACATTGAGCCATTTTCCTGACGGGAGCTCGACAGTTACACCCTGCGGAGAATTGATCTTGAAGGTATAGTTGCCGGAAGCCAACAGGTCTATATCCGTCTTGATCGTATAAGCAGCCGCACTACCGCTGATGGTCGCGATATTATTGGCATCCGCATTCAGTTCGGAAGTCATGCCCGGTTCTTCCAGGGTCACTTCGATGTCACTCTTGACAGTTTCGTCTTCGGCATTCTGTACGGAGATGGTAACAGGACTTTCTCCCAACTGGGCTACATCGCTGATCTTCAATTTGTATGTAGCGGTGTAGTCGGCGATTTCGCCTACCTGTTCGGCTGCGGCAAATCCGGCAGGAACTTTTACTTTCACCCCTTCGATACATTTCGCCTGGATCGTGATGTAGCTGCCGTTTACCTTATACATAGAGGCGGTAACCGGAGTTACGTCCGTCTTCATCGTGTTGCCCAGGCTGTGGCCTGCAGCGGCTTCGGTCAGTACGGGAGCGGCGAGCGGTCCGTAGAACACCAGTGTTTTCCAGAGGGTCGGATCATAGGAGGCGGCTTCGTTGATGAAATTCACCAGGATCGGCTGCTGGCCGGTAGCGTTGGTAGAAGTGAGCGTGAAGGTAGTATACCATACGCCGTCTTTTTCTTCTGTTGCCGGGTCGCTGATTTCGAGCCAGCCGTCGGTGGGGGTTTTCGTGTAGGCAGACTTTTCGGCACGTACTTTACCGGTAGCGGCAATCGTTACCTTGAACGACTTGTTGTCGACCACTTTGAATTCCGTTGTCGAAGTCGTACCGTCGGCATTCGTGATGGCGACAGGCAGGTCGTCGTTGCTACCGGCGTCGTCGGGTGCAAATCCGGTAGCCGGGTCGAATACCGGTGTGTCGTTATCCGGTTTGATGTTGATACCGCCGCCCGAAGTCCAGTCTTCTATCTCGAATGTACCGTAGATGGCTGCCTGCGTCACATCGGTGATCTTCAGCTTGTAACGGCTGTTGGCCTTGATATCGACATATTGGGCATCCGCGCCGTTGGTTTTCTGGATAGGTACGTTGTAGGTGACGGGCACCTGCTGGGTTGTCACCGGGCTTTTATACGTACCTTCGATCACCAGGTAACTTTCGTCGGTTGCCAGTCCCGGGTAGACATAGATGGCGCTTTCCTTCACGCCGTTGTTGGCTCCCGTGTTTTCTGCGGGGAAGGTGACGGGGGCGTAGGTCATCAGATCGGCAGCCTTGTCTCCGACGGCGCTCAGCGTGGCATTCCACAGGGAAGTGTTCTTACGGGCATTTGCCAGGGTGATGGTCTCGATGGTGAGGTTCGATTTCGACGTGGTGTTGTCGATGTCGAAACGGGCCATGGCGCGGCGCAGGGTGATGTTTACCTTCGACACGCTGCCGCTGATTTTGGTCTGTCCGTCGCCGGTCATCAGAAGCGGGGTCAGGATGATGTCTTTCGTCCCATCCGCCTCATTTTTCATCTGGCGGGTATAGGCCGCTTTGAAGGCAGTTTCCGTCGTTGCTGCATCGACATTGGTGATTTTACCATCGTTGTCGGTCGTTACGGCTGTCAGTGGGGCGGCGGCATTGAAAATCTCCGTACCGTCGGCATCGTAGAACTTGCCGTCGGTCACGTCGCTCGATCCGTTGTTTGCCACACACAGGAGTTTGATGAAAGGTACGCCTTTCAGCTCGTTCGGATAGATCGAGGCTTTCCAGGAAGAGCCGGAAGCCTGTTTCTTGAAGTTGGTGGTTGTGGGGTTTGCCGGGTCGTAGGCCGTCCCTTCCTGCCATGTTTCCAGGTAGTAGTAAGGGCCGTTCTGCTGGGCGGCGGCAAAGAGGTAGACCTTGAGGTCGTTGATCTGGTTCTCACTTTCAGAAGCGATCGCCTTGGTATACTCCTGGCTCTCGCTGGTTCCGCTCATTTCGATTTGAATTTCGCTTCGGGTACCGGTCGCGGAAGAGTCGCCTCCGTTCTCGATATCTTCTGAGCAACCTGCTCCCAGGCCTGCGATGGCGAGGAGCAGCATTAAACTTTTAACATTCATGTTCGTTGTTTTTTAATTAAACATATTATTCGTTGAAAAATTGATATTTGTTTCATTCCGGGAAGTTGCGGTTCCCGGTGTTGGGAAGTCACAGTTCCCAGTACTGGGAAGAGACACTTCCCAGCGTTGGGAAGGGCGGCTTCCCGGCTGTTGTCTTATTCGATGACGGGGCGATCGTCTTCTCCGCCGCCTCCGGCTCCCACATGTACGTCGACGGATACTTCGCGCGGCTCTTTCAGCAGATGGTTGCTGGTGCCGAACTGGGTACGTACGGTCAGCAGATAGTTGCCGTCGGCCAGGTCGGCGGGGATCAACAAGGTTAGTTCGGACGGGTTGTTTTTCGTGATCATGTCGTCGTCGAGTTTCACTACGGCTTTTGTTTCCGTATTGGTCAGGCTGACGCCTACGGATGCGTCGGTGCCCGTCACTTTGAGGTTGGCACCGCGCACGAAGAAGTTGCGTCCCGGTGTCATGGTGCCGTCTTTCAGGCCTGTCTTGCGGTCTTCCGTTCCGATGATGTACATCACGTCGGCTTTTTCGCCCAGGATACTGATGGCGGTTTTCCCGATCTCTTCGCGTACCACCTTGTTCTGTGTGAAGGCTACGTAGATGTTGTTCGTTTCAGGGTTCCATTTGCCGTCTTCCGCCAGCCCCAACAGGCGGGGTACGGCGTAGAACAGCCCGGTGTTGAGTTGCCATCCGTTCATCAGCATACGGGCACAGACGCGCTCGAAGAGGGTGACAACATGTGTGATGGTTTCGGGACGCAACCCGGTGTCTTCGGCACGCATTTCTTCGTAGATTTTGTCGATGTTGGCATTGCCGGTCGTTTCCAGCAGAAAGATCCTGTCTTTCGGGTCGGATGTCACCGTATTGGGTGCCATCCAGACTTTCAGTGTATTTGCCATAATTTATTCTTTTGTGGGACAGCGTTTTTTATTCTGCCCCGGTTAATACCAGTGTTATTTCAGTTATACGAACGCACACGAACAGTTGCGCAACCCCCGGACTGGAGATTGCGTAACGATCGGTGCATCCGTTTATTGTTTACAGATGCGATTGAAAGGAATGGAATTATTTGTTATTCGGTTATTCGACAGTCTTCACATAGACCTGCTTGCCGTCGAAGGTGATCGCCATTTTAAGTATCTCGCCGACACCGGCCTGGCGGAGCGTGGCGGCGTATTGTTTGTCTTCGATCTGCCGGAGGGCGGAGTCGAGGATGGCTTCGACGGACTCGTCGTACAACGGGTCGTAGAGCTTGAGTTCGATAATGATACCCCGTTTACTCAGGTCGCGTGGCCGTAGCAGGATGTCGTAACGTCCGAGGCCCGATTCGCGGTTGCTGCTCACTTCGTAGGCGCTGTTGCTGACGAGCAACCCCAGCAGGAAGGCCTGGTAGACTTTCTCCGGATCGCGTCCGGAAGTGTCGTAATACGAAAGCGAATTGACGACGAAGTCGTTGAGCAGGCGGCGGAAGATCGGCATATTGTTTTCGTCCAATGCGCGGAGCATGAGTTCGAGTCGTTCGTTCTTTACGGGGCTGTTGTTGATCCAGCTGCGGATGATGGTAAAGAATACCGTCCTTACTTCCCTGTTGGGTACCTGCAGGGTGTATTCGGTCAGGTCGTCGCCGGTTTTTACCGGGTCGTATGCTTTGAGATATCCGCTGAAGAGCATGAACGACCAGATGTTGAATGTTTCGGCCAACAGATCGGGAAAGGCGAGCTTGTCGTTGATCACGCTACGCAGCGGATCGCCCTGTATCAAAGCTTCGATACCTTCGCGTATCTGCGAAGGTCCGTCGGCGAGCAGGTGACGCAACAGGACATCGGAACCGGTGTTTACCCAGTAAGGAGCGAGTACGCCGTTATACATTATAAAGTTGAGCACTGACCAAGGGTTGTAGACGGTCTTTCCTCCGAAAAGGTATCCGTCGTACCATTGCTTCACCTCTTCTTTATGAGTACCGAATGAGTAATCGTCGAGCATCCTGTCTGTCTCTTCCTGTGTGAACCCGAAAGAGGTGCACATCGGTCGATCTAGTAAGGAGAAAACGGCAATGTTATTCAACCCGCTGAAAATCGACTCTTTGCTGACCCTGAGTATGCCAGTAATGACTCCGCGGAAGATATCCGTATTGTCTTTGAATACCGTACTCATCAGGTTTCGCATGAATCCGATCATCTTGTCGTAATAGCCTTTGTCGAAGGCTACGTGGATAGGGGTATCGTATTCGTCGAGCAGGACGAGAGGGGGTATTCCCCAGTGGGCAGTGAGCAAATCAGATAATAAACGCAAGGAATTTTGCAGGATAATGCTGTCAGCCTGCAAGCGGTATATTTTATCAAACCATTCCCGATTGATCTCTGAGAGCTGGTCGTCCGACAAATACCGGTGGCGTTCGAACTCTTGTTGCAATTGTATGCCGATTTGCATCAGGGTCTCTTCGAACGTATCGCCTTTGCAATCCTTGAGTGTGATCATGATCACGGGATATTTCCCCTGATACTTATCGAAGTCTTTCCACTCTTCGATCTTTTTCCCCTTGAAAAGCGGGCGGAATTTGTTTCCTTCCGTTTTCTCGAAGAAATAGCGCAGGGTGGAGAGGTTGAGCGTCTTGCCGAAGCGTCGTGGACGGGGGAGGAGTGTGATCAGACTTCCCTCTTCTACTATCTGTCGGATAAAATCTGTCTTATCCACATAATAATAGTCTTCGCTGATCATCAGCTTGTAGTCGCTGATGCCTATCGGTAGCTTTTTTCTGTCCATAAGCTTAATTGTTTTCGTATTTGCAAATATAGGAATATATTTCCATTCCTTTCAATCCCATCATGTCAAAGATCGTTTCAGGCCGGAGCCTGCCAATTGGCCGCCCGCTGGCGGCTATTTACACAAACGCACACGAAAAGCTGCACAACCCCTTGCTGGGGGCTGCGTAACGATCGGTGCATCTGTTATAGGGTACAGATGCGATTGACGGGAAAAAGACTAAAGATTCTTGCTTTCGAAATACTCTTTCATTAAAGACAATGCTTTTTGTATTTCACGAGCCGGAGTTTTCCGGCTCTTTTTCTGAAAGCCGTTGAATAAGACAATGAGTTGTCCTTCATCGAAACAACAAAAGATACGGATAATATTACTTTCAGCTTCTATACGTATTTCGTAGAGGCCTTTTGTTCCTTCAATGTGTTTGAAGAAGTTTTTGGGAATATACTGTGCGTAACAAAGTAGATCCAGAACATAACCTATCTTATATTGCATAGGAACACTTTGTTGTTTGATAAAATCCCAGGTACAATTGTTATAGAAAAGAAGATTACGTATAGTTTTCATATGTCAGGTTGGATTTGAGTAAAGTGTTTAGTACTACATGATAGTAAAACTTATTTGTTTGCCTACTGCCCTGAAAAGGTCAAATAGTTTATCAATGCTGATGTTCATGTTTCCTTTTTCAATAAGTGACAAATCACTTTTATTCAGACCTACTTTTTCAGCTAATTCCTGCTGAGTTAATCCGGCATCTTTACGTGCTAACTTCAATCGTTCGCTTAATCGAAAAAGTTCACTTTCTTTATCGAACCGGTCACGTGAAGCAGTACCTTGAACGCCAAAGAGTTCATCTTTAACATCATCCCAACTGCGACAGTTCTTTGGAGGTAAATTTGTAGTCATAATTAATTTGTTTTAATAGTTCCGACAAATTTATTGATAATTTGTTAGATCGTCAATAGAATTTACCTTATTAACTGTTCGTTTTCACTTATTGTCAGATATGAACTACTTTATAGTGTCTGTTCATAGTGACAGATGGTAACTCTTTCCCCTCTCGAGAGGGGATAAGGGGTGTGTTATCTTACTCTGAAACAAGCGAATTTCACACACCCCCTGCCCCCTCTCAAGAGGGGAAAAGTTACTCCCGTCACTGTAAATGGATAGCTCACTTCTTTCTATATCCGATCGCGAAGCCTAACTGTCAACTGTCACTTGTCAACTGTCAACTGAAAAGGTTCTACCTTTTTCCTTTCAATCCCATCATGTCAAAGATCGTTTCAGGCGCGGAGCCTGGTTTTCGTTAGCCGCCCGCTGGCGGCTGTTCTTGTTTACGACGTACGGTTATTCGAGGAAGCCGGAGGCTTCGAGTACGCGGTGTTTATTGGGGCGGGCAGGGGACATCGGCGTGGCGATGAGGCTGCAGGATAAAAGGGTTGACATGTTATTTGTTTTTGATGCAACGGACGTTGAGAATACTATTTGCAGAACTATTACAATATTGAGTAGCTGTACCTGTATACCAATACCATGTCTTACTTTCTACTGTGAGTGCAGCAGGGGCACTTCCACTCCAATCGTTTCCCCAATACGCAATACATCCTTTGGCATCGCCTCCGAGACTTATCCCTTTAGGGTCAGCACCGGCAAGAAATTTATCAATCATATTTTGCTTATCATTCCTTACAAATTCTTGAAAATCTACTTTAACTGGTAACTTCCATCCATCCGGACATTTTGATAGTGCATCATTGTAATTAGCCAACCCTTCCGTCATCGGTGCCACCCAATATTTTGTCATTTCCAAAGCCGGTGCTGTTTGTCCTGTACTCTTTGACGTATAGGTAACCGTCCCATCCTTTACTGTTATGTTGTAAACCTGTTTGCTTGCGGCGTTTTGATAATTGGTAATCGTCAATGTCCCGCTTGCCGCTGCGTTATAAGCCGCATCCAGTGTATAGCTGGCTGTGTAAGCTGTGTTGGAAGCTGCTCCGGTTAATTTTAGTCCGGTTCCGGATACAGTGACTTTACTGCCGCCCAAAGAGAGGACTTTCAATGTTATTTGGGCATGGTAGCCGGTGTTGCTTGACATCTTAACCATATTGATTGCCGTACCGATCAGATTATTACCGGTAGATGAAGTCTGTTCAGCACTGATAAATTGATAAACCGGTGTTACAGTAAAGGTTTTTGCAACTCCTCCTGTAATCTTGTTTGTCAGCGTAACGGTCGCTTTCTGTATGTTCGTTTTCGTTGCTATATCGTTTACAGTAGTCATTTTGAGTGCCTGGTTGTTTGCATTGAGATTCGTTGCGCTCAGATTGAACCAAGCCTGTCCGCCGGTGCCCCAGCTCACGGTAGCCGTACATCCTTCGGGCGAGTTGATCGTATTGGTCACGTTCTGGCTGGTCAATGTATTCATATTCAGATTGTCGGTCGCCGTAATCGTCGTAACCGGTGCACTGACGTTGTAAGTGGCGGTCTCCTTTGTTTCATCCGATTTGTTGGCAATAATGAAAGAAGCCGATGCCCCGCTTTTCCAAGTGACCACATATGTTTTTTCTGTATTGTAATTATCATCGGCAGTCACGGTGATATCGCCCGTCAGTTTTTTGACATAGGTACCGCCTAAAGCATTCGCTTTGAAGCTGACTTTTGAATCTTTTACCTGATACAGTTTGATGGTCGTGCCCGACATCGTGTTTTGTGTGGGGGAGTTGCTTCCGCTGACAAAAGCGACGGTGGGGACAAGGAATACGGGTGAGACGGTGAAGACCATGTTTTTGCCGCCTACCTTGTTTTTGAGTGTGACGGTTGCTTTTTTTGCACCTCCCAGCTTGTCGTTGTTGAGTGAAAAGGTGAGTTCTGCATTCTGATTGTAAGCCTTGGTTACGTTCGCGCCTGCGGCTTTTAGCCATTCGGGCCCTCCGTCGAAGTCCATGCCGATCTCGACGCCCTGCATGGATTTGCAATTGACGGCGAAGCTGTTTGCATCCGAAATCTGCATATTGACGTTTGCCGGGGTGTCACCGACAGGTGCTTCATAGCTGTTCTTTGAGCCGTCGATCGTAGAATTGGTGAAATCCGGTTTCAGGGTGGCATCCAGCAGTTGCACGGTGATATCCGTTTTGAGCTCTTTCGCTTTGCTGTTGCGGAAAATGACGGTGCCCTTATCGTCGGGGACGCCTGTGATGTCGCGGTCGTTGAGCGTGAGCAGATAGATTGTTTCCGCACCGTTCTGTTTGTCGATGGTCACGTCGATCCAGTCGGGTTTGCTTTCCACCTCTGTACCGTCGGGGCAGGTGATACGTACATGCGCCTTACTGTCGGTCGTGCGATAGAGGTTTACCAGCAGGTTTTCAGCATCGAAACTGTTAGGGTTGTTTTCTCCCGGCTGTGTCGTGTTGTCTGCCTGCGGAGCGGCTACCGCCTCGACAAAGAAGGTCGTCTCGTCTCCGTTCATAGTATTGGTGAAGCGCAGTACGGCACGCGGATAACGTCCCTGTGTATATCCGTCTTTGAGCGAGAATGTATATGTGAAGTTTAACGCCGTTTTTGTGGAGACGACCGGTTCTGAGACTTCGAGCCAGTCGTACTGCTGTGCCGTCAGTCCTCCCACGTATTTTTTCTCCACCATCAGGTTGGATGAAGCGGTGGTTTCGAGTTCGAATTTGCTGTCGGGTTTTAACGACATGCTGACGGAGCGTGTGTCCGGATCGTATTCGGTATCGTCCTTGAATGCGTCGGGAATGGTAACGAGTAGCTCATTGTCGTCTTCGTCGGGGTTGTATTCGATGCTCCCGTCGTCGGCCCAGTCGGCCACCGTCAGGGTAAAGTCGAGATGGTAGTCGTCGACCTTCGTGATGGCGATGGTGTATCGGTGGTTGTTGTTGATCTCCAACGAGGTTTCGTTGCCATTGCCGTCGGTTTGGGTGAATGGTATCTGGTAGGAAACGTCTTTGCTCTCGGTCTTGTTGACCTGGTATTTCCCTTTAAGTATCATATAGCCTTTATCGTTAAGCGGTGAAGGATAGGAGTAGAAGGCTCCTGTCTGGGTTCCGGTGTTGGCGTTGTCGCCATAGAAAGCCCTGAAAGGATAGGTGATAAGCTCTTCGGGTTGTGCGTCGGGCGTCTTTCCGTAGATGCGTATAGGGAAGAGGGTCGCGCCTCTTCTACCGTTGCCCATCGAGACTGTCTCGATGGAAAAGCGGGACTCTTCCGCTTTATTGATGATATCGAAACGTGCGGCGAGACGTGTGAGCTTGAAGCCTGCCTGTACGCGTGCCGAGCTATTGAAGTCGGTCAGGTCGATGGGTGTGGTGTAGGCCCCCGACATGGCGAGCGGCGTACGGAGGGTGTCGCCCTTCGCTGCGGTATTCAACAGGGGGGTATGGAAGGTGAGGAAGGCTGTTTCTGTGGGCTGCCCCAATGTAGCGACCTGCGTGCCCTGTTCACCGGGTTTGGTGAAGGTCAGGGGTACGAAGGCGGCATCGGTAAGGGTTTCGTCTTCGTGTGCCGGATCGACCAATGCCGTTTGGTTGGCGATGCAGTAGAGTTTGGCGAACAGGCCTTTCTTAAGGTTGAGCAAGCCTGTCGTTTGTGTATCATCCTTACCCGGAGTGAGTTCGAGCTCGGAGGCGCCTTCGGGCAGTTCGCTGCCGTCGGCGCGGTAGGCGAAGCGTTCCTGGAAGGTGTATTCGCCGTTTTCATCGGCTGCGGCGAAGACGTATAGGTCGAGGGTGGAGATGGTATTCTCCTCCGCCGTGGCGATCGGGTCGCCCGCCTTAGTGGAAACTTCTTTCAGTGCCAGTTTGTTTTTGAGCGTTAGCAATACTTCGCGGCGCTGGCCGCTGTCTGTTTCACCTGGGTCGGGCTTGTTGTCGCCGCCTCCGTTCTGTGTTTCTTCCGTACATCCGGCCAGTAAGGCTGCCAGCAGGATGGCTGTACATTTTAATACCTGTTTCATTTCTCTCTAATTTAAATATTACTATTCATATTTTATCCTATCGTGCCACCTTCATCCCAGTCGGCTCCGGCTGCCTGGGTGACAACGATCTTATCTTCGTATACCGTGATGAGCAGATCGAATTCCTGCTCCATGTTCGTATCCATATCCATCGGCAACTTCTTGAAGAAGGTGCTCAGGTCCAGGTCGCGTATGATCTGTTCGTTATCCCGCCAGAGGCTCCACATCTGGTGTGTGGCGGAGGTGTAACGGAAGGTGACGAACTCGCCCGTCACTTCTCCGTCGAAGTTCATCGCCGCCCGTGTATCGTGGTAGGTGATCACGCCTCCGATACGCGGGATGGTATAAACCCCGTCGCCGCCGGGGGTGATATGCTCCGATTGCCCGGTGAAGTTGTACACAGCCGGGATACCTTTCAGGTGCATCCGGTAAGTACCGCCTTCGGGCGGAGCGTCTGCCATCCACTGTACCGTGATCGAGAGCACGGCGTGTGCGTGGGAGAGGTAAACCCGTTGCCGCTGGGTGACTCCGTTCTCTACTTCGAAGTTGGCCGTTCCGTAATATAATCGTCCGGTATTTCCCCTGAACCCGGGCGGAACGCCTTCCGTCACGGCGCTGAGCGTCATTTCACCCAGCAGGGAGTTGTTACCGTTTTCAACATCCGTTTGCATATCGTTACCTTCTCCCACGTTTCCCCACAGGACGGCGGTGTATCGTCCGTCGGGCAGTTCCCCTTCCCAGCCGCTTATGCTGTCGCCGCGCAGGGTCTCGGTCGAGATCAGTTTTCCGTTGCTGTCGAAGAAGAACTGGCGCAGGTTGTCTACATAGACCGGCAGCGTGTTTTCTACATTGCTGCCTGCATACCAGTACTCCATCCTGATATTATAGGGACATACGGAGGGCTCGTCGCCAAACGTGCATCCTGCCAGTATCACTGCCAGTATAATGCTCATCACTCCGAGCCTTCCTTTCTGTCTCCTTTCCACTACTTTGTATCCCTATTATTAATATGAACTCTTACTTATCATTCCTTCCGCTATCTGCAAATTCTTTCTCGCCTTACGGGGGGCGATGCCTACCGCCTTACGAAACCAGACGGCAGCCCCTTCGGGATTGCCTTCCATCAGGGTGAGCACTCCTATATTATTCCAGGCACGCGGATCGGCTTCCACCTTGCTCAGGTAGTTCCACGCCGATTTCAAATCGCCGGTCAGCATGACGGCCGATGCGGCATTGACATTGGCCGTCACTTCGTCCGGGAAATGGAAGGCGGCTACTTCGTACACTTCGCGGTACTGATCCGTGCCCGGACGGTAATAGCGTGCCACATCATACATTTCTTCCAGGCTGAGCAGGTCGGGATGCGTATAGATCATTTCGGAAGCTTCACCGGCATCGAGCGGACGGATGCGGTATTCTACCGTGAACTCGATACGGCGAAGCTTTGGGAACAACCTTTTCAGCATATCTTTATAAGGGGCACCCCCCTGAAGGTCCATCAGGTGCTTTTCGCGCCCGCTGAAAATGCCGTACCGGTGAATGATATCGATTGCCTGTCTGTAATAAGACGGCTTTGTCTGTCTGAGTATTTCTTCCAGTCCGTCCCAGTCTTCGGCTACCGATGAGACGTCGAACAGATGGGCGGGTAAGTCGTAGGCCCGCTGCACATACCAGGCAAACAGGCGGGAACGGTTTTCTGCCAGCCGTTCATTGTCGCCGTAGTTGCCGTCGGGCGAGGCGCATCCCTTTATCCGGATACATTCCAGTTGGGTAAAACCTTCCGATAAGACCGGCAGCAGGCTTGCGTCTATTTTGTCGATCTCTTCCCGGTTATTTCTGTATTCCGGATATACTTCGTCTTTGCCTAAGGGATAATCTATATATAAGGTAGCACTTTTAGAGCGTCTCTTGTTTTGCCGTCCAGAGGCAGGAGTGAGGAACGACACCATCGATGCGTAGGTATCGAGAGCCGTAGAAGAAAGGACGATATTCGTAATAGCCGGAACCGGTCTTTGAACAGGAACGGTTGCCGGAACCGTCACCTCCCGGAGGTCGGCAGGAGCGGTTACCGCAGCGATGTTCCCGGCAATCGATGTCTTTGCCCGGGCGATAACCGGTTGAGGCATTTCTTCGGCGTATACAGGTGTTGTTGCCGGTTTATTTTTAAGTCTGATTTGCCGTGTAAGCGTATCGACACCCAACAATTGCAGGTCGCAGCAGTCTTTCAGTTCCTGGCGAAGCAGCAGGGAGGCTTGCTGCATCCATGAAGTGTAAGGTATGGTCACCTTATAGCTGACGGTCTTCGATCCTGTCCGTCTGTTTTCGAGCAGTACCAGGAATGGGCTTGCCGGTGTTTCTTTTCCTATGGCTAAAGCCCGTTCGCGGCGTTCATAGCGGTAACGTTTGTTTCCGGTTATGATGACGGGGGGCAGTGGCACGAGATGGGTATTTCCTTTTTTCCCTTTTAGTTCGGGGGTAAAGATGACGGCTGTCTGTGAGTTGACGTGTACGCTGTTCAAATCCATGTCCAACCAGATGTGCAGGCTGTCGTTCTTTATCGCGAAAGATTTGGGGACAATCCGTACGCCTTCGGCTACTGCCGTCCCGGCGAACAGGAACGTACAGGATGCGACGAAAGCATACATTATAATATGTAACAGATAGATTCTCATACCGTCGTTTTTTATCGTAAGAAATAAATGATAGAGAAACCGATACGTGTAGGTCCGAAATAACTCCGGGTGAAAGAACCGACCCTCTCCCCGCAATCGGCACAGCGGTATTTGTCGTATTTCATATAGGCATAGCCTCCGCCTATCATGGCTTCCAGTCCCCACCGTTCGCCTAACGCCCAATGGTAACCGTAGGTGAGGCCGCCGCCATAGAGGTCGCCACGCAATACATATTCTTTCAGGCCGGAGAAGAACGGTATCTGTCCGATATTGAAATGGCCGTAATGCCCGTGAACACCGACAAAGTGCCCTTCAAACTTGCGGCAGAACCAGTAACGGACTTCCGGTTGTAGGAGGTAAAGGTTCAATTTCATATCGTTTTTGAATTTCCAGGCGTTGTATGCGCCCCAGATATCGAGGGTGAGCTGACGGGTGATACCCACTTCCACACCTGCATTCGGAGTTGTAGTTCCCCAAAAAAGGATATTTGTCTTCAACGCTGTTTGCTGGCTATGCAGGCAAGGTGACAGGCAAAATAAAAGTACAATTAGTAAGTGGTATTCCCTATACATAATATTAATACTGTTGAGTGTTTCCGCTTGTTCTGTCTCTTACCAAGAGACGGAAGGAGGAAAGGTGCATTTCTGAAGACGATTGAAATTTATGCCAAACCGGATGGAATGTGAGAACACCTGAAACAGAACGTCAAACAAATTGTAAAACAAACATATCCCCGAATCAGGGCTGTTTTATGCTACAATTCCATTTTACAGGCTTTCAGAGCTTAAATAAAAAGGCTGAGACAAGTAAAGGGTGGAAGACAATATCGGATGAATTTCAAACTAAATCGCAAAACAACCGTAAAACAATTGTTAAACGACTGATAATTAAATAGTAACATGTAAGTAAAGCAGGCATTTAGAGTGACATAGTTATCTTGGAAAGAGCTTTGACTTAAGTCGTTCTTTCCTTAAAAGATGTTTTCATATTTAAGATAAGCTTGAATATTAAGTACTTTTGCTTAAAATAAATGGAAAAGCATTTGTTTTTTCACAAAACGTCATTACCTTTACGGCGTTTTAACAATTAACAAAGCTATGACTTCCGTCTCTTGGTAAGAGACGGATTTTTTATTTACAGCATTTGCTTTCTCCCCCTATATTCATAGGGCGAACCCGGTGGTTGTTTTTTACCTGTAATCACATATTCATTCATATTGTCCAGTCTCGTATTGTTAAACTTTCGAATATATATCCACGTTGTCTTTACCGAGGTATGCCCCATCCCTTCCGATATCAATTCATCGGGAACGCCTTTGCTTTTTGCTGCGCTGGCCCATGAGTGGCGGGGGACGTGAGCCGATAGTTTTACACCGATCTTTTTCCCAATCTTTTGCAGGTGCAGGTTCTGCAAGCGCAGGGCGCTTTGATACTTTTTATCGTTGTCAGCCCCGGTATTTAATATGGGAAAGAGATGAGGACTCTTTTTGTCGCGGTACCGGTCGAGCAGCTTTTTCATGACGGGAAGGATTTTTACCTGAAGTTCCTGTCCGGTTTTCCTGCGTTTGTAGACAATCATATCGCCATGCATATTCTTTTTGGTAAGATAGGCAAGGTCGATAAAGGCCATGCCCCTTGCATAGTAACAGAACAGGAAGAAATCGAGCGACATGGCCAGGTTGCCGGGGAGGGTGTCCCTGAGATTCTCCAGTTTCCCGATAACATCGGTATCGACAGCCCGTTTCTCTGTTTTCTCGATCCGGGTATTGACCTCCCGGAAAGGAGAGGGGCGCTGTTCGATCAGTCCGGCTCGTACCGCCTTGTTCCATACTGCGCGGAATGTCCGGAGATAGAATGAGACGGTATTGGGCATGAGTCCTTTCCCTACCAGAAACCTTTCGTATTCCTTTATCAGCCTGTCGCTGATATCCCTTATCATGATCACCCGGTCTTCGAGGAAGGTGTTGAAGCTTCTCTCAAGGCTGCGGTAATGCCGGGCGGTCGAGTCGCATCCTTTCTCCCGCAAGCCTTCTATCAACTTGTCGAGGTAGGCAGTCCAGGCAATCGAGCCACTCCGCTCCTGATGGGCAGCAACTATTTCTTCAACGGTAACGTCCGTTGAATTTGCGAGCTTGCTTATTACCGTCCGAATAGCGGAAAGTTCCTTTTCCAACCGGTCTGTAGCCCGTAGCAGATACTCCGTCCTCTCACGGGATGTCCCTGGCGGGATGCATACATTTTCGAAGAGCGGGTCCCATTCTTCTTCGTAAAGCCGCAAATCATCGAGCGGGATGCGTCGCATCTTCCGTTTGCCGATAAGCTGTACGAAAAGAGGCACCGCCTTTCGCTGTACCATGCTCTTACGTCGTTTTACTTTTACAGATACATTTATCATAAGTATTCTTATTATAGTGAGTTTATATAACAAATGTCCACCAAATATTTATTAAGCCGAAAAGAATTAGTTCCGTTTTGTATAAGTTAAAGGGCCGAATGATACCATTTCGGCCCTTCTTTTTTTCCGGAAGTGTAAAATCCGGTACTGCCTTTTCCCTATCTTTGCTTCTGAATAAGGGAAAGGAAATACCATGGATAACAAGACAACAGAACAGTCTCTCTGGGGACTTTTGGAGGGGATAACGGATAATCTGAAGTACAAACGACTGGCGGATGTCTTCCGCTTTGTCTCTTTCCAGCCATTTGAAACATTCGGACCACACCAGCATCTGCGTATCGAGATCAACTATGTAAAGAAAGGAAATTGCATTCTGCACCTGGAGAACGAAAGTATCAGCTTTAATGAGAACGAGATGATGATCATCTGCTCGAATGTGGAACACACCTTCGAGGCCGGTTCGGAAGGGACGACGCTGATGCAGTTGGAATTTCTGCCGGAGATCTTCTCCCGCTTCAATCCGCATGCCCAGGATGAGACAGGCGAATTGACGCCCGTCACTATCTTCTCGGAAGAGAACCGGCTGATCAAGATCGTGAATAATGTCCGGATCATGCGGGCCGTTCAGCGTATCGTGAACGAGATGAACCTGAAAAACAAATACTATCAGTACCTGGTCGTGATGTACTATGCGGAACTGCTGATTCTGATCTACCGCTATATGGACGAATCCTACCTGCCGATTTGTACAAATGAATCGCTGAAAAAGGCAATTTCTTATATCCGCATGAACTATCAGACAGATATCTCCATCACCGACGTGGCCGGGCAGACCGGAATAGGGGAACGTTACCTGCGCAAACTCTTCGCCCAGCATCTCAATCTCTCTCCGCTGGATTATCTGAACCAGATACGGATCAATAAGGCGATCGAACTGTTGAGGAATACGGAAATGTCTATAAAAGAGATCTGTTTCATCTGCGGGTTCAAGTCGCCGCAATACTTTTCTAGGGTATTCAAACAGCAGATGGGGATCACTCCGAGGGAGGTTACCAAATAGTTTTCCGTTTTGTACACATTTTCCTCTTAAAAGGTCCTACCTGCATACGTTGCAGCTTTGTTTTAAGCCTTACTTTTTGTACACTCCGGCTAACTTTGTGATCAGTAACAGGAGTATATAAATACTGATAAACTATAAGTAAAATGAAAGAATGGAATGATGATAAAGCGTTGTTCTCTTTGATAAAAGAGGAGCTTTATACCGCAGTGATCGGTGATATTATGGATAAGATGGGCTATACCCGTCAGTTTCTTCCCCCGCAGATACGTCCGCTTCGTGACGATATGCTGGTTGTCGGACGGGCAATGACGGTGCTGGAAGCAGATGTGTTGGAACATGGAAAGGAATGCGGGGAGAATCCGTTGTTGAAACGTTCTTTCGGATTGATGCTCGAAGCGCTGGACGATCTGAAAGAAGATGAAGTCTATGTCTGTTCCGGTTCGTCTCCCTGTTATGCCTTATGGGGTGAATTGATGAGTGCCCGGGCTATGCAGTGCAAGGCTGCCGGTGCCGTGGTGAATGGTTATTCACGCGATACGAAAGGGATTCTGGCACTCGACTTCCCTTGTTTCTCTTACGGTCCTTATGCACAGGACCAGGCTCCGAGAGGAAAGGTGATCGACTATCGCGTTCCGATTGAAATGGATGGGGTGCGTATCGACGACGGGGATATCCTGATAGGAGATATCGACGGTGTATGTGTCGTTCCCCGCGCTATCGAAGAGGAAGTGTTTACCCGCGCACTGGAAAAGGCTCGTGGCGAACGTATGGTATTGAAGAAGATTCAGGAAGGAATGAAAGCCCGTGACGCTTTCGATCAATTCGGTATAATGTAATAAACAAAGACAGACATGAAGATCACAGATGTTAAAGTATGGTTGGTACAAGGTATCAAATACAACTGGACGCTACTTAAAATATATACGGACGAAGGATATACCGGTGTGGGCGAAGCGACCAACTGGCCGGGAAGCCCGATCGTCTTTGAAGCTGCCAAGCATGTAGGGCAGCGTATCATCGGTCTTGATCCGATGAAGACGGATTTTATCTGGACGAAGCTCTATCGCGATCTGAACTGGATCGGCCCGTACGGTGCCAGCCTTTGCGCCATCAGCGGTATCGATATGGCTTTGCTGGACCTGAAGGCAAAAGTGCTGGGCGTTCCCTGCTACGAGTTGCTGGGCGGCGCTTATCGCAAAAACATTTTATTATATGCCAACTACTGGTTTACCGGTGGCGGACATAATGCCAAAGACTATACGGAACAGGCGTTGAAAGTAAAGGAGGCCGGTTTCACCGGACTGAAGTTCGACCCGTTTGCACATACGAACTATTTTTACGGGGAAGACCTGGCTTCCAATCTGACCCTGACGGCAGAACAACAAGATCTGGCTTTCGACGTATCGAAGGCGGTACGTGATGCGGTAGGACCGGAGTTCGATATTATGATCGAGACACATGCCATGCTGAATTACCGGGTGGCGGTGAAGATGGCCGAACGTCTGGCAAAGCTGGATATTACCTGGTATGAGGAACCAGCCGGACCGGAAAGTTCGCAGACCTTGCGTGCCATGCGTGAACGTATCCCTTCCGATGTCGCTATCTGCGTAGGCGAACGCCATTATACCCGCTTCGGTATCCGTTCTTTGTTGGAGAAACATGTATGTGATGTCATCATGCCGGATATCACCCGTTGCGGCGGACCGTCTGAAATGAAACGTATGGCGACGATGGCGGAAGCCTACAACGTCCTGATCGCTCCCCATAATCCGAACGGGCCTTTATCGACGCTTGCTTCTTCGCATGTGTGTGCTGCGATCCCGAATTTCTTCCGTCAGGAATTTATGTTCAATGATGTTCCCTGGAGGGATACGGTGATCGACCATCCGATAGCGGAAATGGTGTACGACGGCCATCTGCACCTGTCCGACCGTCCGGGACTGGGCGTAGACCTGGTGGAGGAAGAGATGGAAAAGCATCCGGGTATTACGACGAACGCGCCTGATAACTTCTATATCTGATTGGTATGAGCTTTACGATAGACTATAAAGATAAAGTGGTACTTGTTACCGGTGTATCTTCCGGTATCGGTTTGGGGACTGCCCGTGAGTTTGCCCGGGCAGGTGCTCATGTCGCCGGATGTGCACGAAAAGCGGCGGATGATCCGTCGGCAGCCGCATTCCGGGAGGCTGTCGAGTCGCAGGGAGTCCGGTCGCTGTATGTGCAGACCGACGTCACTTGTCCCGAACAACTGGGGCAGCTGGTGGAGGAAACGATCCGTACTTTCGGGCGGTTGGATATTCTGGTCTCCAGTGCGGGAATGAATGTATTCGAGGGTGCAGCCGGGTGTACGGAAGAACGCTGGCAGTATAACCTGGATCTGAACCTGGCATCCCACTGGCGGTTGTCGAAGCTATGCAAACCCTATCTGGAACAGAGTGGGGAAGGCGTTATCCTGTTGATGACTTCCAACCATGCGTTCGGAACGATTCCCGGATGCTTTCCGTATAGCGTGACGAAAACAGCGATCACCGGCCTGGTCCGTAACCTGGCGATTGAGTGGGGGCCTGCTATCCGTACGGTCGGTGTCGCTCCGGGCTTCATCGATACGGCGGGCAACGATACCTGGTTCGACTCTTTTCCGGATGCCCGGGAAGAGCGTTTACGTACGATCAACCTGCATCCGGTCAAACGGATCGGGACGGTAGAGGAGGTGGGTGACCTCTGTGTCTATCTAGCATCGCCTATGGCGCGTTTCATTAGTGGGACAACGATCCTGATGGACGGTGGCCGGTCGGCTCTGATGCAGGACGAATAACGAATATGAATACCATGAACACAATAGATCTGATTGTTTTTATTGCTTACTGTGCCCTGATCCTCTTCGTAGGACTGTTTGTCTCACGAAAGAAGAAAGGCGAAGAACGGGATGCCGGCGATTATTTCCTTGCCGGACGCGGACTGGCCTGGTGGGCGATCGGTGCTTCGATCATTGCGTCGAACATCTCTGCCGAACAGTTTGTCGGTATGTCCGGCTCCGGGTATGCGATCGGGCTGGCAATGGCTACTTATGAATGGATCGCTGCATTGGGATTGATTATTGTAGCCAAATACTTTATTCCGATATTTCTGGAAAAGAAGATATTCACGATGCCGCAGTTCCTGGAAGAGCGGTTCGATAAGCGGGTGAAGACGGTCATGGCTGTCTTCTGGCTGGCGGTTTTTATCTTTATCAACTTGACTTCGATACTGTATCTCGGAGCACTGACGATCGAGAAGGTCATGGGTATTCCTCTGTTTTGGGGAGTAGTCGGACTGGCTGCCTTTGCCGGTATATACTCTATCTACGGAGGATTGAAAGCGGTTGCTTTGACTGATGTCATTCAGGTAATCTTCCTTATTGGAGGCGGACTGATAACGACTTATATTGCTTTGGACCTGCTGGGAGCCGGTGAGGGAGTATGGCAGGGTGTCACGAACCTGTATGCACAGGCGGAAGATAAGTTTCATCTGATCCTCGATAAATCGCATCCGAGCTACAAAGACTTGCCCGGTATCTCTGTTATTCTCGGTGGACTGTGGGTGGCAAACCTGTATTACTGGGGATGCAACCAATATATTATTCAACGGGCTTTGGCTGCCAAATCGGTGGGAGAGGCGCAGAACGGTATGTTGTTTGCCGGGTTTATCAAACTGTTGGTTCCGTTGCTGGTCGTGATACCGGGGATTGCTGCGTTTGCTTTGAATGCTCCGTTGGAAAAGTCGGACGAGGCTTATCCCTGGCTACTCAGCAACCTGCTTCCGGTAGGAGTGAAAGGGATTGCTTTTGCGGCGTTGACGGCAGCGATTGTCAGTTCGCTGGCTTCGATGATGAATAGTATATCCACTATCTTTACAATGGATATTTATAAGTCCTTTTTCCGGAAGGAAGCCGGACAGCATGAATTGGTAAAGACTGGAAGATGGGCGAGTTTTGGGTCGTTGCTGGTTGCCGTATTGATCGCACCGATGTTGTCGGGACTGGATCAGGCGTTCCAGTATATTCAGGAGTTCACCGGATTTATCAGTCCGGGTGCTTTGTCGATCTTCCTGGCTGGGTTCTTCTATAAACGGGCGACGGCAAACGGAGCATTAGCGGCTGCTTTCGGATCGTTTGTATTCTCTACGTTGATGAAGTTCCTCTGTCCCGGTTTACCGTGGATGGATCGTATGATGATCGTTTTCTTCCTCTGTTGCGGATTGATCATCCTACTGGGTAGCCGTAAGCCGATGGAAAATGCCTATACGACACACCGGCTCGGATTATTTCATACGAGCCGCCTGTTCAATATCCTGTCGTTGGTCGTGATAGCTATATTGGTTGCATTCTATTGGTTCTGGTGGTGACATTAGAAATAACAACTATAAAACATGAAACATACATGAAAAAAACATTATTACTCTTGAGTAGTTGTTTCCTGCTCAGTCAGGGAATAGGTGCGGCAGGTTCATCGGAGACACTCTCTCCGGAGTCTTCTTTCCTGATCCCTTGTCAAATAGCGGGGGTAGATTCACCCTCTTTGCTATTGAATGGCGATTGGCAATTCCGTTTTTCTCCGAAAGGAAAATGGAATACCGTCCAGGTTCCCGGTGAACTGGCTATGCAAGGCTACGCTATTCAGCACGATACTCCTTATCTGTATCGTAAATCGTTTACCCTTCCGGCTGATTATAAAGGGAAGCGTACGATACTTCGTTTCGACGGTGTTTACAGTCATGCCCGCTTGTCGGTAAACGGGAAGGAAGTCCGTGAACATTATGGTGGTTTCACCCGTTGGGAAACCGATATAACCGAGTTTGTACATCCCGGAAAGAAAAATGAGATACAGGTGGAGATCACCGACCGTATCGACGATATCTCGTATGCTTCCGGCTACGGGCATCATCCGATAGGAGGTATTTTGCGCGACGTGACTGTCTTCGCTTTACCGGAAACCTGCCTTTATGACTTCTCTGCCGAAACTCATCTCGACACTCTTTATAAAGATGCTGTCCTGAAAGTTTCTTACCAAGGAAAAACATCGGGTAATGCAGAAGTAGCTTATACATTAACCGACCCTTCCGGCAACAACATCTCCTTGTCGCAAACCACTTTTCCTCTAAAGGAGAACGGGAACAGCAACGAACTATCTGTACGCAATCCTTTGAAATGGGACGCTGAACACCCGAACCTCTATACCCTGGCCGTATCCATCCGGGAAGGAGGCAAGGAACTGACTCGTTTCAGTAAACGCATCGGTTTCCGTGATGTGAAGGTCGTAAAAGACCGTATGCTTGTAAACGGTCTTCCCGTCAAGTTACGCGGCGCTTGCCGTCATGATATCCATCCAACATTGGGACGTACTACGACGGTTGAACTCGATAGCCTGGATGCGATCCGTTTCAAACAGTCGAATATGAATTTTGTGCGTACTTCGCATTATCCGCCTTCTGAAAAGTTCCTTGAGTATTGCGACCGTTTCGGTATCTATGTAGAGTGTGAAACGGCTGTTTGTTTCGTCGATACCTATCGTCAGAAGAACTATGCGCCGGGTAAGACACAAGATAGTGCCGAGTTTACACCTCGTTACTTGTCGCAATGCCGTGAAATGGTAAAGTCGTTCCGCTCGCATCCATCCGTCCTTTTTTGGTCGATCGGTAATGAGAGTGTGTACGGAAAGAACTTTCAGGCTTGTTGGGATTGGGTGAAAGCGACGGATACGACTCGCCCTGTTATCTTCAGTTATCCCGGTTCGGTAGGCGAGAAGAAGCCGATATATGATATTCTGAGCATGCATTATCAAGATGTGGCTGGAAACCTGAACCAATGGGGACGCGCCACCTGTAACTTCCAGGGACATGGTATTCCGGCTCTTTTCGACGAATGGGCACATCCTGCTTGCTATACCTATAAAACATTGCAGGACGATCCGAATATCCGTGAGTTTTGGGGAATCTCCCTCGATAAGATGTGGAGCGGTTTGTTCGATGCTCCCGGCGGTTTGGGCGGTGCCATTTGGGGATATATCGACGAGACATTTATGTTACCCGAGCCTAAGATGGGTACTTCTTTTTGGAAGGAGTTTGCCCGTACTGCCAAGCCGGAAGACTTTCAGGGAAACTGCGTAGGATATGGCGAATGGGGTATTGTAGATGTCTGGCGTCGTGAGAAACCGGAGTTTTGGTCTACCAAGAAAGCCTATTCACCTGTACGCCTGTTAGCGGAGCAGGTCAGTGATTATACAACGGGTGAACGTCTGGTTCTTCCGGTATATAACCGTTTCGATCATACGAACCTGAATGAGATAAAAGTACGTTACCAATATAACGGTATGGAAAAAGATATCCGGATGGCTTCCATCGAACCGCATCAGAAGGGTGTCCTGATCCTTCCCGCTGAAGACTGGAAAGAAGGCGGTGAACTGCTTGTCAGTTTCCTTACTGCGGAGGGAGATTTGATCGATGCCTCGCTTGTCACATTAGGGCAACCTAAAATCACACTGCCGCAACCGGATCGTAAAGGTTCGCTACTGGTTGAGGAAAGTGCTGACCGTATCGTGGTAAAAGGCGATCGTTTTGAAATCCCGTTCAGTAAAGAAACCGGCCTGATCTGTAATGCAACGGCCGACGGACAGGTCTTTATAGAAAAAGGTCCTTTCCTGAATCTGGATATCAACCTGAACCATCTGACGGGAGCCGAAGTGCGTAAGAGTGCAACCAAGTTCCTTACATCGGATGCCGACTGGCAGAAGCAGAGCATCACTTATACAAAACAAGGCGATAATGTCCTGGTTATCCTGAATGGTCGTTATAATGATGTGGATACGGATATCCGTCTATTGATCTCTCCCGAAGGACGTATGGAAATCAATTACCTGACGAACGGACAACCGAATGGTTTCCTGCGTGAAACAGGTCTTTCTTTCCATCTTCCTGAAACGATGGACCGGCTGAAATGGAAACGCCGGGGACATTGGAGCTATTATCCTTCCGGTGCTTTTGCAGGCAATGAAGGAGAAACCTCTTTCTATAATCCGAACAAAGTGCCTTATGGAGCCCGTCCGGAACAACCCTGGCAGAGTGATACGCACAATTATTATTATTGGGCAGATGCCGGAGCGAATTGCGATCGCCCGCTTACTCAGATGGCAAAAGGAATGAAAGAAAATATCTATTTCTATACGTTGAATGCCGGTAATACAGGAAAAGGCTTATCGGTTCTTTCACCGGATGCCACTGTTGCCTGCCGTTCAAGTAAACGTGCGGATGGTCAGTTGATCCTGTACGTCAACAACCGTTGGGATTATCCGGAAATTGCCTGGGGAAATTATTGTAAGATATTGGAGGCTAACCCTTGCTATGGCAAGATAGAGATTGTCTTCTAAATATTACAAAAGCCTATAAATGAAGATGTGTCAAAATAGATAAACCGTCTGCGTTATCTGCGTCTGGTAAATATCAATTCTGGCACATCTTCATTTATATTATGTTACGGTTAAATCAACCGGCATATCTTCTCCAGATAAACAGCATCTGTCTCATCGAAACTATTCAACTCATCGCTGTCGATATCGAGTACAGCTACCACTTTCCCGTCACGAATAACCGGAACTACAATTTCAGATTTCGAATCGGAGTTACAGGCTATATGTCCGGGGAATAGATCTACGTCAGGAACAATTTGAGTGGCTGCCTCTTTCCATGCCGTACCGCAAACACCTTTGCCATACCGGATACGTGTGCAAGCTATCGGTCCCTGAAAAGGAGCGAGCACCAGCATATCGTCTTTGACGATATAGAAACCGACCCAAAAGAAATTGAATGTCTGTTTCAGTGCCGCTGCTACATTTGCCATATTGGCGATCGTGTCGTTTTCACCAGCCAGTAATGACTCTATTTGGGGGAATAGTGTTTGATACTGCTGCTCTTTATTTCCAACGCTTATGATTAGGTTCTCTGCCATCTTTTAAACTATTATAGTAGAACAAAGGTAAAAATTAATCGGAAATATCCGTACCTTTGCATATCAATTGGTTTTTATGGCAAAAGAAAACTCTCCTCTGGTATTAGGTACCGAACGTATTGGAAAACTGCTTACGCAATACGCTATTCCGGCGATTATCGCCATGACGGCATCTTCGCTTTATAATATGGCAGACAGTATTTTTATCGGACATGGGGTTGGGCCGCTGGCTATCTCCGGTCTGGCTCTGACCTTTCCGCTTATGAACCTGGCGGCAGCTTTCGGTTCGTTGGTCGGGGTAGGGGCTTCTACGCTTGTGTCTGTTAAATTAGGGCAGAAAGATTACGAAGGTGCAAACCGAGTGCTCGGCAATGTATTAGTGCTGAATGTTCTTCTCGGCGTCGCTTTTACCTTTGTCTTTTTGTTCCTTCTCGATCCGATCCTTTATTTCTTCGGGGCTAGTGAGAATACGATATCGTATGCACGCGATTATATGCAGATTATTCTCTATGGAAATGTGGTCACACACATGTATTTGGGATTGAATGCTGTATTGCGTTCATCCGGTTTCCCGAAACTGGCCATGTATGCGACACTGGCTTCGGTCGTGATAAACTGTATATTGAATCCGATCTTTATCTTTGGATTCGGCTGGGGAATCAAAGGTTCCGCATGGGCTACTGTGATTTCTCAGGTGATTTCACTGACCGGACAGATGATCCATTTTTCCAGACCGACGCAGTTGCTTCATTTTAAGAAAGGTATTTATAAATTGAAGAAGGAGATAGTAAAAGGTATCCTGTATATCGGTATGTCTCCTTTCCTGATGAATCTCTGTTCTTGTCTGATCGTTATCCTGATCAACCGTGGATTGAAGGAATATGGCGGAGATATGGCTATCGGGGCCTATGGTATTGTAAACCGTATCATCTTCCTGTTTGTAATGATCATTATGGGCTTCAACCAGGGTATGCAGCCGATTGCCGGATATAATTTCGGCGCCCGTTTATATCCTCGTGTGACGGAAGTGACCAAGCTGACGATGAAGTGGGCGATAGGCGTTGCAACGACGGGTTTCCTGTTATGCCAGTTGTTCCCGACCCTGATCGTGAATATGTTTACGACCGACGATGAATTGGTGAAAGCTGCCGTGTTCGGTCTTCATATCGTATTTGCCGTCTTCCCGATCGTGGGGTTCCAGATGGTGGCAACCAACTTCTTCCTTTCGATCGGTATGTCAAAGAAAGCGATCTTTTTGTCGCTTACCCGTCAGTTATTGTTCCTGATCCCTTGTTTGATCATCCTTCCCCGTTTCTTCGGAACGTTAGGTGTCTGGATCAGTATGCCGGTAGCCGACACGATCGCAACGGTCGTAACAGCAATTGTACTGGTAAATCAATTCAGGAAGTTTAAACATGTACCAAACTAAAAAAATATTGTATATTTATCGCAGGATAATCAAATCTGGTAATTTATGGATAACAAGATTATATTGACCATTGGCCGTCAATTTGGCAGCGGTGGACGAGAAGTAGGGCAGAAGTTGGCGAAAGCGCTGGGTATCGCTTATTATGATAAGGAACTGATGGCGATAGCAGCAAAAGAGAGCGGCTTGAGTGAGGAGTTTTTTGAGAAAGCGGACGAACGGGCTTCCAGCGGACTGTCATATGCATTTACGATGGGATATTCCTATATGGGAATGTTTACACCTTACAACGACATTTTATCGAACGACGGATTATTCAAGTTTCAGAGTGACGCTATCCGCAAGTTGGCGGCTGAGCAGTCGTGTGTCTTGGTAGGACGTTGTGCAGACTATATCCTGCGTGACGATCCCGACTGCCTGAGTTTCTTTATTCATACCACTCCCGAACATCGTATCCAGCGTATTATAGAAAGACAAGATGTAACTGTCGAGCAGGCAAAAGAACTGATGATGAAAACCGACAAATCGCGTGCCGCTTACTATAATTATTACACCAATAAAGAGTGGGGAGTCGCTTCTTCCTATAATTTCTCTATTGATGTATCTGTATTGGGTGTAGACGAAACAGTAGGGTTTATCAAAGACTTTGTTGAACGGAAAATGAATAAGCGGCCGCCACATTTCGGATAATTTATTATCTTTGCTGCGACTTATCATAGGGGTGCCTTAATATACAGGCTGAGATTATACCCATAGAACCTGCCCGGGTAATGCCGTGAAGGGAGAATCGGTAGAATTGCTAAATAAAGGAGAGCTTTACCTCTATGTGCTCTCTGATGTTTAAACACTAATTATTTAATGTAATGGAACAGATCGTTTCAACAGGAATTATTGACTCTTATTTTGCAAAACTGAAGAGCAACTTATCAATTGATGTGGCTATCGTAGGTGGTGGCCCTTCCGGTATCGTAGCAGCTTATTATCTGGCTAAAGCCGGTAAGAAAGTGGCTCTTTTCGACCGTAAACTGGCTCCCGGCGGAGGTATGTGGGGCGGTGCTATGATGTTTAATGATATTGTCGTACAGGAAGAAGCTATGCCGATCGTAAAGGAACTGGGTGTTTCTTATCATGATGCAGGCAACGGTACTTATATAATGGATTCAGTTCATACTACTTCTGCATTGATCTATCAGGCAACAAAAGCCGGTGCTACTATCTTTAACTGTTACTCGGTGGAAGACGTAGTATTCCATAACGATGCCGTAGCCGGTGTTGTAGTGAACTGGGCTCCGGTAATCCGCGAAGGTATGCATGTGGACCCGCTGACTATTATGGCTAAAGCTGTATTGGAAGGTACAGGACATGACTGCGAAGTAGCCCGTACAGTTGCCCGCAAGAACGATATCCGACTGAATACCCCGACAGGCGGTGTGATCGGTGAACGTTCATTGAATGTGGAACTGGGTGAACAGACTACCGTTGAAAACACAAAAGAGATCTATCCGGGATTATTTGTTTCCGGTATGGCTGCCAACGGAGTTAGCGGAAGTTTCCGTATGGGACCGATCTTCGGCGGTATGCTGATGAGCGGAAAGAAAGCTGCAGAACTTATCTGTGAAAAGCTGGATAAGTAAGATCAGATAATGATATCATATGAAAAGGACGGAAATCTATAGAAGATAACCGTCCTTTTTCAATTATAGTAACATAAAAACTCATGCCTTATTACATATTCTCTACAATCTCCCGTTGTTTTTTGAAGAATTGTATCCGTTGCATTTCGCCGCTTTCGGATATCATCGTGGAGAATTTACGTAAGGACTGAATCCATTCCTTCATATTTTTGCACATCTCTTTATCCCTCGAAGTGATCGAGTTGATTGAAAAAATCCGGATCAGACTTAATTGCAAGTTCGATGTTTCCACATAGCTGTATGTGGCTTCAAAATTGATGTTGGATATATATATATGTATATCCTTTCCCGAATCAAATTTACCTCTGGAAGCGATTGTTTCCAGATCGTCTAATAGTTGCAGGAGTTCCTCCTGTAGTTTGGTGACTTCTTCTTCTGTAATTAAATGAACACTGGCGAAATACTTTATGTCGTTCACCAGATAATGAAACATCATGCTATCCCATATATAATGCGTAGTCTGTATATATGAGCTCGCTTCTACGAATGCCTTTTGGGCGCGTTTGAGATCGTCTGGTATATTCAGTTCTGAAAAGTTTTTTACACAATTTACCTTTTCATTCTGGTACATCCATTTGAATAGCCGGAACCTGGACAAATTATCGTATTTCAGGTAATAAGTCTGGGGGATCATATTTGAAGCCGTACTAAGTTCCGAGGTCGGATCATCCCGTAAGGATTCAAATAATTCAACGTAGTGGTCAAGAATCGCGTAATACGTTTTGATAGGATCTGAATAATGTAAAAGATTCAGGTCGAACATTGCGTTATTGGTATAGCTTATACCCACGATCTGATCCAGGGAAACTCCCAATTTCTTTGAAATTATAGAAGCTTCATTGAGGGTGAAAGGGACTTCGCCGCGTAATCTTCTGTATACGGCTTCTTTTCCTATATAAAGAATATCCATCAGAGTGTTCGCTAAGTTGACCCCATCCGGAATTTTATCTTTCATTACCTCGATCAGATTTGTATTTAATACATCTGTATTCATTCCAATTCTCCCTTTTAAATAATATATATGTTCAATTATTAAACAATAAACAATGCGTATTGTTTCGGAAAACGCAACAATAGACGTTAAAGTGTCTCCATGTTACTTATTTTCGAAAAAGACGAGTCGGTAAATACTCGAATGAGAAATAGACGCGTCTCAAAATACCTTATTTGCGAAATAGAACTCCCGTATTTGCTTCGTAAATTCGCATATCTCAATTAAGAGAGACGGCAATGATGGTTTGAACGAATAGTTATTGCAGTTTAATATTAATACTAAGTGATGTTAATTGAAATAGCATTAGAATGGATGAACTTTATTTTATTTTAGTCTTAGATTTTTTGTTTATAAATTATTTGACCTAACCAAACATTTGCTTGTATAATCAGAATGAGTAGACCGCTAATGCTAATACCATGAATAACCGGACCGGCTGGGAGGTGACTTTCGGCCGGTCTTTTTTTTCTATATATCTGCTGTTTGCCTTTGAGTTGCAAAATAAACTTTTTACTTTTGCAACATAAATCATGAGAGCGAAGAAACATATAATCCGTTACATAATGCTGGTGGCAAGTATCATCATGCTGCTTTCAGTTGTGGTGCCACATCATCACCACAGTAACGGTATGCCTTGTTTCAAATCGTTGACTGAACATAACCATAAAAGTTCGTCTTCCCATGATTGCGGATGCAACGGGCATAATTTGGCTCTTTTTACATCTCTTTTGTCGCATGTGACAAATGCAGATGTAAGTCACTTACTTTTCCCTTTGCAAGTTTTATTTGATTATATTAACCCTCCTGTTCCGTTGCTGTACGGACAAACGTTCGATCGCGAACGAGCCTTTTATATTGAGTCTCTGCACGATACCTGGGTTACGTGCTCCGGCGGACTGCGTGCCCCTCCTGTGTTATAATTGTTTCTGATAGGAGCGAACCTTATTCGCATTCCGGTGTTTTAAGCAAGACGCCGAACTATTTTATTTGCATTTATAACATATTATAATACAATGAGAAAGATATATTTATTGTGGGTTTTATGTGCCTACATATTCGCAAGCTGTAGTGGCGGAGCTGCTAAGCCTGAAGAGCATAACCATGATCATGAAGCACATGAACATGAAGAAGGACACGATCACGAACATGAAGGTCATGATCACGAACACGAGGGAGACGAGCATGAAGGCCATGATCATGGGAACGAAGCTGCTGCAGGTGCACATTCCAACAAAATCATTTTTAAAGAAGAATTGGCGAAAGCTGTCGGGCTGCAGACAAAAGTGATGGAACCGGCTTCTTTTACGGATGTTATAAAAACCAGTGGAAGCGTACTGGCAGCACAGGGGGATGAAACAACGGTGGTTGCGACTGTTCCCGGTATTGTGACATTCGGTCGTTTATCATTTGTTGACGGTACTCCGGTAAAGAAAGGGCAGGCGATTCTGAGTCTGGCTTCCAGCTCCCTGTCGGAAGGGAATGTGGCTGCCCGTGCCAAATATGCATACGAAACAGCCAGGAAAGAATATGAGCGTATGCAGCAGTTGGTAGGAGATAAGATTGTTTCGGCGAAAGATTTTGAACAGGCACGTTTGAATTATGAAAACGCAAAGGCTGCTTATGATGCTGTTGCCGGTAAGCAGACAGAGAATGGCGTGTCGGTGGTATCTCCGATGAACGGATATTTGAAGAATCTTCAGGTAAAAGAAGGGGACTATGTGACAGTGGGGCAACCGCTGGCAACTATCTCTCAGAATAGCCGTCTGGTGCTTCGTGCCGAGGTTTCGGAAAAGTATTATCAATATCTTCCGGCTGTTCAGTCTGCTAATTTCCGTACTCCTTATGATGAGCAGGTATATAAGCTTTCCGAGCTTCACGGACGGCTGCTTTCGTATGGAAAAGCGTCGGATGCCAATTCATTCTATATTCCTGTTACTTTTGAGTTTGACAATAAAGGGGCCGTTATTCCCGGTTCTTTCGTCGAGATTTATCTGCTTGCTACTCCGATGCAGGAGGTGTTGAGTGTCCCTGTTTCCTCCCTGATAGAAGAACAAGGAATTTATTCTGTATTTATCCGTCTCGATGAAGAAGGTTATAAAAAGCAGGAAGTAAAACTGGGAGCGAATAATGGTTCTGAAGTACAGATATTATCCGGCGTGAAACCGGGTGACGTGGTCGTAACACAAGGCGCTTATCAGATTAAACTCGCCTCTGCTTCTAATGCTATTCCGGCTCATACTCACAATCATTAATGGGAGGAGCAGAATATGTTGAATAAGATAATATATTACTCGCTGCATAACAGATTGGTAGTCCTGATCTGTGCATTGCTGCTGATGATAGCGGGAACTTATACAGCCTTTCATACGGATGTAGATGTGTTCCCCGACCTGAATGCTCCGACCGTGGTTATCATGACCGAAGCAAACGGGATGGCTCCTGAAGAGGTGGAACGTCTGGTTACTTTCCCGGTCGAAACGGCTGTAAACGGAGCGATGGATGTACGCCGTGTACGTTCTTCTTCTACCACCGGATTTTCGGTTGTATGGGTAGAGTTCGACTGGGGTACGGATATTTACCGTGCCCGTCAGATCGTTTCCGAGAAACTGGCGGTTGTAAGTGAAAGTCTTCCCGAGAATGTAGGGAAACCGACACTGGGACCGCAATCTTCTATCCTGGGTGAAATGATGATCATCGGCTTGACGACTAAGGATAATGAAAATAACCCCGCCGGTACGGGCGGTTCGCGAACCGCCCCTGCGGAAACCGCCACCACCCAAATGGACCTGCGCACAATTGCCGACTGGACAATCCGTCCGCGTTTATTATCTACCGGCGGTGTGGCACAGGTAGCCGTAATTGGGGGAGATATCAAAGAATATCAGATCTTACTCGATCCTGCCCGCATGAAACATTATGGAGTAGGGTTGAATGAGGTGCTGACGGTTTGCCGTAACATGAACCGTAATGCAAACGGTGGTGTCTTGTACGAATACGACAATGAGTATATCATTCGTGGTGTCCTTTCTACTCCGAAAGCGGAAGAACTGGCAAAAGGTGTGATCAAGACTGTGGACGGTTTTCCTGTTCTGCTGGAGAATGTGGCTACGGTGAAAGTAGGAAGCAAAAGCCCTAAATTGGGTACAGCATCCGAACGAGGCAAACATGCTGTCCTTATCACGGTCACCAAACAGCCGAATACCAGTACGATCGACCTGACAAATAAACTGGATGAAATTGTGGCTGACCTCCAAAAGAGCCTGCCTGCCGATGTAAATATATCTACCGATATTTTCCGTCAGAGCCGTTTCATCGACAGTTCTATTAATAATGTAAAGAACAGTTTGTTTGAAGGAAGTATCTTCGTTGTGATTGTGCTCTTCCTTTTCCTTATGAATATCCGTACAACGGTGATCTCGTTGGTGGCGTTGCCTCTGTCATTGCTGGTCTCTATCCTGGTTTTGCATTATATGGGGCTGACCATTAATACGATGTCGCTGGGAGGTATGGCGATTGCCATCGGATCGTTGGTGGATGATGCCATTGTCGATGTGGAGAATGTATTTAAGCGGATACGTGAGAACCGGATGTTGCCTCCCGACGACAGGCGTTCGATCCTGGATGTTGTATATGATGCTTCTCGCGAAGTGCGTATGCCGATCCTGAACTCGACGTTGATCATTGTGGTGAGTTTCGTGCCTTTGTTTTTCCTTCATGGGATGGAAGGGCGTATGCTGGTTCCGCTGGGAATTGCATTTATTGTCGCTTTGTTCGCTTCTACAGTTGTGGCACTTACTTTGACACCGGTTTTGTGTAGTTATTTGCTGAACCGTAAAGCAACCGATAAGAGAATAGATAAAGAATCGTGGGTTGCCAATAAGCTGAAAAAGGTGTATGGCGCTGCGTTGAAGGTGGCTTTGGCACATAAATCGATCGTGTTGGGTTGTACGGTAGGATTGTTTGTCGTATCGTTGGGAATATTTTTTACGTTGGGACGGAGTTTCCTTCCTCCTTTCAATGAAGGATCTTTCACTATCAATGTAAGTTCCTTACCTGGTATTTCATTGGATGAGTCTGATAAGATGGGACACCGTGCGGAAGAATTGCTGATGCAGGTTCCGGAGATACAGACTGTGGCTCGTAAGACAGGACGTGCCGAACTGGATGAACATGCCCTGGGTGTAAACGTATCGGAAATAGAAGCTCCGTTCGTCTTGAAAGATCGCAGCAGGGAAGCAGTTATGAACGATGTACGCAAGAAGCTGTCAACCATCAGCGGAGCCAATATCGAAATCGGCCAGCCTATTTCCCACCGTATCGATGCGATGCTTTCGGGAACGGAGGCCAATATTGCGATCAAACTGTTCGGAACCGATTTGAACCGTTTGTTTACGATCGGTAATGATATCAAAAACTCTATCCAGAGTATTCCGGGCCTGGTCGATTTGAAGGTGGAACAACAGATCGAACGTCCGCAGCTGACCATTACTCCCAAACGGGAACTGATGGCAAAGTATGGAATACCTCTGCCGGAGTTTGAAGAATATATAAATGTCATGTTGGGAGGTGAAGTAGTCAGCCAGGTCTATGACGACGGAAAGACATTCGACCTGACCGTAAAGACTTCCGACGAAAGCCGTGCAACCATGGAGGATATCCGTAATCTAATGATCGATGCACAGGGAAAGAAGATCCCATTGAGTTATATCGCCGAAGTTCGCTCCGTAACCGGTCCGAATACGATTAACCGTGAAAATGTACAGCGTAAGCTGGTGATTAGCGGGAACGTATCCGAACGTGACCTACGCAGTGTCGTAAACGATATCCAGAACAAGATCGGGAATTCTATCCAGTTGCCCGAAGGATACCATGTGGAGTATGGCGGACAGTTCGAAAGCGAGCAGGCTGCCAGTCGCACATTGTTATTAACCTCTTTCATGTCGTTACTGGTAATTTTCCTGTTGCTTTATAATGAATTCAAGAATGCGAAGGAGAGCGGTGTGATCCTGTTGAACCTGCCGTTGGCTTTGATCGGTGGCGTGCTGATCTTGTGGATGACATCCGGCGAGATCAGTATTCCGGCTATTATCGGTTTTATCTCCCTGTTCGGTATTGCTACCCGAAACGGTATGTTGCTGATCAGCCACTATACTCAGTTGCGCAGTGAAGGTTTTTCTGTATATGATGCGGTGATACACGGTTCGCTGGACCGTCTGAATCCGATCCTGATGACAGCCTTGAGTTCTGCGCTGGCTTTGATCCCGCTTGCATTGAACGGAGATCTGCCGGGTAATGAGATACAAAGCCCGATGGCCACTGTGATCCTGGGAGGGTTGCTGACGTCTACCTTCCTGAACGGATTTATTATTCCTATTGTCTATCTTTTAATGAATAAGGAGAAATGAAACAATTCATAGTAATTACGCTGTTGGCTTCGGCTGTGTTTTCTGCGAGCGGACAACATTCCATAGATGGGGTTCTGCGCAGTATCGAAGCCAACAATAAAGAATTGCAGGCGAATAAGCAGCTTGTCGCTTCCCAAAAACTGGAAGCCAAGCTGGATAATAACCTCGCCGACCCGACCGTTACCTATTCCCATCTTTACGGGAATAAGGAAGGTATGGGATTTACCGGCGAACTTGTAGCTTCACAATCGTTCGATTTCCCTTCGCTTTATGCTCAGCGTGGAAAGTTGGCGAAGTTGCGTGGAGAAAGTATCGAACATCAGGGAGAAGAGTTTCGTCAGCAAATCCTGCTGCAAGCGAAAGAAGTCTGTTTGGATCTAGTGTTGCTCAATCAGCAAAAGAGCCTGCTGGATGTACGTCGCCAAAATGCTGAACAACTTTCAGCTCTTTATGAACAACGTTTGCAGAATGGCGATGCCAATATCCTGGAGACAAACAAGATCAACCTCGAACTGCTGAATGTTCGTAACGAAGCCCGGATAAACGAAGCCAACCGTATTGCTAAACTTCATGAGTTGGCGATGCTGAACGGTGGCATTGAGATCCAGTTTGCCGATACCGTGTATACGCCGGTAGATGCCCCCGTATCGATTGCCGATCTGAAGCAGGAAATTATTTCTTCCGACCGTCGTTTGCAATCGCTGCGCAGTGAACAGACAGCTGCCCGGAAACAAATCAGTGTCAGCCGTACGCAAGGTCTGCCTTCTTTTGAGTTAGGCTATCGCATGAATCCATCTTCGGGCGGCGAACGTTTCAACGGTTTTCTGGTAGGTGTCAGCATTCCGTTGTTTGCCAATCGCAACAAGGTGAAACAGGCCAAGGCGCAGAGCCTTTATACGGAATTGCAGACGGAGAGTATGCAGACTGCTGTAGAGAGCGAACTTTTGCAGCTTTATAACCGTTCTGCTTCTTTGAAGGCTTCCATCGATGAATACAGCGAAGTATTGAAGAAGCAAAACAGCCTGGCATTGCTGAACAAAGCCATACAGAGCGGGCAGATCAGTATGATCGAGTACTTTGTCGATGTGACGACACTTTATCAAAGCATGCAGAATTATATGCAGTTGCAGAATGAATATCAGAAGGTGATGGCGCAACTTTATAAATACAAGTTGTAATACTCCTTTTGAGTGAAATAATTAAGGTTCATGTCTTTTCAGGCGTGGACCTTTTTTGTATCTTTATTCCCGGAATATGGAAAATGAATGAATATGAAAAACGCTACGATCTTATGTTGCTGTCTGATAGTTTTAGGTGCCTTTAATTCCTATGCCCAGGAAAAGAATAGCCTGGGAATGCAATTAACTCCGATTCCCGCAGGCTCCTTTCACATGGGAAGCCACGGACAAGGCGAGCATTATGACGAATTTCCGATCCATCCGGTAACGATCACGAAACCTTTCCTGATGGGCGCCACTGAAGTCACTAACGCTCAGTACGAACAGTTCGACCCTTCCCACAAAGAACTACGTGGCAAATACGGTCTCTCGAAAGGTGACGACGAGGCTGTTATCTTTGTCGATTATTACGAAGCGGAAGCCTTCTGTAAATGGCTTTCGAAGAAAGAAGGAAAAACCTACCGTCTGCCGACAGAAGCAGAATGGGAATATGCCTGCCGTGCCGGTTCTTACTGGAACTTCTGGATGGATGACGGACTGCATGGCGTGTATCATAAAAACCAGCAAAATGTGTGGGGAACGGATTCGACTATCTGTCTCCAGGTTGGCAAAACACCTCCTAATCCTTTCGGTCTCTACGATATGCACGGCAATGTAGAGGAATGGTGCAGTGACTGGTACGGCCCGTACGAAGCCTCTGCACAGACAGACCCGGTCGGTCGTGCTGACGGTTTATACAAGGTGACACGCGGCGGAAGCCATAGCACACCGGAACGCTTCCTGCGTTCGGCAAACCGTATGGCCATGCTGCCGGAGGATAAACACTGGCTGACCGGATTCCGTGTCGTGCAGGCTGACATGCCGCAAAGCCAGCCACTTTCAGCCCTCGAACCAGCTTCGCAGGAAACAGTTTCCCAACAAAAGTATAACTGGGGAACTCCGTCGAGAGCCCCGTTCTTTGCCGAACCTCTTGTTTATGTAAATACTCCGGACTGCTCTTCGGGTGTTCCGTTCTATAAACATAACCATTGTCCGGCTGTCAGCTGGTGCGATAATGGCGATCTGCTGGCTATCTGGTTTACCTGCGACGAGGAGTCGGGTAGGGAAATGGTAATCCTTGAGAGCCGACTGAAGCCGGGGGCAACCGAGTGGACCGAGCCGCGTGAATTCTTCCGGGTTCCTGACCGGAATGTGACCGGTTCGTCCCTACTGAATAATAACGGAACACTGATTCACATGAACGGTATGGAGGCTGCCGGAACCTGGGAAACGTTGGCTATGGTCATGCGTACGAGTACCGATAACGGTGCAACCTGGAGTCGTCCCCGTATGGTTGCCCCTGAGCATGTCCGCCGTCACCAGGTGATAGCAGGCTCTTTTGTTACGAAAGAAGGCTGGTTGGTACAAGCCGCCGATGCAACGCCACGAAGTAACGGAGGTACAGCCTTTCATCTCAGTAAAGATAACGGTCTGACTTGGGAAGATATGGGAAAGACTAATCCCGGTACATTCAAAGCGGGGGCTTCGGGCGGAACCATTGCCGGGATTCATGCCGGTGTAGTGCAATTGTCTGACGGGCGTTTTATGGCTTTGGGACGTGGCGACGGTATTGTCGATAGAAACGGTTTGGAGCGTATGCCCATGAGTATCTCGGAAGACAACGGCCGTACCTGGACATATAGTGCATCCGAGTTTCCTCCGATCGATGGCGGTCAGCGCCTGGTGTTGATGCGTTTGCGTGAAGGACCTCTTTTACTGATCTCGTTTACTAACCATCCTTTCCGCTTGAAAAACGGATTGAACGGAATGACTTTCAAAGATAAAGACGGTAATGAGTACACCGGTTACGGGATGTATGCCGCCCTGTCTTTCGATGAAGGGAAAACATGGCCGGTGAAGAAGCTGCTGACGGATGGTAAAAGCCGTTTTATGGACGGTGGCGCCTGGACTGGCTTTTTCGATATGGACAGTACGCATGCCGAACCCCGTGGTTATCTGGCTGCCACACAGTCACCGGATCAGGTCATCCATCTGCTGAGTAGCCGGAATCATTACCGGTTTAACCTGCCGTGGCTGGTCGAAAATACAGGCTTTCAAGGACAAATAAAGTGATCTCTTCGGTTTTGCCTGAATAGGTTATCAGTCAGGGACTTGCAGTTTCCTAAATTTTTTTAATAAGGAAACTGTAGTTTCCTGCGCAGGGAACTGCAATTTCCTCGGCAGGGAACTGGCGTTTCCCAGGCAAGAAACTCCAGTTTCTTAACGAGGAAATTATCAGGACACCGGATACCCGGTTAGAATAAGTTAGCTTCGTTGTTCAGTCCGGCAAGCGCTTTTCGATAATCGGCAACAAGTTCTTCCATCACTTCGCAGACTGTCTGCTCTTTTCTGAATAAGGCGGCAACCTGTCCGATTTCCAGTTCTCCTTCTTCCAGATTCCCTTCGAATATACCTTTCTTGGCTCTGCCTTTGCCTAGTAAAGCGCGCATATCTTCTACGGATGCACCTTGTGCTTCGGCTTCTTCCACTGCCGTTTTGAAATCGCCTTTTGCCAAGCGGGTAGGAGCCAGCTTTTTCAATAATAGCTTTGTATCTCCCTCATTGAGACTGAGGCAAAGCTGCTTGAAGTTCTCATGAGCGGAACTTTCTTCCGTCAGGGCAAAACGGGTACCGATCTGTACACCTTCCGCACCGAGGGCAAAAGTAGCCAGCATAGCATCACCGGTACCTATTCCTCCGGCGGCTATCAGCGGGAGAGAGGTAGCCCGGCGCACGGCAGGGATCAGGCAGAGCGTCGTCGTCTCTTCACGTCCGTTATGCCCTCCGGCTTCAAAGCCTTCGGCAACAATGGCATCGACACCTGCCTCTTCACACTTGACGGCAAACAAGGAGCTGCTTACCACATGGACGACTGTCATACCATGTTCTTTCAGGAAAGGAGTCCATTTCTTAGGACTTCCGGCAGAGGTGAAGACTATTTTTACTTCTTCTTCCACCAGAATATTCATCAGGCTCTCTATTTCCGGGTACATCAACGGGACGTTCACTCCGAAAGGCTTGTCGGTAGCCGCTTTACATTTGCGGATATGTTCGCGCAGCGTGTCGGGATGCATGGAGCCGGCACCGAGCAATCCCAGTCCCCCGGCATTGCTGACAGCCGAAGCCAGTCGCCAACCGCTGCACCAAACCATCCCACCTTGTATAATGGGATATTTTATACCGAATAAGTCACATATTCTATTCATGGTTACTCTATTTATATTGTTAGGAGAACAAAGTAAAATAAAACTTCCCTATCTTTGCACCACCTATTATATAATTAATGTAGACATAAATTAATTCTTACAATATCATAGTTATGAATAAAACGCTTATGGCTGCCAGCCTGGCAGTAGTCTTAGGAGCCTGCAACTCCTCAAAGAAAAGCGATGTAGCCGAGTCTACACCCAATCCGTTTTTTACAGAGTATACGACACCGTTCGGTGTTCCTCCTTTCGATAAGATTGAGGTGGGGCATTACAAGCCCGCTTGTGAAAGGGCCATGGAAGAACACAAAAAGGAGATCGATGCCATTGTCAATAATACCGAAAAGCCTACTTTCGAGAATACGATTGTGGCTCTCGATCAGGCCGGCGAGTTGTTAAACAAGGTCATGTATGCCTTCGGTGGGCAGTCGAGTGTGAACACGACCGACGAAATACAGGCACTTGAGCAGGAGTTTTATCCGATCCTGTCTGCCCATTTTGACGATATCAATCTGAACCCTGCCCTTTTCGCCCGTGTGAAAGCGGTTTATGATCAGAAAGCATCACTGAATCTGGATAAAGAACAGGCCAAACTACTGGAAGAAACATATAAAGGTTTTGTGCGTGGCGGTGCAAATCTGGATGCAGATAAACAAGCGAAATTGCGTGAACTGAATGAGAAGATTTCTGTGCTGGAACTTACTTTCGGACAGAATGTATTGAAAGAAACGAACGCTTTTAAATTGGTAGTCGATAAGAAAGAAGATCTCGCCGGTCTGCCTGAATCAGTGATTGCCGCTGCTGCTGAGACTGCCGCAGCCGATTCGATGGAAGGCAAATGGGTCTTCACCCTTCATAACCCAAGCGTGATGCCTTTCCTGCAATACGCTGACAATCGTTCGTTGCGCGAAAAGATGTTTAAGGCTTACATCAACCGCGGAAACAACAACAATGGAAATGATAATAAGAATGTCGTTAAAGAACTGGTTGCCGCGCGTCTGGATAAAGCGAAGTTGTTGGGGTACGAAGACTTTGCTGCTTTCGTGCTGGATGAGAATATGGCTAAGAATGAAAAGAACGTGTATAACCTGCTCGACCAGGTCTGGACACCGGCACTGAAAAAAGCGAAAGAGGAACTCGCAGATATTAATGCTGAAATAAAGAAAGAAGGAGGTAACTTCAATGCAGAAGGTTGGGACTGGCGTTATTATGCCGACAAAGCGCGTCAGGCAAAATTCAATATGGATGAAAACGAAGTACGTCCGTATTTGGAACTGAACAATGTGCGCGAAGGTGCTTTCTATGTTGCTAATAAATTGTATGGAATAACCTTTACGGAAATTAAGGATATCCCGAAACCGGATCCGGATGCTTTCGCTTTCGAATGCAAGGACAAGGACGGTTCTTTACTGGGCGTCCTTTATATGGACTTCTATACCCGTCCGGGTAAAAGCGGAGGAGCCTGGTGCGGCAGCTACCGTTCGCAGACTTACAAAGACGGCAAGAAAGTTGCCCCGGTCGTTACAACGGTGTTCAATTTCAGTAAACCGGTTGCCGGACAACCAGCCTTGTTGAGCGCGGATGAAGCTGAAACTGTCTTCCATGAGTTTGGTCATGCGCTGCACGGATTGTTCTGCGACGTTCATTATTATGGTGTTTCGGATGTTCCCCGCGATTTCGTAGAACTGCCTTCACAGGTCATGGAACACTGGGTGTTCGAACCGGAAGTCTTGAAAGTATATGCCAAACATTATCAGACTGGCGAAGTGATTCCTCAGGAGCTGGTGGATAAGATCGTAAAGAGTGGTAAATACGGACAGGGTTTTGCTACCATCGAATATCTGGCAGCTTCTTTGCTGGATATGGATTATCATATTCTGAAGAAACAATCGGCAAATATGGATGTAGAGGCCTTTGAAGCCGATGTAATGAATAAACGAGGATTGATCAGCCAAATTCCTCCCCGTTACCGTACTACTTATTTCAGTCATACAATGACAGGCGGATATACTGCCGGTTATTACAGTTATATCTGGGCGGAAGTACTGGATGCCGATGCTTTTGATGCTTATAAAGAGACGGGTGATATCTTTAACCAGGAAGTGGCTACTAAATTCCGTCAGTGCGTCCTTACTCCGGGCGGTATCGATGACGCTATGGATATGTATAAGAATTTCCGGGGAAAGGAGCCGAGCATCGAGCCGTTGCTGAAAAACAGGGGACTGAAATAGTTGACAAGACAGTTGACAAGTGACAATTGACAGTTACGGTTAGGTTGACTGGCTGAATTTATTATTGACAGTTGGCAAATGATAGAAGACAATATATAAGCGCAAAGCTTATCTGTCAACTGTCATTTGTCAACTGTCAACTTTTTTCTATCTTTGTGCAAATTAGTAACTTAAACAAAACATAATGAAGAAAACAATTATGGCTGCCGGATTAGCCGCTGTTTTGACAGCCTGTGGTTCGTCAGGAAATAAAACAGAAACCATGACAGAAAACCCTCTTTTAACTGAGTTCAAAACTCCGTTCGGTGTTCCTCCTTTCGATAAGATCGAACTGGATGATTATATGCCTGCTTTTAAAGAAGGTATCGCTCAACAGCAAAAGGAAGTAGAAGAGATTGTAAAACAGAAAGCTGCTCCCGATTTTGAAAATACGATTGTCGCACTCGACCAGAGTGGTGATCTGCTGCGTAAGGTAAGTGCAATTTTCTACGGGCTCAACAGTGCGAATACAAATGATGAGATGCAGGCATTGAGCCGTGAATTATCTCCGTTACTTTCAAAGAACAGTGATGATATTCGTATGAATCCGGATTTGTTTGCCCGTGTAAAAACGGTGTATGAGAATCAGGAATCGATGAATCTCAATAAAGAACAGAAGAAATTACTGGAAGAAACCTATAAAAGTTTTGTCCGTGGCGGAGCAAACCTGGATGCAGAACAACAGGCTCGTTTGCGTGAACTGAATAGCGAAATATCCATGCTTCAGTTGACTTTCGGACAAAATATGCTGAAAGAAACGAATGCTTTCCAATTAATTGTAGATAATAAGGACGACCTTGCCGGATTACCGGAGAGTCTGGTCATGAATGCTGAAGTAGCTGCCCGTTCGGCTGGTCTGGAAGGTAAATGGCTTTTCACGTTGCATAATCCGAGTGTGATGCCTTTCCTGCAATATGCCGACAACCGTGCGTTGCGTGAAAAGATTTTCAAAGGTTATATCAACCGAGGAAACAATGGTAATGATGCCGACAACAAAGACGTTGTACTTAAATTGATCACTCTCCGTCTGGAAAAAGCCAAACTGATGGGTTATGACAACTACGCTTCTTTTGTGTTGGAAGACCGTATGGCAAAAACGCCGGAACAGGTATATGCTCTTTTGGATGAGATCTGGAAACCTGCACTGGCTAAAGCTAAAGACGAACTGGCTGATATCAATACTGAGATCAAGAAAGAAGGCGGCAATTTTGAAGCGGAAGGTTGGGACTGGCGTTATTATTTCGAGAAAGCTAAAAAGGCTAAGTTCGATCTGGACGAGAATCAGGTTCGTCCTTATCTGAAGCTCGAAAATGTGCGTGACGGCGCTTTCCTTTTGGCTAACAAGTTATATGGTATAACATTTACTCCGATCAAAGATATACCGTTACCTCATTCGGATGCTCAGGCTTTCGAATGTAAGGATAAAGACGGTACGCATCTGGGAGTTCTGTATATGGATTTCTTCCCTCGTGCCAGCAAACGTGGCGGAGCCTGGTGTGGAACATATCGTTCGCAAACTTACAAAGATGGCAAACGTCTCGGTCCGGTTGTTACGATTGTATGTAATTTCTCCCAACCGGCTCCCGGACAACCTGCTTTGCTGAGTGCAGACGAGGCGGAAACATTATTCCATGAGTTCGGTCATGGCCTGCATAACCTGTTTAAGGACGTGCATTATTATGGCGTATCGGGTGTTCCCCGCGATTTCGTGGAACTGCCATCACAGGTTATGGAACATTGGGTGTTTGAACCGGAGTTGCTGAAAGAATATGCAAGACATTACGAAACAAATGAAGTGATTCCTGCCGGACTGATCGAGAAACTGGATAAGAGCGGTAAATATGGACAGGGTTTTGCAACAACCGAATATCTGGCTGCTTCTTTGCTGGATATGGATTTCCATGTATTGAAAGAAGTACATGAAGGTGCCGATGTGATGAAGTTTGAAGAGGCTGTCCTGGGTGACCGTGGCTTGTTGAAACAGATTCCTTCCCGCTATCGTACGACTTATTTCAATCACACGATGGGTGGCGGATATACAGCCGGTTATTATAGTTATATCTGGGCGGAAGTATTGGATGCCGATGCTTATCAGGCTTATAAGGAAAGCGGTGATCTTTTCAATCAAGACGTAGCTCAGAAATTCCGCCAGTATGTTCTTACTCCGGGCGGTATCGATGATGCAATGGATATGTATAAAAACTTCCGTGGCAAGGAACCGAATACGGAACCGCTGCTGAAGAATAGAGGCTTAAAGTAGAGTTACTTTTCTCTTGATAGAAAAGTAACCAAAAGATCAAGGCTACACCGGCTTCGCTGCTACGGTGAAAGACTACGCTGAAAAATCCGAAACTCGCTTCGCTCAAACAACGGATTTTTTTAACCGCTTCGTCTTTCCCCTTCGTGGACGCTCACCCGCTGAGGCCTTTCCCAGGAAGCTCTGCTTCCTCTTAGGATCGCCGATATCGACACCTATATATTATAACAGGTGCTTTCTGTTTTAACAAGCAGTATCGGCAATCACAAGAGAACGCTTTGCGTTCTATGAAAGGCCTCAGCTGACGAGCGTTAAGCGCAGCAGCCGGAGTGAGCGCCCGGAGCATCCGCTGTTTGAGCGTAGCGAGTTTCGGAGGCGACAGCGAACGCAGGATGCGGAGTAGCGAGGCAGGTGCAGCCTTGATCTTTTGATTACTTTTGGATCAAGCCAAAAGTAATTAATAAATTTCGATAAAATAGGAAGCCTCAAACACTTCTCCCGGCTCCAAATGTTGCATCCAGTCTTTATCTTTATATTCTCCCGTATAATTGACCCGGTCACAGCGTCCGTACCACGGTTCGATGCAAACAAAAGGCGCATTTTTAGCAGGAGGCGACCAAAGGCCGACAACCGGTGCCGTGAAATATACGGAGAGTGAGGTGCTTCCGTCCTGTTTCAATAAGTCGACCCGGTTGATCTGGTTGTTTTCAATGACTAACGCATCTTTGTCGAAAGTGTGTGTATCTAGCGGTAACAATCCTTCTTTGTCAAGTACAAGCGGATATTCTTTCTCTCCGATGCATCCTTTCTCCTCGACCAGTTTGTATGTCAATCCCTGTGTTTTATCAAAGGCAAAGAAACCTCTTTTCTGATTTTCTTTGTCGTAGTCCGGAAAATAGAAAGCCGGATGTGCCCCGATCTGGAAATGAAGTTCTTCGTTTCCGGTATTTTTTACGTACCATAAAACTTCGATCTGGTTACCGGCCAGTTTATAACCGATCTCCAGGCAGAACGGGAAAGGATATATCTGCAATGTCTCTTCGTTTTCTTGTAGCCGGAAACGCAACTCCGTATCAGTTTCCTTTATTAGTTCAAACTCCCGGTCCCGTGCAAAACCATGTTGCGATAGTTTGTATGTCTTTCCGTTATGGCGGTATTCGTTATTCCACACACTGCCCACGATAGGGAATAAAACGGGCGAGTGGCGTTTCCAGAAAGCCGGATCTGCCTGCCATAAAAATTCTTTACCGGTCGCGTTGGCAACGATGCTGCTGAGTTCGGCTCCATGTGGTGACACCTGAATAGTCAACAGGTTATTCGATAATGTTTTCTTCATCTGATCTGTTTGTTTAAGTCATTTTCAATTTCAACAAAGTTAGTGAACTTATTTTTTGATTCTCCAGCTCTTTTATAATAAATCAAAACAGAAAGCGTTAAAAGATCATTGAATAGTTGAAAAATATGAAGCTACACGAAAAAAGATTCTCAGCAATAACTAGTATTGCATTCTTACTTTGTTTCTGTCTTTCTTTTTCATTGGAAGCAAGTGGACGCTATGCGGACAATTCTGTATTAAGCAAAGGACACTGGGTGAAAATACAGATCGAAAAAGACGGAATATATAAACTGACTTATTCCGAATTGAAGAATATGGGTTTCGATGATCCCTCAAAAGTCGCAGTCTATGGCTATGGCGGTTGGCCGTTGGAAGAAGATTTTACCAAACCCTATGTGGATGATCTGCCTGCTGTTCCGGTATTAAAAGAAGATGGATACCTGCTTTTTTATGGAAGGGGAACAACAAAGTGGAAACAGGCTACTACTAATAATGATAATGAGGCATTCAATCATTTTATTCATATAAATAACCCATATTCCCTCTATGGATATTATTTTCTGACAGACGGGGCCGAAGCCAAGGTGCCGGTGCAAATTAAAAGCAGTGATAAATCTACCAGTCGGAGGATTCAAACTTTTGATGATCATCTGTTGCATGAAAAGGATTTGACATCTGTTAATTTGTCGGGCAGACGTTTGTTTGAGAAGTTGTCACAACACTCTCAGACCTTTAAAGACTTTGGAAATCCGGAGATATTGGGAATAGTTGAGGATGGCATTTACGTCGATTGTCAATTGGTCGTGCAAACTACTACGGCAGAGATGACAGGTGCAGTCACATTATCATTTGCCGGTAATGAACCTGTGGGTAGGAATAAATCTTTATTGGGTGGAACCTATACCAAAGGGTATGATGTAAATGTGGTTAAGGAATATCAATACAAAGCCGGAGATGATCTGAGCGTTAAAATAGAATATCAAAAGGGGCAGAAAGCAAGTACGGATGCCTTGGTGGATTACATTCGTTTGAACGTAAAGCGCCAGTTGAAGGCTTATAATGAACCTTATACTTTTTTCCGGTCCTTTGAAGCCTTGAATAATGTATCCAGGTTTGTTATAGAAGGAGCAAATTCGGCTTGCCGGGTTTTGGATATAACAGATCCGGTCAACTGTAAAATAATGGAAACCGAATTGAGCGGTTCTACTTTATCATTTACTATTCCGGAAAGTAAGATACTGAGGGAGTTTGTTTTGGTTCGGACTGATCGTTCAGATTTTCCGACACCGGTCAGCAAAGGAACAGTCGAATGCCGCAATCTCCATAGTTGGTCTGATATCGATATGATTATTATTTCTCCATCAGCTCTGAGAAAGGAAGCGGAGAGATTGAAGGTTGCACATGATGATATACGTGTAGAAGTGGTGACCCCCGAAGAAATATATAATGAATTTTCCAGTGGAACACCTGATGCTACTGCCTATAGAAGGTTCATGAAAATGCTGTATGATAAAGCCGTTGCAGAAAAGAATCGCCCGAAATATTTGTTACTGTTCGGTGATGGTGCCTACGATAATCGTTTTGTTACGGAATCATGGAGTAAGATGAGTGATAAGGAGAAAGCTAATTTCCTGCTCACATTTCAGTCGGAGAATTCATTAGATCAAAACTCTTATGTGTCGGATGACTATTTCGGCTTTTTAGAAGATAAAGAAGGCTCGGAAAATTATCCTATCGAGATAAGTACAGTGGATATAGGCATTGGACGATTTCCTATCCGTTCGGTATCCGAAGCTCGGAAAATGGTCGATAAAGTGATCCGTTACATGAATAATGATGAGTTGGGAATCTGGAAAAGTGAGGCTTGTTTTGTGGCTGATGATGGAGGTAATGCGGATAATGCAGATGCAAATGACAAAAAAGCCAACGATCATATGAAGTATGCAAATAATGCTGCAGAAACAGTAGAGAATCAGGCGCAGGATATGCTTGCCGGCAGGTTGTTTTTTGACAACTACGTGAAGGATTACTCTAATTCAAATCCATATTTGGCTGTGACGGAAGACCTGAATAAAAAGTTGAAAAATGGCTTGATGTTGGTTAATTATACAGGACATGGTAATACAACTTCGTGGTCTGACGAAAAAGTCCTGACGCAACAGATGATCGATAAGTTTGTTTATCCTAAATTGCCTTTGTGGATTACTGCTACATGCGATTTCTGTCGTTTTGATGCATTGGCGACATCGGCTGGAGAAAGTGTTTTTCTAAATGAAAAGAGTGGTGGTATTGCTTTATATACAACTGTTCGGGTTGCTTACGGATATGATAATGATGAGATAAACAATAAATTCCTTCATGAATTATTTAAACCGGATCTTAATGGTCTGTATCCGGCTTTGGGAGATGTCGTTAAAGAGGTGAAGAATTCTTATCGTTTTAAGAGATCGAAGAATCTGAACTTTACCTTTATTGGTGATCCTGCTTTAAAGCTGAAAATACCCTCTCACAAAATACGTATAAATACGGTTAATGGTGAAGACGCCATTCGACATACGACAAGTTTAAGAGCTTACGATGAAGTGAGTGTGGAAGGGGAAATCCTTGCTCCGGATAATTCCTCTCTTGATAATTTTAACGGAAGGCTGGAAGTGAAAGTAATGGATAGTAAAGTAGAAATAACTACACGGAATAACTTTAAAAATGATACGGCTTTTAAATATAAGGACTATAAAAACCTTATTTATAAAGGTTCTACTATGGTACAGAATGGTAAATTCAATTTCTCCTTTTATGTTCCCGGCAATATCTCCTATTCCGGAGCAGCCGGCAAAATGATTTTATATGCGGCTGATAGTGACCAAAAGATAGAAGCAAAGGGTAATTTTACCAATTACACAGTGAAAGGAACTTCCGACAATCCGGTAGAAGATCATGAAGGGCCGGAAATATTAAAACTCTATTTGAATGATTCAACGTTTGTCAGTGGCGACAAAGTAAACGCGACTCCTTTCTTTTATGCCCATTTATGGGATCAGACAGGAGTTGATATAACCGAAGGAGGCGTTGGACATGATATCATGCTGATGATTGATAACAAACCATTTACCAGTTATAATCTGAATTCCTACTATGATAATGTATTTGGACGGAAAGGAGAAGGTGAGGTAAGATTTGGTATACCACAGTTGAGCGCAGGTGAGCATGAAGCTGTTTTTAAAGTATGGGATATAAAGGGAAATCCGACAACTCATACTTTCCGGTTTAATGTTGTTGAAGGTCTAAAACCTTTCATCACTAATGTGATCGCAACTCCTACACCTGCGAGGGGAAATGTCGAATTTCATATTACGCACAACCGTCCGGAATCCCGGATGAAAGTAGGTATCATGGTCTACGACATGACAGGTCGTCTGCATTGGAAGCATGAAGAGACAGGTTCTTCCGAACTGTTCAAAGACTATACGATAGACTGGGATTTGAGAAATAATTCGGGAACTCATGTGCGTCCGGGTGTTTATATTTATCGCGCAGCGGTAAGTACTGATAATTCTAAAGAAGCAACGGAAGCAAAGAAGATGATTATTTTGTGGTGATCTATAGCAAAACGATGTTCGACACTAAAAAAGACTGTGTCCGATATGCAATTTTTATATACATTTGTAAGAAATAAAATGCACCATGGAAAGTATATATACACCAAATGAAAACAGATACGCGGAGATGACGTATCGTCGTTGTGGACGCAGCGGTATCTTATTGCCTGCTATTTCTCTGGGGTTATGGCATAACTTCGGCAGTGTGGATGTTTTCAATAACTTTATCAAGATTGCCCATACGGCTTTCGATAACGGGATTACCCATTTTGACCTGGCGAATAATTACGGGCCAGTCTACGGTTCTGCAGAAGAAAATTTCGGCAGGATTCTGAAGAAAGGACTGGGAGCTTATCGGGATGAGCTGCTTATTTCGACAAAAGCCGGTTACGATATGTGGTCCGGTCCGTATGGAAATTGGGGTAGCCGGAAGTATTTGATGGCCAGCCTCGACCAGAGTCTGAAACGGATGGGACTCGATTATGTCGATATCTTCTATTCTCACCGTCCCGATCCGGAAACACCGATAGAGGAAACAATGGGGACTTTGGCGGATATTGTCCGCCAGGGAAAAGCATTGTATGTGGGCATTTCAAACTATAATGCCGAACAGACGGAAAAGGCACTGGCCGTATTGAGAGAATATCGTGTTCCTTGCCTGATCCATCAGGCACGTTATTCCATGTTCGACCGTTGGACGGAACCTGATTTGTTACCTTTATTGAAGAAAGAAGGCGTAGGCATGATTGCTTTTTCTCCTTTGGCACAGGGGATGCTGACCAACAAATATCTGCACGGAATACCGGAAAACTCAAGAGCTGCCAGGTCGACAGGACATTTGCAGCGTGAGCAGGTGACGGAGGAAAAAATAGGGAAAATCCGTCTGTTGAATGATTTGGCTGGCAAGCGTGGGCAGACTCTTGCCGAAATGGCGTTAGCATGGCTTTTGAAAGACGACCGTGTAACCAGTGTCTTGATTGGTGCCAGCTCGGTAGAACAACTGTTCGACAATTTGAAAGCGCTACGCAATACGAATTTCACGGCAGACGAACAGTTGAGGATTGAGAATATATTAAGAAATGATAACCAGGTGTAATGTGAAATGATCTCTTAGGCCTAAGAAACCCCGTTTAAATGGTGAAAAGTCGTTTTTTAGGCCTAAGAAGTGCACTTTCACCGTTTAAAAACCATTTCTTAAGTCTAAAAAGTACACTTTCACTATATAAAAGCCATTTCTTAGGTCTGAGGAGTGCATTTTCACCATTTAAAAATCGTTTTTTAGACCTAAGAGGGTCACTTTTATCATTGAAGCGACCTCTTAGTCCTCGGAAGGCATTACATCGACAACATAACAAGAACAACAACGAAACAATGAAACCATTTTTATACCAGGTAGCCTCTTTATTTTATCAGCAATACGGAGCGGAGGTCAGTAAGCTGGCATTTGTTTTCCCTAACCGGCGAACAGGCCTGTTCTTTCAAAAATATCTTTCGGAGGTGGCGGACAAGCCGCTTTTCTCTCCGACGATCCTGACTATCAACGACCTGTTTGTGCAGTTGAGCGGCAAACAGGCGGCAGAAAAGATCAACATGCTGTTCATGCTGTACGATATCTATATCCGGCATAGCGGCTCGACGGAAACCTTTGACGAGTTTCTCTATTGGGGGGAAATGCTGTTGAACGACTTTGATGATGTCGATAAATATATGGCAGATGCCCGCATGTTGTTTACGAATGTGACGGACCTGCGGGAGATAGAGAACGATTTCAGTTTCCTGGATGAAGATCAGATAGCGGCAATCCGTACATTCTGGTCGTCTTTCTATCCGAAGGGAGATTCTCCGAACCAGGAAGAATTTCTGGCTGTCTGGAAAATCCTGTATACGTTGTACACCGATCTGCGTGAAGCGTTGGCGGCGGAGGGAAGAGGCTATGAAGGTATGATCTTCCGTGAAGTCGTTGAACAGATGGAGCAGGATGACTGTTGTGACCTGCCTTATCTGAAGGTGGTCTTTGTCGGTCTGAATGCCTTGTCTGTCGCGGAGGAACGTTTCCTGATGCAGTTGCAGAAACGGGGAATCGCTGATTTTTATTGGGATTATGCTTCGGATAAAGTGACGGACCGGGATAATAAAGCATCCTATTTTGTCGAACGGAATCTTAAAAACTTCCCGTCGCAGTATCCGCTTCCTCCGGAGGAAAAAACGGAAACGCAGATTGAGGTGATCGGTATTCCTTCCGGTATCGGTCAGGCAAAACAGGTGTACACATTGCTGAACGAACTTTGCAAGGAGGATGAAATGTCGCCCGAGGAAGCGTTGCGTACAGCCGTTATCCTGCCTGACGAACATTTGCTTATTCCGGTACTGAATGCCATCCCCGAACAGATACGCCGTATCAATGTGACGATGGGGTATCCGTTGGCAGGAACACCAGTCGCTTCTTTGATGGAGTATATCCTGGCATTGCAGAAAAATGTACGTTATGTAGATCGTCAGCCGGTTTTCTATTTCCGTGACGTGCTGCCTATCCTGAACCATCGGTATATCAGTTCGACCGGTCCGGAAACGGTCAATGCCCTGGTGAAAGATATTGCGGAAAACAACAAGATCTATATTTCTGCCGCCGATCTGGGAAAGACGCCTCTTTTGTCCGTCCTCTTCCTGCCGGTAACAGATGTCAATATCTTTTCCGATTACCTGATCAATGTCCTGCAGGAACTGAATAAGGTGATACACGCTTTATCATCCTCCGGTGAAGAGGAAGAAGATGCTACCCAGCGCACCAACGACCTGGAGCAGGAGTTTATCTTCCATTACTTCACGACCGTCAACCGTATGAAAGAGATCATGCAGGATGCCGGGATCGAGATGAAGATCGACACCTATTTCCGCCTGCTCAAACGGGTGACCGATACGATAACCATCCCTTTCCGGGGCGAACCGTTGTCCGGTCTGCAGATCATGGGAGTTCTTGAAACCCGTGCACTGGATTTCGACCGGCTGATCATCCTTTCCATGAATGAGGGTATATTCCCACTCAGGAAAGCGGCCAACTCGTTTATCCCTTATAACTTGCGAAGAGGTTTCGGCCTGCCCACTTATGAGCATCAGGACAGTGTATGGGCTTACCATTTTTATCGTCTGATTTATCGGGCGAGCCATGTCAGTCTGCTCTACGATACCCGCAGTAACGGTTTGCAGACAGGCGAAGTCAGCCGTTTTGTCCATCAGTTGCACTACCATTATGAAGAGCCGTTGCAGAACAAACTGGTTGTCTATAATGTCTCGTCCGCGAAAACCCCGGCTTTGCAGGTCCGGAAAACGGACGAAGTGATGCAACGGTTGGAGGCTTTCCATAAAGGAGGGCACAGGGCTATTTCTGCCAGTGCGGTCAATACCTATTTGGATTGTCCGCTGAAGTTCTATTTTTCGGTGGTCGAAGGTATACAGGAGGAAGAGGAGGTCAGTGAAACGATCGAGAGCAATGTGTTCGGAAGTATCCTGCACAAAGTGATGGAAGAGTTGTATATGCCTCTCTGCGGAAAGATGGTAACAGCCGATTTACTGAAGGCGATTAAGAAAGATACACCTGTCCTGACCGGCGCTATTGCACGGGCATTTGCGGAGATCTTTTTTATGTCGGATGTCGTACGTCCTTTGACGGGGCAGAACTTCCTGATCGGTGAGATGATCCGGAAATATGTGGAAAAGATACTGGAGCGCGACAGTAAACTGACACCTTTCCGTTATATCGAATCGGAGCGGAAGATCAATCGCCTGTTTACCCTGGGCGATGGTCGTACGGAAATCCAGTTGAAAGGTTTTATCGACAGGATCGATGAGGTGCGTGATACGGTCCGCATCATCGATTATAAGAGTGGGAGCGGGACTTCGGTATTTACTTCTATAGAGAGTCTGTTCGATAAAGAAGATAAAGACCGTGCCAAAGCCGTGATGCAGGTTTTCATGTACTCATGGATGCTGGGCGACGTGCCTGCAGGAAAGACCCTTCAGCCGGGAATTTATTATATGCGTACGCTCTTTTCCGATTCGTTCGATGCAGCCGTGAGCCGGCGCGTGGAGCGGATGAAAACAGAGCCGGTAACGGATTTCTCTGTCTATTCGGCCGACTTTGAAGCGGGACTGCGCCGTTGTCTGGATGAGATATTCGGACAGGAAACTCCGTTCGTGCAGACGACGACGGAAAAAGCCTGTGCCTGGTGTCCTTTCAAGGATATATGCGGAAAATAGACGGAGAAAAATCAAACGGTTCAAAACAGAAAACCGAGCGAGAAGCTCATCATATTGGTCCGCTTGTCTATCGAGATATTTCTTTCTGTCGGGGTTAACGAGGATTTGTCCTTAAAATCGGACTCAACCTTGTTAAGCCCGAATTCGTAAGTGAATTCGAAAAACAGACGCCAGATACTCACGCCCAGCCCTGTGGCAATACCCAGTCCGAACGGTGTACTATTATTGATGTATTCGTTGGTGACTTCAGAAAAATGGGTCGTATAACGTGACTTGTAGTTGTATTTCACTTTGGGGCCTACCATCAGGCTGAGGGCATAAGGACCTTCCTTTACAAGATAATAACCGATCATGACCGGCATTTCCAGTGAAGTCGTTTTTAGTTGGAGCCGGTCTGTTTCCGAAATACTTCCGGCTGCCTGGTCTGATTCGGTAGTTTGCGGCAATGAAAAAAGAACATCTCCTTGCTTGCGTGACCATGTCAGGTCCGGTTGGATAAAGAAACGGTCGATATTGATCCTGCAAAAGAAAGAAGCCTGATAACCGACTTTATATTGCAGACGGATATTTTCGGCTTCGACACCGTCTATTGTCAATGAGTTAATGATCGGGAATGTAGAATTGACTCCCACCTTTGCACCAAGGTAGAAGATTTTATCTTCAATCTGTATGAGCTTCTGTGCATGGACTGAAATGCAAAGGAGAAACAACGGCAATAGAAGGAGAGTCTTTTTCATACGCTTATTTTTTCTTTTTTACGGACCAGCCGAATTTACCTACAAACTCTCCTAATCCATAATATTTACCGTGCGAATAAGCCAGCAGGTCTGCCCGTTGCATATCGAATGCACCTGTTTGTGGATCCAGGTATTTATCATCCGCCTGGACATTGAGAACATCGGCGATGAACATATCGTGGCTGCCCAGTGCAACTACTTCTTTTACCCGGCATTCGATACAAAGCGGTGCTTCTTCGATGGTGGGGCAATTCACCAATGTAGCTTTACCCGGCGTCAGTCCCATTTCTTCAAACTTATGATGATCTTTTCCTGAATTAACGCCGCACCAGTCGGTGGCATAAGCCAACTCGCGCGTGGTCAGGTTGATCACAAATTCCATATTCTTTTTTAGGATCGGATACGAATGGCGTTCCGGACGTACGGATATATAACACATGGGTGGATTGGTACAAATCGTACCGACCCACGCCACAGTTATAATATTATATTCTGAAGGTTCGCTGCCACAACTAACCATTACGGCCGGTAAAGGATAGATCATGGTACCGGGCTTCCAGTTTTGCTTCATAATTTTTGAGTTGACAGTTGACAGTTGACAGTTGACAGTTGACAGGTAAGACTTTGTCTCCGATAATCAATCGGCTGAAAGACGAAATACCTGTCAACTGTCACTTGTCAACTATCAACTATTATTTAATAATAATGTCTTCTTTATTGATCTTGCGTTCGCAATAATGACATTTGATCGTGCCTTTCTCTTTGTCGATCACTTCGAAACGGCTCGGCATCGGTTCATTATTGGTGATACATTTCGGATTGTTACATTTAACCAGTCCGACCAGTTCGTCCGGCAAAGTAACCGTCTTTTTCTCTACAACCTCATAGTCGCGGATAATGTTCAGAATCACTTTCGGAGCGATCAGTGCGATACGGTTGATCTCATCTTCTTCGAAGAACTTATCGGATATTTTGATCACGCCTTTACAACCCATCTTCTTGCTTTGGAAATTGTTGCCGATCGTGATCGTGTTGTCCATATTTTCAAGTCCCAACAATTTGGCGACTTTAAATAACTGGCTGGGAGGAATATGGTCGATAGCAGTTCCGTTCTCCAGGGCGGCAACCTGCAATTCTCTTTTCTTTTCTACTGACATAACTTTGTTTATTTAGAAGTTGACAGTTGACAAGTGACAGTTGACAGTTATTTATTATCTGTCAATTGTCAACTGTCACTTGTCAACTGAAATATTTAGAACTTCACAAATAATAGCCTGACGGGCAAACAATCCGTTGCGTGCCTGCTGGATATAGTAGGCTTTCGGATTATCATCCACATCGTAAGCGATCTCGTTTACGCGGGGCAGCGGGTGGAGGATACGGAGATTTTCGCGGCTTCCTTCCAACATTTTGTTACGCAGGATATACACATTCTTCACCCGTTCGTATTCTTCCAGGTCGGTAAAGCGTTCGCGCTGTACGCGGGTCATGTAAAGGATATCGGATTGGTTGATCACCTCTTCGTCGAAAGTGGTATGCTCGTAATATTTGATGCCGTGTTCGTCGCAGAAATTCTTGTATTCGTCCGGCATGCGAAGTTCATCCGGAGCCACGAAATGAAAAGTAGGATTGAAGTGCGACATGCCGACGATCAGCGAATGTACCGTACGGCCATATTTCAGGTCGCCCACCATTGTGATATTCAGGTCGGTCAGTTTTCCTTGTGTCTTTTGGATCGAATACAGGTCGAGCATGGTTTGCGAGGGATGCTGGTTTGCTCCGTCTCCTGCGTTGATGATTGGAATATCGGTTACTTCCGAAGCATAGCGTGCTGCACCTTCCAGATGGTGTCTCATAATGATCAGGTCGACATAATTGCTGACCATCAGGATCGTATCTTTCAGTGTTTCCCCTTTGGAAGAACTGGTCGTAGAGGCATCCTGAAATCCGATCACTCGTCCGCCCAGGCGGTTGACAGCTGTTTCGAAGCTTAATCGCGTGCGTGTAGAGGGTTCAAAAAACAGGGTGGCAGCAACTTTGCCTTCCAGCACCTTTCGGTTCGGGTTTTCCTCAAACTTCCTGGCGTTATCCAGAATACGAAGAATGTCCTCTTTGGAACATTGATCGATAGAAACTAAACTTTTACTTTTCATTTTGTGTATAATCTGTCTTTCTTGCAAAAGTATAAAAAAAGCGGAGACCGAATAGTCTCCGCTTTATATTTATTTCAGATAATCTGCCAGCTTCGTCGGGAGATAGAATGTATTGTTCTTATCTACATAGACAACGACTGAATTCAGCCGGACTTCTTCCTGTCCTTTCTTACCGATTGTAACGATATTGCTGAACGGTGTGATGTTGATCTGTTTCTTCTTATTCTTCACGACTAATGAAGGAGAACCTTTCTCATCTTTAGCGGGGATAATCTCACATTGGTAGTCTTCGAATACTTCTGTGTGAGGGGCGAAATTCTCTGCCGTAAGTTCATCCAGCTTGTCGCGGTCCATGCCGAACAAAGCACACAGGTAGGCGTTCAGTTCGATATTGGTATGCATACCGATCGGCAGGCTGGCCTTGTCGGGATGGTAGGCTGCCAGGAAAACATCTTCGCCGGTATGACCGCCGGTGGTAAATCCGAAACAGGTTTTTGAGGTAAGCAGTTTCGACATGAAAGAGGTCAGCGAACCGCTATACAGTGAACCTTTGCCTTCAGTTTTGCGTTCGGCTTCCGGGATCGGACTGTTTTTATAGTCTTTACAATGGTTCAAAGCATCCAGTTCTTCCGGGCTTAGTTCGAAACCTGCATATTCACGGAAGATGTTCTGTACTTCCGAATTCGGTTCGCTGTTTACTTTCTTAGCGAATCCTTCTGCCGTCAGTTTATACAGAGAGAACTGGTGGAATAACTGGTCTTTCGTTAGTTTGTCGTATCCTTTGCAGTCGGCACGACCGATACTGATACCGCTGTTTCCGTGGTCCGGAACCATGATAACGGCTGTTTCACCGTTCTGGCGGGCAAATTCGAGTGCGGCACCGCAGGCACGGTCGTAAGCCAACATGTCTGTAGCCATGCCGACAGGGTCGTTTGCGTGAGCAGCCCAGTCTACTTTACTGCCTTCTACCATCAGGAAGAAACCTTCCGGGTTTTTGGATAGTTTCTGGATAGCGATGCGGGTCATCTCTTCCAGGTCCGGTTGTTGAGCCGGGTCTCGGTCGATGTCGTAAGCCATTTCACGGTCACCGAACAAAGCCCACATATTGTCACCTTTGTAGTTACGCATGCTGTTTATATCGTTTTTGAATACGCCGTATCCGTTACCTTTCAGGTAGGCTTCACTTTCTTCAGGAAGGAGGGAAGCACCGCCACCGATCACTACATTCAGGTCGTTATGAGCCATCTGTGGAGCGATCCATTCATATTTGCCACGGTTGTAGCTATGGGCGGAACAGTCTGCCGGAGTAGCGTGAGGAAATTCGCAGGTGAAAACAAGGCCGGTCGATTTGCCCTGTGTTATTTTTGCGGCTTCCAACACAGTTGTAAGCGGCTGGAAAGCACGTTCGGGATCGGTCGGATAGATATCGTTGTCACCGTCATTTTCCGGATAAGTAGAGACATAACCGGTACGGCTCGGATAGCCTGTCATATAACAGGAAGTAGTCGGAGCGGAGTCACCGATCGGAGCGTTCGAAGAGTGTGTACGTACGGTACCGCACAGGTACGGGTCCAGATTCAGGTTCGGTTTGTCCGGGTTGGTATACCATTGCAACCAGCGTGCCATAGAAACGGTAGCCAGTGAAGTTCCGTCCGGTATCAGAAGGATAACGTTCTTGACCGGTTTTACATTTTCCACATCTGCAGCTTTTGCCGGCATAATGATGAATGCCAGTAGAAGCAGAAAAGTAATCGTCTTTTTCATGTGCTTTTATTGTTTATTAATTAATGTAATTGAATGATCTCTTCTTCGAAATGAGTCAGTTTCTCGATACCTGTTTCGGTAACCAGGAAACTGTTCTCGATACCGACGGCTCCTACACCCGGAATGACGAATTTAGGTTCGAGGGCAAATACCATATTCGGTTGCAGCTCTTCTTTGGAACGGGGAGTCAGCACCGGAAGCTCGTTGATCTGGATACCGATACCGTGTCCGACGAATTTAGCCTGCTGTTTGGTTCCCATGAAGTTTCCGGCAAATCCTTCTTTCTCTGCGATACCGGCAGCGATGTTATATAATTCCGAACAGACGACACCCGGACGGGCGACATTTTCTATTTCATTTTGTATCGTTAATGAGGTCTGATGCGCACGATAAGCTTCTTCCGTCAGTTTACCGACTGAGAATACGCGGGTCATGTCGGTCATATACGGTGTATAATTACCTGCCATATCTACCATGATGGCTGTCCCGTCTTTCAGGATCGTGCCGTTGGCTCCGAGCGGGCAGGATGCGTCCATGCCGTTGCCTCCCAGGGCAAAGTCGAAAGGAGAGGGAGCTTCTGCGTTCTCACCTGCCAGGATGCTTCCCATAAAGATATCCATGTTAGCCCCGAATGCACGAAAGATTCCGATCGAACCGTTCTGGCGCATGCGTTTTTCTATTTCATACTGAAATTCGAGGTCGGTCATTCCCGGACGGAAACATTCGGTAATTTCCGAGTATGTCTTGGCATGTTTTTCGGCAGAGATACGGAACTGCGAGATTTCCCACGGTGTTTTGATCTCGCGCAGGGTTCTCATCAAGCCGGTTGCATTACCTGTTTCTTTCGGGTTGAATATGGATTGCAGGCGGATATAATCGTTGTATGTCAACTCGTCGGCTTCCAGTAACAGTTTTTCCGGCATCGGGATACCGCGGGCGGCGAATATCTCGGCTATTTGTTCGGGTTTGCGGATATATTCGATATGATCGTCGGTCAGGCCGTTCGGACGTTTGACGAAGAACCAGGGTGCTCCTTCTGCAGGCAGATAGAAATATCCGCTGAAAATCCGTCCGGTTGTATAATACAGGTTTACATCTACACTCAGCAGGCAGGCATCTGCATGCTGTGCTTGCATTGCCTGTTGTATACGACCCCATTTGAGTTGCAGGTCGTCGATCAGTTCTTTTTGTATCATCTCCAACTTTTATTTTTATGTGGCTTCAAAGGTATTAAAATCTGTCGGGAAAAAATGAGTTTGATATTAAATCTTGATTAAATATCATCTGTATTTTCTCTTGTAATATTGGTTGGGCAATTTTGTTTCATTGTGAAGAAACAACTGTTTCACCCGATGGAAACAACTGTTTCACTGTACGAAACAAATATTTCGAAAACACGGGACAAGGTTCTGAAATAGTTGTATTGAATTACAAATATCGGGCGAAGAATCATGACTACAAAATACTTTTTATATCTTTGGGCAGATTCTAACTTATATAATAAAGAAAGAAAATGGTACTAATAGTTTCTATTGTAGTAATTGTCGTGCTGGCGTTGTGGATAATCTCGTTGTATAATTCGCTGGTCAAGCTGCGGAACAACCGTGAAAATGCTTTTGCTGATATAGATGTGCAGCTCAAGCAACGGCACGATCTGATCCCTCAGTTGGTTGCAACGGTTAAAGGATATGCTGCCCATGAAAAAGATACGCTTGAACGGGTGATCAATGCGCGTAACGGTGCGATGAGCGCTCATACGATTGACGAAAAGATCAAGGCGGAAAATGCGTTGTCATCTGCATTGGCAGGGTTGAAGATTACTTTGGAGGCTTATCCTGACCTGAAAGCAAATCAGAACTTCCTCCAGTTGCAGGAAGAAATTGCCGATCTGGAAAATAAATTGTCTGCTGTAAGACGTTATTTCAATTCGGCTACTAAAGAGCTGAATAATGCAGTGGAGACATTCCCGTCCAATCTGATCGCCGGAATGTTTGGATTCCGTAAGGAGATCATGTTCGATCTGGGCGCACAGCGGGCCACTTTGGAAGAAGCTCCCAAAATTGAATTCTAAGTATGCAATACGTTGGTATACAAACACAGCAGAGCAGGAATAATTTTCGTTCGCTGCTCTTGCTTTGTCTTTTTCCGGTGCTGGTCTGTGTGCTGGTGTTGCTTTTTTGTTATCTGTATGTGATGCTTCTCGGCGGTGGCGGAGGAGACTATCGGATGCCGGGGGAGGTTACACAGATGCAGTTGGCTATGGGCTTTTTCGTACAGATCGCACCGTATGTGCTGGGTGGCGTGCTGATTTGGTTTCTGATTGCTTATTTTGCCAATACGAGTATTATCAATTCAGCGACCGGCTCCAGGCCTTTGAGCCGTATGGAAAACAAACAGGTGTATAATCTGGTAGAGAACCTCTGTATGAGTCAAGGTATGACGATGCCGAAAATAAATGTGATAGACGATGATTCTCTGAATGCTTTTGCCAGTGGAATCAATGAGAGGAGCTATACGGTGACACTTTCGCGGGGAATCATCGATAAGTTGGATGATCAGGAGCTGGAAGCAGTGATCGCTCACGAACTGTCGCATATCCGTAATCATGATGTCCGGCTGCTTATCATATCGATTGTGTTTGTCGGCATCTTCGCGATGGTGGCGCAGCTGGCTATGCGTTCGGTTTATTATTCTTCTTTTTCAAGAAGGAGAGATGAAAAGAACGGAGCCGTTCTGTTGATGCTACTGGTTTTGTTGGTGGCAGCGGTCGGTTATTTCTTTTCCATACTGATGCGTTTTGCCATCTCCCGGAAAAGGGAATATCTGGCGGATGCCGGATCGGCGGAGATGACAAAGAATCCGTTAGCTTTGGCAAGTGCGTTACGGAAGATTTCAGCAGATCCAGATATCGAGGCTGTCGAACGTGATGATGTCGCCCAGTTATTCATCCAGCATCCGGGAAAGCAAGCCGAGAGTGCATTGAGTGGAATGAGCGGTTTGTTTGCAACGCATCCGCCGATAGAGAAACGGATTCAGATTCTGGAACAGTTTTAGCGGGAAGAGATGGATATCTTTTTGATCATATTAGGGGCTATTTGCCTGCTGGTCGGGTTGGCGGGGTGTTTTTTACCCGTTCTGCCGGGACCGCCTTTGTCTTATCTGGGACTTTGGTTGCTTCATTTTACGGATAAAGTGCAGTTCTCCGTTACTCAACTGGTTATATGGGGAGTTTTAGTCGTGGTAGTGCAGTTGCTGGATTATCTGACCCCGGTACTTGGTACAAAGTATGGCGGAGGAAGTAAATGGGGCAACTGGGGTTGTGTGATAGGGACGGTTGCGGGGATATTCATTTTTCCTCCCTGGGGTATATTGTTCGGACCGTTTGCCGGTGCAGTGATAGGCGAATTGCTTGGAGGTAAAAAGTCTATAGATGCTTTTAAAGCCGGAATAGGAGCGTTTATCGGATTCCTGCTCAGTGTGGTGGTGAAGATGGCGCTTTGCGGATATTTTGTCTATTGTTTTATAAAAGCTATCATAGGATGAAACAAAAAAGAGACTCTTGACAAGTCTCTTTTTTATTTTTATCATTATTCTGCCGGAGTGCCGCCCGAAGAAATAATTTTACTGCGTTCGATAGATTGTAATGCCAGATAGTTTGCACCGAAGTTTTCCATGTTTTCGATTTCTGTTTCGAACTGGTCGAGATGACCTTCTTCTTCGATAACCAGACCTTCAAATACCTTCTTGGTAGCAGAATCTGCATGTTGGGCACATTCGTTAGCCCATGCATTGTAATCGTCTACACTTCCGGTTTCCATTTCTGCCGCTTTTTCGAGCATTGCTTTTACATCGTGGATTTTTTCTACCGGGCCGGAGCATTTCATTTCTACTTCACCTTTCAGAAACAGGATACGTTCGGCAAGGCGTTCTACGTGCATCATTTCAGTAATGGCAGTACGTTTGAAAAGGCTTGATAACAAGTCATATCCCATATCATCCAGACGGAAGTGGAAATACATGTACTGGTTGACTGCTGTCATTTCATCAGCTACTGCTCTGTTCAGCAGTTCAATACTTTTCTCTCTTTTAATCATAATGCGTTAATTTTAGTCGGAATATCAGATTTTTAATTCGTTTATAGGCCCTAAAGTTAATAGATTTTTTCATCCGTGGTTCAGTTGGATAGATTCTTATTGAAAAATATTTCCAACTTATCAAAAGGTATTACGTCCATCCGATCGTATAAATCTACGTGGTTCGCTCCCGGGATAATCATCAGCTCCTTATTATCTCCTTTTAGTTTTTTGAAAGCATCTTCACTGAAATAGCGGGAGTGAGCTTTCTCACCGTGCATTACGAGTACGGCACTACGAATCTCGTCGCTATAAGAGAGCAGCGGCATGTTGATGAACGGCAAGGACGAGGTCTTGTTCCAACCATTATTCGAGTTGAGTGAACGGGGATGGTAACCGCGTTTGGTCTTGTAATAGTCATAGTAGTCTTTCACGAATTGCGGAGCATCGGAAGGCAGCGGATCGATTACACCACCGGCAAGCGCATACGTACCGTTCTTCGCATCCTCCGTCCGCTGGGCGTTGAGTTGTTTCCGGAGTTCATAACGGGCATTGGCATCCATCGAGTCGAAATAGCCGTTGGCATTGACGCGGCTCATGTCGTACATCGTCGAAGTTACCGTTGCCTTGATGCGGGTGTCGATAGCTGCTGCGTTGAGTGCCATGCCACCCCAACCACAAATACCGAGGATACCGATACGTTCGGGATCGACGTCATCGCGTGTCGAGAGGTAATCGACTGCTGCACTGAAATCCTCTGTATTGATGTCGGGCGATGCTACATATCGGGGTTCACCGCTACTCTCGCCCGTATACGAAGGATCGAATGCAATAGTCAGGAATCCGCGCTCGGCAAGTGTCTGGGCATAGAGGCCCGACGACTGTTCCTTTACGGCACCGAACGGACCGGAGACGGCGATGGCAGCCAGTTTGCCGGTGGCGTTCTTCGGTATATACAAATCTGCTACGAGCGTAATACCGTAGCGGTTACGGAAGGTCACTTTACTGTGATTAACCTTGTCGCTTTGTGGGAACACTTTGTCCCACATCTGCGTTAAATTCTGATTTTCGTTCATTGTTATATCAGTTTTTAAATGAGTACTTGTCGCTTCGGATATACCTGTCGTTGTAACAACATTTTTGGTGGAGCTTGCAACGAATAAGTTTCCCATGATGCAAAAGCATGCGACCATTATAATACGTAGTTTCCGGAATGAATTTCTTGCCATACTTTTAATGTTTAATTAGGTAATGTCATTCTCTATTAATTTCACATTACAAAATTACCGGATTACAACAAGCGGCTTTGTACCAGAATCAAGGATATATTTACCTAATTTACGGATTCTCAAAAATGTGTCGGTGTGTTTTCGTGAGTCAGGGATATTTTGTGTAGATTTGTCCTACAGAATTTAATTGAAAGAGAATTATGACTAAGATACAAGAATTTCTGGCTGCTCTGCCGGAAGATAAAAAAGCGTTGTTTATCCCAGTGTTCGGTAATGTAGATAAATTTTACACGGTCGTATATCTGATTGCCCGTAATGAACATGTTACAGATATGGAAAAACCGGATCGATATGAAGATCGTTTGCAGGTGATCCGGCAAGTAAGAAGTAAGGTGGAGGATTTGGTTTCTTCCTATGGCTTGGAAGGGAAAGAGATCGTTGCCGATATCGCCAGTGATTATTTTGAAGATTATGTGAATTACAAAGAGCCGGAACTGGATATAACGAATGAAGAATTTATAGGAATCATACAAAAGCTGTAAAAACAGCTACTAAACACTTATGAACATGAGAACACTAAACCTATGTACTGCATTCCTTTTATCTGTAGCCACCTGCCTGCAAGCCCAGGTGACTGTAGTGAAAGAGGGTAAACCTGTATCCCGTATTCTGATAGAAAAGGATAATTCCGTAGATAATCAGGCGGCACTTCTTCTGCAGGATTTTGTGCAACGGATAAGCGGAGCATCTTTGCCTGTACTGACGGATAAATCCCCTCGTAAAGGAGATATCGTGATTGGAGGAAAAGATACCTCCGGCCTGACTGAAGACGGATTTCGTCTGAAAACAGATAATGGAATTGTTTATATCAGCAGTGGCGGCGATAAAGGGAATATCTATGGAGCCGTAACTTTGTTGGAAGATTATCTCGGAGTTGCCTATTATAGTGCAGATGCTTATAGGTTGGAGAAACGTTCTACTGTGGTTATTCCGGAACTGGACCGTGCGGAGAATCCTGCCTTCCGTTACCGCCAAAGCCAGTGCTATGCCTTGCGGGAAGACCCTGTCTATAAATTATGGTTCCGTTTTGAAGAACCATCCGAAGTCTTTGCCGGAGGAATGTGGGTGCATACGTTCGATCGTATTCTTCCTTCGGACGTATACGGAGAATCGCATCCCGAATATTATTCGTTCATCAATGGCGAACGCCGCCCCGGGAAAGCCAGCCAGTGGTGTCTGACCAACCCGGAAGTATTTGAGATGGCTGCGCAGAAGATCGATTCGATCTTTAAGGCCAATCCCGGAAAGAATATGATTTCCGTCAGCCAGAACGATGGTAATTTTACCAATTGCAGTTGTCCGTCATGTAAGGCGCTCGACGAACAGGAGGGAGGTCCGTCTGGTAGTCTGATCCATTTCCTGAATAAACTGGCGGCCCGTTTTCCGGATAAGGAATTTTCGACGTTGGCTTATTTATATACCATGCATCCGCCCAAACATGTCAAGCCGCTGCCGAATGTCAACATCATGCTTTGCGATATTGACTGTGATCGCGAAGTGCCGTTAACAGACAATGCTTCCGGGCAGGATTTTATGAAAGCGATGGAAGGCTGGTCTGCTATCAGTAATAATATATTTGTATGGGATTACGGAATCAATTTTGATAATTACGTTTCCCCTTTCCCGAATTTCCCGATTCTGCAAAAGAATATTCAGTTATTTAAAGATCACCATGCTACCATGCATTTTTCGCAGATCGGAGGATCGAAGGGCGGAGATTTCCCGGAGATGCGCGCTTATATGGTCAGCAAGCTGATGTGGAACCCTTATCAGAATGCCGATTCACTGATGCGTGCATTTATGGATGGTTATTATGGGGCAGCATCTCCCTATATCTATCAATATGAGAAACTATTGGAAGGCGGTTTGCTCGCCAGTAAACAACGTCTCTGGATATATGACTCGCCGGTTACGCATAAGGATGGTATGCTGAATACGAATTGCCGTAAGCGTTATAACGAATTGTTCGATCAGGCAGAGCAAGCGGTTGCTGACGATCCCGTTCTGTTGAAACGGGTACGGTTATCCCGTTTGCCGTTGCAATATGCCGGACTGGAAATAGCACGTGCTGAAGGAAATCACGACCTGGAAGAGGTAAAAGCCAATCTGGCTCTGTTTGAAGAACGTACGCGCGAGTTCAATATTCCGACCCTGAATGAACGGAACAATCCGCCGGCTGAATATTGTAAACTATATACTGAGCGTTATCTGCCCGGCAAGGCAAAGAACCTGGCAAAGGGTGCGAAGATTATCTGGTTGCAGGAACCGTCCGGCAAATATAAAACGTTAGGCGAGGCAGCCTTGACCGATGAACTGTTTGGTGGAACCACTTTCGTGGAAAGCTGGATAGGATGGGAGGGGATCGATGGTTCCTTTATCCTCGATCTGGGAAAAGACATGCCTGTCCGTTCGGTTGAAAGTGACTTCCTTCACCAGCTGGGGGCATGGATATTACTTCCCCGAAAAGTAACTTATTCTATCTCTTCAGATAATAAGACCTGGCAGCCGTTCGGCGAAAAGAGCCTGGAGGAAGACCGTTCCGTACAGGTGAAATTTGTAGGAGTCAAGTGCGATGTCCCTTCTCCTGTAACGGCCCGCTATATAAAAGTGGAGATTGAAGGTGTTAAAACCTGTCCATCCTGGCATTATGGAGTAGGTTATCCGGCCTGGTTCTTCCTGGATGAGGTTACAGTTCAGTAATATTTATTTGTCACAAATAGCAGAATGCAAGTTCTTAATCAAAAGGACTTGCATTTTTAATAATCATGAAATAACTTTTTTTGTATGTGCTGAGTATGAGTATATGCTGAATAACACCTACTTTTGCAGTTCGCCCGTAAATGAATGCGGGAGAAGAGAAAAGAATAGTTGTTTTTTAGGAATATTACGGTATATCGATGAGTTATTTTATAAAGTTGAGGGATTGGTTCACATCCCAGGAGCATTTACTGTTCCTGTTTGCGTTGCTGTTTATTGTTCCTAATTGTGTCTTGTTCTTTACGGAACCGTTGCCTGTCACAGTTGGGATTGCTTCTTTGATATTACCTTATACTTTTTGGGTCGGTCTGCTTTTGCTGGCACGTAAGCCGGGAATCGTAGTCTGGTGTCTGTTGCCGAAAGTCATATTGGACGGAGGGCAATTGGTGCTGCTTCACCTTTTCGGCGAATCGGTCATTGCTGTGGATATGTTCCTGAATCTGACCAGCTCGACAGCCTCCGAAGCCAGTGAATTGCTTGGAAATATCTTTCTGGTGATTATAGGTGTCTTTTTCTTTTATACGTTGCCGACTTTATTGCTGGCTACCTGGTCTGTCCGGATGAAAGCGAAATTGACAGGGCCTTTCCGTAAGAAATGGGCCATACGGAGTTTCGGTGTTTTCATTTTGGGGATTATTCTTTGTTTGTTGGCTCCGATCCAGGGGCATCAGGTCTCTCTGAAAGATGATTTTTATCCGGGAAATGCCCTTTATAATCTTTACTTCGCGATCAATAAAGCGGAGAAAAACAGCAACTATCATATCACATCCGCTGATTTCAGATTCAATGCGATGAAGCCGGAACAGGCCAGCGGGAAGCGTGAAATTTATGTGCTGGTAGTCGGAGAGACTTCACGTGCTATGGAATGGAGCTTGTATGGCTATGAGCGGGAAACGACTCCCCGGATGGAAAAACTGGATGGACTGGTTCATTTTACCGATGTGGTGACACAATCCAATAATACGCATAAGAGTGTCCCCATCATTCTGTCGGCAGCCAGTGCGGAGGATTACGGGGTGATATATGATGAAAAGAGTATCGTTACCGCTTTTAGGGAAGCCGGTTTTCATACGGTGGTGATAGCCAATCAAAATCTGAGTACTTCGATGATCGGTTCGTTTTACCGGGAGGCGGATGCTTTCATCGATATGAGTACATTCAAACCGAAATCAGCTTATCTTACTTCGCTGCATGACGGAGAATTGCTCCCTTATCTGCAAAAAGAACTGGATAAGACAGAAGGAAACCTGTTTTTTGTGATTCATACTTACGGATCGCATTTTAATTATCACGAACGTTATCCGAAAGATTTTTCTCTGTTTAAGCCGGATAAAGCGGAGGGAATCCGTGCCTCCTATAAAAAGGAGTTGCGCAATGCTTATGATAATTCAATCCTTTATACAGATTACGTACTGAGCGAAATTGCCGGTATGCTGGCAAAAACGAATGCCTGTGCTTCCATGCTTTATCTGAGTGACCATGGTGAAGATATTTTCGATGATGCCCGTGCGCGTTATCTGCATGCATCTCCGATTCCGACTTATTATCAGTTGCATATACCCTATGTGATTTGGTTCTCGGATACATACCGTGAAACTTATCCGGAAAAATATCAGATGACAGAAGCGCATCAGGCTCTGCCGGTCAGCACGAACAGCGTGTTTCATACAGTACTGGATCTTGCCGGAATACATACGGATGTTTCCGATTCTACATTGGCGGTGTCCAATCCGTCTTTTACGGTCCGTGATCGTATGTACCTTGGAGATCATGATGATCCCGTACCTTTCTGGAAAGTCGGACTGAAGAAAACCGACTTCGAGATGTTGGACAAATGGGGAATTGTTTACGACAAGGATTGATTTTTTGAGATAAACTTCTACCTTTGTTTTATGGCAGAACAAAGTGGACATATTACCCTTAAGGTTATTCTGGGATATTTGTTGTTGATTGCAATAGCGATCTGCTCTGTCGTATATATCTATCGGATTATCGAACAGGTGGCCGGTGAGGAAGAACCGGACGGAAAAGCCCGCCAGAAAGTTTATCTTGTAACAAATACGTTATCACTGCTTTATGAAAGTGAGGCATTGGGGCAGTTGGTCGGTATGCCTCAGAATGATGTAAATCACTTTAACCGGACATTGAATAAGGCTCACAGCAATATGGATTCACTGCGTGTCCTGATCACCGACTCAGTTCAATTATTGAAGATCGATACGATCGATATGCTGTTAAGGCAGAAACGGTTGAATACCCGACGTTTGCTGGAAACCTGGAAAGAAACGAATACGGAACATCTTTATACGATCAATATCGAAAAGGTGATAGCCGAACAGGATACATTCATCGAGCAAAAGGAGATAAAAGAACATGTGGTAGTCAAGCAGGATACCATCTTTTCCCAAAAGAAGCCGCGCGGTTTTTTCCGCCGTCTGGCGGACGCTTTCTCTCCCAGCCGTGAAGATACGAGTATTATCGTCAATACAACCCGCCAGATTGTGACGGATACCCTGGTGAACGCTTATAATCCTTCGGATACGATTGCCAGTGTGCTGAAAAGCCTGCAGGATAGTGTTGCGGGACAACGTAAACTGTTGGCGGATCAGTTACTGGAACGCGCTGCCAATCTGAGGTATAATAATAGTATAGTTACCCGTAAGATCAACCAGATATTACGTGATATCGAAGAAGAAGAGGTGAACGCTTCGCTGGAACGTATGCAGAACAAACAGTTGATTTTGCGTGAAACATCTTTGCTGATTGCCGGTATTGCCGTCGTCTCTGTCATTATTGTGATCATCTTTATCTTTATGATCACCCGTGATGTCTCGAAAAGTAAATATTACAGAATGCAATTGGAGAAGGCGAAGCAGTATGCCGAAGACCTGTTGCATAGCCGGGAAAAGATGATGTTGACGATCAGCCATGATATCAGGGCTCCGCTCTCTTCCATCATCGGATATATAGATCTTTTGCTGAAAAGGCATCCGGACGAACGGCAGCAGTATTATCTGGAAAATATGTCCGGTTCTTCCAGTCATATCTTGTCACTGGTCAATGACCTGCTGGATTTTCACCGGCTTGAATCGGGGAAAATGGAGATACAGCGAGTTCCATTCAGCGTGTCGGCCTTGTTCAATGAGATATTTACCAGTTTCCGGCCGATTGCCGAATCGAAGGATCTTACATTTGTCTTGAATCTGAAAGAAGAAGGGACGGATAAGTTATATATCGGAGATCCGATCCGTATCCGCCAGGTGGTGGGTAATTTATTGTCGAATGCCCTTAAGTTTACGCGTGAGGGACGGGTTGTCATGGTGATATCCATCACTGCTTTAACAGATAACAGTGCGCGGCTGAATGTGCTGGTAAGTGATTCCGGTCCGGGAATCCCTCCCGAAGAGCAGGAACGTATATTCGGAGAATTTACCCGTCTTTCTGCCACTGAAAAAGCGGAAGGGTTTGGATTGGGCTTATCTATCACCCGGAAGATGACGGCATTGATGGGAGGAGAACTTTCATTGAAGAGTGTAGTCGGACAGGGTTGCGACTTTACCATCGAGTTGCCGCTTACTGTGGCCGATGTTCAGGTTCTTCCTGCACCGGAGGAAGAAATTACGGTGGAGCCGTCCGGACCTTCTTTTGCCGGGCGTGAAGTTTATTGCCTGCTGGTTGATGATGATCCGCTACAGTTGGCTCTTACAGAAGAATATCTGCGGCAGAATCATGTGGAAGTAACTTGTTGTACCGATCCGTTCTCGGTAGTTTCTTTATTGCAGAACACCGCTTTCGATGCTGTCATTACGGACATTCAGATGCCGGGAATGGATGGTTATCAGTTGTTGGAAAGCATACGTAAATCCGGCATTCCGGGTAGTGATTCGATCCCGGTCATTGCGCTTTCCGCCAGTGTGGAGAATGAGCATGACCATTATCTGGAATCCGGTTTTACCGGTTTTTTGAATAAGCCTTTTACTGCCCGCCAGTTAATTTCTTTATTGAATAAACTGTTGTCGACGGAATTGGTGGTAACTTCCGATTTCAACTTTGATTCGCTGACGGCTTTTGCCGGTGAAGACAGGGAAGCTTCTGCATCTATCCTGAAAACATTTATTGAAGAAACAGGTAAGAGTAATGCTCTGCTTGAAGACTCTTTACGTGATAACGATCGGGAACTATCAGCAAAAACATCTCATAAAATGGTTCCCTTGTTCGCAATGCTGGGTGCAACATCTCTGGTTGAAAAGCTACGAACTATAGAGAAGAATGCTGCCACATTGCCTGAAGAAGAATGGAAATTGTTGCTTTCGGAGGTAATCGCCGAAGTGAAAAAGATTATCGATCAGGCAACGAGCCTAGTCGGCAGTTGTTAGTTGATAACAGCCTTTTTGTGGAACAGGTTTGTAGAAAAAATCCCCAATTGTGTATTATGTTCCCCAGTGTCTTCCTTGTTATATTTTTGTTAGCTAAAACATTTTATCTCTCTTTTCTGTTAAGTTATAAGAGTTTATGAAATAGACGAAGACCTTTTGCGGATTCTGGCACGGTATTCGCATTCATATTTACAGAATCGTAAGTGGACGTTTCTACATTTAAGCCGTTTAAAACAAAGAAAGATTATTTCTGAGTATTCTATTTAAGTCTGCGAAACAAAAAAGGCATCTGTTGGGGATGCTTTTTTTGTTTGGTTAGGTTTATTTGTTAAATTCGTGCCCAATATTAAAAAAGACCTGTTTTACCATGGAGCACGAAATGCCACTCAAGTCACCACGCATTGAAGTTGTTGACGCGTTAAGAGGATTCGCCGTTATGGCGATTATGTTCTTACATAATATCGAACATTTTAATTTCTACGAATTTCCGGAAGTCACTTCTGATTTTATGAAAAGCCTGGATAAAGGAGTCTGGGACACACTGTTTTTCCTTTTTTCCGGGAAAGCCTATGCGATCTTCTCTTTATTGTTCGGGTTCAGCTTTTTTATTCAGTATAATAACCAAGCCAGGAAAGGCAAGGATTTCCGTTTGCGTTTTCTGTGGCGGCTCTGTTTATTGTTTGTCATAGGTTGCTTCAATGGGGCTTTCTTTCCGGGAGATATACTTGTCCTGTATGCAATAATCGGTGTCGTACTCATTCTTGTTTGCCGCTGGAGTGATCGTGCTGTATTAATTACTGCCGTCATCCTGATGCTTCAGCCTGTAGAATGGGGTAAATTCTTTTATGCAATGCTGCATCCTGATTATATGGCTTCGGCCGAGCAATGGCTGGTGCATCACAGAAAAATGTATCCATTCCTCAGCCAGCCTGATTTTTTGGAGATGGTCAAATCGAATTTATGGGATGGCCAACTGTTCAGCATTTTATGGGGCTGGAGCTACGGACGTTTTTTCCAGACTGCATCTTTGTTCATGTTGGGTATGTTGATCGGACGTAAACAGTTGTTTGTGAATCTCGTGGAACACCGTACTTTTTGGCAACGTGTCTTCTTGATCGGTCTTATTTGTTTCATCCCTCTGTATTATTTGTCTTTGTCGTTGCCGGATTTATTGACGAACAGGAGCATGCTTATTCCGATGAATACGATTGTATCTTCTTTCCGTAACTTCTCATTCATGTGTGTTCTGGTTTCTGTCTTTGTTTTTCTGTGGCAACAGGCAACTACCCATAAAATTTTATACGGATTAGTCCCTTATGGAAAGATGAGCTTGACTAATTATCTGAGCCAGTCGATCATAGGTTCGTTTATCTATTTCGGTTATGGTCTGGGACTGTATAAATACCTGGGTGTCACTGCCAGTTTCGGAGTAGGAGTGTTGTTGTTCATCCTTCAGTTAGGCTTCTGTCATTGGTGGTTAAAGAATCATAAACAAGGGCCGTTCGAAGGAGCATGGCGTAAAGCGACCTGGATTTGTTCCTGATTTTCCGTTAAAATATATATCTTTGTCAGAGGTTTTAATCTAATAATGTATGCCGTCGATTCTTATAGTAGAAGATGATATAACTTTTTCTTTGATGCTAAAGACCTGGTTGGGTAAAAAGGGTTTCGAAGTAAAAACATTTAGCTCTGTTTCAGATGCAAAGCGTCAGATAGAAAACGGAGGTTACGATCTTATCCTGTCCGATTTGCGTTTACCGGATGGCGACGGGATCGATCTGTTGAAATGGGTAAAAGAGAAACAGACCTCTTTGCCGCTGATCATGATGACAAGCTATGCGGAAATACAAACGGCTGTCCAGGCAATCAAGCTGGGTGCTTCTGACTATATAGCCAAACCGTTGAATCCGGAAGAGTTATTGGGAAAGATACGTGAATTGATAAAAACGGTACCGGCAGAACATCGTCCGGCTGCAAAATCATCGGAGAGTAATACTTATATTGAAGGTCAAAGTCCTGCTGCCCGACAGTTGTTCGACCATGTTCGTCTGGTGGCTCCGACGGATATGTCCGTGTTGATAACGGGGGCGAGTGGTACTGGAAAAGAATATATTGCCCGTCGTATTCACGAACAGAGTAACCGTAGTAAAGCGCCGTTTATCGCTGTAGATTGCGGTGCTATCCCGAAAGATTTGGCTGCATCCGAGTTTTTCGGCCATGTGAAAGGTTCGTTTACCGGGGCGATAGATAATAAAACCGGTGCTTTTGTAGCGGCACAAGGCGGTACGATATTTCTGGATGAAATAGGTAACCTGACTTACGAGGTACAAGTGCAGCTGCTTCGTGCCTTGCAGGAGCGTAAAATAAAACCGATCGGAACGAACGATGAAATAGCTATTAATGTACGGTTAATTTCGGCAACGAATGAGAATCTGCGTACTGCAATAGAGAAAGGGGATTTTCGCGAAGACCTTTATCACCGTATCAACGAATTTACGGTTCGCATTCCGGACCTGAAAGAACGTAAAGAGGACTTATTGCTTTTTGCTAATAATTTCCTTGACCAGGCAAATGCGGAACTACAGAAAGATATTATAGGTTTCGATAACGAGACGATCCGACTTTTCCAGTCTTATTCATGGCCGGGAAACCTGCGTCAGATGAAGAATGTCATCAAATATGCAACACTTTTGGCCACAGGACGTTATATTACGCGTCATGAACTTCCTGAAGAACTAACGGATGCCCCTGCAAAAGACACCCGCATCCTCTTGAAAGACGAAGCTCACGAAAGCGAATTGATCAAACGTGCCCTCCAGGAATCCGGTAACAATAAAACCCGTGCCGCCCAACTATTGGGAATCGATCGGAAGACGTTGTATAATAAGTTGAAACTTTATAATTTGGATTGATAGGGTAATATATATTTAATTAAAAAATCTTAGCATGAAAACCGACACTTACTTTATTCAAGAGCTTTCAGGTAATAACTCATTGGTTGAACGCATAGAAACATTGATAACGGAAGCTCGTAAGCGGGTGGTTTCTGCTGTTAATACGACTATGGTCTATACCTATTTTGAGATAGGAAGAGTGATCGTAGAAGAAGAGCAGAACGGAGAGGAAAGGGCTGAATATGGTAAAAAGCTATTAGAAAATCTATCTATTCATTTGACAGCCAGATTTGGAAAAGGATTTTCTCCACAGAACCTTGCAAATATGAGACAACTTTACAAGATGTACTCTTCTCGAATTTTCCAGACACTGTCTAGAAAATCAGAAAATAATCAGATTGTAACTCATGAGTTTAATTTTTCACTTAGTTGGTCTCATTATCTAAAACTAATGCGTATAACTAATCCGGAAGAACGTAATTTCTATGAAATAGAAGCAATAAATAATAATTGGAGCCTGCGTGAACTAGAGCGGCAATATGATTCTTCTCTTTATGAACGTTTGGTTTTGAGCCGTGATAAAGAGGCCGTGCAATCTTTGTCTGAGAAAGGACAACTTATAGAGAATCCGCAAGATGTTATAAAAGATCCGTATGTTTTAGAGTTTATTGGATTACCGGAACTTCCTCAATATAATGAAAGTGAATTGGAACAACGACTTATTGATAATTTGCAAATATTTTTGTTGGAATTGGGAAAAGGTTTTACTTTTGTTGGAAGGCAAGTTCGTTTCACTTTTGATGAACAACATTTCCGGGTGGATCTTGTCTTTTATAATCGTTTACTTCGCGCTTTTGTTTTAATTGACCTAAAACGAGGAATGCTGAAACATCAGGATTTGGGACAAATACAGATGTATGTCAATTATTATGATCGTTTTGTCAAATTAGAAGATGAAAGTCCTACTATTGGCATTCTTTTGTGTGCTGATAAGAGTGATGCGATGGTCGAAATTACTCTTCCAAAAGAAAATAATCAAATTTTTGCAAGTAAATATCAGACTATATTGCCAAGTAAAGAGACTTTGAAGAAGTTGATCGAAGAACAATATAAATAAGGCTCCTTTTATCTGGGTTCTTGCTAATCAATTATACATCAAAATGTCAGCCTGAAAATAACTGGCGGAAAGTCCTACCAGGAAACAAATCAGGATAGGGATAATAATATTCAATGCTTTTCTCATGATCTTTCGTTTTTCTAATTGAATAACAAAAGGTAGGATGATCTTGTTGTCCCGAATGACAAACTTTTTGTGATGTATCTAGTCGGGATGGTAATACATTTTATTTTCTGCTACTTTTGAAAATTAAAGGGTGAAGCTCGCTATTTAAAGTTAAAATATTCGCAAATAATGAACCTGGAACAGTATTTTGTTTAATTTTGTATTTCAAAAGATTTTTGTTGTCCTAGTCTCTTTGGAATATGAGTATAGAAGTATTATCCGGAATTGCCCCGAGGCTATACGAACTGGTCGCTCCACTGGTGATGAACTGTAGCGTGCTGCGGCAAAATAATAATTACCCATTCAAAACTTCTAAACACTATTTATGGTTCGTCGCCATTGAAGGAGACATGGTCATAGGCTTTATACCTGTTGAGATCAAAAGTACCTGTGTGGTTATCAATAACTATTATGTGAGAGGGGAGGACAGTAAAACGATGTCATCCCTGATCGATGCTGTTCTGGAGCATTTTAAAAACACTTCAATCATACGGGCTGTCGTTCATACCCGGCATGAAGATATTTTTGCTTCAAATCATTTTTTTGTAACTCAAAAGTGGAAACTATATATTAAAATGGAATATAGATGCGATGATGAGAGAAAAGATAAATGTTTACGAAGCAGTACAAGCGCGGTTGGATAAGATATTTTCCGACTTCGATAATATATATGTCTCCTTTTCCGGTGGTAAAGACAGCGGTGTGCTGTTGAATTTATGTATCGACTATATACGTGAACACCGGTTGAAGCGAAAACTGGGGGTATTTCATATGGATTATGAGGTGCAGTACCAGGAAACGACATCTTATGTAGACCGGACACTGGCTTCTAATGCGGATATTCTGGAAATATATAGAGTTTGTGTTCCCTTCAAAGTACCGACCTGTACCTCGATGTTCCAGAACTATTGGCGTCCCTGGGATAAGCTACAGCAAAATATCTGGGTAAACAAAATGCCTGAAAACTCTTTGAAAGCTGAAGATTTTCCATTCTATAATGAAGACATGTGGGATTATCAGTTTCAGTTGTTGTTTGCAGGATGGCTGCATGAGAAAAAGCAGGCCGGAAGAACTTGCTGTTTGATCGGGATACGTACTCAGGAGAGCTTCAACAGATGGAGGGCTATCCATATAAAAAGTAAGGTACAGACCTATCGGCGTTTGAAATGGGTTCATCAGGTAATGCCTCGTGTCTATAACGCTTATCCTATCTTTGATTGGAAAACGAAAGATATATGGATTGCCAACGGTAAGTTTCAATGGGATTATAATCATTTGTACGACCTGTATTATCAGGCTGGAGTGCCTCTTGAAAAACAGCGGGTGGCAAGTCCTTTTATTTCCCAGGCGCTGGCTAGCCTGAAACTGTACCGGGCGATAGATCCCGATATGTGGGGAAAGATGATCGGACGGGTCAACGGTGTCGGTTTTGCCGGATTATATGGCGGCACTTCCGCTTTGGGATGGCAATCGGTCAAGTTGCCTAAAGGAATGACCTGGAAGTCTTATATGGAATTCCTGTTAAAAACATTGCCTGAGAAGACGCGTAACGGTTATTTACAGAAGTTGTCTGTCAGCATAAAATTTTGGCGGGATAAAGGAGGATGCCTTGCAGAGGAAACGATCGAGAAACTGCAACAGATAGGGATCCCTATCCGGGTGGAAGACAGCACGAATTATAAGACAAAAAAGAAACCGGTCCGTATGGAATATCTGGATGATATCGATATTCCGGAATTTAAGGAACTGCCGACCTATAAACGGGTTTGTATCTGTATTCTGAAAAACGATTACTATTGTAAATATATGGGATTCTCATTGAATATTCATGAGAGAAAACAAAAGGAAAATATTTTACAACTTTATAACTCTGAATTATATGGAGGAATATACTAGCCCTGTCTACAAAGTAAGACCTGTTCCGGTTGAAAAAGTAATGGCTAACAGCTATAACCCCAATGTGGTTGCTCCCCCGGAAATGCAATTACTGGAAGTCTCCATCTGGGAAGATGGCTTCACCTCACCTTGCGTATGCTATTATGTACCGGAGAAAGATATGTATGAATTGGTTGACGGTTATCACCGTTATATGGTCATGAAAACGTCTAAACGTATATATGAACGTGAACACGGAATGCTTCCCGTTACTGTCATAGAAAAAGATCTGTCCAATAGAATGGCATCGACGATCCGCCATAACAGGGCACGCGGCACCCATAATATCGAGTTGATGAGTCATATAGTCTCCGAACTTTCCAAATGTGGTATGTCCGATGCCTGGATACAACGTAATATAGGAATGGATAAAGATGAAATATTGCGTTTGAAGCAGATATCGGGATTGGCCGAATTATTTTCTAATAAGGAGTTCAGTTTGTCGGAAGAATAATGTTTTCATCTTTGTATGGGATAGATGCATCCCCGAGAAGGGTGATGCCTGATTTATAATTAATGATTATATTTGCAGATATCATTCACTGTAATTTGTAAAAGCCTTTTCCCATGACAAGAATACTGGTAGTAGAAGATGAACAGCGTGTAGCGGAACTCCTGAAGGTCGGTCTGGAAGATTCCGGCTATCAGGTGTCGGTGGCTTTTGACGGGGAGATGGGGTTGCGTCTTTTTCGGGCTTCGGGGTTCGATCTGGTGATATCTGATATTATCCTGCCGAAGATGAACGGCTTTGAGCTGACGAAAGAGGTGCGGCAACTGAATCCGGATATCCCCGTTCTGATGCTTACTGCTTTGGGCACAACCGACGACAAACTGGACGGCTTCGATGCCGGGGCGGACGATTATATGGTCAAACCTTTCGATTTCCGCGAACTGGATGCCCGTATCAGGGTGCTGCTGAAAAGAAAAGTTGTCGCTTCGCAAACTACACAGCCTCAGGAGTTAAACTATGCCGATCTTCGTATCGATCTGTCCGGTAAGTCTGTCTTCCGCGATGGACGTGAGATAAAATTGACACCTAAAGAGTTTAATTTGCTGGCTTATATGATGGAGAATCCGGAGCGTGTCCTGTCGCGTGCGGAGATAGCCGATAAGGTTTGGAACACTCATTTCGATACGGGGACTAATTTTATCGATGTCTATATCAATTATCTCCGAAAGAAAGTCGACCGTGATTTTCCTGTTAAACTGATCCATACTAAGCTAGGTATGGGTTTTATACTGCGTACCGATGAAAATCAGGACTAAACTGACGATCCGTTATACGGCAGTCACAGCTACTGTCTTCCTGTTCCTGATGGGAATGATTTGGTTTTTGTCGGAAAGTAACCGGAAAAGTGTTTTCTATCGTGACCTGAAAAAGGAGGGGATTACGAAAGCTAATCTATTCCTGCAACATAAGGTCGATGCCGCTACCATGCAATCCATTTACATGAATAACCGGGAGTTTATTGATGAGGTGGAGGTGGCTGTCTACGAACCGGATTTCAATCTACTCTATCATGATGCCAAAGAGATAGATCGGGTGAAAGAAACTCCGGAAATGATTCGGCGTATTGTCGAAAAGAAATCCATCGAATTCTTTGAAGGAGATTATCAGGTGGTCGGACTTTTGTATCCGTTTGAGGGGAAGGACTATGTTATCACGGCTGCTGCATTTGACGGTTATGGCTATGCGAAGCTCGATGCTTTACGGAATATCCTGCTGATATTATGGGGTGTCGGGTTGGCGGTACTGGCTGTTGTGGGGTATTTTCTGTCGCGAAGTGCTTTGTCGCCTGTCTCGAATATTGTCAGGAAGGTGGAGAAGATAACGGCATCCAATCTGGACGAAAGAGTTCCGGTAGCGGACGAGAAAGACGAGTTGGGAGAGTTGGCTGTGACCTTCAACCATACGCTCGACCGATTGGAGCAGTCGTTCGATGCGCAGAAAATGTTTGTCAGTAATGTTTCTCACGAACTTCGTACACCTATGGCTGCCTTGATCGGTGGTCTGGAGGTTACGCTTCTCAAGGAGCGTTCCGGTGAAGCCTATCGGAAAGCGGTGGAAGAGGCTTTGACGGATGCGGATAAGGTTGTGAAATTGTCTGAGGGCTTGCTTAATCTGGCTCGTGCCAGTTATCAGCCGGAGCAGATCAGTATGGAAGAGGTACGTCTGGACGAAATGTTGCTCGATGCTCGCGAACTGGTTCTGAAAGCCAATAAGGAGTATAAGGTCAATCTGCTTTTTGAAGAAGAGACCGACGATGATGCCATGATCACCGTCTCCGGGAATGCTTATCTATTGAAAACAGCCTTTGTTAACCTGATGGAGAACAACTGTAAATTTTCCGATGACAAGACTTCCTCAGTGCAGATATCTTTCTATGAAGAAAAATCCATCCTCCGCTTTTCTGATTCAGGCATCGGAATCCCCGCAGAGGATATGGAACATCTTTTTACCGCCTTTCACCGTGGCAGTAACCGTAACTATGCTGTTGGCAATGGAATAGGGATGGCGTTAGTTCAAAAGATCGTTTTCCTCCACAAAGGAAATATCTACGTTCATTCTTATCCGGGTGAAGGGACTGTGTTTGTGGTGGAGTTTTCGCATATATAATTAGCATAATACAAAATATTATGTACCTTTGCCGCATGTTAAACAAACTATTTAAATCGGATTTGGTGTAGTAAACAATCTGTATTCCTTGTACAGGTTGTCCTTTCGTTTATTCTCGGGTAATTCTGCTCGGGTGTAATTTCTATTGTATTAATTCAATTTTAATCAGTGTACAATGATGACGGTATTGTTATGCTTTCACGGGTATGCTATATACATAAAGAAAATGAGTAACGAAAATAAAACAATTCACGAATTCGATTTTAATTTAATCTGCGAATATTTTTTAAACACGGAACGTCAGGGACCCGGAAGTCCCGAAGTAACCCTTAAAGCTTTGAGCTTTATAGACAACCTGACCGACCGGTCCCTTATCGCCGATTTGGGTTGTGGTACAGGCGGGCAGACAATGACATTGGCGCAACATGCACCGGGACATATTACGGGTCTCGACTTTTTTCCGGGATTCATCGACCGGTTCAACGACAATGCCAGGAAACTGAATCTTCAGGATAGAGTGGAAGGAATTGTCGGTTCAATGGATAACCTTCCTTTTGGAGAAGGTGAATTAGACCTGATCTGGTCGGAAGGAGCTATTTATAATATAGGCTTTGAACGCGGACTGAACGAATGGCGTAAATATCTGAAGACAGGAGGATATATCGCTGTTTCCGAAAGCACATGGTTTACCGAAGAACGTCCGGCAGAGATCCATGATTTTTGGATGGAGGCTTATCCGGAAATAGATACCATTCCCAATCAGGTAGCTCTGATACAAAAGGCCGGGTATCTTCCTATAGCTTCTTTTATTTTGCCTGAGACTTGCTGGACAGAGCATTATTTTGCGCCTTTGGTTAAAGCACGGGAAAAGTTTCTAGCCAAATATCCGGGAAATAAAACTGCCGAAGAACTTGTCGCGATGTCGCATCACGAAGAGGAATTATACCGTAAGTACAAAGGATTCTACGGCTATGTGTTTTATATCGCTAAAAAGATAACGCTATGATCTGTTTGGATATGTATGGTTGGAATGACAGGTTGAACCAACTGAAACAAGAATCGGCATATAATACGTTATCTCACGGACGGATAGCCGTCGTGCATCGCACCTGTTATGAAGTTATTTCCGAAAACGGACTGTTTCAATGCGAGTTGACGGGAAATATGATGTATGGAAGATCTGACTTTGAACTGCCTTGTACGGGCGATTGGGTCCTGTTTCAACCTTTCGACGATAGTAAAGGGATTATCGTCGATATGCTGCCCCGTGAACGGACATTGTATCGTAAGAAAAGTGGGACAGTAGCCGGGAAACAGGCGATTGCATCGTATGTGGATAAGGCGTTTATTGTGCAGAGCCTCGATGATAATTTCAATATCCGCAGGGTCGAACGTTTCATGGTTCAGATACTGGAAGAAGATATTGATCCTGTATTGATACTCAATAAATCCGATCTGTCTTTTGATAGACAGGTAGTAGAAGAGGCGATCAAACATCTTGCCAGCAGGATGCCGGTGTTTTTCACCAGTATCCTTCATCCTGAGACAGTTTCCCGGTTACGGGAATCCATATCGGAAGGCGAAACGGTGGTGTTTGTCGGTTCGTCGGGTGTGGGGAAGAGTTCTCTTGTTAATGCTCTTTGTGAAAGATCGGTGTTGCTGACATCGGATATAAGCCAGTCCACAGGGAAAGGAAGGCATACTTCTACCCGCCGGGAGATGGTCTTGATGGATGGTTCAGGCGTTTTAATAGACACTCCGGGGATCCGTGAATTTGGATTAGCTGTAGATAATCCCGATTCACTTGCTGAAATGCTGGAAATTTCCAACTATGCAGAATCGTGTCGCTTCAAGGATTGTACACATACCAATGAACCTGGTTGTGCCGTGCTGGATGCGGTCGACAAGGGCCTGTTAGATACAAAAGTGTATGAAAGCTATCTGAAACTAAAGCGGGAAGCCTGGCATTTTGCCGCCTCTGAACATGAGAAACGTAAAAGAGATAAATCTTTTACAAAGCTCGTGGAAGAAGTGAAGAAGCGCAAAGCAAATTCCTGATTTTATTTATATGGTGCAGGTTTCTTCGGATTCCTGCACTGTATTGTATTATTTTTTAGACATACAAACTTTAGGGTAGAATGATTTTTGTTTTGTCGATAAAATGATAAATATGTATTTTTGTTTTGTGTGTAAAATAAAAATGGACAATATTTGTATTGTTAGTAGAATAAGTATAGGAAGATATAGAAATGTATGGAAAGAAAGCTCTTTTGTTTGAGTGCGAAGGAATGGATGTCATCAAATAAAATACTATAACGAAAAATCCATGATAAATAAGAAAGAACTTGTATTAAAACCTCTGATGGATGAAGATATACCATATTTTGATAAATGGTTGGATAAGGAGTATATATCGAAATGGTTTGGTGATAAAGAGGATTGGCTGGATGAGATAAGGGAAAGAGATGGGAAATATGATTTCTTAAAGCACTTTATTGTTTACCATGAGGATCGGAGGATTGGGTATTGTCTTTATGCTGATTGCTTTTTCTTGAAAGATTTGGAAGAAGACGGGCATGATTTTAACGCGCTGTATGGAGATGTAGTAGAGGAAAATCATACATTTGAAATTGGTTATCTGATCGGTGAAGAGGAATATTTGAATAAAGGTCTTGGCAAAAGGATTATTCAGATGTTGGAGGAAAAACTTGTTGAAATCGGAGGCAAAGAAATTGCGGCAGATCCGGTGGAGGAAAATATCATTTCTATAAAGGTATTACTGAGAAATGGCTTTCAGAAGAAAAGTGACGGGGACTATAGAAAAGTAATAATAGATCGTTAAATCATTCAATTATGAATATTACAATACTGAAATCCTCTTGCTATTCTCTCCGGATTTGTTACATTTGCAGAGTACATATATTATTAATAAAGAAAGGAGAATCCTATGAGACGTCCTGAAATAGTAAATCGCATCCGTGAAGTTCTTCGTCGTGTTGCCCCAGATGCTCAAGCTATACTTTATGGAAGTGAAGCGCGAGGGGATGCTCGTCCTGATAGTGATATAGATGTACTGATACTGGTAAATAAGGATAATATTTCACTGAAAGAAGAACAGGAAATAGCTTATCCTCTTTATGATATCGAGTTTGAAACAGGTGTCATAATTAGTCCGCGAGTTTTCCCTAAGAAGTTTTGGAATAATCTGATTACTCCCTTTTATGAGAATGTAATGAAGGAAGGAATAGTATTATGACAGACGATGAGAGAACCGTTTGATTCGTTGGAAAAACTGATTTTAGAATAATTGTATTGTTATAGTAAATTGTCAATTTGGTAATTATCCTCTTATTTCCCGGCTCTCGATGAAGAGGGGAGATAAGAGGATAATTTTTTTCTGCTTCACCGGAATTTGAGGTTTGACATAAAGATATTCCATACAAGATAGAAGTATATTTTAGTTAGATGATAATGCCGATCATTGTAATGTTTTCAGAGCAAGTGGCAGAGAAAAGGCGAGGCCAGCTACAATTTGTTTATTGAAAACGATCAGTCAAAAAGATGCTTCTAGCTTTTGGGAAGCTGTATATACTCCATTTTAGGGAGTAATAATTGAAGAAAATCTATTCCTTTTTCATGTGTTAAATTTTTCATCACAATGATTACCCCCCTTCATTGTGATGAGTGTGCGGAGTCATTGTGATGACTTCGTGGGGACATTGTGATGATGGGGGAGAATCATTGCAATGATTTCAGGAAGGAGTGGGGATGAAGGGAGGGAAATGGGGCGGTGAGGTCGGTTTGTTCCTCTGGAACAAGGATTTGGGAGGGAAGTGCTGTTAGCCGGGGAGGTGAAAAACGAACATTTTGAAAGGGGAGAATGTTTATCTTTATCTTTTTGATCGATCAGAAAATGAATGGAGGAAGAGTTATGAAAAGAAAAGATTTTTGCGGGCTGATGGCGACGCAGGAACAGGATAAACGTAGGCGGGGAGATGAGAGTACCGCCGATCTGTATAGAGCTGTGCGGAACCATTTCGAACGCTTTACCACAGATGAAGGGCCGACACATAAGGATGTGACGGCGGAACTTGTGCAGGACTTCCAGCTGTGGCTGCTGCGGAAAGGGCTGCGTGTCAATACGGTGAACAGCTACCTTAGTTGCCTTCGGGCGATGTATAACCGTGCTTTGCCGTTCGGCAAGGGACGGCAGGAGAGATCACCTTTTGCCGGGCTGAGGCTGAAACGGGAGGAGACACGTAAACGGGCTGTGCCGGTGGAAGTGATAAAGAAGATCGCTTCGCTCGATCTGAAAAAGGAACCGGCCAAGCAACTGGCAGCCGACCTGGCACTGTTCACTTTCCTTGCCTGCGGTATCCCTTTTGTGGATATCGTGCATCTAACGGGCGAGAACCTGGTGGAGAACGGTACGGTGCTGGAATACCGTCGTCAGAAGACAGGGGTACTGATCCGGATGGAAGTGTCGGCAGAGATGCGGATGCTTATCGACCGCTACCGCAGTGCAGAGCGACACTATCTTTTCCCGGTACTGTCGGAAGATATGACCCACGAACAGTATAAAGCCTGTTTGGCAACGGAAAACCGATACCTGAAAGATATCAGTGTGATGCTGGATTTACCGGAAACGTTGACGACCTATTCGTTCCGTCATGCCTGGGCTTCGGAGGCGTATCACCTGCATGTACCTATCGGCGTGATCAGTCAGGCATTGGGACATACGTCGGAAAGGACAACCCGTATCTATTTAAAGGAGTTTGACGTATCGGAAGTTGCCAAAGCAAATAGGCAGGTTTCTGAGACGATCGGCTGCTATTTGCGGGTGGGGTAAACCTTATTTATATAATAAGGGAGAACATCCTCTTTCTATCTTACAATCAGTGTCTTATAAATAAGAAAAATCCTGAATTGTAATGAAGTACGTGGCAAACGTAAGAAGAAAAAAATGAAAAAACAAGGAGTATAGGGTGTTTTCTTAAAAAAAGCGTATTTATTTTACTAAATTTTACAAGTTAACCTATTTTTTAGCCATAGAATATGATTTTCATTACAAGGTGGCATAAGACGGGCTGGGACTGCTATCGTTTTTTAATCTGTTAAGAGAAAACTGTTATTCCGACAGTACCGTTTCTTCCTCCAAAAAGACTCAAAAAGACATCAATCCTTCATTTTTTACCCTAAAAATTCCCTAAGCGGGCACTTTCTGGGAGGGCTTTTTTCACCCTCTACCCTTATTATATAAATAAGGTAAACATTTACAGAGAGTTAGTGATAATCATAGTTGCTGTTCAATATTGAACATGCTGGTATTATATATTATATGTATAGGATAAAAGGTCTACACCGAAAAATACAGGTAAGAACAATCTTCCTGTTACTGCTCAACTTCCTTCTGGGGATAGGAGCGGATGCCCAGATTACGACCTATTACAAGGCTGAATCATTCCTTTTCTCTTTCCGCCAGGATAATGACCTGTTCCTTGCTGATTACGGAGACAACGCTTATCAACTGGAACGGATGGGCGGTTTACTCGACGTGTCCCGTGACCAAATCCTAAAAGGTGATTGCCATTTGTTGATCGTCTCGCATGTGAATGCCTATGAATACGAAGATAAAGAGGTTGTGAACGAAGCCTCACTGCGTGCGGGTCGTATCCGTGCCTACCTGAAAACCCGTTTCGATATTCCTCATGATTGTGTTGCCTTTTATATCGACCGTAGCGGAAACTATCGCGATCAGGTGCATGTCTATAAGGTATATAAACCACTTCCTTGGTTTGCAAATATCTCGATCCATTACAGTGAAAGCCGTTATCCGGTAGCGGTAGAGGCCGCCATCGGTGAATATGGTGCAGTTCCTTATGTAGACCTGTACCGTCGTGGTGAGACAGGAGGTTATGACCGTGAAGTGTACCGTATTGACGATCCTCTTTTCGATCGTACGGAACTGGAAGATTATCATTTGGCTTCTGTAACAGATACGGTACATCATAGTAAACGGACAGAAGAGCCGGACATTGCTTTAGCCACTACCGTAACAACCAGGGAAACAGTGCGGGTGGTGACAAAACAGAAAAATACAGTCGGCAAAGAAGTTATTCCCGAGGGACAAAAACGGTCAACCGAATCTGTGAGGATGGAAGAAACTCCGGTGAAGCAAAGCTCAGTATATCTGGGGGTAAAAACGAACCTTCTTCCCTGGTGCGGCGTAGTCCCATCAATTCGTTTAGGAACCGAGGAAACAATGATAGAAACGGGTGCATTTATGCCGAACCTGGAGGTGGAGTGTTGTTTCGCCGGTCGTTGGTCGGTTGCTTTGTCCGGCATATATTCCGACTTTGCCTATAAAGACAAGACGCGCGACTGTTGGGCTGTGTCCGAAATATCCCTTGAACCTTGTATCTGGCTATCTCCTTCGGGAAGGTTTACCGGATTGAATACCGGCTTGTTTGTCGAATACGGAGATTTCGATGTACGTGGAAGCGCGATCGACCTGTCGGAAGATATGCTTTATGGACGGACAGGTTGTTTTTGGTCGGCAGGATTGTCGATGGGTTATCGCTTTTCTTTGGTTGGTGGTTTGGGAGTAGATATGCATGTCCGTGCCGGTTACCGCTCTGTTTTCAGTGGGAAGAAATACCGCTATGATCCGCTTGATAACCGTAATTATCTGGAAACCCGTTTTGCTTCTACCGGGTTTATGGTCGGTTTAAAGATCAGCTTATCATATCGTTTTCAAATCAGATAGGAGGTATTTTATGGAAAGAGATAAAAGATATGTAATGATACAGGTAGCCGTTTGGGCGATCAGTGCTGCATGGATTATGGTGATTTCGTCCTGTGCCTACCGTATGACGGACGAGGATTGGGAGAAGAATGGGAAAGTCCGTTTGCTGCTTCGCAAACAAAACGGTAGTTGTCCGGATAATATGACCTGGTATTTCTACCCAGAGGATTCGGAAAGTCCGTTAATGCGTACGGGGGATGCTTCGGGATATGAGGGCACGTTGCCTTTGGGGCGTTACCGGGTAGCCGTCTGTAATACGGGTTGTACAGGTGTCACACTTGAAATGGAGAAGGGGTATGAGGAAGCCTGCGGTAGAGCACAACAACTTTCTTCGTTAAAATCAAGCTCCGTACAGATTGCTTGTCCGGGTAGTCTGTACGGTACAGGTCTGGAGCAGATCGAGGTGGTCGGGGGTGAAACGGTAGCGAAAGAATTAACTCCGGCAAACCTTGTCCGTACATTGGAAATGAATATAAAAGTCACAGGAGGGGATAAGGATGATGTCGTTCCGGCGGTTTTGTCTGGAAGGTTGACCGGTGTTTCTTCACGGGTTCATATACCTTCCGGCAAGCCGCTGTTCGATACGCCTGCTTTTATGACGTTTGAACCGGAAGAGGTCGGTCCGGGTGTGTATGCCTCTTCGCTGAGTCTGTTCGGTTTATCCCCGGGTGAGGAAGAAGAGGAAGGCAAAGAACCTGTTGACCTTAGTCTGACGATGACGCTGGCGGATGGGAGCGAGGTTGCTTCATCTACGGATATAACGGAAGATGTGAAAGATGCGTTCACTGCAACTGTCACGACACATGTGATACTAGACCTGGTTGTCCGCTATGATGAAATAAGTGGTTTGACGATTACGCTGACGGACTGGAAACCGGGCAGTGACGGTTCGGGTGTAGTTACTCCTTAATAACAATATAAAACACTGGTATAAAATGAAAACAGAAAAATTATTGATCATGAGTCTGTTGGGAACTGCTTTCTTGGGCGGTTGCACCAATACGGAAGAGCCGGTAACGGATGGAACGGCGCAAGCAATAGAAGTGAATGCGGGAATAGCGGAGGCTACCCGTGCTGTGATCAGCGGCGGTTATACGAATGACCTGGAAGTCTCGTTCACCCGTCTGGATAACCCGGGTACCACAGGTTCGGTATGGAATACCCCATCTATCGATGCAGTCCGTACAGGAGGTACAGGCAACACGGTTCTTACATTTGAACCGGAGCAAACCTATTTGACGGAAGATGGTGAGTCTGTCCTGATCGGTTACTATCCCCGCAAGGCGTTAAACAGCGGAACGACTAACCCGGTCAGTGTTACTTACACGATTACGGGTGAGGAGGATATAATGGCAACAGGAGTTCAGACCGGTTCGCTGGTGAATAAGTTCGAGACTTTTACCTTCAGCCATCTGTTAACCCAATTGCAGTTCAGGTGTACAGGTTCTGCAGGAGCGATAGATAAATGGACGGCGATCACTTCCATCAAAGTAAAGAATGTAGCAACGGGATTGAAACTATCGCTCAATAAAACCAAGGGTGCTCAACTGACGGCAACAGGAACAGCCAACCAAACGCTAACGGTTAAAAACTGCCCTTCTACAGTTTCGGCTTTGGATGCCGAAAAAACATCGACCGGCTATCTGTTGCTTTACCCGACAGCGAATATGGGAACAGAAGATTTGCCTGTCAGTTTAGAAGTGAAAGGAACTTATGACGGGAGTCCCAAAACATTGAACGTAACCGTCTCCAATATCAGCGAAGGTGTGAAAGCGGGTTATTCCCACCTTATCACACTCACCTTTACGGAGGACGGCAAAATAGCAGTGGAAACCGGTATCGCCGAATGGCAACCGGGTAATAATGGCAGTACAATAATAACTCCCGAAAAGTAACCGTAAAGTCATGAACAACTTCATAGTAACAGCATTCATATCCATCGCTATCCTTCCGGGCCTCGCCGCCTGTTCAGACAGCAATCCTACTCCGGAGCCAGTCCCGGAAACTGCGGTGTGCCTGGAAGGAGCGATCGGACAATCAACGCGCGGAGTGATCGGTTCCGGCTATGAAAAGGATTTAGAGGTTTGCTTTGCCCGGCAGGATGAAACGATCGTTTCGATAGAAAGTTATGGCATGTGGAACAGATATGAGGCGGTACGAACAGGAGGTAAAGGGAACCGTCCGATCGTGTTTGCCGAGTCCCAGTCATACCCGGAGGACGGTCGTCATATCCGCCTGCACGGCTATTATCCGGCAAAGGGTGAGTCGGGAGTCGTTGCAGGAACGGGCAAAGTGACCTTTATAGTGGATGGTACAACCGATATTATGTCAACGGGAATCCTGACGGCCAGCGGATATGTCCCGATACAAACCTGTACGTTCCGTCATTTACTGACACAGGTTCGTTTGGTTTGTTACAGTGACCAGGCTGATAGATGGGGAACAATAAAAACGATTGAAGCGATAGACGTACATACACGTCAGACACTGGATTTGGAACAGGAAACTTCCCATTTGGATGATATATCGTCGGGTGATGCAATAAAAAATATCCCGATACAGGATATAGCGAACTTGCCCATTCCGGAGGTAACAGTCGGCGAAGAACTTCCCGAACCGCAAGGATATCTCCTGCTCCCGATATCTCCGGTGGACGGAACAGTAGAACACCCGTTGCACCTTCGGATAACAACGACGAAAGACGGCAGGGGAACTGAAGATGAAACAGTTTCGGAAGTCTCTTTCCATATCGAAGACGGTTTCCAGACAGGTAAAAGCCATGTCGTAACCCTCTTCTTTACAGATAAAAGCCAGATACAGACCACATCTGTCGGTGTGGAAGCCTGGACGGATCATGAACAGGATGATATGCCGATATAAAATATTAAATAGAAACACTTTAAAACAAACGAAAATGGAAACAACTAAGACAATGTGGGTTATGTTGATAGCCCTTCTGACAGTGACAAGCTGCTCGGAGACAGAAACAGGAATAGACCCTGAACCGGGTAACGACGGTCAGGTATCTTTAGGTATCACTCCCAACCTGAAAGTGGATGCGGGAACCAAAGCTGCAACGAAATCGGTAGTAAGTGGTGAAACAATCACTTATCCTGTAAAACAATTCACCAGTTCTGATTATGCTCCGGGATTGGGTGTATTGGTAACAAACAGCGGAGCAACCGGCTGGTACACGCCCGACGGAACAGAATATACAGGTCACCATGTCTGGTATATGGGTGATGATACAGGAAAGAACTGGATTTCGATTAAGGAAAAGAAAGATACTTATGAATCAACAAAAGAAGTTCCTTATTATCTGACAAAAGAGGTTGGCAAGGTGTATGCTTATTATCCCTATAATTCAAGTATTTCACTATCTATAAGCAGAGAATCCGACCTTAAAATTCCGGTAAAAGTTCTCGCTAGCGGTGAAATCGATGCCACAGCAAACAATGCAAAAAAATATTGGAAAACCAATGCATGGGCGGCGACTGCTAAGGCCGATCTGGTCAACCTTTCACTCTCAACAGAAAAAGACTACCTGTATTTTGCCGGAGAGGCGGGCCGTAATGTCAATAACGGACGTGCCAGTGGACAGACTCCCGTTGCGCCGGATGCAGATCCGGATAATACGAACGAAAATAATCCGGGTTATAAGATCAATTTGGATATGAAACATGCTATGGCAATGATTTCGTTTCGTGTGTATGATGGGGGACATTTGAGCGATAAGGACGTGAACTTCACCAAATTCGAAGTTAAAAATCATACCGGAGGTTCAAATCAGTTTAAGACAGGAGATGGAATGATGGCATTGACAGACGGAGCGATCACAGGAACATCGACTACTACCGGTCTGTCCCGTACGGTAACAAACTATATATTGATGAGACAGATAGACGAGGAAGGAACAGAAGGTGAACATGCTTTTATTTCAACAGGAACTTCTACCTCTTCGATAAACGGAAAGAATGTATCCCGGACAGTCAGTGCGGTAATTTACCCGATAGCGACTTTCGACGATAATGAGATAGATGTGGAAATCACGTTGCAGGAAGGTTCAAATACAGCAGTCGTTTATCCGATCACTCTGCAGGGAAACACCTGGGAAGCTGGTAACAATTATATCTATACGTTCTCGGTTGGTCGTAACAAGCTGACAGTTGTGGATGTAGCGGTAGAAGCCTGGGTCGATAACGAACAGGACGAAATCCCATTGTAATAACTCCATAAAAAGTACAGCCCATGAAAAAGTTCTTATACCTATTACCGACTGTGTTTCTATTGCTGTGTACAGCTTGTACCGAGGCGGAAATAGTTCCGCCCGGGCCCGGTGGCGGTGATGCGGAAGAGGGTGTTCCTCTGAGTATAAAGAGCCTGGGCTTGTCGTTGGAGGTGGAATCGAGAAGCGTCGTAACAGGAGGTCCCGGCGATAAGGTACCTAACCCTAATCCGCTCACATCCGTAGGCGTATGCGTCACCAAAGAGAGTAGTAGCGGTACAGTGAGTTTCTATGCGAACGGCATCAAAAGCCAGTCGTTTACTTACAATACCGTTGCTGCCGTACCGGCTTGGGAGTTGGCGGAAGGAGAGGATCCCCTTTGCCTGTATACGGAGAAAGGGACAGTCTATGGTTATACTCCGTCTGAGAAAAGTGTGTCGCTTTCGGGAACTCCGAAAGTACCGTTGATGAGTGGTGTCAAGGTGCTGGATAAGCAGAAGTTCTACTTTAATGACGGTGGTAATCCGGTGGATGCTACGACCGATGTTCAATGGGAAACCGATCAGGATGATTATCTCTACTGTAAGACGACAGGGCAGGTAGACCGTTGGCATCCGGAGGTGTCGCTTCTGATGCAACATGCGCTGGCAAAGGTGAGCTTCCGCGTATCGGAGGAGGGAGAGGCTTTTGACGGTTGCCTGATAAAGAAGGTAGTACTGAAAAGTAGCGGAGGATTTAAAAAGTCTACCTCCGCCAAACTGAACCTTTCGACAGGCGGTTTGGAAGGTACGCTGACGGCAGTCGATCAACTGATATTTACGGCAGATGGGGATATGCGCGGTATCGGAAGTGAGCTTACAACGGATGAAACCGGTCAAACGGCTGTTCAGGCTTTCGGGTTGGTTATTCCGTTGACAGGTGTGAGTGCCACATTGGAACTGACGCTGGATGACGGCCGTGTCTTTGCGATGAAGCCGTCCGGGAGTAGCGGAACTGATCCGGGCACATTTACGGCCAAGTGGGAGAAGGGATATAATTATATCTATAATATCCGCATGCAGGCGCAGGGGATTGAATTGACAGATATCCGGGTGGCAGGCTGGAATGATGGCGGGGAGTATGATATTCCGATGGAATAAAGGTACTATCAGTTACTATATAAAAGCATTATAATGATGAAACGGTATTTGATATATCTGATAGGATTACTGGCCGGTTGCACAGCCGGTCCGGTAGAGGACATGCCGGATACGGCGCGGCTGGTGGCGGTCAGTTTCGGTAAGCCAGACCTGGGTGTACCGGAGCTCCTGACCCGTGCGGGGGAAACAGTTTCTCCGTCACCGACCCTTTTACCTGTAGGGACGACCGTACGTGTCGGGGCGTGGCTTACCGGTAAGGTAGGCGGTGAACTGCAAGAGGCTTCCTTCTCTACGGAGGCACCTACGTTTGAGGCCACCTATGTGGTAAAAGCGGACGGTTCTTTGTCACCCTGCCTGGTTGATTCCGAAGGAAAGCGGGTGGAAGGAGAGGGCAAGGGTTTGATCGTACGGGGAGGCGTTTACGATTTCTATGCCGTTTCTCCGGCTCGTCCGTTGCAAAAAGGGGAAGATGGCTATTATAAGATAACAGGTGTCCCCCATAAGGAAGATGTGATGACCGGCTTTGTTCGCGGGGTGGTGGTGACGAAAGATTCGCAACAGGTTACGCTCGGTACTTTCCGGCGGAAATGTGTGATGTTGGTATTCAATGTTGCCCCTTCCCCCGACAATGCCTCCTCTTTTGAGAAACTGTACGGAACGGGGCTGGTGATAAAAAAGATATCCTCTTCGGGAGCCGACCTGATAGCAGGCAGCGATACCGGTATTCCTCCTACGGGAGGTGGTAACGGGACGGATGCACAGGTCACATTCGTTAAAGGGGAGTTCGAACCGGTAGAACCGGAATCCGATCCGGACAATTCGGGATTGAACAAGACGAAAGGAATTATCCTTCCCAAAGATAGCCAGCCTTTCGAGGTAGAGATCGACGTGGTAAGGAACGATGAAACGGCGACCCTGAAAGCGACTATCGATAAGAATATCACTTTTGACGAAGGCAAACGCTATATTTTTACCCTTGAGGTGAAGAATAATGAAAGTAGCTTGCTGATGAAGGTGCTGGATTGGAATGCAGTCGTTTTCACAGACGATAATGTGGGAAGTCCTGACACTCCTTATCCTGATCCCGACATCAATGAAGGGATCGGTACGACTGTAACGGTTGCGACGTGGACGAAAATAATGTGGAGTGGAAATGGTGATGTCGGAGGAGATAGTTGACGAATATATATAATCGAAATACAATGAAACGAGTAAGTAAAATAAGGTTGTTTGTATTGTTGTTTCTGTTGGTTGCAGGCGGTTGTACACGGACGGAAGTAGAAGAAGGGGGGATTACTCCGCACACATTGGCTGAAGTAGATGCCAGCTTTAACCTGAATGTGTTGGCTACCCGGACTCCCGTTACCCGTAGTATTACTTTTACATCTGACGGCACGATCGACTCGGATACGCTGACTGTGGGAGCAAGGGATTCGGTACAGACTAAAGCTGTTGCTCCGTTGTCGGAAGTGCAGGAAAATCAGATTGCCAGCCTGTGGGTCGGGCAGTACGATGCAGTGACGGGTAAGCGTTTGCTGAATGAGTATCTTCCTTCTATGACCGGTACTACTCTCAACCTGAAACTGAAACAGAGCCAGGATGGCAGTAAGAGCCGTGTTTATTTTGTGTCGAATGCCGGTGATCTGGGTGCGATAGCCGATGAAACGACTTTAAAAAAGCATACATTGGCTTATGCTTCAACCGCTGAGGGATTGCCGGATAATAACTTATGCAAGATGATGGGAAAATGGGAGGGCGTGGTTCAGGCTGAAGGTATAAAAGATATTACGGTGGAACTGACCCGTCTCATTGCCAAGATCACGTTTACCTATTTGGTAGGTACTGATTTTACATTTGAACCGGCTTCCGTCGTTTTGAAGAACGCACCGACCCTGTCGCAGATTGAAGCTCCTAAAGCGCAGTTGACAACGGATGGTATCGGTTATACCACATATACGGGTACGGCGAGTGGTTCCGGTGCGACTGTTTACTGGTATTTGCCTGAGAATATGGCGGGTACTGTCAGCGGGGCTGATGCTGTCGATGCTGAAAAAAAGAAGATTGGAACGGGGGTGACGAATGCAACCTGTATCGAACTGACCGGAGAGGCTGTGCAGGGTGGAGTATCGTATAAAGATGTTACGTTCCGGTTTTATCCCGGTAGCGACAAGAACAATTATGATATTGTACGCAATTCCCACTATACCATGAATGTGACTTTGATAGGTATAGACGTTTCCGACGAACGTATTACTGTCGGTGAGATACCTCCTATCGAGGTCGATCCGACCAGAATGCCCGCTAAGAAAGGCGGTGAAAAAGAGATACAGATCACAGCCCGTCCGGGGCAGCAGTGGGTGTTCGATATGCCTCCCTGGTTGTCAGCCTTTCTGGACGGCAGTGAGATCAAGCCGGGGGCAACCATAACACATCAGGGGCCTGCCAATGTCGTCTTTAAGGCTGTGGAGGCCAATCCGAAAGCGGAAGAGAGATCTGTCTCTTTTAAGATAGATGTAAATGGAGAGGATCAGGAAATAACAATCATTCAAAGCGGTTCGACCCTGACAAAAGGAAAGGATATTTTGTTGGCGGCAGTGACGGATTCGGAGGGGGAATCGACTTTTACTGCAACTGAAGGCTTGCAATGGCTGGCTGCTTTAAACGGGGACGGCTGGCTGGATTGGGCTGTCTCTAATTCGGCTATATCGGGTAGTGAGGCTCCGGGCGGTGAACAAACGCTGAAAGTAAAAGCAACGGCTGTCAATCCATCGTCCCAGGTGCGCAGCGGAAAGATAATAGTGAAAGCTGGGGCATCCGTGGGTGATCCTGCTTATACTAATCTGAAACAGGAAATAACCGTAGAACAGTCGGGAGCTACTGTAACGGGTTCTACGCTGAGCGATATAGCAGCCAAAGGAGGAAGTGGCGAGGCTTCGTTTACGGCAACCGGCGGTTTAGACTGGGCGGCCAGTGTAACAACCGATGACTGGATTTCATTAACGGGTGGAACTTCAGGAACTCCAACAACCGGTACAGCCCAGAAGATTACTTTTGATGCTGCTGTTAATCCGGATGCCTCTACTCGTGAGGGGGCCATCACTGTAAAGGTCGGTAATGCGGTCAGCGGAACAGATGCCGGCTTGACGAAGGAAATCAAAGTAACTCAAAAAGCTTCAGAGTTGACTGCTTCCGGTGATCCGATCACGTTGGCAGCTACCGCAGATGCCAGTGGCACATTAACATTTAAAGGGACTCCCGGATTATTATATTCTGCAACCTCTCCTGATTGGTTAGTATTGACGGGTACAACTTCCGGTACTACCGATGGTAACGAACAGGCTTTTGGATATAAAACGAGCGAACTCAATTTGAATAGCACAGAGAATACCGGTAATATATCGGTAAAAGCCGGAAATATAACAAAGGATGTGGCTATTAAGCAGTCGGGTTCAATTTTTACTGTATCTAAAGATGTGATAGATTTGCCGAGTACGGAGAGTTCTGACTTTATAACTGTGAATGGAACAGAAGGTTTACCGTGGACTGTGGTTCGTGAGGATGGTAGTAGTGCTGCAATATCGTCGGATATTGAAAATTCTGTAGCGACAGGAAGTGATCAGACTTTAACGTTTAATGCAGAGGCTAATATTGAAGAAGCTCGTTCTGCAACGTTTATTATCGCTGTGACAGGAGGAAACCATTCAAAAATGGTTACGGTAAATCAAAAAAAGGCCATAAAAAATGCTGTTACGATTACTCAAGATATGGTAGATGCTTTTGTTGCAGCTCGACCTATTGATGAGAAGACTAAACAACCTGATGTTAATTATCTTCTTTTTGCTCATGATCAAGGAAATGTTAGATCGGCTGAATATGTTGATTATAAGGGAAATTCACAAACTTATATTCTGAAAGAAACCTATATTATTGAGGTGGATAGTACAGAGAGTTGTGGTTGGGCTTACACTACTTCTGCAAGGGATTATTGTTTGGATAAAAAAGACGGTTGGCGCTTACCTACTCTTATAGAGCTGTATTCAATTAGAAAAACGTATCAATCTAATCCTAAGTATTTTGCAGGTGCATTTAGTAATTCTTTTTATTGGAGTTGCTCGGTTAACAGAGATAATATACACCGTTCCATAGTACACATGTTTAGAGGTGATTTTGAGTATCTTAGTTTTGATTATGGTAACGTGGATGCAGAAGGACGGTGTCTTCGTTGTGTCAGGGAAGTCAAGTGACCGGTTTCTGAAATTAGAAAATAATATATATAACAGATTATGAACAAAGCAGATTTAGTAAATGAATTGGCTGTACAGATGCATGTCACGCAAGAACAGTCGCGTAAATTTGTAAATACCTTTCAGGTAGTATTGACGGAAGCGATCAAACAGAATACTTCTGTTGTGTTGCAGGGGTTCGGCAGTTTCATGCCCTGGAAACAAAATGAGCGGGAAGGGCGAAATCCCCGAACAGGTGTTTCTTATATGATCCCGGCACGTACAAGTGTTAAGTTTAAACCCGGAAAGTTTTTACTCGAAGAGTTGAATCCCTGAAAATAGATTGTATTTGGGGTGCAGATTTTTAATCTGATGGATTTTAAATCTGTGTCCCAATACATCTGTTATGTGATTTTCCCTATTAATTATTCAATGCCTATCAGAATATATCATGAAGAAGCTGAACAAATTAGAAGCATTATTCCCTAGTGGTAAGGTGCCCGATGCGAGAGTTTTTAACCGAAGTCTCGATAAAATGTCGAAAGATGGCCGCAACCATTTACGTGAAAAGATTTATAAGTTAGCCTTCACGATATGGTCTACCTTACCAAAAAAACACCAGAAGTTCATCCGGGAAGTAATCATCCATGACCGCCAGTCATACATCGATTTTATACAACAAAGAACCGTCATGTCTTGCCTTCGCTGTCCGCTCCGGTATCCTGTCTTGTTTATCCGGATGCTTCACTTAACAGAAGTCGTTGAACGGACTGCGCAAACCTCTATAAATCATATTGCAATGTCTGTCCTGATCTGTTTCCAGATTTGCGGAAAGGTCGGAACACTTGCCGGGCATATCGGCAAGGATGAGATTGCTAGCGAAGAAGTACTGGTGTTGGCAGGGAAGGTGAGGGTGGTGGAGTATTCTGGTTTTTTTAGTAAACTGTATAATTATAGAGAAATTTAATTTGTATAAAAGGATACAGAGGGACTAGTTTACTGACTACTTGAAGAATTGGGAAAGGATAATAGTCTTAAACTATGTCTAAATTTTAATGGACACTTATTCTTTCTCTCTTTTTGATATAGGAAATAAGATGCCAAACATAATCCTAAATACAATTACATAATGTACTTATAATCGATAATATTACCCGTCAAAGAGGAAAACACGTAACCTTTTAGTGAACACTAATGAAATTTGATAATCAGTGTTTATATGGGTGAAAACGACTAATTTTAGCTTACAAACAGGTAATTTAGTAATAATTTTGTAAAACTACTACTTATAAACTTCAATAAATTAGTTGTAATAATTTACTGAATAGTTACAAATATATAATTTACCAAATATATAAAACGATTTTTCACTCTCATAAATCTAATTCATAATTATGACAGAACTTTGCCTGTTTAAAGCAATAAATCTTTAAAAAGGGAAAAATACGCCATGTCAGATTCTAATCTGGGGTCGAATCTTGTTTTTTCCTGTTCGAATATAATTTTCGCAGCGGCACCAGTACTTGCCACAGGGATTAGTAACGCTTTGGGATTCAAATCTATAAACATTTGATATTCCTCCTCCACTCCATTCATACCACCAATAAAGACACCGGCTACAAAGTTATAGCTACTGAGCATATGCTTTCGCATGATATAAAGGCTATCCTTGATATTTGTACCCTTTTCTGTGAATATCTTACTTCCAATCTCACGGTTTTCTATAGGAAACATTCCCTCATACAGTTTAGACTGATATAGTGTTACACAATCGTTAATAGTTACATCTGAATGTTTAAGAACATTGGAAATCAGTGGAGTAATGGAAGGATGCCCTCCCCAAACTAGATGAAACTTAGGTAATGTGACTGATGCAAGTGCAATAACTGCATCGCGAATTGCAATGACATCAGCTGTATTAAGATACTTTTCGTCATCTCTTCCCGGAATAGGAATGCTAGCTGACAGGAATATACATTTTAGTGTTTGTTCATCCATGACTCGAACTCCTTTCTTTTTATTGTTTTCACATCAAGCGACTCATTTAGCCAGTCTAGATGTTCTATCCACCTCCGCCTAATACATAGACTGTCATAAAGCAGATATATTTCTAGTCCATTCTTTTTTAGCAACTTCCTAAAATTACGTGACTCAAAGCAGTCATAGGATTGTGGTATGCCAATGGCAGGAATGAAAAGACGGATATTATTTCCTGCCCTATCTTTCTCCAGGAGGTAACGATATTCTTGTATGATATTCTTCCCACATTTGACCGCCTCTGCTATAAATTCACCGCAGATGTTATCCTGTCTAGCCGCTAAATTCCGTGCTCTGACAGATTCTACAGTATTGATGATTCTATCTACTGTATTGTTATTCAGTGTTCCCATCATACTTGGTTGCCCTTCTATAAAACTATTATTAGTCAATGAAGTGGAAGTGCAAAGATGTGAAAAAGAATTTAGCTTCACTTCAGGCCATAAGACAACTACAACACCTATCTGCTTCAGATTAGCTTCTTCCATTTCTTTCTTACACCAACAGCTTTTAAAGAATTCTGGTGTATATAGTTGAATTAACACATCGCAATCTGTCATCCTGTGAAGCAGTTCTTCCTGAAAATTGTCAGCTGGGCGAATAGAATAAGAATCAAGAAACGGGTCAAAGCCATTCTTAATAAGTAGATCAAATAACTGTTGAGCTACACCTGTTGCTTCTGATCTCTTATAACTTACAAATACCCGTCTTGATTTTCTCAAAAGTCTGAAGGACTCTAATGCACAACTCACCACGGCATCCACTTTATTTGATACATACAAGGACCCATTCATGGCATGTATCACATTGGGAATCTCATTTTCAAAACAGTTTTGATGGAAATACAATGGATAGATAGCATCACCATTGTCCTTCAATTGAGTTAGAATATTGGTGTCAATACCCGGATTATCTTTACATCCCAAGTAGTAGATAAATGCAGGTTGCTTGCTGGTATATTTATGGGTAAATTCATCAGCACATATTACGTAGACTACTTCTTCTGCAATTCCAAGGTCATGTATTTTATCAAAAAACGCTTGTTTAATTTCTTCATAGGCAGCATTCTTGATATCGCCTAAAAAGATAAGTTGATATTTAAACTCCATTATTTATTATTCTTTTGATGGTTATATAAATATAGTGCATCATACCAATGCTGAAAGAAATCATCCTTCATTTCTGTGCGTTGATATGAAGGGAAGTCTTTTCTCATTAGTTCTTCTTCATGTCCGAGCTTAGACACTAAAGCATCGAACTCTTTCAAGGAATGAAAAGACTTATGATAGATCGAAGCTTTATCTTCAACTTCTGGTATATTAGCAAGTTTTTCCACCAAAGTCTTAAAAGATTCATAATAGTGCATATTATCAGCCAAATGATAGTAATTACCCACTTCCATCCCAAGAATAGCAGCCACATACTCTTGCATGAAAGTATAATTGAATATGTTTACTGCGCTTGCACCCCAGATTAAATCGTTTGAGCGCATCTTAACTATCAGATCAAGTTTATTGCTAACAGCCTGTTTGACAAAATGTAATTCTCTAGTACAAGGGATATCCTTTGACTCTTTTAGCATCCCATGATGGTCAAAGTCATCTTTCATAGGATCTCCAAAAGTAATAACAGCCCTTCTCGTTTCAGAATCTTTAGAAAAACATTCTACGATGTATCTTAACTGATCAACAGAACCTTCTTGTCTCACATTAACAGTCCTTATCTGATAGTCTGTAGTAAGTCCATTATAATTACGAAACCTTGGACCGTATCCCCCTCGCATAAATATACCATCATCTGAGAACTCTTTCATCCGGTTCAAATAGTGGCAGATATATGACAGATCATTACGTCCAGAGGCAATCCATAGTGATTCCGCATAGGGCAAAGTCTTGTTCCATTTTCTTTCTGGTATGGTTACGATACGAGATTGAGGTTCCGTCAGTTTAAATAAGAACGGTTCGGGTAATTCATAACATGAATAACCACGTGTTTTTCGCTTGATACCTTCGGTAAGCAACAATTGACATGCTCCTTTTAAAAAAGAGTTAATTCCCTTGTATGTTTCTGTGTACATTTTGAATGAAATTTTTCGGTGATATTCCATTTTGGAGGGAATTCATAATCTATCGGCATCGTAGTTTCCTTATAGTGTTGTTTGATTCTTACATTTCCTACCAACAATTCGGGCATCTTTGCTCTGAGATATTTGTCTGTTTCACAAAAGCAGTTCTGAATGTCTATTAGGTGTGGATCACGCCCAGGCAATGGCTTGAAATCATCCAATGCAAATTCCTTTCTAAAATCATCTAAATGCTCATAAGTGTATCTTATGGCATCTTCATAGTTATCTCCTATTGACGTGAAACATTTCTTGATACCACGTATAGCCCCTATACCAGCTTTAACAAAAGAATTCTCATCGAAATTTACATAAGGTGAATAGTTAAAGTCCACAGTGTATTGATAAGCTAAAAAACTACCAATGAATGAACACTCTTGCATCAAAAAGAAAACCTTTTCCATAGAGTCAGATTCTAGCACTTTGTCAACAATGTTTCCATCAAGGAATTCCAATTTCACCATCTGTAACCATTTCTCATGTTTGCTTTTAAGATAGTTATATCGCTGATGGCTTCCTGTCATCATATATGCGTTGCTAAAAATCGGACTATTCGACTGGCGTAAGGATAAGAAGTGACTAATACTGCCGATATCGAAGTTAGAACAGGTTATGTCTCCGCATTTCTCTTTCAGATACTCCCATGTCTCTATTTTGTTAAATATCTTAAAGACAAGTATTCTTAGAAGTACATCTTGTGGAGTGTATAACTCAATATCCTTATAAATGACATGATTAATAAGGTACTGACTGACACGATCACATGCTCTATACACGTTAGTAAATTTATAGGTCTTTAATATCGGATCTTTTGTTAATTCATTTTCTTCCAATTCACATTTTTTCCAAAACATCTTCATACGCTCTTGCATAAAGTAGAAATAATAGAAAAATATGCGTTTGTCAGGAATAGGTTCTTTATGTTTACGATTTACCATCATACCTTTCAAAATGTTCAAATAATTTAGGTTGATCTATTTTACCTCCGCTAGGATATTGTCCTTTTAGATAGTTCCATAACTTTTGGGCATCATCATAATATGGGCAACGGTGTCCTCTTCCTTTGTGAATACACGCAGCATATTCTTCTGGTACTTGGAACATTGACTTCCCTAAATAGAAGAATTCCTCACAAATCAACACATGATCTGTGCTTGTCGTGTCCCGGTTTAGATTATCCATATTTACAGAACCATCTGCATGAGTATGATGGGAGTTGTCCTGAAGCCAGTTTCCTTCATTATTATGGTGGTAGATATTATCCCCATATAATTTTTTCAAACTACCATTCATTACAGGCTTCTTCTGTTGAAAACGGTCGGTTGTCCAATAAGTATCGAAAGTCATTATCTCAGATACTTTCGCCATAAATATTAGTTTATGCTTATCCGCAGCCGACGCATTTCCAATAATGAAATCACCAACGTTTGCCGATTTCCGTATTTTCGGCTTACAAGTTGCTAATGTCAGCACTCCATAAAACGGATTTGGTGCAAATCCATAGTCTCTTTTGACAATATAAGAAAACGCACGAGCCATAATCATTCTTTTTTATTAGCAAGTTCCCCTGTTTCCCGCCACATTGTTACGGGGAGTACCATCAGCCTTCTCAAATGTTGATTCTCCATTCATTGCATTAATGATGCTATCACTACGCCACCCGACAATAGCCTCAGCAAACTCTTCCAGTGCGGGAGGTATATCCGAGTCTTTAGCACCATGGATATAGACACCGATTATCTGTTTCTCCTGTCGTTCTGCTTCTCTGATTTCCCAATCAACCCACTTACTATCATGCGTATCTGGACCAATTAGGCAGATAAACGTACTTGCTGCACTTATTAGCGGACGTAAAAGAGATTTGATATAATCTTCATTATGGGCATTATTATACTTGTCTGAAGTTACTGAATAATTCCTGATGGAATAGTCATCTCCCAACAGGTTTTTCATTGACTTGATACTATCTTCATCTTCGTGATAATGACTAACGAAGACATTCTTAATTTCTTTATCTACCATAAAATAAATATGAAATTTTTGATTTACAAAGATACGTTTTTTTGCAAGAATAATAAAAAAACATCCTCAAAAGTGTTTTTTTAACTATTGTTTTAAATTTAGAAAAGTATAGCGCAAGGTTTTTTAGTGGTGATGATAAGGACAAGTGAAGACTTATATGATGGCGTGGTCGTCGAATTATTTGATATGGATAAGTTATGTGAACTGATCTCCAGCCGCTCGGCGATGTCGAGTGCAGATGTGAAAAGGGAAGCTTCGGATTGTTATGTGACTGATCCTTAGGGATTACTGGATGTGCTCTTTATTGTTAGTGTCCTTTCGATCAGGCGATTCTTTAGAAGCGAAAGAGTTTCCTGCATTTGTCGTTTCGGATAAATGCAGAGATTTGTTATCAGGTGATCATTAATAAATGAAGGGGGATTACTATGGAGATGCGAGGTAGTTGTTTGTTTCGGTTGGTTTCTTGGTTGTTTTGATGCCTGCTTGTAGTGCCTAGCGTAATGTCTAACATCGGGAGATAGGAGAGGAGGTTGAGTCGGTTATTAGTTCTGGTTCTGTAGATGGGAGCTGTTTGGTCGGTTCTGATTCTTTTCGGAAAGGTTGTATTGTGTGGTTCTCTTTTCCAAAGTGGATGTTGGCGATTGGACTGGTGTTGTAGGTTTGTTAGTTATATATTTAGTATAGTATTTGGATAATAGAAGTGAAATTCGTTCTGGCATTTTATTGTGATTAATAGTATTTTCCGATTCCGCCGAATCCCGTTATTATTTTATTCTCTCTCGTTTTATTGATAAAGTTGTTTAATCGTTTTTCAAATTCTTCTGGTCGTTTTCTTGCTGCTTCAACGTATGCGATTCGGATACGTTTATATGGATCGGAAAAATGTTGATAGTTTTTCCATACTATCTTATCTTCTTTCAGTCTGTCAATTATATCGTTTGGGAAAATAAAAGGGTCAGACAGAACATTTCGTATTTTGTCTTCAAATTTGGGGTGTATCATTTTATTTTCCAATAGCCATTTAAGTCTTTCTTTGTTGGCTTGCGAGTATGTGCTTTTAGGGTTTCTAGGCGTGAAACGCTGAATTTTATGTTCTTTGTCAAGTGCTTTTATCGTACTGTCGATCCACTCGAAACAAAGGGCTTCTTCAACAGCGTCGTTGTATGTAATACATTTTTTGTCTGACGACTTACAAGGGAAGACAAACCAAATTTCGTCTTTGGTCTCAAAGTTGTCTGTCAACCACTTTCTCCAATCTTCCCTCTTTTCAAAATACTTTATTTTATCTTCTGTCGTCATAGGGTTATTTCTTTGTAAACTCGATCGGCTCGATGTCATAATTTAGGGTTCTGATGTCGCAGTCTTCGTAATCTATTCCGTAACGCATCCTGATTTCTGCAAAATGCGGACAGATATACGATGGAAGTGTTGGGTCGACAGAACACCAACCTGCACCTTCTATGTAGCATTCGGGCCAGGCATGGGTACTTTCGGTATTCCATTCAGGGACATTCCAATATCCTACAGCAAAACGGGTCGGTATATTCATATAGCGCATCAGTGCGGTAAATAAATTAGTATATTCGCTACAAGTACCTTTCCTTGTCTGAATAACTGTATTGACATCTACGGTTCTGCAAATCCCTGCATCGATCTGTTTGGCAATGGAATCGGAAGGTGACAGATAGGTATAGACAAATTTAAGGGCTTTCTCTATTATAACAAAGGTCTGTGTTTCATCTTTGAATAGTGTATCGGCAATTTGTCTAACGTGTTCATTTTGTGCATCTATCAACGGAGTAGATTGCAAAAATCTAGCGATTTCTCTGTCGTATTCCCGTGATTTGTCATACTTGGCTTCTTTCATTTTAGCCAGTTTGCTTCCATCCAGGTAGGGGTTGATAGTGGTGAGTGATATTTCGTAGTTATCTCCGTTTTTCGATATTTGAGTAATTTGTTGAGGATAACAGTCTATTGCCTTAATATCAGGCTTCCTCACAGTAAAAGTAAAGTTGACGGTATCCTGATTTTCCAGACGAAAGTATTTGGAATATGATTGCGCAAAAGCAGATTGTGCAATAAACAAGCACGTAATCAGCATAAATGGATATTTACTCATGACGTTTCGTTTTATGATTTACAATTGGCGGCAAAGGTAGTAAATATTTGAGATGTTGGGATGAGGATAGGATGCCAATAAGAAGTTAGTAACGACAAGTTTATTAATGAATCAGTTAGGTTTTGTGAAATTTGGAGAGCATAAAGAGTTTCGTGGTGATTGTAATGTTTCGGATATAAAGGGTATATATTCATTTGTTTCCTTTATTTTAGGAAATAAAACCGTTTTTTTGTCCTAAAATAAAGGAAAGGTCATGTAAGCTTTTACGTATTCATTTGATGATAAGCTATTCATATTTGATACCCTTTCGGGTATTCTTTTATTAAAACCACAAAATAAATACCCGAAAGGGTATCAATAATCCTACAGAATAATGATTATTCTCCTGATAAACGTTAAATAAGAACCTGGATTTATCAGTGTGAAGGTTCGTGGAAAATAGTATTTTAAGATTTTGATTGCTTCTAAAGTCTTATTATATACTATTTTACACGAATGTTTTGCGCTGATATCCGTCTATCTACCTGCTCATACCTTTGTCTCGTTCTCCGGAAACAATCGTATTAATCATTAAATGTATAAAAGCTATGACATTAAAATTCAGAAAGGTGCAGCGTAAGGTTCTTAGTGGGGATGATAAGGATAAAGTGAAGACTTATGCGATGGCGAAGTCGTCGAGTTACTGTGATATGGCGAAGTTGTGTGAGTTGATCTCCAGTCGTTCGGCGATGTCGAGTGCAGATGTGAAGGCGATACTGGATTCGCTGAACTGGGCGATGAGTCTGGAACTTCGTTCAGGAAGTATCGTTCAGGTGGGTGAGTTTGGCAATTTTCGTCTTTCGATCCGTTCGGGAGGGGCTGAAACAAAGGAGGCGTTCAATGCTTCGATGATAAAGAAGGCGCGTGTGATCTTCTCGCCGGGAACGAGTCTGCGCTGGATGAGCGAGATCGTGAAGTTTGAGGAGGATGAAGCTACGAAGCCTAAGAAAAAAGAGGAAGGTTCGGGGTCGGGAGACAGACCGGAAATCGAATAATTCAGTTTTAGTATTAATCATTAAACGTAAAAAGCTATGACATTAAAATTCAGAAAGGTACAACGTAAGGTTCTTAGTGGGGATGATAAGGACAAGGTTAAGACTTATGCGATGGCGAGGTCGTCGAGTTACTGCGATATGGCGAAGTTGTGTGAGTTGATCTCTAGCCGTTCGGCGATGTCGAGTGCGGATGTGAAGGCGATATTGGATTCGCTGAACTGGGCGATGAGTCTGGAACTTCGTTCGGGGAGTATTGTGCAGGTAGGTGAGTTCGGTAGTTTCCGTCTTTCGATCCGTTCGGGAGGGGCTGAAACGAAGGAGGCGTTCAATGCTTCGATGATAAAGAAGGCGCGTGTGATCTTCTCGCCGGGAACGAGTCTGCGCTGGATGAGTGAGATCGTGAAGTTCGAGGAGGACGAAGATACGAAACCTAAGAAAAAGAAGGGAGATTCGGGTGAGGATGACAGACCGGTGATTGAATAGAGTCGGCGGTCGGCTGGTGGCAGTTGGGATGTAAGAAGAAAGGGGATGTATGAGAAAGAGGCTGACTGTTCAATTGGTGATGGCAATCCTGCTTGTGATGAGCGGGATTGTACTTCTCTTCTCCGGTTTCTGGATTGCTCCGAAAGGGGAGATTCATAATAGCGTGCTGGTGGCTTTCGGGGAGACTTGCACATTTGCCGGGGCTTTGTTTGGGGTGGATTATTCGTATAAAATTAAATCGGTACAAAATGGGAGAGAGGATAAGTAGGGATTTTACTTGGGAGGAAATGACGTATAGTAGGGTGGCGGTGGAGAATGGGTTGTTGAATGAGCCGTCGTTTGAGGTGAGGCTGCTTATGATAGAGTTGGTGAAACGGTTGTTACAGCCGTTGCGGGTTGCTTATGGGAAACCGATTGCGATCACAAGTGGTTATCGGAGTCCGGAAGTGAACAGGTTGGTGGGTGGTGTACCTTCGAGCCAGCATGTGAAGGGGGAGGCGGCGGATTGTTATGTGCCTGATCCGAAGGTGTTACTGGATGTGTTGCTTTTCAGCAAATTGCCTTTTGATCAGGCGATTCTCTATAAACGAAAGAAGTTCCTGCATTTGTCGTTTCGGGTAAATGGAGAGAATCGTTATCAGGTGATCATTAATAAATGAAGGAAGGGATAGGTGTGGATATGCGAGGGAGGAATTTGTTTGTTTCTGTGGTTTTGTTGGTTGTTTTGCTGCCCGGTTGTAGTGCCGGGTGGCGTAGAGTGCAGCATCGAGAGATAAAGGGGGAGGTGCATAGCCTTCATAATGATAGTATGTTGTTGCGAAAGCTGTATCAGACTTCACGTAATAAGGTGATCGGTATAGAGCATGTCGTGTTCGATAGCTGTCGGTCGGATAGGGTACAGTCTGTTACTCGCGTTGCTATTAAGGAGCAGGGGAAGGTAGAGGCTGAATCGGTTGTTAGTTCCGGTTCGGCAGATGAGAGCCGTTCGGTTGATACGGAATCTTTTCAGGGAAATAGTGTGGCGAAGTTTTCTTTTCCAAAGTGGGTGGTAGGAGTGATGTTGTTGGTTTGTTCATTATATATAGGTATAATATTTAGAAAACAGAAGTAAACAGTAAAATTCTAATGGTTCTCTAATACCCTTCTAATAGTTCTCTAACGGCTTGTCTGGCCGGGTGTCTCTACTTTTGTGCTGTCAAAAAGAGAGACATAAAACGAATACCAAACCGGAGACCTCCTGCTTTGGGAGCAGGGGGCTTCACAAAAGAGAGTTATCATGTGGATCAGAAGAAAGAAAAGAAAGAACAACAACGCAATCTCTTTCAACAGCGAACGGGTGTTCCTGGCTGCTACCCAACCACTGAAATCTGTGTTCAGTTATTTCGACACTTCACGTCTGGGATTGACGGAAGGAGAAGTTACAGACCGTTTACGTTTTCATGGGCCTAACGAAATCGTACGCGAAAAACGCGACCGTTGGCTGATCATGTTTATTAAAACCTTTATCAATCCTTTTATCGGTATATTGATGGCATTGGCGGTTGTTTCGCTGGTGATAGATGTCCTGATGGCCGCGCCGGAAGACAGGGAATGGGTAACCGTTATTGTTATTACGGCGATGGTGATGCTGAGTGCGGTGCTTCGTTTCGTGCAGGAATGGAAATCGGGCAGAGCTTCGGATGCCTTGAAACGGATGGTGAAGAATACGGCTACCGTCTACCGCCTGGGTGCAAAAGACGGGCAGGAAGTGAATATCGCTGAACTTGTGCCGGGGGATATCGTTTACCTGGCTGCCGGAGATATGGTGCCTGCCGATATCCGTATCGTGAAATCTAAGGATTTGTTTGTCAGCCAGTCGTCGTTGACGGGCGAGTCGGATGCCATAGAGAAAAGGGCGGAACTGGGGAACAGGACGCACCGGACAGGTAGTGTGGTCGAGCTGGATGATATCTGCTTCATGGGGTCGAATGTGGTGAGCGGATCGGCGATAGGCGTGGTGTTTGCTACCGGGCGTTCTACCTATCTGGGGACGATTGCCAAAAGCCTGACGGGGGTGCGGGCACAGACGAGTTTTGATCGGGGAATCAATAAGGTGAGTTTGTTACTGATACGGTTTATGCTGGTGATGGTTCCGTTTGTGTTCCTGATTAACGGGTTGAGCAAAGGGGACTGGTTCGATGCCTTTCTGTTTGCCGTGTCGGTTGCCGTTGGTCTTACGCCGGAGATGTTGCCGATGATCGTTACCTCCAATCTGGCAAAAGGAGCTGTCAGCATGTCACGCCGCAAGACGATCGTGAAGAATCTGAATGCGATACAGAGTTTCGGGGCGATGAATATTCTTTGTACAGATAAGACGGGGACGTTGACGCGCGATAAGATCGTGTTGGAGAAATATCTCAATGTGCATGGGGACGACGATCTGCGTGTGTTGCGGCATGCTTATTTCAACAGTTATTTCCAGACCGGGCTGAAGAACCTGATGGATAAGGCGATCCTTTCGCATGCGAAGGAATTGGATTTCGAACATCTGGGTGATAAATACAGGAAAGTGGACGAGATTCCGTTCGACTTTACCCGTCGCCGCATGTCGGTGATCGTGGAAGATAACGACGGTAAACGGCAGATCATCACGAAAGGAGCGATCGAGGAGATGATGCAGATCTGTTCGTATGTGGAATATAACGGTGAAGTATGCCCGATGACGGACGAACTGAAGCAGATTGCTTTGGCAATAAGCGGGCGGATGAACCGTGACGGCATGCGTGTGCTGGCAGTTGCTCAGAAGAGTTGGATAGAAAAGGAGCTGGATTTCTCGGTGGAGGATGAAATGGATATGGTGCTGATCGGTTATCTGGCTTTCCTCGATCCTCCTAAATCGTCGGCTGCCGGAGCGATCCGACAGTTGCATGAGCATGGTGTAGAGGTGAAGGTGTTGTCCGGTGATAATGAAGCTGTGGTGAAAACGGTCTGCCGTCAGGTCGGTGTGGATATTACGCATACGTTGCAGGGCTCGGAGATCGAGAAGCTGACGGATGAGGAACTGGTGAAGGAACTGCAACATACGACGGTTTATTCGAAACTGACTCCGATGCAGAAAACACGTATTATCACGTTACTGCAACGGGGTGGGAATACAGTCGGTTTCCTGGGGGATGGGATCAACGATGCGTCGGCCTTGCGTCAGTCGGATATCGGGATTTCGGTGGATACGGCGGTCGATATTGCTAAGGAGAGTGCCGATATCATTTTGCTGGAAAAGGATTTGATGGTGTTGGAGCAGGGAGTTCTCGAAGGGCGTAAGATATTTGGCAATATTATGAAGTATATCAAGATGACGGCGAGTTCAAATTTCGGTAATATGTTCAGTGTGTTGGCTGCGAGTGCTTTCCTGCCTTTCCTGCCGATGCTTCCGATTCATTTACTGGTACAGAACCTGTTGTATGATGTTTCGCAGACGACGATACCGTTCGATAAGGTCGACCGTGAATACTTGCTGAAGCCGCGTAAGTGGGATGCTTCTGACCTGAGCCGTTTCATGATCTGTATCGGGCCGATCAGTTCGATATTCGATATCACGACTTATCTGTTGATGTGGTATGTGTTCGGGTGTACTTCGCCGGAGCATCAGGCTTTGTTCCAGAGCGGTTGGTTTGTGGAAGGGTTGCTTTCGCAGACATTGATCGTGCATATGATTCGTACACGAAAGATACCGTTTATACAGAGCCGGGCTTCATGGCCGGTATTACTCACCACTTTTGCGATCATGGCGATCGGTATCCTCCTGCCGTTTACAGGGATAGGTGCATCTATCGGGCTTGTACCGCTACCGCTGAGTTACTTCCCCTGGCTGCTTGCGACTTTACTTGGATATTGTATGTTGACTCAATTCGTAAAACAATGGTACGTAAAACGGTTTACACGCTGGTTGTAATAGTGTTGCAGATGGGCGAGGAGAAAGTGGTTTTCCATTTTATACGGACTGGAAATGAGAGGTGTAATATTGCGATGTTGAGGGTGGTGGTGAGTTATTAGCTTCTTTACCGGATGCAGACGAGCGCGGAGTAATCCTGCGTCGTCTGCGTCTGGTCCCTTTATTGGGATACCTCTTTTTTAGTTATGGATAGAATGCTTTTACTTTTTCAGTAAAATAGTTTCAATCTTTTCTTTTAATTGATCTTTAGGTAATGCTCCTTGAAGCATCTGGGGTTTCCCTGTCATGGGAATGTACAGCAATGCCGGGATACCTTGTATTCCGAAAACCTGTGCCAGTTCAGTTTCCTTGTCGACATCTACTTTGTATATATCGATCTTTCCGGCATATTCTTTGGCTAGTTGTTCCAAAGAAGGAGCGATCATTTTACAGGGGCCACACCAGTCTGCATAAAAGTCGATGATGGCGGGTTTATCTCCCAGATATTTCCATTCGTTGGGGCTGGCTTCGTAATTGTATATCTTTTTCAGAAAATCAGCCTTTGTGATATGGACAGGTGTATTGGCTGTTGTTTCCTGGCTGCTTTCTGTTTCACCGGCAGCGTTTTTGGCTTGTCCTTTGCAGGAGGATAAAGTCATGAAACCTACGACCAATACTAATAATGTGAAGATTTTTTTACTGTTCATTTGGATTTGAATTGATGTTAATAATTAATTTTTCAGTTTCTGTTTCCAGGTAATGCCGCTGATATCTGTCAATGTCAACTCGTAGTCACCTTTGGGCAGATTGGCGAGTGTTTCATCTTTTATTGTCAGCTCCGCTTTGCTTCCCAAAGGGATGACAAGGCTATGCTTACCAGGAGCCACTTTCGCTATATACATATTCCGGATATCTGTTTCCGGAAATTCAGATAATTCCTCTCCGTTTCTGTCGAGGATGATATTGCCATTTGCATCTTTCAAAGTAACGCCGATCAGGAAGGAACCGTATACATCCACACCTTCTACACGATAGACGGTGAATGACAACTTTTCTTTGCCCAGATTGGCATCGTTTATTTCGATCTTCGGCTTGACCGACTTATTATGTAGCTTTCCCCATACTCCATTATGGAATACCTGATTGGTCAGGAGGGAGAGAAACAATATGGCTGTTGCACCGGTTACCGAAAGTCTTCCCGATGACTTCTCATCGAGTGGAAGCGGGCCGGATGTCAACCAGGTTGTCCAGGCATACTTATTTAGTAGTGGAATCCGGGGAATGACTATGTTGTCCAAAGAATATTTGCCTCCGCCGGACAGGAATAGGGTAAAGCCTGCTGCGACACCTAATATCCCGATTTGCCATTCATCCACGCAAGTGGTTCCCAGCCATCCCGAACCTAATAATATACCGGTTGCAAGGCTCAACACTCCGATACTCATCAACCGTGTAAAGAAACCGAGCATAAAAAACAGGCCTACAATTCCTTCAATGATCGTGAAAACGACCATCGCCCACCAAAGTTGATCCGGATTTGAAACGAGATATTCTATCACCGGTTTTATTCCGAATGCGTTAGGGAGAAAATGGTTGAATTTCTCTCCTATATAACCTGCCGTATCCGGGATAAGTTTATTCTCAAGTACTAATCTTCTCCAAAAAGCGGAAAAATAAGTCCAGCCGACTACAAGGCGTAGTGCCAGTGTAAACATACCGAACAGTGAATATGCCTGTTTCTTGTATAGTGCTTCCATATCATTGATCTTTATCGGTTGATATTTTATTTTCTTTTTGAAAAGAGCTGAGCAATAAACCTCCTATAATTGCTCCCCAAACCGAACTGTTGATAGGAGAAGATGTGATAGGGCAGGTTCCTGTTGTGCAACCAATAAAATTCCAGTATAGAAATCCCCCTGCGGCGCCGAGTGCTATCCCTAGCAGTGTAAGCCAATGTCTCTTGAAAAATAACTTTGCCATGCGTTTACTTATTTGTTTTCTACTGATAAATATTTCTACTTGCAATGATACTGCAAACTTATATTCTATTTTTTAATAAAACAATTTTCTAGTAGAAAATATTCTGTGTGCTAACATTGTTTCACAGATATGATTTTATAAGGGCTGTCTGAGTGTGTCGGAAATGTGAAGTTTGTGATTGGTTGGGTATTTTTAATAAAAACCAGTCCGTTATTTATTACGGATAGAGTTGTTTGTGCGGAATTAATTATCTTTGTGGTCAAAGAAAGGTAATCAATGACTCAGAAATATCCGTCCGTTTTATTGGAGAATGCTGTAAACGAGCTGGCTTCGCTACCGGGAGTAGGAAGAAAAACGGCTCTCCGGTTGGCTTTGTATATGCTTCGCCGGGATGAAGGTTATACGGAAAACTTTGCTTCGGCTTTGCTGGCTTTGCGGAAAGAAGTGAAATATTGTAAGGTGTGCCACAATATTTGTGATGACGACATGTGTTCGATTTGTGCCGATCCGCAGCGCGACCATTCTACCGTTTGCGTAGTCGAGAATATTAAGGAGGTGATGGCTATCGAGAATACCGGGCAGTTCCGTGGCGTTTACCATGTGCTCGGAGGAATTATTTCCCCGATGGACGGTATAGGGCCTGGCGACCTGCAGATAGATAGTCTGGTGCAGCGGGTGGCGAATGACGAAGTGAGGGAGATCGTGCTGGCACTTAGTACAACGATGGAGGGCGATACGACGAACTTTTTCATATATCGCAAGTTATCTCCTTATGAAGTGAAAATTACGGTGATTGCCCGTGGGGTGTCTATTGGTGACGAGATTGAATATGCTGACGAAATAACTCTCGGTCGTTCCATTGTGAACCGGACTAGCTTTAATGATTCGATAAAAATTTAATCAGACTCTTTATGTACGAAACCAAGATATCCATTATTATTGTAAACTACAATGTAAAGTATTTTCTGGAGCAGTGTCTGCTTTCGGTTCGTGCTGCAATAGCCGGACTGGATGCGGAGGTTTTTGTGGTTGACAATAACTCGACTGACGGCTCCATCGATTATTTGCGTCCTAAATTTCCGGAAGTCCTGTTTATAGAGAATAAAGATAATCCGGGATTTGCAAAAGCGAATAACCAGGCTATCCGCCAGTGTAAAGGAGAATATGTTTTGTTGCTGAATCCTGATACGGTGATAGGAGAGGAGAGCTTGCGGACCCTTTGTTTCTTTATGGATGAGAATCCGAACTCCGGTGGTATCGGTGTGAAGATGTTGGATGGGCATGGCGTTTTCCTTCCGGAAAGTAAACGAAGTTTTCCTTCTCCTTGGGTTTCGTTCTGCAAGATATTCGGTTTGTCGAAATTGTTTCCTAAATCGCGTATATTCTCCAGGTATAGCCTGGCTTATCTCGATAAGGAGAGACAGCATAAAGTCGATGTATTGGCTGGTGCTTTCATGTTGCTCCGTCATGAGGCTTTGGATAAGGTCGGCTTATTGGATGAGGCGTTTTTTATGTATGGTGAAGATATTGACCTATCATACCGTCTGGTATTGGGTGAATATAAGAATTACTATATTCCCGAACGTATCCTTCATTATAAGGGAGAAAGTACCAAGCATGGCGACATGAAATATGTGAAGGCATTTTACGGGGCTATGCTGATCTTTTTCAAAAAGTATTATCCGCAGTCCGGCTGGCTGATGGGATTTTTTATCAAGATGGCTATCTTGTTGCGTGCATCTCTGGCTGCTTTGTCACGGATGTTGGGAGTTCGGACAAAGCCGAATAACAAACACCGCCGTTTGCTGGTGATTTGCCGGGAAGAGCATTTCGAAGCAATGAAAGCGGTTTGTGCCAAGCGTATGCCTGAACTGGAGCATATCAATCTATGGAACTTGAGTGAAGAGCGTGTGATGGATGCCATTTGCCGCCGTAATCAGATGAAAGAGTTCACAGACTATGCCTTTTGTTATCCGGATGCTCGCTTTGAACAAATGCTTTTGTTTATGGATAAGCTGGTTGACAAAAAAGTAACCTATCATATTTATAGTACAGAGAGTGGACAATTAATATCACCGGGGAAGTAATATGGCACTACTGGAAAATGAAATGATCCGGCTTCGTGCACTGGAGCCGGAAGATCTGGAACTTTTATATCGTTGGGAAAATAATCCTGACCTGTGGGAGTTGGGTAACACTATGTCCCCATATTCCCGTTATATATTGAAAGAGTATATCCGGGAGTCACACCGGGATATTTTCGATACCAGGCAATTGCGTCTGATGATCGAGTTGCGTTCGACAGGAGCAGCTATCGGCACGGTCGACTTGTATGACTTCGAGCCCCATCACCGGCGTGCAGGCATCGGTATTCTGGTCGATCCGCTTTATCAGGGGAACGGATTTGCATCAGAAGCGATGCATGTATTGATGGAATATGCTTTTATGTTTCTGAAATTGCACCAGTTATTTGTTCATATCCCGATAGAGAATGAAGCCAGTAAGGCCTTATTTACCCGTTGCGGGTTTGTTCTTTCCGGAATAATGAAAGATTGGATCCTGACGGAAAAAGGATATTCCGACATTTTGGTAATGCAAAAGGTACGGACTGAAAGATAATTAGTTAAGATACGGATCCTTGGGATATTTTGTCCATGCTTCATAATTGCTGCCAAGCTCTCCCAATGAATCTTTCCAAAAATCCTCTCCGTCGGCCAGCAACACATTTTCTTTCGATGCGTGGCTTACTACCCATGAGTTATGGTTGATCTCATTACCCAACTGACCTTCTGTCCAGCCTGAATAACCGAGGAAAAATTTTACTTTCCCGTCAATAGAATGACCATTTTGGATATAACGTTTTAACGCTTCGAAATCACCGTCAAAATAGAGATGGTCTTTTATCTTCAGGGAATCAGGGATAATCAGATCACCCAGTGAGTGAATGAAGAACAGGCGATTGGCACTTACAGGACCTCCCAGGTAAATCGGTATCTCCGGGAACTTCTCCAGTTCCGGAAAAAATGTATTGACTACCAGATCCGTTTTCTTGTTTAAGACTAATCCCATTGATCCGTCATCTGTGTGTTCTACGAGCAGAACAACGGAGCGTTGGAAATAGGCATCTTGCAGAAAAGGTTCTGATATGAGTATGCTACCTTGTGCAGGCAGGAGATTATTATGCGTTATTTTGAAGATATTTTTGTATGATGCCATGATAAGATCGCTTAACTGTTAATACACAGCGACAATATATGGCTTTTGATGTTAAGAAGCAAACGAAAAACCCGGCATTTGGGTTAATAAGTGTAAAATAAATGCCGGGTTTGTGTTAATTATAGGGTATGATTTTCTTTGAATAGCTTTAAACGCTCTTCCAGAAGGTCATATTGGTGCGGTTTGATGAACGAAGTGCAGGCGCGCAGACCTTCCTGGTTGCTACCGGTCGTGCTTAAAGAAATGGCGCTTACTCCGTAATAGATCAGTTCTTCCATCAATTCTCCGCCGGTCATTCCGGGATAAGCGATCGTGAAATAGAAGCCGTCGGCAATCGGTTCGTCCAGGTCATGATCGTAAACGATCGTGAAGCCGTAGTCTGTAAAAATCTTTTTCAGTCTTTCGGCACGGCGTCCGTATTCCTTTACTTCCGAGATAAAATCGAACTGGCCGTCGGAGGCTGCTTTGAACATGGCAGCCAATGCTACCTGCGCCGAATGGCTGGTTCCTGATGACAGGGCATACAGTACACGGTGGATGTAAACAGTACCGAAAGTGCCGCCGCCATAACGCTTCGTCAGTCCCGGATAAGCACGGTGGTAAAGTTTGTTGGAGATAGCAGTTACACCGATACGTTGTCCGGCATAGCTGAATGCTTTCGAACCGGAGATCTGTAAGATGTAATTATCCGTATAATGGGCAACGCTTGCCTGATAAGGAGCTTCGAAAGGTTTGCCGAGCTCTTTGCGGAAATCCATAGCGAAGTAGGCGAGGTCTTCGATCACGATCGTATCATATTTGTTTGCCATCTCTCCGATGATCTTCAGTTCTTCGTCTGTCAGGCAGAACCAGGCAGGGTTGTTCGGGTTCGAATAGATCATGGCTGCGATATTGCCTTTTGAAAGGTGTTCTTCCAGGATGGCACGCAGTTTCTCTCCGCGATATTCATAGACGTCGAATGATTCGTATTTATATCCCATCACGACGATCTGTTGTTTTTGAACCGGAAATCCGGGATCGATGAAGAGGATGGTGTCTTTTCCTTCCGTGCATTGTCCGCAGGTAAGGAAAGAGGCAAATGTTCCTTGCATGGAACCAGTTACCGGAACACAGCATTCCGGTGCTATATCTATGTTGATAAAAGCCTTGATGAATCTGGATGCTTCTGCTTTTACTTCCGGCGTACCGTTGATATTCGGATAGATGGATGCGATACCGCTCTTTAGTGCGTTTATTTCCGCATCGACACCGACTTGCGCTGCTTTCAGTCCGGGAACGCCCATTTCCATATGTATGAACTCGGTTTTTGTTTCCTGTTCCAATTGTGTGGATATGGCAACAACTTCACGGATTGTAGCTTTCCCGAAATCCGGTAATCCGTAGCCATCTATTATTCGTCTGGCAGTCTGATAATCTACTGGAGTATTCTTCATGTCTGTTATAGTTTATATGGGGGACAAAAGTAAAAAAATAATCGATCCGATGTGAAATATTTGTATGAAACTGTTGTGTAATTAAAAATATTATCTACCTTTGCACCGCAATCGAGAGAGATGCGATATGAAAACATTGGTTCGGTAGTTCAGTTGGTTAGAATACATGCCTGTCACGCATGGGGTCGCGGGTTCGAGTCCCGTCCGGACCGCTTTCGAAAGAAGCAAAAGATATAAAGCTCTGTAATATCTATTACAGGGCTTTTTCTTTTTCTTCGCTTTGATATACCGTGAACCACTCACAGAGTAGTTTTGTTTCTCCTGTAAGTTTTTTCCCTATTTTTTCTAATAATAAAGAATAATATTCCATATGTATTCTTAGCCAGTTTTCTAAATTCCCATCACCCTCGGCAATTGCAAACTCTTCTGTTATATTTTGAAATTCAACAATTTCAATCTTGTTGATCTGTATGATGCATACCTCTCTACCATGTGAATCCAATATAGAGGCATATTCATTCTCTTTTATTGTTTCTTTTAGATTCATACAGTGATAGTCATATAAGGAAGATGTTGCTATCTTTTCTTTTGTTAGAACTTTCTTTGCTAAATTATCGGTAGTGGTTCCAAACTGTATTTTATGTTTTATTTCCATATTTATTGTATTTGTCTTTTGCCAATAAGCGAACTCTAATAAAACTTATCCTCGTTTAGCACTTTGATTATGGTTTTAGCGATACGGTCAGCTTTGGTTTGTTCTGTTTTGGCAGAATTGATCCAGTCGATAAATGCCTTTTTCTGACCATCGCTATAAGTTTCAAACTTTTCTAATGCTCCCTCTTCATATTCCATACATAAAAGCAATTCTTCCGGAATTATCAATGGAGTTTTATCCTCATATAAAGTAATATGAACAGTGTCGGGAGCTTCCTTTTTGATTTTCTTCCTTATTGCCGACTTGATGGGCAAGCCGATGTTCCCGTTTCCAATAGGCATCATATTCAAATTAGAAAACTCATAATCATCTATCTTCCCTTTTACCTTCAACATCCCGAATGATGTTTTGGGCATAAGTATTTCAGGAATTTCGACAAAGGTCCAACCTCCTTTACCTCCGATTTTGAACAATATATAATCTTTGTCTACTAATGGTTTTTCTGTATTCATAATATGATATATTTATTTTAGTTTTGAAACAAAGATACTAAGTACAAATGACAGCAGTATGTCAGCAGTACAAATTATTTTTTTATCTCTGTTTATTAGACGTAGAAGAAAGCTCCTTCTTTCGTACGACCCTCGAAAGATGTAAAGTAAAGCCCTGTAATTATCACATTGCAGGGCTTTTTCTTTACTTTGATAAAATGAATTGTATAAACTTATCCCGTCTATTTCTGAGAAAATGCTTTCAACAGCACTTCGTTCATTGGAAACCGACGGTTTGGTGCATCGCAAAGTATATCCGGAAGTTCCCCCACGTGTAGAGTATTATGTTTCTTTCCATGCGATGATGAGGATAAGGAAAAAACGAATTACTTTTGTAGTGAATCAGAGGACTGATATGTACCAATATCGAATTGCTGCTGGATTATTGCATGCGCTTTTATGACCGTCAGTTTATCACACGACAGGGCATGAACTTGGACGTATTGGCCCGTTTTGAAAGATTGCTTGACGAATATCTGGATTCCGGACTTGCTGCTAAAGAAGGATTGCCTACGGTTAACTATTTTGCAGACAAGATTTGCCTGTCTCCCAACTATTTTGGAGATCTTGTAAAAAAGGAAACAGGCAAATCTGCTAAAGAGTACATCCAATTGAAAATGCTCAACCTGGCTAAAGAGGAATTACTGAACCCGGAGAAATCAATCACACAAGTTGCTTATTTACTGGGATTCCAGTATCCCCAACATTTCGTTCGCTTCTTTAAGAAATATGGAAATATGACACCCAGTGAATATAGACGCGCAAGTTCGTCTTTATAACCCGGTTGTCCGTTCCAGTTCTTCGGGATAACGGTTGCCTGTCAGTTTTATTTTTGAACTGGCTTCATTGATGTTTTTCAATTCATCATCTGTCAGGTGAATTTCGGCTGCACCCAGGTTCTCTTTTAGGCGGTGCAGTTTGGTCGTTCCCGGTATGGGAGCAATCCACGGTTTTTGTGCCAGCAGCCAAGCCAATGCTATTTGAGCGGGCGTTGCTTCTTTCTCTGCGGCAATCTTTTTCAGCAAATCGACTATTGCCTGGTTAGCATCGAGTGCATCCTGTGTAAAACGTGGGAGCTTATTGCGGAAATCATCTTTGCCGAATGTAGTCTGTTTGTTAAAACTTCCGGTCAGATATCCTTTACCAAGCGGACTGAACGGAACGAGGCCTATACCCAGTTCTTCCAACGTAGGAATGATCTCTTCCTCAGGACGACGCCACCAGAGAGAATATTCACTTTGCAGGGCAGTGACCGGTTGAACGGCATGTGCCCGGCGAATGGTTTTAGCTCCGGCTTCCGACATGCCGAAATACTTTACTTTCCCTTCCTGAATGAGGTCTTTTACGGTTCCGGCAACCTCTTCAATAGGAACATTCGGGTCTACACGATGTTGATAGAGTAAATCGATATAGTCCGTCTTTAATCTTTTCAGTGATTCTTCTACTACCTGACGGATATGTTCAGGGCGACTGTTAGTTCCGGCTTGTTTGCCATCGACTATATTGAAACCGAACTTAGTGGCTATAACTACTTTATCCCGGAAAGAGGCAACTGCTTCACCTACTAGTTCTTCGTTGGTATAAGGGCCGTATACTTCGGCTGTGTCGAAAAATGTTTCCCCCAGTTCGTAGGCCGAACGGATTACCTGTATCATTTCGTTACGGTCGGGAAGGGGATCGTAAGCAAAACTCATTCCCATACAGCCCAGTCCGATGGCTGACACTTCCAGCCCGTTGTTTCCTAATTTTCTTGTTTTCATATATTCTTTTTTATTAATAGTTCTTGTCACGTTTTCTTGTTACATGTAACTATGTCGCAAAGTACGGAAGAATGGATGATAGATTTAGTAGATAGATTACGGATATGCTAACCTTAATTACTGGTGGTTATTATAGATTGTTTTTTGTCGGTATCACTCTGTTTACACCCAAAAGTTATTTTAAATAGGGATGAAGAGGATTCTTGCTTGTTTGATATTTACATGGTATAATAAATTTAGGCCAGATATTGTCTATTTGTGTTTTTTAGGTTATCTTCGCTCTATAAAATATCTGAATAAACCATATGAAATTCAACCAAGATAAGTTTTTGCAAGATGCGTTTCGCTTGTTTATCAGCATGAATTATGAGAAAGCGAGTTTTTCTAAATTAGCTGAAGTAACGGGAATGACGGGGGCAGGTATGTCTTACTATTATCCGAATAAGGAAGCTATATTTAAGGCGGTTGTAGATAAGTTTGTATTGCAGACACATAGCCCGGAAAATAAATTTAAAGCAACGGCTACCTCACTGAAAGAATTTATTGTACAATATGTAGAGGGCATAGAGCAGACCATGAAAAAACTAAGGGTATTCTGTGATGCTGATTGGACTTTGCAGGAATGTTCACGTAACAATTACCATTTCTTGATACAGGCAAGCCGCTATTATCCGGGATTCGATGTCCGAATTAATGAGATGTTTGAAAAGGAATATGATTTATGGCGGCAGGTTGTTGCCAATGCCAAAGCGACGGGAGAAATATATTCGGGTGTCGATGTCGAAAAGACTGCATCCATATTCCGACAGATATATTGGGGATTGTCTTTTGAAATGTCTTTCACGTTGGGGCTTAATACTAACAAATTGCTAGAAAACTTACAATACACATACAGTCTGCTTGTTCGATGAGATTCCTTTTATTCAATACCGATATTTAATAAACCTTTGATTTATACTGCTACGTGAGAGAAAAAACATTTTCTAATGACCATTAGAAAATGTTTTTTCATATATTTGCAGTGTTATCAGACATTCAGCTATTGGCTGTATTATTGAATGATTGTTAACGGGTGTTCATATCTGAAAGAGAATTATCATATTAACTAAATAAATAATATTATGAGACGAAGGAAGCTGTTTAAAGTCGTGTTGTTCTTTTCTTTCTGTATGTTTTGTATGACTTCATGCCTTAATGACGATCAAGTTAAGGACAAGATTGAAAACATAAAAATGTATGTTTCTTCGGAAACGGGCGAGTATTTTCCTGTTTATGATCTTGATATTAGAAAAGAAGGAATGAAGGTTAGGGAAGAAAAAGATAAGGACTGGGATGTCATTCCCTTTAGTAAAATAGATGGATTTGAATATGAAAGAGGATATGAATATGTGCTTGAAGTAAAGAAAACAATATTAGCTAATCCGCCAATGGATGGTAGTAATCTTAAATACGAATTGATAAAAGTTGTTTCAAAGGATAAACCAACACATTAAGACTATTAATAATATGTAAGTCTGAAGTGTATGTTTATCGAATTTAAGTCAATGATAAGATTACAGCCATGAAAGAAATATGTCGTCTTTTTTTAGTATTGCTCATTCTTTGTTGCACACCGATTTTACTTGCCCAAGATAATCAAGACAATATAGACAACCTGTTTGTATCTGTCGGCAAACGCCTGTCGGGTTATCCTTCCGAACTGATATATTTGCAAACAAGTAAAGGCATTTATGAGACGGGAGAGGACTTATGGTTCAAAGCCTACCAGTTTGATGCACAATCTTTCGGACTTTCAGATCGGAGCAAAACGCTTTATCTGCAAATGGTGGATAGTGAGGATAGCGTAGTCTGGCGGGAGAAATATCCTATTGAGAACGGGATAGCGGACGGTCATGTGTATGTGGATGAAAAGTTGCCGGAAGGTGATTATTCATTGGAAGGTTATACTAGGTATTCGTTTTGTACCGATACAATTGGAATACTGTCCGGACGTAAAATAAGGGTCGTAAAGAATATTGCACAAAATGACCAAAGGATGGAAAAAGGAAAAGACTGTGATTGGCGGTTTGATCTTTTTCCCGAAGGTGGAAACTTGGTTTCTGGCATATCTTCCCGGTTAGCATTCAAGGCTACAGATGGTAAAGGTCTTCCGGTGGATGTGGAGGGTACATTATATGTGGATGGTAATCCAACTACAATATTCAAGAGCAGTCATGACGGGATGGGTGTCTTTTCTTTGACTCCTTTTCTCGAAAAAAAGTACCGGATAGAATTGAAAAATGGCAAGACTTATTCTTTACCTGAGGTTTATCCGCAGGGAATGTCATTTCAGTTGCTGAAGAAAGATAAGGAACGGATGGAGTTTGTAATCTCCCAGGCAGAAGGACTGCCTGAACAGGATGTTTATCTGCTGGGGCAAATGCGGGGAGTAGTCTGTTGTGTGGCAAAAGGAAGATTGAAGAATAGCCTGAAAATAAAGATTCCTGCAATGGAATTTCCATATCAGGGGATTGCGGAATTTACATTGTTTGACGGTACGATGCAGCCCATAGCGGAACGTTTGGTATATGTCCACCCGGAAAAGAGACTGAATATCAGTATCGAACCGGACAAGGACAGTTATGTACTCCGTGAAAAGGCTACATTGAAAATAAAGGTGACGGATGATGATGGCAAACCGATACAGGCAAATCTGGGTATCAGCATATTCGACAAAATATATGTGAATCCGGCTGATCCTGCTAATATCCTTACGCACTGCTATCTTACTTCCCAGATACGGGGGATTATCCATGATCCGGCTTATTATTTCAATGAAGAGAATAAAGACCGGATGGAAGCAATGGATTTACTGCTGCTGACACAAGGCTGGCGACGGTATGTGTGGAGTGCTGATCGCTTGCCATATCATGGTGAGATATTCCTGCCGGATGAAATATCGGGTACTCAAACGATAGGAAGTAAGAAGAAAAGTAAGGAAACACAGAGTACGGAGCAACTGATTCAGGTATCGGGTGCTGAAGGAAATTCAGTGTTTGTCTGGGCTGATTCAGCAGGATGTTTTACGATCGATACAGATATAATGAAAGATGTTCGGGGAGGATATGTGTATCTGAAACCGATGTTATCAAAAGAGTTTAAGCCAAAACTGGAAATAACGGATTATTTTTCCTTGATTGACAGCTTAAGGAAAAACAGACCGTCTTATTATCCAATAATGGATTTGTCTGAAACAGTCGGGCGACAAGTGCTCGATATGCCGGTGGTGAGCAATGACAGTACAATCCTGCTGGATGAAGTGGTTGTTACCCGCAAGGCTCGCAAACCGTTTCGGGATAAGTTTATGGGAAGGTTGGATAGTTTGGCACAGATGGATGTAGGGATGCCATGGGTATGTCCGGAAGGGCATTTGGAGAATTATAAAGAGGGATATACAGTGCATCACGACCCCCGCTATTGTCCGAGTCCGTATATTGTTCCGCTTGAAAAACGAAGCAAACCGGTAGAGGGGAAAACTTATAGGATTATCAAGCCTAAATATTTCGACGGTGGAAAATGGTTTATTGTGGAAGATGAACAATATGTAGTTTATCACGACCCTATTTATTCAGTTGAAGAACTCCTTCGTCGCAATAACCTTTGGCGCACAAAAGGATATTACGCAGCCCGTGAGTTCTATCAGCCGGATGAAATAGATATGCAGCTATCCACGCCGGATGCACGGAATACATTGTTGTGGCAACCTATCGTTTATACAGATGAAAAGGGAGAAGCAACCATATCGTTCTTCTGTTCGGATATAAATACCGGATTTACCGGAATTGTGGAAGGTACTAACGGACTGGGATTGCTTGGTACGGGAAAATGTGAATTCAGGGTAGTTAGGAATATTGATTGAAATATCGTTTTCTTTCTTTTTGCCGGAATCACTCTGTTTACACCAAAAGAATGCTTACATTTACACGATTGGTTTGATTAATCTTATATCGAAAACTAACACAATAAACACTTATCACTAGTATGGAAGAAAAACATCTTTTCCCGGAAATTCCCTTCAACTATGCTTTATGCCTAAAACGGGAGTGTCCCAAAGCCTCTACTTGTTTGCGACAGTTGGCAGAACAGGATATTTCGGACAGCGTCGAGCGTTGGATGATTATTAGTCCCAAATACCAGGTTACACTGGAGGGGGAGTGTCCGCATTATCGTCCTGACGTGAAAGTTATTTATGCCAAAGGCTTTACACGTTTGTTGGATAATCTGCCTTACGCACAGATGAAAAGCGTCATCTCTCGTTTGAGAAACCTTTTCAGTGAAAGAACTTACTATCGGGTTCGTAAAGGCGAACGTTTACTTTCTCCTGCCGAACAAAAAGAGATACAGCGTATTCTGGTACGATGTGGAATTAGTGAACCACCGAAGTTTGATGCCTATGTAGAAGATTATGCCTGGTAGTAACGGGGAAAGGCTTTTGCCATAGGCATGGCAGGCCACTGCCATCGTAGTGGCAGAGTTCTGCCATGCCTTTGGCAGACTCTTGCCATTACTATGGCAAAACATTTTCATCGGCATGGCAAGACACTGTCATTTAAAGGACAGAGCATCTTGCACGGGAAGAGGATTTTCTAACTGTGCAATTGTCGCTCGCTGTACTTCCTGCATGCCGATACCGCCCATAAAAAGAGGTGTTATCATTATCTGCTGTTTAATTGATCTCATTCAGCCAGTCGGCAATCATCGAGTGACAGTTGGATGTTTGAGATGAACGTATCCATAGGCTTGGTGTGAGGAAGTTTCCGCCCGGAATGAGCCGTTTGGCATCGGACTCGACACCGTTGATCCCGCTGTTTGCACTCGATACGATCAAACCGATGTTTTTACCTTCCATCTGACTGCCGTATTGAAATAGGAATGTTTGCAGGGGCGCAGCCATATTGCTCCACCAGAGAGGTGCGCCTATGATGATTCTGTCATAATCGGACAGGTTATCAATTGTCGTTTCAATAGATGGATAAGAATTCGCATCGTTCGGATTATCCCGGATTGCCTGAATCAATGCACTGCCAATCGCATAATTGTTGGCGGCATAGTCTATCCCTTTTTCGGTAGGTTCAACCCTTACCACATCGGCTTCTATTTGCGTCTGCAGATCGTTGATAATAGAATGTACATTATTCGTGTAGCTGTAATATACAATCAGTGTCTTGCCCGTTGGGGCCGGATTCGGATTGTCGGGTGTTTCCGGAGTCTCGGTCTGCGGGTTGTCCGGTTCATTATCATCGGGAGAACATGCATTTAATCCTACCGCTATAAGAGTGGCAAACAGTAGATACAGGTACTTTTTCATATGATTCTTATTTTATAATTAAACAATTATTCCAATGCTGAAAGTTTGAGAAGTCTTGCAGGATTGATTCTTTAGCGACCTACCTGACGTTGTTGCTCGGCATTGTATCGGTCTCCGACAACGGGAATAGCGGCTACTGCATCCTCCAGTTCTTTCCATTCTTCGGGTGAAAGAGTAAATTCCTGTGTGCGCAGGTTCTCTTCCAGATGCGCAAGTTTCGTTGTTCCGGGGATGGGGACGATCCACGGTGCTTTCTGAAGTAACCAGCCGAGTGCCACTTGTGCCGAAGTCATGCCTCGTGTGCGGCCGAAGGCTTGAAGCACATTCACGATACGGGTATTCGCACGCATCGCTTCCGGTTGAAAGCGTGGCAGGGTTTGGCGGTTGTCGTTGTTTACATCGAAAACCGTGTATTCATTGATGCAGCCACCCAAAAATCCACGGTTCAGCGGGCTGTACGGAACAAAGCCGATCCCCAACTCCCGACAGGTATCGAGCACTCCGTTTTCCTCTACCAACCGGTGCATCAGATGATACTCGCTTTGTATAGCCGTCAATGGACAAACAGCGTGAGCTTTGCGGATGGTCTCGGCACTGACTTCGCACATGCCCCAGTGTTGTACCTTGCCCTCTTTCATCAGGTCGGCAATGGTCGATGCCACTTCTTCCGCCGGAGTATCCGGATCAGAGCGGTGCTGGTAAAACATGGGAAGCGAATCGAGCCGGAGGCGACGGAGCGACTCTTCGCAATAGCGACGAATAGTCTCCGGCCGGCTGTTTTGACGACCCGTGGCTTTCCCGTCGATAACTTCATGTCCGAATTTAGTCGTTACGTTGATCCGGTTTTTGAATTCGGACAATGCTTCTCCGGCTAGATTTTCGTTAGTCAACGGCCCATAGATGATAGCCGTGTCGAAGAGTGTTATACCCCGATCCACCGCTTCATGCAACAATCGGATGCACTGTTTTTTGTCTGGATGCTGACTGCGGTTGTAAGTCATACCCATTACACCAAAGCCGAGTGTCGATACCTCGAAAGCTGCCTTTCCCGTACCTAATATACGATGTCCCGTAATATGAGCGGCATCGCTGTCGTTATCGGAGACTGCCGTCTGTTTCGTTTCCGCTGCAAAGACTTTATCCAGTCCGGTGGGCATGGTCAATGCTACTCCTGTTAAGGTTGCCGTCTTGAGAAATCCGCGACGGCTGAGATTCATTTGATTGTTCTTTTCCATGATTTTATGTTTTAATGTTCTGTAGGCAAAGGTAAAAAGAGAGCCTCGCAACGACTTTGCTGCGAGGCTCAAAAGGGTTTGTTATAAAGTTCATTTAGTTAAGTAGTGTTTTATGAAAATACATCTCTGTTTTTTACCATGATGGGGCAACCCCATACGTTTCCTTATATATTTTGGAGAAATGAGACAGGTTTTTGAAACCCACATCGAAACAGGCTTCCGTCACTTTTTTTCTACCTGATTTTATCAAATCATGTGCAGCCTCCAGACGACGTCTGATAATCCATTTCTGTGGTGTCAGGTCACTGATTTTGGCGAAGTCTCGTTTGAAAGTCGCCAAGCTACGTCCCGTATAACTTGCAATTTCATCCATCGAAAGGTCGCACATATAATTTTTATTCAGATAGTCGAGAATGTCTATTTTCCACGGTTCCACAAAATCGAACAACGAGGCGTAAAGGTTCCTGTCGGTATTGAGTAGTACATATACTCCCTCAGTCATTTTTAACCTCAGTACATCTTCAGACGGTTTTTCGCCTGCATCAAAATAGGGTATGATGGATTCGAACAGTGAACGAATGTCCGGTCTGTTGCCTGGCAATACACGCAGACTTACTTTATCGCGTTTAGAATCAGTCGGAATTTGTTGCCGGTTAAGAGTCTGATAAAATTCTCTCAGAAAAGGTCTTGAGAATTTCAACACGACAGAACGGTACGGTTTCCCATCCTCGACCTTTTTCTGCAACCACATCCGGTTATCGCGCCGCATGAAAGCACAATCCCCCGGATGCAACACGGTTTTCTTGCCACGCTCTTCTATCTCCAGTTCACCGGAGCACAGATAAATAAGCGTATGTTCCCTGTTTTCGTGGGCACATCCCCGGTCGTCAGTGAAATAGCTCGCTATAAGCACATTCGAGCAATCGAATACATCTAATTGTTCCATATATTTATTGTTTGTTCTGTTCGAGTTTGTTATACTCTTCATCCGTCACCGGTTCGAGCCATTCATTGGAAGTATTCTCTCCGGGGACTTCGAATGCTAAATGAGCGAACCAACTGTCGGCTGCAGCTCCGTGCCAATGCTTGACGTTAGCAGGGATATGAATCACTGTGCCAGGCAGAATCTCCACTGCCGGCTTGCCTTCTTCCTGATACCAACCGCGTCCGGCTACGCCGATGAGCATCTGTCCGCCGCCGCTTTTTGCGCGGTGTACGTGCCAGTTGTTGCGGCAACGAGGTTCAAAAGTAACATTGGCTATCGATACTTGTTCGCGGGAAACGGGAGCAAGGTAGCTGTTACCGATGAAGTACTGTGCATATGCAGTATTGGGTTCGCCGATAGGGAAAATCATTTCGCGCTGGAAAGCGGCCTTGGCGTCTTCACCGGTAGAATCTTCCGCCCATACGCCTTTGGCCAGATTGAATGCCGCCCACGCTTTGGGCCAACCGGCATAGAAACCGATGTGGGTGATTATTTCGGCAATCTCGGTGCGGGTAATACCGTTCTTCTTTGCTGACTGAAGATGGAAAACGAGCGAATTGTCGGTGATACCCTGGCTAATGAGAGAGGTGATGGTCACTAAACTGCGGTCGCGCAGACCAAGTTTATCGGTGCGACTCCATACTTCGCCGAAAAGGACATCGTCGTTAAGTTCTGCAAATTTGGGGGCGAACTCGCCTAATTGGGTGCGCCCTGCTGTCTGTACTATTTTTTCTTGTGCCATAACATTGAGTGTTAAAATGGTGAATACTGAAATTAAAAGAATCTTGTTCATTGCTATTTGATTTATAGGATGAAGTTATTTGTTTTTATTGATACAAAGTTACCAAGACTTGTAGAAGTTGTTGTAACGATAAGTGGGAAGTTTGTACCAATTTTACTGATTTTGATGTGCTCAATGTATTAATTTATTGGGGATTTGAAATAAAGCACTAATTTTATGCCGAGTTATTTGACGGTATAGCACCACAAAATTACAATCGCTTAAGTCAAATCGATAAAACATAAAATAATAAATCTGGAGGACATACATGAATAGTGATTATAAAGTTGGCGATTTAATTTATGATGCAAATATTTATGATGGCATGAATACCGACCTGACAGATTTGCAATTTTATAAACGGTGGCTGCCGAAAGGTAAGGAGACCCGAATACTCGAACTTTGTTGCGGTACAGGCAGACTTACTGTTCCAATAGCACAGGACGGGTATGATATTACCGGGGTTGATTATACTTCTTCAATGCTTGACCAGGCAAAGATTAAAGCATCCGAAACAGGATTAGAAATTCCTTTTATTGAAGCAGATATCAGGACTTTGAATTTGCAGGAAAAATATGACCTTATTTTTATTCCATTTAATTCAATCCATCATTTATATAAAAATGAAGATTTGTTTAAGGCATTCAGTGTCGTTAAAAATCATCTCAAAGACGGAGGTTTATTTCTGTTGGATTGCTTTAATCCGAATATTCGATATATCGTAGAAGGCGAAAAAGAATCGATGGAAATTGCTGTATATACAACAGACGATGGAAGAGAAGTATTGATAAAGCAAACAATGCGATATGAAAATACGACTCAGATTAATCGAATCGAATGGCATTATTTTATTAATGGCAAGTTCAATTCGATTCAAAATCTGGATATGAGAATGTTTTTCCCGCAAGAATTGGATTCATATTTGGAATGGAACGGTTTTAATATTATTCACAAATACGGAGGATTTGACGGGGAAGCATTTAATGATGATTCGGAGAAACAGATATTCGTTTGCCGGTGTTAGTTCTGATACGAACGCTTTATTTACGTTATCTGCCGGCACTGGGGGCCAACCCGTAAGCCTCCTTATAGATCCTTGAAAAATGTGACAGGTTCTTGAAACCGACATTCATCATTGCCTCGCTGACTTTATAATGTTGCTTGGCAATCAACTCGTGGGCGGTTTCCAGCCGTCGCCTGATGATCCATTTCTGTGGAGTAAGTTCGCTTACCTTCCGGAAGTCATTCTTAAAGCCTGTCAGGCTTCGTCCGGTGTATGTCGCCAGTTCTTCCATAGACAGGTCGTACATATAGTTTTCCTCCATGAACCCCATTAAGTCTATTTTCCAGGGTTCGGTAAAATCGAATAAGGAGGCGTAAACGTTGGCATCGGATTTCAGTACGACATATAATCCTTCTTTCAGTTTCATATCCAGCCACTCCTTATCGGGTGTGTCGGATGAACTGAAATAAGGGAAGATGGACTCAAACAAACTTGTGACATCAGGGCGTGAAGGTATTTTCAAGATGCTTGTCTTGCTCCGTTTGGCTGTTTCCGGAAATTTATCTTTACCCTGATGGCGGTAATATTCCAACAGGAATTTTCGGGGAAAATTCAGAAGGATGGATTGATAGACCTGTGTATTCTTATCACTGTATTTAGTCATTTTTATCCGATGCCCTTTGCGGATAAAGGCACATTCCCCGGCACTAACTATAATGGAATGGTTGTCTTCCCGGAAATCGACCTGACCGGAATAAACATAAAGCAGGCAATGTTCCGGTATGCCGAGGTCGCATATCGTGTCCTCACTGACTTTCATATTGAGAAAGATGTTGGAGTAGTTGATGAAATGTCTGTCTTCCATATCTATTATTGTTTGAAGGCGAAAATACGATTTTATCCGCAAAAGGAGGAATTTGTACTAAGTTTTATTGGTAAAGCCTGGCAATATCTTCGTCTGTCCGGTTACCGTGGATCTCAATATTGGCGAGTTCCGCCTCGATCCGGTTAAACTCTCCGGGAGTTAGTTCGAGATCGGCTGCATGCAGGTTCTCTGCGATACGTTCCGGTTTGCGTGAACCGGGGATCGGAACAAGGAATTTATATTTATGCAGCATCCAGGCGAGAGATATCTGAGCCGGAGTCGCATTTTTCTCTTGTGCAAACTGGTGAAGCAGGTCGAGTAACGGTTGGTTGGCTACCATATTTTCTTTCTCGAAACGAGTAATCACCCGGCGCACATCATCACCCTTATATTCTTGTGCAGGAGTATATTTCCCACTCAGGAAACCACTGCCCAACGGACTGAACGGAACAAAGCCAATCCCTAACTCTTCACATGCAGGAATGACTTCTTTCTCGAATGTGCGTTCCATCATGGAATATTCGCTTTGCACGGCTGTCATGGGTGTGACGGCATGTGCCAGACGGATTTGTTCGGCAGTGGATTGCGATTGTCCCCAGCCCCGTATCTTCCCTTTCTTTATCAGTTCGCCCATACACCAGGCAATCGCTTCTACCGGGATCTGTTTGCTGACACGGTGCTGATAATAAAGATCGACATAATCCGTTTTGAGGCGTTTTAGCGACGCATCCAGATGCGATTCCACTGCCTTCATCAATTGGGGCATCGTAGAAACCTCTTCATCCGGATAAATTCTGAACTTCGTAGCCAGAATGAGATTCTGCCGGATCGGAGCAATGCCTTCGCCCACCAGTTTCTCATTCTCTCCGGCACCATAGGCTTCTGCCGTATCAAAGAAATTACATCCCAATTCATAAGCATTTCTCATTAAAGCAATAGCCTCGTCTTTTTCCGGTGTTTCGCCGTAACCATGACTTAATCCCATACATCCGTAACCTACAGCCGAGACTTCCAGTCCTGCTGCACCGATTTTTCTTTTCTTCATATTACTTCTTTGTTTATTGGTTTTATATCTGTTGGCAAAAGTAGGGGATAGGAATGATTCGGACTTTGCTGTGCGGACAAACTGTTTTTGCTGTGCGGACATAACCGGAGATAATCTTGCAGTATCACTAATAATGCTTACTTTTACTGCTCATTTTTACTATTAAAACGATATGTCACGAGAGAAAATCTTGATAAGAACTTCATGGGTAAGTACGATAGGCAACGCGATACTGTCCGTATCCAAAATTGTTGTCGGCTTGTTGTCGGGGAGTTTGGCTGTAATAGGGGATGGTATTGATTCCGCAACCGATGTGGTTATATCTGTTGTTATGATCTTTACGGCACGTTTGATGAACAAGCCGCCTTCCAAGAAATATGTGTTCGGTTATGAGAAAGCGGAGAGCATTGCCACTAAGGTGCTTTCGTTGGTGATCTTTTATGCAGGCGCACAGATGTTGGTGTCGTCGGTTGAAAGTATCTTTTCGGACGAAACGAAAGAGATTCCATCCGCTATTGCCATCTATGTTACGGTCTTTTCTATTGTCGGTAAACTTTTGTTGTCTACTTATCAATATAAACAAGGGAAGAAAATCAATAGTTCCATGCTGATCGCGAATGCTGTCAACATGCGTAATGATGTGGTTATTTCATGTGGTGTCCTGTTTGGATTAATATTTACATTTATATTTAAGTTGCCTATACTCGACTCGATCACAGGGTTGGTGATCAGCCTCTTTATCATCAAATCGTCTATCGGTATCTTTATGGATTCCAATGTCGAACTGATGGATGGGGTGAAAGATGTCAACGTATATAATAAGATATTTGAAGCTGTGGAGAAAGTTCCCGGTGCAGGTAATCCGCATCGTGTCCGGTCGAGAATGGTAGGTAATCTGTATCTGATTACGCTTGATATAGAAGTAGACCCGCAAATGACTTTAATGCGTGCCCATGAGATTGCTGATGAAGTCGAGAAGAGTATAGAAGACTCGATAGACAATGTATATGATATTTTAGTCCATGTGGAACCTGCCGGAAAATGTCAGACGGATGAGAAATTCGGTATCGACAGAGATATGGTGAAACAGTAAATATTTTAGATGCAGGTATAAATCAGGGGTGCAGCAATAATCAATACGTCTGTATAACTATTAGGTATTTAGATAGATACGTTTGGTCATTGCGTTGATGATTATTAACAGTAAATGTTTTGTCACGTTTAAACGATCGTTTAAGTTTGCTTAAACAATCGTTTAAATTAGTATGGTGAAAAAGCAATCGACATCGGATGTAAGTGACCGGATACTGAATGTAGCCCGTGACTTATTTATTAAAAATGGCTATGCCGGAACCAGTATCCGCGATATAGCGGCAGCTTCAGGTACTAATGTTGCCCACATAAAATATTATTTTGAGTCGAAGTATAATCTTTTCGAGATAATATTCGACGAAGCATTTGAAATTCTCTTTAAACGTGTTTCCGCAACTTTGACATCGGATATGCCATTCTACGATATGGTAGAAGCATGGATAAGTACCTATTATGAGATATTGTCCGAATATCCTCAGATTCCTATTTTTATCCTGAATGAAGTCAATCAGAGTCCCGATACTTTGATCAGGAAGTTGCTGGAACGTGATCCTCTGGCAATATTTACAAGATTGTCCGAAAGGATAGCTGAGGAAGTGAAAAAGGGAACGATAAAGGATATTCCGGCAATCGATCTGGGTTTAAATATCTTGTCGTTATGTGTGTTTCCGTTTATGTTCAGAGGATTAGCCATCCGGATAGCGAACCGGTCGGAAACTGAATATAATGAAATTTTGGCAGCACACAAGAAACGTGTGATTGATTTGATCTTTAGCGGGTTGAGACCATAAGTTTTTATCTGCTACATATATAATACCAGGGTAATCACTAATAATATAACCCTCAATTTAGATTGTCGTATAGATTTATTATAATCGTTTTAATATGAAACCAAATACTATTTGTAGTATCGGGATCGATGTCGGTTCCACTACATTGAAAGTTGTTGTTTTGAATGACCGGAATGAAATCATTTACAAAGTTTACAGACGTCATAAGGCCGATTTTAATACCTTATTTGTTGAAGAACTGAATACTGTCACTTCCCTGTTCCCTGATTGCCGGTTTACGATAGCCATTACGGGATCGGCTGGCATGGGGATATCCGAACGGACAGAGATTCCTTTTGTTCAGGAAGTCGTTGCATCTATAGAAGTAGTAGATAAAGAATATCCGGACACACATACGCTGATAGATTTGGGTGGTGAAGATGCCAAAATGGTATTCTTCAAAGACGGAAAACAACCGGATATCCGTATGAACGGAAGCTGTGCCGGTGGAACGGGAGCTTTTATCGACCAGATGGCCGACCTGATGAATATTCCTGTCGAAGAACTGGGGCGTCAGGCGCTGAAGTATGAAAAGTTATACCCGGTAGCTTCCCGTTGCGGTGTATTTGCGAAAACGGACGTACAGAATCTTATATCGCGCAATGTGCCGGTTCCTGATATATCCATGTCGATCTTGCGGACTGTCGCCGTGCAAAGTGTGACTACGCTTGCCCGGGGATGCGATATACAACCGAAGATACTTTGTATAGGCGGTCCGCTGACGTTTATCCCTGCATTACGAGACTCTTTTGTCGAACTACTGAACCTGGATGAAGCAGATCTGATCGTTCCGGCAAACAGTGAGTATTTTCCGGCATGGGGAACAGCCCTTTATAACCGGGAGGGAGAGACGATCGAAGACATATCCTTGCTGATACAAAAGCTGGGAATAAAGGATCATAAACGGAAAGATGTATTACCTGCTTTATTCGCTAGTGAAGAGGAATATCAGTCCTGGAAAGAGAACCGGAAGGTAAAACCTTTAAAACGGGCAGAACTCGGTTCGAAGAAAAATATCGAATGCTTCCTGGGTATCGACTCCGGTTCCACGACGACCAAAATATTAATCATGGATACGGACAGTGATATCGTTTATACGTTTTATGGCACCAACCAGGGAAATTCCCTAAGGAAGGTGATCGAGGGACTGAACGGATTTTATCAGGAAGCCAAAAACAAAGGAGTTACATTCCGCTTTATCTCATCTGCGGCAACAGGTTACGGGGAAGACCTGATCAAGTCGGCATTAAATCTCGATTACGGGATCGTGGAAACGATGGCGCATTTATCCGGTGCACAATATGTAGACCCGGAAGTCTCCTTCGTACTGGACATCGGCGGACAGGATATGAAATCCATATTCACCCGCAACGGAGTCATATCGAATATCGAACTGAATGAAGCCTGTTCATCCGGTTGCGGTTCTTTCCTTCAGAACTTTGCGGCAACCATGAATATGGGGCTTTCAGAGTTCACGAAAGCAGCCTGCCTGGCAGAATATCCCAGTGACCTGGGATCACGCTGTACTGTTTTTATGAATTCGAAGGTGAAACAGTCATTGCGTGAAAATGCGGCATTAGGCGATATTGCAGCCGGTCTGGCTTATTCGGTCATCAAGAACTGTCTGTTCAAGGTGCTGAAGATTACGAACCTTAACCTTTTGGGAGAACATATCGTGGTGCAGGGCGGAACATTCCGCAACGATGCCGTTTACCGTGCGCTCGAACTCCTGTCCGGCAAATCGGTCAGTACCACCGACTATCCCGAACTGATGGGAGCGTTAGGAGCTGCTTTATATGCCCGGAAGATGTGGCAGGCTGATAAGAAGCCGACGTTGTTTACCGGAGAGGAAGTATTGCCGGATGTAAATACGGTGGATACAAAAGAATTACAGTGTAAAGGATGTACGAACAAATGTTCGATCCTTCGTTTCCGGTTTGATAACGGGAATATTTGTTATGCAGGAAATAAATGCGAGAAAGTGTTTTTTAGCAAAGCCACGGCTGCGGAGAAAGGCTATAACGCTTTTGACAGAAAGAATGAGATTCTTTTTGCCCGTAGTGGTGAAAAGCAGACGTCTGCATCCGGTTTGCGGATCGGTATTCCGCGGGTGCTGAATATGTTTGAGAATTATCCTTTCTGGCATACCTTGCTTACCGAATGTAATTTGGAAGTGGTATTGTCTCCCGAGTCTACGACGGCTCTTTACCAGAAAGGAGTCGGAAGTGTGATGTCTGACAACATCTGTTTTCCGGCCAAGTTGGTGCACGGGCATATCCTGGCATTGGCAGAGCAAAAGGTCGACCGTATTTTCTATCCGATGATCGTGAAGGAAGAAAAAGAGTTCGACTCATCGGTCAATTCATACAATTGCCCGGTCGTGAGCGGTTATCCGGATGTGATCCGGAGTTCTATGGAACCGGAGGAAAAGTTCGGTATTCCGTTCGACAAACCTGTCGTTACTTTTAGTAATGACAAAGCACTGGAGAAAGCCTGTTTTACTTATCTCTCTTCTTTGGGGGTATCGGAGGTTGTTTTTAGAAAAGCCTTTGTGAAAGCGCTGAAAGAGCGCAATGAGACGAAAGATGCTTTGCGGGATAAACAAAAAGCTTTGTTCGACCAGGCGGTCAGAGAGAATAAGTTGGTATTCGTGGTAGTGGGCAGACCTTATCATACAGACCCGCTGATCCATCAGAAGGTAGGACAGATCCTTTCGGATATGGGAGTATATGTGTTCACCGACGATATTTTCCGTCACAAGGAAAGTAAAGGGTTCGGTAAACTGAATATCGTCTCGCAATGGTCTTATCCTAACCGGGTCGTACAAGCAGCCATGGAAGTCGCCAAACTTCCCCAGAACGTGCAATTGGTGCAACTGAACTCTTTTGGCTGTGGTCCCGACTCTTTCTTTATGGATGAAACCGGGGAAATATTGAAGCAAGCTGGCAAGAACCATACGATCTTGCGTATCGACGAAATAGCCAGTCCGGGTTCTGTCCGGTTGCGTATGCGTTCCCTGATCGAGTCTTTGAAGGTGATAATACCTGATCCGGTAACAGGAACGAATACATTCCAAGGCTATGACGTTGCCTATAAGAAAGAGGACAGGCAAAAGACAATACTCGCTCCCTGGTTTGCCGATTTTATCTCGCCTTTCATTCCGGCTCTCGGAGAACTGGCAGGTTATAAGATCATCAATCTGCCAAAGACCAATACGGTTTCAGCGGAGGCCGGACTTGTTTACGGGCATAATGAAGTCTGTTATCCTTCCACATTGATTTTGGGAGATATTATCACGGCGTTGCAATCGGGTAAATATGACCTGGATGATGTTGTGGTTGCCATTACGCAAACAGGCGGTCAGTGCCGGGCTACGAACTATTTGGCACAGATCAAATCAGGTTTGATGAATGCGGGATTTTCCAATATTCCGGTGTTGGTATTTGCTGCCGGAGAGGTTTTCCAAAATGATCAGAAGGCGTTTAAACTGCCGGTTCTTAAATTGATGGATATTGTCGTTTATATGCTTCTCTATGCGGATGCATTGCAGCAGATGTATAGCAGTACGATCATCCGGGAAAAGAAGAAAGGGGAGACGCAGCATCTGTTTGATTTCTATATCGACAGGGGGGTGGAAGCGATCCGCAGAAACGATCATAAAGCGTTGCTTTCCTTGTTGGAACAGGCTGTGGCCGACTTTAACGGAGTTGACATCTACGACCGTGAGTTTACGAAGATCGGCTTGGTAGGGGAGATCTATGTGAAATACAATAATTACGGACAGGCTCATATCACCGAATGGCTTCGTTCCCGGAATATGGAAGTGGTCACGCCTCCGATCATTGATTTCGTGATGCAGTATTTCGTAAATTCCCAGGCCAACGTAAAGAATGGTTTGCAGAAGGATAATCTCTTTAAGCATTGCCTGAGTCCTATATTCTGGAAATATATGAATGACAAGATCAGGAAAGTGGAAGGAATCGTGAAGAGTTATCGTTTTCATGTGCCGTCCAAATCAATATATGTAAAGGCAAAATATGCTTCGGAGATATTGGATTTGTCCAATCAGTTCGGCGAAGGTTGGTTGATAGCCGGAGAGGTGGCCAGCTATGCCCGTCAGGGGATAAAGAGGGTTGTCTGTATTCAGCCGTTCGGCTGCATTGCCAATCATATTGTAGCGAAAGGTATCGAGAAACGGCTGAGGAAGTTCTATCCGGAAATGAACCTGCTGTATCTAGATGTCGATGGCGGCATGGCAGAGGTGAATTTACAGAACAGGTTACATTTCCTGATGAATGATTAAGGGGCTCAGTTCTGTATCCGATATTCATTGGGAGTTATTCCAACTACCCGTTTGAACATGCGGCTGAGATGTTGTGGATACTGAAAGCCGAGGTCGTAAGCTATTTCGCTCATCGTTTTGTCGGATGAGAGAAGTTTTTCCTTTGCCACTCCTATTACTCGGTCCTGTATATACTCAGAGGCGGTACGTCCCGTTTGTTTGCGTATCATATCGCCAAAATAGTTGGGGGAAAGGAATACTTTGTCGGCGAAATATTTCACGGATGGCAATCCCTCTTTTTGCGGTGCGTCTCCCTCGAAGTAATCATTCAGTAACTGTTCGAAGCGGACGATGATGTCGCTATTCACTTCAGCCCGTGTTTGAAACTGACGTTCATAGTAACGCATACAGTAGTCGAGCAATAATCCGATATTGGCACAAATCAGCCGGCGACTGTGTTTATCGATGGCATGTTTCAGTTCGTTTGAAATCTTCTGTAAGCAGTCCATGACAGTTTGCCGCTCTTCTTCGGAAAGATGGAGTGCCTCGTTGGTCTCGTAAGAGAAGAAAGAGTAGTTTCTGATTTCCTGACCGAGGGCGGTACCATGGATCAGGTCAGGATGAAAGAGAATACCGTGTGCATGAGGCTGTATGTTCGGTAGCATTTCCAGGTCAGTTACCTGTCCCGGAGCGAAGCAGACGATAGTTCCATCCTGATAGTCATAATATTGACGACCATATTTGATGTTACCGCATTTGACATCTTTCAGGAATAGTGCATACACTCCATATCGGAACCAGGCTCTTTCAGGCCATTGTGTGGACTGGGTCAGATCGACGACACTTACCAAAGGATGCTGGGTTTCAAGTCCGAAGATTTTGTTGTAACGATCAACGCTGTCTAGTTCGATAATTTCTTCTTTATTGATCTCTTCCATATCGCTTTATGTTTTTATACATTACAAATGTAGTTCTTTTCTTCATACGATTTCTATCGTTGTTTCAGAATCCATGATTAGGGTACAATTATCAGTAAAATGTATAAAGCCTTGGTGTTTCTGAGACTCTATTTTTGTATCAGAATAATTAAAACAAAGATAATCTGATAAATAGTTGTGATATGAAAAAGTTTTTATTAATTCCATTGATGCTGTTGACCGTTATGTCGATGGCTGCCTGCGGAGGATCGGATGATGATCCGGTGATGCCTGAACAACCTGAACAACCTGAACAACCCGAAACTCCTATAACATCTATGAAACTAAATATTACAGTCGGGAGCCGGACGATTACGGCTACGATGGAAGACAATGCTGCTGCACGAGATTTCCTCTCGCGTTTGCCTTTGGAGGTGACTCTGAATGATTATAACAATATTACTGAAAAGATTTTTTATCCGTCGCCTGCGCTGACGACGGCTGGTGTGACACGGGGCTGCTCACCCGCACCCGGTGATATTACGATTTATGTACCGTGGGGCAATGTCGCTATTTTCTGTAAAAACTGGTCGCGAAGCAACGATCTGATTAAGATCGGTCGTATCGACGGTGATGGTATCGGGGTTTTGAATGTGGCGGGTGATATAGCGGTAAAATTTGAAAGACAATAAAACCAGCGAAGTTTGGTTTGAGATAAGAAACAAAATAAATAAAGCAAATGAAGAAGTTACTAATCGTTTTATTGCTGACCACCGTGATTATTCCGGTGATCGCACAAGAAACTGAAAATATGGTACGTCTGTCGAAAATTACAGTCGATCCGGAACGGTTGGCTGAATATAATGCTTATCTGAAGGAAGAGATAGAAGCCTCCATGCGGTTGGAACCGGGTGTACTGCTACTTTATGCAATGGCTGAAAAGGATCATCCGAATAAGGTGACTATACTTGAAATCTATGCGGATGAAACTGCCTATAAAAGCCATATCGAAACTCCTCATTTCCGGAAATACAAACAGGGAACGCTCGATATGGTCAAACATCTGGAACTGATCGACACTACTCCGTTGATTCCCAGGTTAAAGATGAAATCTCCTTCAACAGCCATGAATACGGTTCGACCGAGGCCTTTCTGATCAGGACACCTTTTTCTCCATGAAGTTCCCCGGAAGCCGGTAGGCAAAGACTAAGACAAGGGAGAGGAGGGAAAGTACCTTCAATACCTTTGCCGTAATCCCAGGTTTCATCCGGTTCGGCTTGATGAACCAGCGTGCAAGGTTGTTCTGAAGACTGGAGGAGTTGAATGATATGATAACCTGTCAGTATATCGAATCCGCGGTCATTCTCTATGGAAAAGGCCGCTTCGTCTTCCCATCCCTCTTCGGTTACGTCCAGTATGATGCCGAGGGCGAGGTGAACTTTGTCTTTGTGCAACACATTCATCACTTCGACGGCGCCACCCGAATGGATTTCTTCATCCCCGGTAAATGCTATAACTACATTGTTATTCAGTTCATCACGCAGCATCAGGTCGATGATTACGGCATTTGTCGCACTGTTGTCGAAAGTCCCTTTCCAACAATCACCGGCCTCTTCCATAAAGCAATTTTGATAGACACAATCGATATGAGAGGATATGAGTGTGTTCCATTCGGCCGGATCTGTTTGCCGGGCATAGATAAGTGAAAGAGGTCCTTCGTGAATTAACCGGTAATTACTTGATTCCAGCAGTCTTTTTATTTCATCTACCCGGTTGCAGATCGTAAATTTATTCCCATCGTCTTTGCTGTCGATGGTGAGACGTTGGAGCAGGGTGGAATACGATAGAGAGTTATGTTGCATGAATATTATGGAATGTTTTTCGAATACAAAAGTAGGAAGTTTTTTTAAGAGTAGGATATGATTATCGTGTAATCGCTATCTTTGTAGAATCTATTAATCAACAGAAAGAGATTATGCTTGCATATACATATATTGAACATGGTAAATTCGAACTGAGCGAGAAGCCGGAACCGGAAATAAAAGATTCACGTGATGCTATCGTGCGTGTGACGTTGGGTAGTATCTGTACGAGTGACCTGCATATTAAACATGGTAGTGTACCACGTGCCGTACCCGGAATAACGGTAGGGCATGAGATGGTCGGTATTGTGGAGCAGGTAGGTCCTGATGTTATTTCCGTCAAACCGGGGGACAGGGTAACCGTAAATGTAGAGACATTCTGTGGGGAATGCTTCTTTTGCAAACATGGGTATGTCAACAACTGCACGGATCCTAATGGCGGTTGGGCTTTAGGATGTCGTATAGACGGCGGTCAGGCAGAATATGTCAGGGTTCCTTATGCCGACAGTGGATTAAACCGTATTCCGGAGACGGTTAGCGACGAGCAAGCTCTATTTGTTGGTGATGTGTTGGCCACAGGTTTTTGGGCAGCCCGCATTTCGGAGATTTCCAATGATGATACAGTGCTTATCATTGGTGCCGGTCCTACCGGTATCTGTACATTGCTTTGTGTGATGCTGAAGAAGCCACGACGTATCATTGTCTGTGAAAAGTCCCCTGAAAGAATCCGGTTTGTCCGTGAACATTACCCGGATGTGCTGGTGACAGAACCTGAAAACTGCAAGGATTTTGTACTTCGTAACAGCGATCACGGCGGTGCAGATGTGGTCCTGGAGGTAGCGGGTAGCGAAGATACTTTCCGTTTGGCGTGGGATTGTGCCCGACCCAATGCGATTGTCACCGTTGTTGCCCTCTATGATAAACCCCAGCTTCTTCCTTTACCGGATATGTATGGAAAGAACCTGACCTTTAAAACAGGAGGCGTGGACGGTTGCGACTGTGCCGAGATTCTTGAATTGATCGAGCAGGGTAAGATAGACACCACTCCGCTTATTACTCACAAATTTCCGTTGAACGAGATTGAAGAGGCTTATCGCGTCTTTGAAAATCGTTTGGATGGGGTTGTGAAGGTGGCTATTTCGGTTTAGTGATACAATAAAAAGTTTTCAAGATAAATCCTTCATTCCTTCATCTTATTGTATTAATTATTTGATTATGCTGTTTTTATATATGAAGGATGTTTGTCAGGATGAAGGAATGTCTTTTGAATTGTCGTTTTTTCATTCACAAATGATGATTCCGAAACGATAAAAAGAGGGAGTATCCATCGAAAGGTTATTTGTATGCTAATGTTATTTTAGTGCTAGGATTACTGGGGCTTAGCCTGGTTGTCCTTTCTTTTTCCCTATCTGTTATCTGTCGAACGCTTGTTTGTCAGTTATCAAACGCTTGTTCGATAGTTGTATTATAAGCGTTTGACAATTGACAAACAATAAAAAGATAGTAACTCTCATAATAATAAGTAATTATAGATACCCTTACTGCTTATTATTTAAACCTTACTCCCTACCTGGCATATAAAGTTGAATCAGGTAGGAATTTTAGGTAGGAATATGAAGATTTCAGCCCCAAATAAATCTGTTTCCTTCATGTTGTCAAAATTCCTTCATGCACAAAATATCAATAACCAGCTTGTTAGATCAGGCATGAAGGAATGAAGGATTTATTTTGTGAAATTTTTGTTGAGAAATTTTTGAAGATGTGATGCTCCGTTTTATATTTCTATGTTCCGGATGAACTTTGCCGGAACACCGCCAACTACCGTGTTTGCAGCCACGTCTTTTGTTACGACAGCTCCTGCTGCAACGATGGCATTGTCGCCAATGGTTACGCCTTGTAAAATAGTGGCATTCGAACCGATCCAGACATTTTTGCCAAGTACAATGGGAGCAGGATAGGTTGTCTTACGGTCGTCCGGTGCAAGGCCGTGGTTGAGGGTAGCGAACACAACGTTGTGTCCGATTTGACAATCATCACCGATCGTAACACCGCCGTGATCCTGAAAGTGACAGCAGGCATTGATAAAAACATTTTTACCAACTTGTATATTCTTTCCAAAATCAGTATAGAATGGAGGAAATACACGCAGTGTCGGATCGACTTCGTATCCGAACAATCGCGAAAGTAATGCCCGAACCTCGTCGGAGGTATGATAGGAACCGTTCAGTTCGAAGGTAATACGTCGTGCCTCGTTGCTCATCTCATCCATGAAACGATGGATTTCCGGTGTATTGAGTGGCCCCCGTGTCCGGATAACTTGTAAAAAATCCTTGAGTATCATAAGCTTAATTTTTAGATGTATATTTTCATAATGCAAAATTACAAGAAATATACATCCTGTTCTATACCCAAACCAGGGGAAAGATTACCCTTTTTACGGTTTTTACACCATTCTACTATTCCTTTGTACGTTTACCATAAAATTCCAAATATTTCTCTATATTGGATTTTATATATTCAATACTATGATGGCCTGGGAATATGTGGTTTTGAGAATTAATTGCTCTCAATATTATATAAGTTTATCTAGTTTAGGTGTTATCTTGTGAACCAATATTAAATTAGTAATAGCAACCAATAATCCTATGGAGAAACAGATTGCAATTTCTTTGAAGGAAAATGAATGAATGATGTAATCGATCCCGATAATAATATAGGGAATAGATAAAAAGGAAGTTATTATGACAGGAATATATTTTCTGATAATTATAAATTGAATGATATGTATGCCTATATGAAAAGCAAATGCAGTAAAAAAGGCTAGCCATGCATAAGGCCATTCAAAAAGTAAATAAATTATTGTGGCTATACTAATCAGTATGAATTCTTCTGCGACTGCTAATGCAAAAGAAGGTACGGACATTGTTTCTAAATGACTGATTTGTTCTCTAAATCGGGGATATTTAGCTTGTAACCATGTACCATTTTTTGTAAACCATGCTTTGAAGCCTATTATCTCTTCAAAGTCATGTATCATAAAGACGAGAGGTAACAGATATATAATGATTTCAGAATTGCCCATTTACTTTGATTTTGAATTACAAAGTTATTGAAATTTCAATAAGAATGTTGATATTCCAAAATTCATTTGTATGAAGGGTGTACCATCTTGTAGTCCTTTATACGAACATTTGGCACACTATGAAGGGAATCTGAAAATCTACCGTGACTGGCGTGCTACGCTGGAATATGCTGTGGAGGAAGCCGAGGAAAAAGGTTTAAAGAAAGGCAAGAAAGAAGAACAACGCCTTATTGCAACAAACTTTAAAAAGCAGGGAGTTTCAGTCGAAACGATAGCCCAATGCACTGGGTTGTCGGTTGAAGAAATAGGCGAATTATAATTTCTTATAGCTTGTTAGTTGAATCAGCCAGATTGTTTAATACATAACAATCTGGCTGATTTTGTGATTATGTCTCTGAATGTCTACAGATGAGACAGATAATATTATCTGATAAAGTTCGTTATTTGCCGCTCTTCAGTTTCCGGCAATGGCTGTGCCCCGGCTTTTATGTTTTTCAGTAACCAGGCCATATTCTTACCGAGTGTCCGCATGATTTGTAAACCTTCGGCATCCTGTGCAGCCTCGCCGGGCAGGCGGCCGTGTATGATGTTCCAGTATTGCGAAGAGACGACAGGCATGTTGTTGATCGTAAAATATTTGTTCAGCCGGTCGATGGTAGCGCTGGCTCCGCCACGTCGGCAGACTGCAATTGCGGCTGCCGGCTTGTATGCAAGCATATCCGAACAGGAATAAAATACTCTGTCAAGGATGGCACAAAGCGAACCGTTAGGCCCGGCGTAATATACGGGAGAACCTACTATTAATCCATCTATATCCTGAAGATTTTCACGTATATCTTCATACAGTTTATCTTTGAAAACGCATCTTCCCAATTCGTTGCACTTGTTACAGGCAATGCAACCTTGTACGGCTTTATTGCCGAGTTGGATGATACGGGTTTCGACGCCATTCTGTTCCAAAGCTGTTGCCACTTCAGACAAAGCCAGAAATGTATTTCCCTCTTTCCGGGGACTTCCATTAATAAGTAACACTTTCATATATATAATCTTTATTGGACAAAAGTAGCAGTTTTAAGACAATGCCCTGTTCTTTATTCGTTCAAATTGTTTTTCTTTTTAGCTCATATATCCGGCTGCTATAATAAGTTTTGTTTCAACTGTTCCGTATATTTATCTATACGTAATAACTCTTTCGGAATATCGATGTTCTGCGGACAATGCGGATTGCACTGGTTGCAGCCGACACAATGATTGGCCTGACGCAGCCGGGGAACACTGCGGTCGTATCCGACAAGGAAAGCACGACGCGCTTTCGCATAATTTTCATCCTGTTGGCTTTCGGGAATATTTCCGGCATTAATACAACGGTTATAATGCAAGAGGATCTCAGGAATATCCAAACCATACGGACAAGGCATACAATATTTACAATCATTGCAAGGGATGGTAGGATAACGGAGCATTTGTACGGCAGTCTCTTCCAAAAAAGCCAGATCATTATCCGTCAGCGGTTCCAGTGGGGAGTAGGTGCGGAGGTTATCCTGCAAATGTTCCATATAAGTCATTCCGCTTAATACCGTCAATACACCCGGGAATGTTCCCGCGAAACGGAAAGCCCATGAAGCGACACTCGACTCGGGACTGCGTTGTTTCAGTTTCGCTGCAATATGGTCGTGTACGTTCGAGAGACGGCCTCCCAGTAACGGCTCCATGATGATGGCGGGGATGTTTCGTTTCTGTAATTCGCCGTATAGATATTCAGCATCGGTATTCCGGGTGTTGACCTCTTTCGCATGTTTCCAGTCAACATAGTTGAGCTGTATCTGGACAAAGTCCCACTTGATCTCGTCCTGACGGGAGAGGAGGTAGTCGAATACTTTGATATCTCCATGATAAGAGAAACCCAGGTTGCGGATACGGCCTGCTTTTCGTTCTTCAAGCAGAAAATCGAGCATACCGTTGTTTATATAACGTCCTTCGAAATCTTCCATACCGTTTCCCATACCGATACCGTGCAACAGATAATAGTCGATATAGTCGACTTGCAGCTCTTTCATAGAGTTACGATACATAGCCATCGAGTTTTCACGGCTCCATGTCTGGGGCGCGAAGTTGGATAATTTGGTGGCAATGTAATAGGTATCGCGCGGATAACGGCTGAGAGCAATGCCAGTAGCATGCTCCGAACGTCCTTTACAATATGCAGGCGATGTGTCGAAATAGTTGATACCATGTGCGATGGCATAGTCGACCAGGCGGTTGACCATTTCCTGGTCGATCTCATCGCTACTGTCTCTTGCACTGCTGTTGGAAACTGTCGGCCAACGCATACAGCCATATCCTAACAAGGATACTTTATCGCCTGTCGTGGGCGTGGTGCGATAGGTCATTTCGGCAGGAATATCACCGGAACCGTTTCCTCGGAAGGATGCGTTTTTGTCCGGTTTGCAACTATAAAGTGAGGCTGTCGATGCTAGTGTGCTTCCGCCTAAGACTTTCAGGAATCTCCGTCGGTCTATATTCTTTTTATTCTTTTCTTCCATGATGCTTTGTTTTGATGATTTTCGGGTATATTAAATGGTCCGGTGCATTTCGTGTCCTTCCACATAGATGGCACTCAGTGGGCGGGAGGGACAAAGATGTTCGCAGGCTCCGCAACCGATACAACGTTCGGTATTGATAACCGGTATTTTCGGTGAGTCGGGTGCTTCGGGATCTTTGGGAACCATCTGTATAGCAGCTGTCGGACAATGACGGGCACAGTTGCCGCAATCGACACCGTCGGTATTGACTACGCAAAGGTCTTTGATCCATACGGCATGTCCGATCTGAATGGCAGATTTATCGGCTACGCTGATCGGCTGTATGGCACTGGTGGGGCACACGTCCGTACATTTGGTACATTCCGGCCGGCAATACCCGAGTTCATAGGACATTTCCGGTTGCATCAGGGTCATAAGGTTTCCGGACGGACGCAGTACCTGGTTGGTACAGACGGATACACATAATTGGCAGGCAGTACAATGTCCGGTAAAGTTTCGTGCGCTTAATGATCCGGGAGGAGTGATAGGAGTGAGGCGTTCCGGCTTTTGTTTGTCTTCTATCGGAGCTAAACCGCCATCTACATTCTTTTCGGGTTTGACTTGTGCCTTCAATGTGGCTGATACGGCAAACAGGGTGGCAGCCGATAAAAAGTGACGGCGTGAGGCAGCGGATTTTTCCGTGGCAGGAGCCGAAGCCGATGGCAATACTGACGCCGAAGCCGATGGCGAAGTGGTTGTTTCAACCTGTTTCTTAGGCAGCGATTGTCCCGGTACATATTTCAGGGCATTCCGGCGACATTTCCCGATGCAATCCATACAAGCCACGCAACGGCTGTAATCGATCCGGTGTTCTTTGGTGTTGATACATGCCGCTTTACAATTCCGGGCACATAATCCGCAACCGTTACATTTTTCGGTATCGATAACCGGTTTGAAGTAAGAATACCGGGCAAGGAAGCCGAGGATGGTTCCTATCGGACAAATGGTATTGCAGTAGGTTCGTCCGTTACGCCACGCCAATATAGCCAGTACGATAAATGTTATGATGGCTATGCTGAAAGTGGCTATTCCTTTCATCCAAACATCTACCGTATAAAAGGCATAGCTATCCATCCGTTCAGCGAGATAGGCGAGTCCATTGTTTGCCCATTGATAGAAAGGTGCGAACAGATTGGAGGCGATCCGCCCATAGGCACTGTATGGAGCCAGCAAAGCCAATAGCGAACCGAAACCTCCAATCATCGCAAGTATAAACATAGCAAGTATCCCATAACGTAACCAGCTAACCGCCGGCGAATACGAAAAACGGTTCTTTTTTTGTTTTCCGGCTATCCATGAAACAACATCCTGAAATACTCCCAGCGGACAAATAACCGAACAGTAGATCCGTCCGAACAGTAATGTCAGGACAATAAGCCCTATCACTATTCCTATATTCACCGCCAGCAATGCCGGAAGGAATTGTATCTTCGCCATCCAACCGAACCACTGATGTATTGTCCCTGTGAAGTCGAGGAACAACAAGGTGATCAGGGTAAAGAAAATGACGGCAGCAGTTAGTCTGATTTTTCTTAACATATACTTCTCTGAATATTTTGTTGATTATTACTGATGCAAAATTATTCTTGTTTTTCCCGTTAACAATTACACATATTACAGGTATATCTACCATTATTACAGATTTGCATAAACAGATAAAAAACAGATGCAAAAAACTGCTAACTTTGTAGAAACTAAAAAGAAAGTATATGTCGGAAATTATAGAAATGGATCATATTTATCAATATAATGACCGGGTGAATATGGAAACATTGCATCCGTTGATTAGTGTTATTGATTTCTCCTTAGTAGATTCTCGGATACAACGTGCTCGTATGCGGTATGGCTTTTATTCCGTTTTTCTAAAGGAAGTGAAGTGCGGAGATTTGCATTATGGTAAGAACTACTATGATTACCAGGAAGGCACTATGGTTTTTACCGGACCGGGGCAGGTCGTAGGAGTGGAGAGTAACGGTGAATATGTCCAACCGAAAGGATGGGCTTTGTTGTTTCATCCGGATTTGATTCGTGGAACATCTCTCGGACGTAATATAAAGAAGTATACCTTCTTTTCATATGAGGTATATGAAGCGCTCCATCTTTCGGAGCAGGAGCGGCATATTGTGACCGATTGTCTGCGGAATATCCAACTGGAGTTACAGCGGGGAGTAGATAAGCATAGTAAGACACTGATAGTCTCCAATATCGAATTATTGCTGAATTATTGTGTGCGTTTTTACGATCGCCAGTTTATCACGCGTGAAAATGTCAATAAAGATACCTTATCGAAGTTCGAGAAGATCATGAACGACTATTTTCAGTCGGATAAACCGCAGGATATCGGGCTGCCATCCGTTCAGTATTGTGCCGACCAGTTACATCTTTCGGCAAATTATCTGGGTGATCTGATAAAAAAGGAAACGGGTAAATCTGCGCAGGAGCAAATCCAGTTATATCTTATCGATATGGCAAAAGAGAAAGTGCTCGATACCAGCCGTTCCATCAGTGAGATAGCTTATGAATTAGGCTTTAAGTATCCGCAGCACTTTACCCGTTTGTTTAAAAAGTGTGTGGGAACTTCTCCGAATGAGTATCGGATGCAGAATTAAGTTTTATTTCTTTTTGCGGGTAGCGAAAACTTTAGCTAAAGTGATCCATTCCCCGTCTTCGTTGATGGCGGTACTTCGCCAGGTGAAAGAATTGTCTGTAATATCAGAGAATATCCATTTCATACCTTGCGAAGTTATCTCCGTCAGGACAATTTCGTCTCCTTCTTTCCGGGCTTCCAGTCGGGCACATTCTTCCGGGCATCCATAGAAGATTTCCCAAACCTGTTTTTCCGGGTTAAATAATCTGAGAGTAGTCCCGTAAGCTGCGTCCGGTTGGATATCGATCAATCTTTCTGTTCGCGACGGAACAATAAAGACATCTTGTACTGCCATTCCGTCGAGTACCCATGAAAAGATCCATTCTCCTTTTACACGTCTGGGAGTAGGTGTGTTGAGGTGGTCGTTCCAGTCGAGATCCCATTCACCGATCACTTTACCAAAGAAATTGTACTCTTCCGGTATTCTTTCACTCTTTCCTTCACTGACTAGTGCTGCTTCAAATTCTTTCATGATTTCTTATTTAATTTGATTCAAGGTTTAATATTTAACAAAGATAAGCGAAAATCAACAAATAAGAACAGTGATAATGGTAAAAATATCAGTAATCCATATACCATACTTCTGAAAAAAGAGAAGTACTTTTGTTTTATATAAAAGGATTTATCCATACTATGCCTCAGTATTTGGGGCAGGCGGCCAAAGATTTGAAAGCCCGTAAGGTCATGACTGTCCATCATTTCAAATACGCATTAGCCTCACACCGTTGGGACGAACCGTTGAAAAACGAAATTGAGATGGCAAAAGATAACTCTTTGGAACTGATCGTTCCGGTGATCGGACAGGTGATGAATTTGGATAATAAGTAGATATAATTTAGTAGCTTTGTCTCAGATGAAAATAATTGATAATTAAAGAGATTATGGAAACAGTAAAATTGAATAATGGCATTGAAATGCCAATTTTAGGTTATGGAGTTTATCAGGTGACACCCGAAGAGTGTGAACGTTGTGTATTGGATGCTTTGAGCGTAGGTTATCGTTCTGTCGACACAGCACAAGCCTATTTTAATGAAGAAGGTGTAGGGAATGCAATCAGTAAAAGTGGTATTCCACGGAACGAATTGTTTATTACAACCAAGGTTTGGATCTCCAATGCCGGATATGAAAAGGCAAAAGCATCTATCGATGAGTCTTTGCGTAAACTGCAGAGTGATTATGTCGATCTACTCCTGATACACCAACCTTTTGGTGATTATTACGGTACTTACCGTGCGATGGAAGAGGCTTATAAGGCAGGAAAGGTACGTGCTATCGGAGTGAGTAACTTTTATCCCGACCGTCTTGTCGATCTGGCGGAGTGCTGTGAGATAAAACCGGCAGTCAATCAGGTAGAAACACATGTCTTTAATCAGCAAATAGAACCCCAGAGGATCATGGAGGAATATGGAACACGGGTCATGTCATGGGGACCATTTGCAGAGGGTAAAAATAACTTTTTTACTAATGAACTATTGAAAACAATCGGTGAAAAGTATGGAAAGTCGGTTGCACAGGTTGCTTTACGTTATCTGATTCAACGGGATGTGATTGTTATTCCGAAATCGACGCATAAGGAACGTATGATCGAGAATATGGATGTGTTTGATTTCTCCTTATCAGAAGAAGATATGCAGGCTATTACCACGCTTGACCAAAAAAAGAGTTTGTTTCTCTCTCATACTGATCCGGAGATGGTAAAATGGCTGATTAATCTGGTGAAAAAGTAATCGTAGCGAAATCTAATTACTGTTTGATAGATAGTCTATTACAGTTTCCTCGTAGTTTCTTGCTTTGGAAACTGCAGTTCCCTCGGCAGGGAACTGTAATTTCCTTAGGAGGAAACTGGAGTTTCCTGCCGAGGGAACTAGCGTTTCCACCGCAGGAAACCGGAGTGTCTTTGCGAAGAAACAGAAATGGGATTACTTCACCAATTATACGACTCTACATATCCGTCGAAATACTCTTCCAGAACCACTCCCAACTCCTTGGCAAGAGCGACAATATATTGTTGTTCGGCAGGTGATAAAGGTGATCCTCCTCTACGTTTTAGATAGTAATTTTTCCGGCCGAGATAGGAGATCATCCGTAATCGGAAGGTATCTGCCACGCGAAGAGTTAGTGCATTCACGGTACGCATGAATCCTATTGCATTCTGTATTTTGGTGTTGGGACGGTAGAGTTTACACGTCCCTTTCATTTTCTTTAATGTGTTTGGGTTCATTATTAGCAGGAAAGTTATATTTTCCGGAGCATGTTTTAAAGCGATCTGGCGTAGACAGGTTGTTGCTTTCGGGCAGTTCTCTGCTGCACACATACCAAAATCATAGGGTACTTTTGAGTAATCGAACGATTCTTTCATGATTGTAAAATTCAAGGTTTATTAATCCGATAAAGGTACGATATATATCGGGTAAATGCCAAACATCAATGCATGAAAAGAATATTCTTTTTACATTAACTTTTTATTCTGCTCCAATAACCCGATTATTTTCTCTAATCTTTTCAGCCGGGTATCTTCTCTTTTCGCTTCAAAGTAGAAGCCGACAAAATTATTTTGAGTCGACTTTGCTGTCGTAAGATAATTAGTATAAGCCAGATCGTAGTTTTTTATCAGGGATTCGAACTCAGACTTTTGAGTATCGGTAACATTTCTGTCCCGTACCTTTTCCCATTCTCCGCTTCTTTTGGCTTCTTCGATGGCCTGCAGTCCGAACCCGGTCATTCTTCCTTCTTTGATAAGCTTTTCTACAATCTTTTTATTCTTTTCCGACCATTTACTTCCTTTCCTTCTTTTGGAAAAGTACTTTTTGTATCTGTGTTCGTCGATAGAGTTGATCAGCCCGTCGATCCAACCGAAACACAATGCTTCTTCCAACGCCTCTTCTGCAGATAATGTTTTTAATGTTTTTGTTTTCCCGAATAATAACCAGACACCCTCGCTTGTTTGGCCGTAATTCTTTAACCACTCCTGAAAGTCTTCTCTTTTTGCGAAAGTTAATTCAGCTCCCATCTTACTTATTATATTCGTGAGTAATAGTATTCTGTGGTCACAAATATATCTAAAGATAGTCATATAGCCGTAATACGGGAATGGAAAGTTAACATTCTGATATATTTTATAGGACAATAAAAGGTAGATTTAAGTAATTTATTCGTAAACTTGTAACCCTAAATAAAAACGTTAAATTTAAAATTAAATCTCCAGTTTTATGACAGTCAAATCGTATATAGAATCCAATAAAGAACGTTTCCTGGAAGAGCTGTTCAGCTTGATCCGTATTCCGTCAATCAGTGCAAAACACGAACATAAACCGGATATGACAGCCTGTGCCCAGCGGTGGACAGAGTTGTTGTTGTCTTCCGGTGCAGACAAAGCGGTAGTTATGCCGACAGAAGGAAATCCGGTAGTTTATGGCGAAAAGATCATTTCGCCGGATGCTCCGACCGTACTTGTTTATGCTCATTACGATGTGATGCCTGCCGAACCGTTGGAATTGTGGAAAAGCCAACCGTTTGAACCGGAAATACGGGATGGTCGTATCTGGGCGCGTGGTGCCGATGATGATAAAGGACAGTCGATGATGCAGGTGAAAGGTTTTGAGACAGCACTGAAACTCGATCTGCTGAAATGTAACGTGAAGTTTATCTTTGAAGGAGAAGAAGAGATCGGTTCTCCCAGCCTGGAAACCTTCTGCCGCGAACATAAAGACTTATTGAAAGCAGATGTGATCCTGGTATCTGATACCAGCATGGTCAGTGCCGAAACACCTTCATTGACGACAGGTCTGCGTGGTCTGGCCTATTGGGAAATCGAGGTGACGGGGCCTAACCGTGATTTGCATTCCGGTCATTTTGGTGGGGCAGTGGCTAACCCGATCAATGTATTATGCAAATTGATGGCGGATATAATCGATGCCGACGGACGTATCACGATTCCCGGATTCTATGATGATGTAGAAGAAGTTTCTCCGGCAGAACGGGAGATGATCGCACAGATCCCGTTCAATGAAGAAAAATATAAAGCGGCGATCGGTGTGGATGCCCTGTTCGGTGAAAAAGGATATTCGACACTGGAAAGGAACAGTTGCCGTCCGTCATTCGACATCTGTGGTATCTGGGGCGGTTATACGGAAGAAGGAAGCAAGACTGTGTTGCCGTCGAAAGCCTATGCAAAAGTTTCCTGTCGGTTGGTTCCGCATCAGGATCATACGAAAATATCTCAGCTATTCGAAGATTATATAAACCAAGTGGCTCCTGCCTGTGTTAAGGTAAAAGTCACACCGAAACACGGTGGACAGGGTTATGTTTGTCCGATCGACCTGCCTGCTTACCAGGCAGCGGAGAGAGCCTGTACAGTTGCTTTCGGAAAGAAGCCGCTGGCTGTACGTCGTGGAGGAAGTATTCCTATTATCTCCACTTTCGAACAGGTATTAGGTATAAAGACCGTCCTGATGGGCTTCGGACTCGAACAGAACGCTATTCATTCTCCTAACGAGAGTTGCATGTTGGACTTCTTCTATAAAGGGATTGAATCGGTTGCCGAATTTTATAAAGAATACAAATGACACAAAATGAGATCGTAGCCCGTGCCTTATCGAATACAGGTATCGAGGCGTTGAATGAAATGCAGCAGGCCGTATTGGATGCCGGTACAACCAAAGATATGGTTTTGCTTAGTCCGACGGGATCAGGCAAAACCCTGGCATTCCTGTTGCCTTTGCTTACTACATTGACTGACGAGGAGAAAAAGATACAAGCGCTTATCATCGCTCCGTCGCGTGAACTGGCTTTACAGATAGAGACGGTATTTCGTTCTTTGGGTGCCGGATATAAGGTGAATTGCTGTTATGGAGGTCATCCGATCCGGACGGAAAAGAAGAGCCTGGAACATGCTCCGACCGTATTGATCGGAACTCCGGGACGAATCCTCGACCATTTGGAACGGGGTAATATTGATTTGGATACTGTCCGGACATTGATTTTGGACGAGTTCGACAAGTCTTTGGAATTAGGCTTCCAGGATGAGATGAAAGACATTTTGGCACACCTTCCGGGCGTGCGTCGCAGGGTGTTGACTTCGGCAACGGAAGCTGTCGAAATACCTCCTTTTACCGGCATTACGGCACCGGTACGTTTGTCATTCCTGACAGGTGTCAAGGAAGCGAAAGGTTTGACTTTGCGTATCGTGAAATCTCCGATCAAGGATAAACTGGAAACGTTGTACAAGCTGTTGGGCGAACTGAAAGGTGAATCGGCTTTAGTGTTCTGTAACCAGCGTGAGTCGGTGGAACGTGTCAGCAATTACCTGACCGAGATGGGTGTGGATAATGAATATTTCCACGGAGGTATGGAACAGCCGGAACGTGAACGGGCTTTGTCGCTTTTCCGTAATGGCAGTGCTTCTGTCTTTATTTCCACCGATTTGGCCTCCCGTGGACTGGATATTCCGGAAGTGAAAAATGTCATCCATTATCATCTTCCGATCAATGAAGAGGCGTTTATCCACCGAAACGGACGAACGGCCCGTATGAATGCGGAAGGAAATGCCTTTATGATCCTGAACGAGGTGGAAACTGTCCCTGAATATATCACCCGTGAACCGGATGAGTTTTTCCTGCCGGAGAAAGCCAGGAAGCCTCTTCGTTCGGAATGGGTGACACTGACGATCAACCGCGGTAAACGGGACAAACTGAGTAAAAAGGATGTGGTCGGTTTCCTTTTCCAGAAAGGCGGTTTGGAGAAAGACGATCTCGGCATTGTCGAAGTAAAGGAAAGCTGTGCTTATGCGGCAGTAAAACGTGATAAGAAAGCAGACTTGCTGGCACGTATCCGGGAAGAGAAGATAAAGAATATGAAAGCGAAATTTGTATGAGTATATTGATTAAAGAGGTAGAGCTGAATGGAGTTGCTACCGATATTTATATAGAAAACAAATACATCAAACAGATAGGTGCAAACCTTCCTGTAACGGCCGATACTGTTATTGACGGTCGTCGTAAAGCCGTAATTCCCGGTTTTGTGAATACACATGGTCATGCTGCAATGACTTTGTTTCGTGGTTTTGGCGACGATATGCCGCTGATGCCCTGGTTGGAAGAAAAGATATGGCCTAACGAAGCCAAGCTGACAAAAGAGGATGTTTATTGGGGAGCTAAACTGGCCTGTCTGGAAATGATAAAAAGCGGTACGACGACTTTCTTTGATATGTACCATAAGTTCCATGCAACCGCAGAGGCAGTGGAAGAAATGGGGATCAGGGCTAATGTCTCCAGTGCCTGCTTTGACCGTTTTCAACCGGAGCTGACGGAGAAAAGTAAACAAACGATCCAAAAACTATATAATGAAATGGATCGTTACAGCAAGCGGATACATTTTTCGATAGGTCCGCACGCTATTTATACCGTTTCCGGCGAATTACTGCAGTGGGCGGATGCTTTTGCACGGGAACACAATGTTTTGATCCAGCTACATCTGGCGGAAACAGAAGGTGAAGTGGAAAACTCTGTGAAAAACTTCGGATTGACACCTGTCCGCTATTTATATAAGTTGGGAGTGTTGTCTCCCCGCTTGTTGATCTCCCACAGCATTTATGTTGATGACGATGAAATTCGTATGTTGGCAGACCATGAGGTAAAAGTGGCACATAATCCGGCATCCAATATGAAACTGGCTTCCGGTATGCACTTTAAGTTCCAGGAGATGCGTGAGGCAGGTATTTTGGTTGGATTGGGAACGGACGGTTGTTCGTCATCCAATAATCTCGATATGATAGAGGCAATGAAGCTGGCTTCTTTATTGGGAAAGGTTTGGAGAAAAGACCCTGAAGCCGTTACTGCCGACGAGATATTCCAGTCTGCGACAGCCAATGGAGCAGCTATTGCTAACCTGAAGGCAGGGAAAATAGCTGAAGGCTATCTGGCCGATCTTTCTTTGATCGATTTGAATATGCCCGCATTTACACCGAATTTCAATTTCATATCCAATCTGGTCTATGCGGCTAACGGAAATTGTATCGATACGGTGATCTGTGACGGGAAAGTCCTGATGCAGGATAAAAAGGTACCGGGTGAAGAAGATATCATGGAGCGAGCTGCCCAAATAGCTTATAACTTAATTAAACGATAAATTATGAATCTGAGTTATACGAACGAACAATATCAGGAAGCGGCAGCATTTATAGCCGCGCGTATCACTGGCAATCCGGAGACAGCCATTATCCTGGGTAGTGGATTGGGTTCTTTGGCTGACCAGATAGAGGAGGCTATCGTGATCCCTTATGCCGAAATACCTCATTTCATGCATTCGACGGCTGCAGGACATAAAGGTAACTTTATCTGTGGTAAGTTAGGCGGAAAGCAGGTACTTGCCATGCAGGGACGCTTCCATTATTATGAAGGCTATTCGATGCAGCAGGTTACTTTTCCTGTTCGCGTGATGAAACTGTTGGGAATAAAGAATTTATTGGTGTCGAATGCGGCAGGCGGTATAAACAATACGTTCAAAGTAGGCGACCTGATGATTATCCGCGACCATATCAATATGATGCCGAATCCGTTGATCGGTCCGAATAATGAACTGTTCGGAACCCGCTTCCCGGATATGACACGTGCTTATGACCGCGAGTTTATCTGTGCGATAGAAGAGATTGCCGCTTCACATGCTATACCTTTAAAGAAAGGTGTATATGTAGGATTGACCGGTCCGTCTTTTGAGACACCTTCCGAATATGCTTTTTATGGTCGGGTAGGAGGCGATGCTATCGGCATGAGTACGGTTCCTGAAGTTATTGTAGCACGTCATGCCGGATTGAGAGTGTTCGGTATGTCGGTTATCACGAATGAAGGATATCATTTTGCAGACGATTTTGTGAACGACGGCGCTGATGTGATCGTTGCTGCCAATAAAGCAGCAGCTGTAATGACTACTTTGTTCAGTGAATTGGTTTCCCGCATCTGAATTTTTTTTCAGAGTGAAACTCACTGTATTAAAATAAGATAGGAAATTGAACGGGTTGGGAAGGAAAAAATAGTATAAAAAAAGTATCTTCCGGTTTTGGAAAATAAAAAAATACCTATATCTTTGCACCCGTTATCGCGAAAGTAGCTCAGTTGGTAGAGCATAACCTTGCCAAGGTTAGGGTCGCGGGTTCGAGTCCCGTCTTTCGCTCACAGATAATAAGAGCGGTAAGAGGCCGCCTTTTTTATATAATGGAAATGCCCAGGTGGCGGAATTGGTAGACGCGCACGTTTCAGGTGCGTGTGTCGCAAGGCGTGCAGGTTCGAGTCCTGTTCTGGGCACCATTGGCGCGGATGGTGAAATTGGTAGACACGCTACTTTGAGGGGGTAGTGCCGGTTCCGGTGTGTGAGTTCGAATCTCATTCCGCGCACCATCAGATAAAGAATAAAAAATGAATATAGTCCATATGATCAATAAATATTTAAATTGATTATGCGGACTATTTTTATTTTACCCCTCTAATTATATCAATCAATTCTTTTGCGGAAATATCTAAAGTTTCGACAGCCATCCATGCAACATTTTCATTTGGTCCGATGATGTATATTCGTGGAATTGTATTATTGGCAAAGAGAGAGAAAATGTTGCCACGGGTAGGATCCAGATAAAACGGCATTGTAAATTGATTCTCTTTCCAGTATTCAGAAACAGTTTCGGCTGTCTCTTCCCGGGAAATCGTCACCAACTGGAACTTGTCGTCTTTTTTCATTTCTTTCCAGACTTCTTCGATAACCGGTAGAACCTGTTTACAATCGGGACAGTAAGTACCGAAAAATACCAGTAAGGAGTGTTTGTCCAAAAACTGCTTGGAGTTGAATGTATTACCAGTTGTATCTTCTACGGCAAATGAAGGAACTTGATTGCCTACATTTATGTAATTGATAACGGATTCATCTTTATCATCCTTTATACAAGAGAAGAAGAGGAAGGATAGGGCTGTTATGAATGAAAGTATTTTTACGATATGCATATTATATATTATTTTAGTTTACGAAGATAAGGAATGTATTTGAATCTCTGAAAGAAAAGGAGCTGCCGTTTTGTAGATTTCACAACCTGTTGTCAGAACGGACAACCCCTTTTAGCAGCATCCCCTTTTTACCGCTGCGATTTTTATTTTACTGCTGAGAAAGATTTTGGCTTTTCTTAATTGATTCGGATTCACATTCTTAATTACGTTATGAGAGGATGCTGTCATCCTGTTTGGGTTCTTCGACTATATTTACATAAGTAAATGTATGTTTTTTTATTTGTGTATGTTTCTCTGATTATAAGTATTGTGATTTGATTTTTTATAAAATGAACAACTAAACATCCTGTTTGATCTATAATAAGAGTTATTGAGAAACGAGAGGCAAAATAGGACTTTTTTTGTTGTGCCGTCTGTCGCTTTTCTCTTTTTTCGTCGTTTATAGTTAGTGGGAATGGTGATTGATGTAAATAGTATCATATCGCTCGATCGTTCGGTCTATGAACATATTTCATCCTGGCTCCAGGCTATTATCAGGTTGTCGACAACCATTTCGGTTAGTGGTACCAGGCAACGTGCCCAGTTTTTTGCGAAACAGCGTGAAGTTATAAATACATTGTGAATATCTGAGAATGAAGTTATGCATTATTAACGAAACTTGTTGTTTTTCTCGGTGACCGAGATTCAATCTCTGTTCGTTTTATTAGTCTTTTTTAGGTATCCGAAAGAGTTTTGCCTGTTTGTCCGGCAACTATTTTAGGGTTCCTTATTTATCTTTGTGTCAAAACAGTAAAATCTATAGATATCAAAACTTATAATTCTATGACATGAAAAAAGAACTTTTGTACGATAATCTTTTGAATTCGATCAAGGAAGAATTCCCCCAAAAAACAAACCTGGTAACTGCGTTAGTCGATTTGTTATGTATAGAGAAAGAGGCGGTGTATCGGCGTTTGAGGGGAGAAGTTGCATTTACATTTGCTGAAATTGTTACTATTGCAAATGCTTTTGGCATATCGTTGGATAATTTGGTTGGTACGGTCACGGCTAAAAGCAGACCGTTTCAACTAAAGTTGGTAGACTTTGTGAATCCAAAAGAGATTGACTACAATATGTTGGAGCAATATATCGATGTACTTGGCTTGTCGCGGGAAGATGAGAAATCGGAACTGATCGATTGTACGAATATATTGCCCCAGCAACTTTATATGAATTATAAATACATTTCGCGCTTCTATCTTTTTAAATGGTTGTATCAATGCGGAGCACCTGGAAAAGCAAAGCGTTTTGATGAGATTGGAGTCGGTGATCGTTTTACCGGGATACAATTGGCCAGCGTGGAAGAGTCAAGATATATCCGTAATTCTTATTATATACTTGATCCACTGATATTCCACTATTTGGTAAATGACATTAATTACTTTATGAGTATTCATCTGATCGGGGCAGAAGAGGTCAAATGCCTGAAGGATGAGTTGATGAAGTTTTTGGAGGAGATGGAAGCCCTCGCGACACGCGGCTATTTTGAAGAGACAGGAAATAAAGTCTTTATTTATATATCGAGTGTGAACTTTGATACAAGCTATTGGTGTGTGCAGGTTAAAAACTATCATATAAGTATGATAAAAACGTTTATTCTGAGTAGTGTCGCTTCTTTGGACGAAGGTACTTATGATAAATTGCGGAAGTGGCTACGGGCTCTTATTCGTTCTTCTATTATGATTTCAGTTAGTGGTGAAAGACAAAGGGTGGCTTTTTTTAAGGCACAACGGGAATTAATTCAAAGTTTATGATGTTTCTTTTTTTGTAAAGATTATCAGAAACTTAAATAGTAAAATGATATTTTGTAAATGTTTTTTTAAGAAACAATGCAAAAATAATTCCGGAATATTTGGAGCGTATTAATCTTTTACCTACTTTTGCACCCGTAAACAAGAAGCGCTAGATGCTTTGAAAAGCAACGTTTGAAAAAACGTTTTGACAGTTTCGGTTTATTGGAGAGATGGCAGAGTGGTCGATTGCGGCGGTCTTGAAAACCGTTGAACTGAGAGGTTCCGGGGGTTCGAATCCCTCTTTCTCCGCTGAAACCTAAGACATTAGGTAGTCAAATTAAGACAAGTCCCGTAAAATCAACGTTTTACGGGACTTTTTCTATTTATCCGGTGGACAACCGAAAGACATTCAAATGCCCACTTCAGACAAAGTTCCGTTACTAAATCGTTACTAAAAAATAGCCTATGAAAATAGTAACGATTTTCGATGTAAGTCCTTGATTTGTCGCTCATTGACGTTCAAATGTCTGCTTGTAACCCAATTATTAATTATTCCTTTGCAGAGGGAAGTCATTACACCCACTGTAACGGAGATAAATTAAAAAAGGATATGAGTAAGAGTACATTTAAGATTTTGTTCTATCTAAGAAAAAATCAGGTAAACAAGGACGGAACAGTTTGTATTATGATTCGTCTGTCACTTGATGGTGAAATCTCACAGTTCAGTTCTAAACTGAGCGTGAAGCCGGATGCCTGGGATACAGTTTTGGGCAAGGCGAAAGGAAATACACAGAAAGCCCGCCAGTTGAATGAAACATTGGAGGACATCCGTGCTTCGCTGAAAAACCACTACCGGGATATTGAAGTGCATGAGTCATTCGTAACGGTAGAAAAAATACGCAATGCGTTTTTGGGAATAACGGCGAAACAAAGAACACTGCTGGAACTTTTCAAGAAACACAATGAGGATGCAAGAAAACTGGTCGGCATCAGCAAGACTCCTGCCACCCTCGCGAAATATGACCGCTGCTACCGGAGGCTGGAGGAATTTATGAAAGTGAAATACAATATTTCGGATATATCACTGAAGGAAATCGGCCACATGTTCATTACGGACTTCGAGAACTATCTGAGAACGGAAAGCAAATGCAATGAGAATACTACGGCAAAATTCATGCAGACGTTCAAGATGATTGTAATCATCGCCAAAAACAACGGTTGGATTTATACTGACCCGTTTTCAAATTATAAAATCAGACTGAAACGTGTGGACAGAGGTTATCTGACGGATGCGGAACTGCAAAAGATAATGAAGAAGAAGTTTCCGACTAAAAGACTGGAACAGGTACGGGACGTGTTCCTGTTCTCCTGTTATACGGGATTGTCATATGTGGACGTGAAGGAACTGAAGGCAAGCGACATCAGAATCTCGTTTGACGGGAAGCCGTGGATCATGACGCACCGTCATAAGACAGATACTCCGGTAAACGTACCGCTGCTGAAGATACCGCAGGCGATACTCCAGAAATATGAAGGTCAGCTCCCTAAAGGCCAGTTGCTGCCTGTGCTGAGCAATCAAAAACTTAATTCTTACTTAAAAGAGATTGCGGATTTGTGCGGTATAAATAAAAATATTACCTTCCACCTGGCAAGACATGGCGAATTTTCTTTCTTGTTAAAATTCAAGTACTTGCAATTTTTCGCAGCTTAATAGGTAACGATTTAGAAACCAGCAAAATTCTGTATTTCACCTCGTTTTGCAGTAATTCAAAAGAACGCTTTTCCTAATTACAAAGTTAGCAAATATTTTCAATATATCACTGCTTTAGTTTGACTAATTCCGTATAAGCGATACCATCTGACAATTTATGATATTGCTTCAAGGTCTTCTCCAATCCCAAAGCCAATTCTTTCTGAATATACGATGGCACTATCGACTCATTGAACCTGTCGACAATTGATTGAATGTTTTGTAGCGGTTGACCTGTAATAACTATCTGGTTATACACAGCACTATAGTAATAATAGGCTTTATTTTCTGTTGACAATTGTATTTTTTGTTTGATATAAATCTGTTGTTCACGTATTCTTTGGGCAACCTTAAAAAAGGTATCAATTTTTTCAAATGCCTCCTGAGATATGTGCCCGACAACACTGTGAGCGTATTTATTCCACTGATTTTCTTCAAAAATTATAGTAGAGTAATGAATCGGCACTTCTTGGATGCAGCCGTTTATAAGCCCTTCAGATAATATATACTCAATGTTTTTCTCAATGTCATTTATCTGAAGCAACAAGATTGACACTGCGTTTCTCAATTCCTTTCGCTTATGGGCATAAAACTGCCATAATGCGATGCCGATTGTTGCCCCAATGGTAACAATCAGCACGAGCGTTTGAAATAAATTTGACTCCCAAAATGAGGTATTCATAATTTGTCTTTTTGCAAAGTTACAAAAAAGACAGAAAATTCCACATGTATCTTTCTATTTTTTACCCGTTTATGATTTTGAACAATGCAGCATTAGACGGAATATTCAGTTCACAACATTGAATGTTCCTCTCGAAATATCAAAGAACCTATCGAAGAATGCTTTCAGTTTTGCAATGACAGTCTGTTTCTTCTTGCCCCGGTTATTTTACTTGATTTTCGAGAATAGAGGTATGGGCTGTAATATCTGCGTGATTTCAGTTCCGCCCTCTACATCTCCCTACCACGTAATGATGAATTTCCCTATCAACTCTTTTTGTTGCGCAAGTCTGGACTTGAATCAATGGTTTACATTCACCCATATTATTAGAAAGATATTTGTTTAAATCCTCCAACATCTTCGAAATCTTTATTTTCAGCGCAAATGTCAGGTTGTAAATAATCTTCTATGCCAGATAATTTTAATAGAATCTGTTCATCGCTTACAGTTATTCGGCTTCGGATTTTCTTGAAAAATTTAACCTCTGAATAAAGGACTTGCTTATCTGCTTCTATCATTTTTATGGCAAGGTCAATTAGTGTGATTTGTTCATCATCGGAAAGAACTGTATTTGAAAGTTCACTAAGGTAATCTTTCAAAAAGGCTTTTCCTTGACTATTAATCTGATTGACATACTCATTAATTGAGTATTCTACTTGAATCTCCTGAAAAAGGGTACTATTTTCGGTTAATTCTTTAATCATATCCACTTCTTCTTGTGCGATTTCTCCATCACAAGCACAGCAACAGAACAATGTTTTGAGATATAATTCATTTGTTTTCATATTCGTAGCATTTTTATTTAGAAACCGATTCTTCGGCGTGATTGTTGTATTTGTTCACCAGCCATTGCCGCTTTTATCCTTAAATATTTGTCAAGTTCGGATTTTGTCAATGACGGTTTGGTTTTACTAATAACATCTTCAAGAATAACCATTGTAATTCTTGATTTTTGTCGCAGAGCTATTCGTGAATATAGCGTAACCAAACACACTGCCAATTTCTTATCCATTGCCCATCCTCACGCGAATTCTAAAAAATAACCTTGTAGTCAAAATATTAGCCCAGGACTACATCAAATATAGAAATAATATAAAAGAAAAGCAAGTTTTTTATTTCTTTTTTATGATACATGCCATATTTTGTATAGAGATAATTTAACAACAAACTTAATTAAGTTTATAACAGTTACAAACATTACTATTATTTATTCATAATATGCTGTATTAAAAAATATTATTCTATTTTCAAGCTTTTAATATAAGATACCAAATCACCTACCTTATTAATATTCTTTGATTTGTATCTTACTAATAAATCTGATTCATTCAACCTTATTGAGTATTTATCAAATAAGAACTTGATAAAAAGGTTCCTGCTATCCTTGTCTATAAACAAATTGTCTATAGAATCACTGTAGCACAATTTTATATCTATATATTGCCAAAGAGCAGATAATATACCGAACTCCATTTTTTTTGTAATATCGATAGAATACCCTGTTACTTCGTTATATTTAAACTCTAAATTACATTTTGGGCAAAGGCACCTTGTATTAAATTTATTGGCAAGTTCTTTATTAGAAAATAACAGCCCTGGATGTCTTAGTTTTAGTATTTTCTGGCTGTTATTCTCCAGAATAATATTATTTGTACTTCCACAAATCGGACACTGCATATTACTATTCATTATTTTATCTCCATTGATTTAAATTATAATTAGATTCTATTTCATTCTCAACGTCATCAGGCAGTTGTGAGAAAAAGTCTAAACCTGTTATTCTTTCAACCTGGTTTACAGAATTTACATAATGGTCCAATGGATTGTTGCCAGATGTATTCTTGTATATAAACCCAATAGCTCTTGGTTTACCTTCATCCAAACCTGCTAATATAACTTTAAAGAATGCATTAGGAACACGGATTTTACGCTCTTCTCCAATATAACTTATATCGTTTTTATACAATATAGGGCCACAAGCAATATAAATAATACCAGACTCTTCAACCCATCTTCTACAATCATCTTCCAACTCTTTCCAATCGCCTCTATTAAGATTATGATGTTGTGGACAAATGTTCGTCATATAAAAACTCTCTCTCATTGCTTGTTTGTCCCATTTGTTATCTGCTGCCGGACACATATGTCCTCTATCATATCCTGAATTACTATAATCACCTGTTTCTACAGCTATACCTCTTGGTATATCTGGATCCGGATAAAAATGTCCGGCTCTACTTTCTCTTTCTATTAATTTCGAAGAATTAAGTTCCCATGCTACCCAATTAGGTATATTAAGCTCAGGATTAAAAGATACAGTATAACCTAACCTATAATAAATATTCTCTGCCCTCTCAATAGTATTAATAGGAATCTCTAAATTTTGTGATTGTTGATAGCTATTCGAACAAGAAATTAGACTTGTACAAATAAAAATAAAAACAGAAAATATTAATCTCATAACGCAAGATGTAAAATAACACATAAAAAAAGTGATGAAGATATGTATTATTGTAACATACCTTCATCACCTATAATTAATTATTAGTTTTTCTTAGCACTTAATAGATGCCATAGTTCTCTAACCCAAAGGACAAGTGAAGATAAGACTACAATAATAAGCCAATCTATAATACCTGATACATTCAAAGTCCAATTAAGTGTGTGGAACATTGGCTCAACATTAAAGAACTCATAGAATACTTCTACTATGATAATTTGTCCAATAACAATAACACCAACTATCGTTTTGAATCCTGAGCTTAGCTTAAGTTTGAACAAGCTTTTTCCAGTTTCGAAGGAACGGGTATTAAACATATACCAGAAATGTGTCCACACAAATATTGAGAAAATCAGTGTCTGCTCATAAGGAGTTACGCTATTTGCTTCGCCCAACTGTAAAGTTAATAAGTCCATTAAACTAGTAACATCACTGTGCTGGAAAATATAAACGAATAATAGTGTCAACAGGAAGAAGAAACCACCAACACCAACAATATCGAAAGCCATAGGCTTATTGATGATAAAGGCCTGTCTTTCCCTTGGCTTATCATTCATAACTTCTGCTGAAGGAGGAAGTGAAGCCAATGCCATTGCGCCAAATGTATCCATAATCAAGTTCACCCACAACATTTGTGTAACAGTTAGTGGTGATTCAGCACCCATAAATGCTCCAACTAGAACAATAAAACAAGCTGCAACATTTACGGTTAACTGGAATAGTAAGAAACGTTGAATATTCTGGTAAAGAGAGCGACCCCACATAACAGCCCTACCAATACTGCTAAATGAGTTATCAATAATAGTTATATCACTAGCTTCTTTAGCGACTGAAGTACCAGCACCCATAGACAAACCAACATGAGCGGCTTTCAAAGCAGGAGCGTCATTAGTACCATCTCCAGTAACTGATACAACCTGATTCTTCCTTTGCAGAGATTCAACCAAACGCTGTTTGTCCATTGGTCTCGCTCTGGCTATAATCTTAAGATCAAGAACTATATCATCTAATTCACTGTCGCTTAATTTAGCAAATTCAGGACCAGTTATAATATGCTTATCGCTGTCAGTATTTGACCAAAGTCCAATCTGTCTACCGATTTCAATAGCAGTACCAGTAGTATCTCCTGTTACTATTTTAACTTTAATACCGGCTTTTATACATTCTGTTACAGCAGCTGGAACATCTGTTCTAATAGGGTCAGAGATAGCTACAATACCTAAGAAATTAAGACCTGTAGCAACTACCTTTCCACTTTCGATATATTTATCATTATCATCCAGTATCTGATAAGCAAATCCCAATGTACGCATAGCTTTTTTCTGATAAGCCTGAAGCTGATTGTCAACTTCTGATTTACTTACATTAGCAGAAGAACTGTTACACATTCCGTAAACTATTTCAGGAGCACCCTTTACATACAGGATTTTCTTTCCATTAACTGAAGAAGTAACGACAGTAGCCATGTATTTTCTTTCTGTAGAGAATGGTATCTCAGATAAAGTATTAGCACTCTCTTTTAAAGTTACATGGTCTATTCCTTGTTTGTGTAACCATAATAGTAAGGCACCTTCAGTAGGATTTCCAACAACATTTGGTTCAGTTCCTGACAGGTCTAGTGATGCTGTTGAGTTAACAGCAATACCTTCAGCTATAAGTTTGCTTGCCTCGTCTTCTTTAAGCTGTTGTTTATCCAGATTATAAAATTTGGTTTCATAAACCTGCATTTTATTTTGTGTCAAAGTACCAGTTTTATCAGTACAAATAACGGTAATTGCACCCATTGTTTCACAAGCATGCATTTTACGAACCAGGTTATTTGTTTTCAGCATACTTCTCATAGAATAAGCAAGACTCAATGTTACTGCCATAGGCAACCCTTCTGGTACAGCTACAACAATAAGAGTTACAGCAATCATAAGGGTGTCCAATGTATGAGCTAAGAGTCCTGACAATTCTGCCTCAGGCAACAAATATTCATGTAAACCTAAAACAGCACCTATGAATATAACCGCAAAAGTTATAATAGTAGAAACACATGCAGTTTTTGACCAGTCTTCAAATTTCTTAATAACCAGGTAAAAGAAAAGAGCAGTTGGAATAATCAAACAGCATGCCAACAGATTCCATGAGAAATAATGAGCTATTCTACCAACAATGATTAATGTAGCAAAGCCATAACTTAAATTTGTAATAAGTTCACTTAAACCATCCAATTGCTCATTCAGAGGAGTTTTAACACCTTTCCTTACACCCTGTTGAGCAGCTAGAAGTTTAATGTATTCCTTATTTTCTTCTTCCGTTAGTTCTCTCTCTTCCTTTATTTCATCATATTCTTCCAACTTTTCATCTATATCACTACCTGTCATTTTAGCGAAAAGTTTTCCATTTTCAGTAGAATCGCCAACCTTATCTACTCTATATACACCGTGTCCTTCCATTACTCTTGTACCACGCAATACATAATTAGAAGGATAAGTAGCTTCAGAATCAAATTCAGATTCAATAGTAGTTTTGCTACAAACCGGCTCTCCAGTTAAGGTTGACTCATCCATATGGAGTGTAATTGATTCCAGCAGTTCTCCATCAGCAGGAACTTCATCACCAGTACTCAATAAAACAATATCCCCAACAACAATATCTTTTTTAGGAACTACCGTTACGTTGCTATTTCTAATTACTTTTACCGGTTCGTCATTATTAACCTTGTTCAATAGGTTAAAAGCCTTGTTTGCCTTAAGCTCAAAATAGAATGCCAAACCTGTTGCCAACAGTATAGCTACAAAAATACCAGCTGGTTCAAAAAAAACTGTCAAACCTTCCCCAAGGCCAAAATATTCATAGCAAGCGATACCAATAGATAAGATACCGGCTATTATTAATATGACAATTAAAGGATCAGAGAATTTCTCTAGAAATTGTTTCCAAAGTGAATCCTTCTTAGGTGGCGTTAAAAGATTCACGCCATACTTGGCACGACTCTCAACAACTTGTTGGTCGTTTAAACCTTCGTAATGTTTTCTTTTTTCCATGTATATTATGTATTAATTATTAATTTCTTCCATAAAGCCCTCAAGTCCACCTTCAAGTTGTTTACTTAAATCTTCCATTTGTTTTTTAAGATCTTTGACAGCACTTTTTGCCATCTTTGCTAGAATCTGGCCTTTAATTCTGCCTATCTCCTTTAGTTCCTCATCAGTATATTCATACTTAGATAACTCTTCCTCTATCTCTGTAAATTCATTTGTTATATTATTCCAATCTTCTTCAGAGTAATTTTCACTGTTATTATCTATCTTTTCCAACAAGGAAGATAATTCATCAACAGGAGTTTGAGAGGTTTCACAAGAAGTAAATACCAAAGGGGAAATTAAAAGAAAAAGAAATAGTTTAAAAATATTCATAGCTCAATTATTTAAAAAACTCTGTTTCGTCGATTTTAATTGTATTGAAATTATTATTTACAATACCATTTTGAATATTAATATTCAAAATATAATTAATAGTATGTTGAGAATTTTTCTTGCCAAAATCAAAGACATCTACGCTTTTTTCATAATAACAGTTACGTGTAAACTTACCATGAGTCATACCATCTTCGAATTTTTCCATCCAATCATAACCATAGGCTATCTTAAGATAATACTGGCCTTGTGGTATCTGATTTATTGTTATTGAAGAATTTTCGCTCACAAATATATATCGTATGCACCTGTCATTTGACAGGTCTATTATCTTCACAGCAATATCACAGCCCTCACCCATATTAATATCAAAATAATTGTCCTGAAGGCCATATTTCGGTTTAACCCCATAGGAAGAAGGTAGTTCTCCATCCATACTGCTATCCGATTTTAGAAGCCAACCTTCATCTATGTATTTCTTTTGTATCTCGCTTAGAACAGGTGAAGTCTCAACCTTTTCTTTTTTATTATTTGCACATCCGCTAAAAAGTAGAAGAGCAAAACATAAAATAAATATAGTTTTAATTCTCATAGAACTTAAAACAAACCATTAATTAATGCAGCAATAACAATGACCAGACCAATTATCTTACACACCATCCTTAATGCTGCCTTGTTTTTCTTTTTCTTAAAATTATTTTCGAGAAGTATAGGTATTACAAACCATATACATAACCCTATTATAACTGATATAATCATATTTCAATGTTTACGAAATAAAGAAACCAATGAAGAATATCGGTTTCTTTATTTCAGTATTTACAGTTTTAATCAACTAAACCATCACGATACATTTCGTTAACCTTGTTTTGGATAACAGTGTATTCGTCACCGAGCTTTTGTTTTCTCTCCAATCCATTGCCGTAAGTACCACGTATAACAGCAATAGCTTTCTGTTCGAGGCTACCATTTACAGGTATTGCAGATGATGTTTGAGTTTTTTTCTCTACTTTGACAACATCCGGCTTTGAACTTTGTTTAGAGTTGCTTTCTGATGAAGGCATCTCTGCTGTTGCTTTAGTAGGTTCTTCCTTTAATGTATTGTCTGTTTTCTCTACATTTGTTGAATCAACCTTTTCTGCTGTTTCTTCTGTTTTGGCAGGCTGAATAGAATCAGCTTTAGCAGTAACAGGATTCTGAGCTACATTTGTTTGTACTGATGTCTCATTATCTTTACCCACAAAAACAAAGAACAATATAGCAGCCAAAACAACTATACCCAAAAAGACCCAAAGGTTACGCTTTTTACCACCTCCTGTTTTATTAACAGGTTCCTGCGGAGCTGTATTCTTTGGTTGTATATCTTGTTTTACATCAGAATCAGCTATCTTGGTCTTAAGAGTAACTTTTTTCTTTAGTTGTACCATATTAGCAATTTACAATTAATTCAAAGCCAGGAATTTTCTCATATGCAGTGCTTAAATCCATTACATTGCTTTCGTTCTTCAATGCATAAACTCCATCCTTATTCTTAATTGAACAAACGCAGTAAACATGGCCTTCCTCTTTAGAGTCTGCTAACACTTCCAGATAGTCACCTGAGTCACTTTGAAGTTCTACACGTCCACCTTCGTCAGCATAGGTAACATCTTCACCTTCAACGGCAGCGTTATAATTCACGATACAAACATAAGCTGTGTCGATTTCACTAAGACTGGCAATATTTATTTGTTCTGTTTCCTCACCACCTGGAACCGGTTCTTTATTATCACCCATGTGAAGCATAAATGGGAATTTGCTTAAATCACCTAGGTCAGATTTCTTTCCTCTATATTCATTAGAGAATATACCACCGATTGAGCCGTCTTTTTTCTTAAAGAATAGGCATAAATCAAGGTCTGTATCAGAAGACCAAATAAGTTTTACTTTAAGTTTACCAGAGAAAGTGAAAGCAGCTTGTTCTTCTTTTCTACGAAGAGTAATTTTCTTTTTTAATGTTACTTCAGCCATAATTATAAAAATTAAAAGTTATTATTCGCATATTAGTGAGAACCCAGGTATTTTATCAAAAGCAGTACCCAAATCCATAACAACACCTTCATTTATAACAGAGTTAATACCCTCATTATTCTTGATACTACATACATGGTAAACATGTCCATCCTCGGTAGCATCAATCAGGACTTCCAGATAGTCACCTGAGTCACTTTGTATTTCTACTCTACCTGAATCCTGGGCAAAGTTTACCTCTTCTCCGTCTATAGCTTTACTGTAATTTAATACGCATACATGCGCTGTATCTATATCATTTAGACTGGCAATATTGATTTGCTCTATAGATTCTCCCCCAGGTGCCGGTTCTGCTTCATCTCCCTTATGTAACATGAAAGGGAATTCAGACAAATTACCTAAATCAGATTTTTTCTGACGGAATGCTGAAGAGAATACGCCTCCGATTTGTCCATCTTTTCTTTTAAAGAAAATACACAAATCCAAGTCTGTTTTAGACTGCCACAACAATTTTACTTTTAGCAGTCCATCAAATGTAAATTCCGCTGGCTTTTCCTTACGGCGCAGCGTAATTTTTCTTTTAAGCTGTACTTCTGCCATATGTTATTAGTTTAAAAAGTTAAAAATAATCCATTCTAACCCAATTCATTTTTTTTAATATCAGCTTTTAAAGAAATCATCTTTTGCAGATGGTTTCGTATGCTGTTTCTGTTTTGATTTCTCTAATTTAGAAGAATCAGAATCAAAGAAACTATCACCTGAAGATTCCTTTTTCTGACTATTCGTATTAGAAGGAACACTCTTGCCTTTATTTTGACCTAAGCTGTTCCCTTTAGGACTATCGGAGCCAAAGAAGTCATCACCTGAAGATTCTTTTTTCTGCCTACTTGTCTTATAAGGAGTTTCCTTATTTTGGTCTAAGTTGTTTCCTTTAGGATTATCAGTGCCAAAGAAGTCATCAAAAGAAGAATCTTTAGAAGGTCTATCTATTTTTACTGGAGGTTTTCCATACTCTTCAGTATTATTTGGCATAGGAGAAGATATATGTTTCTTTCCACTATGTTTATTCTCCCAGGCTTCTTCTGCATCAAAAATTTGTTTACGAAGATTCCTTATAATATCACTTCTGTCAGGATATTTCTCGTGTAATACCTTGATAATTTCTTTAGCTTCAGGCCATTGTCTATCAGCAATAAATGTTTTCACATTAGAAACCAAGCTCTCAAAATTCTTTTGATCTTGAATTAGCTTGAACTTGTCCTGTGCCTTTTCCAAATATCGTTTAATAGAATCATCAGATTTTATAGATAATGCTTTGTTGCATAGCTCTATAAGTTCTTCCCAATGTTCATTAAAACTTGCTTCATTTATCTTAATCTTTAACGATTCAAACAGCTCTATATCCTTAAGATATTTGTTCCGTCTTTCTTTAAGATAAACTATATGCTCATTCCATTTTCTAGGATTCTGAATATCCTTGTCAATGAGCTTATTGCATATTTCTATGGCTATGTCAAAGTTATCTTCTTTTTCGACCTTAGTAAGTTCCTGTTCTAATAAGCCCAATTCTTCTTTATGCTTCTTCTGTATATTTTGGATTTTGGATATACGTTCCTCAATCTCTTTATTATTAGAATCAGCATGCTTAGCCTTATTCAGTTCTTCTAATGCTTCCTTATATAATTTCTGACCAATAAAGGTGTCAGCTCGTAAAAGAAACTCTTTAAGGCTTTCTGTTAATTTGATTTTTCTTTGTGATTCAGTAAGAATACGTTTTGCCTCAGAAGAATCAGGGCGTAATTCTAAAGCTGCCTCACTCTTTGAATAAGCATCCTGCCATCGCTGTGAGTTCAAGGCATCCTGAGCCATCCTGATGGTTTTATTATATTGCTCATTCTTGACCTTGATTTCGGATAGCTTTCTGTTTGCTTCATCCAACATTTTCTTTACTTCCTTATCATCAGGCTTTAAAGTAAGAGCAATGTTTAGAAGATCTATCATGCTGCTATAGTCGCCTTTCTTCTCATAAGATTCAGCGTCAACAATGGCGGCATTGAACTTTCTCTCATCTTCACGCATAGCAGCATTAGCAAGATCAATTTCTTCCTGCTTCTTAAGTGCAGCTTCTCTAGCTTTTCTATCTTCTTCTGCAATTTTAATCTGTTCTAATTGTTCATAAGAGAGATTTTCGATATTCTTTCTTAAACTATCAAATTGAGACAAGTCCATTTGACTGTAAATACCAACAATCTCAGGAATATCCTTATTCCCAAAAGCAACTATATTGTTCGGAGTTACAGGATAACGCTGTAATAACTCTTCCTTGAACATGCTATTCTTAAATGAATCACCTATGAAAATAATATGACTTATATCTGAGAATACAATATCAAGTTCTTTTACATATTGAACAATATTGTCAACTACATCATTGACTATTGTTTTGGTTCTTTCCTCAATAACATTCTTCAGAATAGTAGCATTCTGCTTATTATGTGGGGCTCTGGAGAAAGTTATATCGTTATATATAACAGGACGACCAAACTTGGTGTTGTCAAGTTGTAATAGCCATCTTTCCAGATTTTGGTTCAATCTGTTAATTTCCTCTTCCTCTTCCTCTTTTCTTAGGAATTTAGTTGAATTATTAATTTGCCAAACAATCTGTTCCAGTAATGCCCGGCCTCTCAAATCAGTTCCATAACCTCTTAGGAGTCCTTCATTTCCTTGTCTAACAAAAACATTATTACTTTGTTTGTAAACGACATATCGGAGATTCTCATTGCAAGCTGTAATAACGAGAATGCAATTTGAATCATTCAACAGGCCCTTTTTATTGGAAAGTTCTACAGCTAAGTGAGAGATTCTAGCAACACTCTCTTTGATAACAAAATTATTCTCTTCCAATATATCGAGAAAAACCTTCTGGGCGGCATACGAAACATCAACTGAAAAAGAGATGTAGGTATCTATTTTCTCATTTTCATTAAAGTCCCTAGTTAGGTGTTCAAGTATATCAGATGCCTTAAAGATTTCTTTCAAACTAACATCTTTTCCAAATCTTTTAAAGGTTTCATCTTCTTTTACGACTTTAGAGAATATATCACCATAGTAATGAAGCTCCTTATCCAGATAATGCTTCTGATAAGATTTACCATAAATAACTCTATCATTATTAATATCTTCATAAAAATAGAGCCAAATACGGTCTTCCCTATTAGGCAGATCTATACGACGAGGTATATTGTCGTAGCAGACTGCTGCGGCAATATACCATCTGTCTATATATAGTGATAATGTCTTCATTAACTAAACACTTTTTTTATTAATGTTTTCTCCAGGAAGCATGAGCCTTCTGCTATAATCAAAGGTTGATGATAAGCGAAAGAACCACCATTATTTACTTTTCGTTTGGCACTCTTATATTCGCTGTCCTGGCAAATGAAAGCTCCTACCTTGTTTGGAAGATCGGCGAAATCATTTCTGAGTTCAGCGTCCATAGTGCATAATTTAGTTTTTACACTTACGAAATTGATAAAGATATTGAAAAACTCTTCAAAACATTCCATGCTTGTGAAGTCAAAGTAATTCATATCATTATCGAAGTATTCACCGGACAATTCATCTGTAGGCAACAACTCTCTAGATGCACCCTGTGAATTTGTAAATCTTACACCTATCTCACCACAGATATCGCTATGATTATCTACGAATACTTTATTTAGATCCTGCATATCGCATAGACCTTTAGCAACCTCTGCTTTATTGTCAACCTCGATTTCGTCTCTGTATTTAACATCCAGTTCCCTATCAATTATACGTTTAACACCGGCATTGAGACATGATTTATAATATCCCATAGTGGTACTGTTACTAGCAGCATTACGGAGCCAGTGGAATAAGCGACCACCTTTACCAAACGATAGAATATCAATCCTAGTAATATTGTCAAGATTGTTATCCTTGATAGTCTTTCCAATAAGCATACCAGAATAGTAAAGCAACAATCCTGTTACATATGCAGGTAAAGTAAATACTACTTTTGCATTATCAGCTATAGAACTATAGAATTTATCGTAGTCTTCTTCTGTCTTCAGCTGATCAAATATACTATTGAGGTAATAAGGGGCCTTCTTCTTCTCCTTAATTATTTCCTGTATATTTGCGCCCGGAAGTTACGAAAAGAGTGTAATTTATTGGAAATGAGCATTGGGTAATCGCTCATAATAGTAATAGGTTACGAATTAGTTAGTTATCTACTGCATTAT